>Ga0256839_1006144_pt1 | contig 10702 bp, 12 predicted proteins | sample 354166metaG_FD_185968 | JGI IMG/M metagenome (GOLD analysis project Ga0256839, IMG submission 185968) | Hydrothermal vent microbial communities from Mid Atlantic Ridge, Atlantic Ocean - 354-166 | ecosystem: Environmental > Aquatic > Marine > Hydrothermal vents | place: Atlantic Ocean: Mid... | reverse complement strand
CCGGAACACCGATCGAGAAGGAGGACGTGAACACCCCGGCGGTATTCGGCCACTACATCGACATCTACGACATCACCCGTGCCGTCGAGGACGGGGCGACGGTTCCGATCTATTACGAAAGCCGATTGGCCCGGATTGAGTTGCCGGAAGAGGAAAAGCCGAAGATCGATGCCGAAATCGAAGCCCTGACTGAGGATGAAGCGCTCAGCGAGCAGGAAAAGCTGAAACGGAAGTGGTCAACGGTCGAGGCTCTGGTCGGCGCAGAGAAGCGGCTGAAAATGGTTGCGGCCGACATTGTCGAGCATTTCGAGCGCCGGATCGCCGCGCTCGACGGCAAAGGCATGATCGTGTGCATGAGCCGCCGCATCTGCGTACAACTCTACAAGGAGATCGTGGCGCTCCGGCCCGATTGGCATTCCGATGACGACAACGCAGGCGTGATCAAGGTGGTGATGACCGGTTCGGCCTCGGACCCCGCGGATTGGCAGCCTCACGTGGGCAACAAGGGCCGGCGCGACCTGCTGGCCAAGCGGGCCAAGGACCCGGACGACCCGCTAAAGCTGGTGATCGTGCGTGACATGTGGCTGACGGGGTTTGACGCGCCGTCGATGCACACGATGTATGTGGACAAGCCGATGAAGGGCCACGGGCTGATGCAGGCCATTGCGCGCGTCAACCGGGTGTTTCGCGACAAGCCCGCCGGGCTGGTGGTGGACTATATCGGCATTGCTCAGAGCCTGAAGGCCGCGCTGGGCCAATACTCGGCAAACGACCGCCGCCTGGCCGGCATCGACGAGGCCGAAGCCGTTGCCGAGATGCTCAAGCGTTACGAGATCGTGCGCGACATGTTCCACGGGTTCGACTACAGCGCTGGGCTGACAGGCACGCCGCAGGAACGGTTGAAAGTCCTGGCGGCGGCGATGAACTGGATCCTGGAACGCCAGCAGAAAGCGGCAGCAGAAGAAACATCAAAAGAGGCAAAGAAAAAGGCGCTGCGCCGTTACCAGGATGCCGTACTGGCGCTGTCCAAGGCCTACGCGCTGGCGGCCGCCAGCGATGAGGCCCGCGAAATACGCGACGAGGTCGGCCTGTTTCAGACCATTCGCGCGGCCCTGGTCAAATCGGCACAGACGGAGGGTGGCTCGACCGCCGACAAGCAGCTTGCCGTGCAACAGATCATCGACCGCTCCGTCGTTTCCACCGAGATTGTGGACATTCTATCGGCCGCAGGGTTGCGGTCGCCGGACATTTCGATCCTGTCCGACGAGTTCCTGGCCGAAATCCAGCAGATGGATGAAAAGAACCTGGCCCTTGAGGCCCTGAAAAAACTGCTGAACGACGAAATATCATCGCGCAGCAAATCGAATATTGTCGAAAGCAAGCAGTTTTCCGAACGCCTGGAACACGCCGTCGCGCGGTATCACGCAAATGCCATCAGCACTGTGGAAGTTCTGCAAGAGCTGATCGATCTTGCCCATGAAATTCGCGAGGCCCGGAAGCGTGGCGAAGACGAGGGCCTTTCCGTGGAGGAGATCGCCTTTTATGACGCTCTCGCACTGAACAAGAGCGCCGTCGATGTCCTGGGAAACGACAAGCTCAAGGTCATTGCCCATGAACTCCTGGCTGGCCTGAAAGCGAATGTGACTGTCGACTGGGCCCAGCGCGCCAGTGCGCGTGCCAGGTTGCGGGTTCTCGTGAAGCGCACCCTGCGCAAGTTCGGCTATCCACCGGATCTGCAGGATTCCGCAATCAAGATCGTGCTGGAACAGGCTGAGGAGCTGTTCTCGACGGTCGCTGCGGAATAGAAAACCGCCCCGTTTCTCTTGGCTCTACCGCTGTGTGACAGCCGGAAACAAATTGACGATTTGACAAACCCGCTGATAATCAGATCGGGCCCAACTGTGGAGACAATCTCGAATGAGCGACGACGAACCAAACCTCGTGACGTCCGGAAAGAGTCAGCACATTGTTGTTGATGGCTACCCGTTCTCCATCGAGATTTATCGCTTGGAGAACGAAAAGACCTGGACACTCGAGGTTGTCGATCATGAAAACACAAGTCACGTCTGGGACGAGCAATTCGTATCAGACAAGGATGCCCGGAACGCCGCGCTTCGGGAAATCGAAGAAAAGGGCCCACTGGCGTTCATGAAAGGTGACAATGTCGTGCCGTTTTCCAAGAAGTAGGGAGAACGAGCCGGAATCCGGGAAAATGTGATGAGTCTATCCGACGAAAACCCCTCAGACACCAATATGCACGCCTTGAAAAGAGAAACGCAGCTTCAAATCGAGGCAGGCATCGCCAAAGGCATTGGAGATATCGAAGCCGGTCGCGTCGAGGAGATGAGCGATACGACAACAACCAAACGCATCGCCCAGTTCAAGGCGCGATTACCCCATTGACAACCCTGCCCCTCTTGACTCATACATTCACCATCGAAGATTAGCGCCCGCAGGAAACCCTTGCGGGCGTTTTTCTTTGCACCACCCCCCAACCTTGGGTCCTCCCGGGCCGAGATCGAATACGGGGGGGCTTGGCGCGGTATTTCTCTAGCGACAGGGTATTGTTTTGGGTGCGCAGTCTGGGTGCGCACCTGCCGCTCGGCCGCAAGAAAACCTCATATTTACCGTAGCTTGGGAGAATTCCACCAAGTGCGCACCTGCGCACCCCGGTGCGCACCTCAAGCAGATCCGGGTGCGCACCCCCCGACAGAACCCGCCTCCCTGCTGGCAACTTTGGCCCCGCCATCGCGCGGGGCCGTTTTCTTTCGGGGCCGGGCAAACGCAAGGAAAGACCGTGAAGATCAGGATGACATCGCTGGGCGACCTCACCCCCTATGCCGGGAACGCCCGTACACACACGGATGCCCAGATCGCCCAGATTGCCGCGTCGATCGAGGAATTCGGGTTCACCAACCCGATCCTCGCGGGCAGCGACGGGGTGATCATCGCCGGCCACGGTCGCCTGCTGGCCGCGCAGCGCCTGGGCCTCGACAAGGTGCCGGTCATCACGCTGGACCACCTGTCCGAGGCCCAGCGCCGAGCCCTGGTGATCGCCGACAACAGGATCGCCGAGAATGCAGGCTGGGATGAGGAACTGCTGCGGGCAGAACTGGCGGCCCTGCGGGAGATGGATTTCGACCTCGACCTGGTCGGGTTTTCGGACGAGGAACTGGATGAGCTGCTCGACGGGCTTGAGGAAGAGGAACCCGAGGGCGACCTTGCCCCCGCCCCGGTGCCCGAGCCGCCCAAAGACCCGGTCACCCGGGTTGGCGATCTCTGGCTGCTCGGCAACCACCGCCTGCTCTGCGGCGACAGCACCAACCTCAAGGACGTCGAACGCCTGATGGACGGCCAGACCGCCGCCCTGTTCTCCACCGACCCACCCTACCTTGTCGACTACACCGGCGCCGGCAGGCCAGGTGGCGCCGGCCACGACTGGTCCGACCTCTACCGCGAGGTGGACATCAAGGATGCCGAGGGCTTCCTCCGCGCGGTCTTCGGCAACGCCATAAAGGTCACCCGCAAGGACGCCGCCTGGTATTGCTGGCATGCTCACAAGCGCGCCGCGATGATCGAGGCCGTGTGGACAGATCTGGGAGTCCTGAACCACCAGCAGATCGTCTGGGTGAAGCCGGCCGCCATCCCGACGCACAGCTACTATCCCTGGCGGCACGAGCCCTGCCTCATGGGCTGGCAGCAGGGCCACAAGCCACCGCACCTGGGCGGGAACGACCACAACGTCACCAGCGTCTGGGAGCTGGACTGGGAAGGCGCGGCCCGCCCGGCCGGCGCGGAACACCCCACCCAGAAGCCGCTCGAGGTCTTCGCGATCCCGATGCGCCGGCACACGAAGAAGGGTGAGATCTGCTTCGAGCCGTTCTCGGGCTCGGGCTCACAGATTGTGGCCGGCGAGGCGCTGGGCCGGAAGGTGTACGCGATGGAGCTTCAGCCTGCCTTCGTCGATGTGGCCATCAAGCGCTGGCAGGAGGCCACGGGCAAGCAGGCGGTGCTGGAGGAGAGCGGCCAGACTTTCGCCGATGTGGCCGACAGCTTGCGCTGAGGCGATGCATGGCGTGGCTGTATCTTCCCCCGGCCTGTCTGCCGGACCAGATGACGCATGCCTCTTCGGCCTCTCGCTCTGCTCCGGCGCCGGCGGGCTCGAGCTCGGCCTGCACATCGCCTGTCCCCGATATCGCACTGTGTGTCATGTCGAACGGGACGCTTACGCCGCGGCCATCCTCGTGGCGCGGATGGAAGACAAGGCCCTGGCGCAGGCTCCTGTGTGGGACGACGTTGCCTCCTTCGACGGCCGACCGTGGCGTGGAGCGGTGGGCATCGTCACTGCGGGCTACCCGTGCCAATCGTTCAGCGTGGCGGGCAAGCGGAAGGGTGCAAACGATCCCCGCCACCTCTGGCCGCATGTCGCCCGCATCATCGGCGAATGCACGCCGCCCTTCGTCTTTCTCGAGAATGTCGCCCATCATCTCCGCCTCGGCTTTCCCGAGGTCGCCCGAGGCCTGGTCGGCATGGGCTACAGAGTTGCGGCGGGCCTGTTCACGGCGGCGGAAGTCGGCGCGCCCCACAAGCGCGAGCGGCTGTTCGTCCTTGCCCACCGGGAGGGCGACTACCTGGCCGACCCCGCGCGCCTGCTCGGGGCTTCGCTCGAGCGGCGGAAACCGGACGGAACTCCTGCGCCGCTGGCCGACGCCGATGGCAAGCGACGGCAACAAGCCGAGCGCGGGCAAGAGGAAAGTGGCCGACTTGACGCACGCCAGCCGCCTGTGGCCGACCCCGGCGGCGCGGGATGCCAAGGGCGCCAACAGCCGGGCGCATGTGGAGAGGAACGGCACCGGTCGCAAGCACATGGACCAGCTGGCGAACTTCACCGTGCATTCCCCCCTGGCCCCGGCGACCTCGGGGCCTGGAACGAATACCTCCGACACGCCCCGCACGCTGAACCCAGCCTTCGTCGAGGCGCTGATGGGCTGGCCAACCGCGTGGACCGCCTTCGACTTTGCGGCAACGGCGTGGTCCCCCTGGTTGCAGCGTATGCGGTTCGAGTTCTGGCGGCTGAATTGTGCGACGGATGAGGGGGAGGAATGAAGCAAAGCCGGACCATGTCCCTGATCGAAGCAATCACAAACGTCGTCGTCGGCTATGGCCTGGCGGTCGTGACCCAGGTCCTGGCTTTCCCGGCCTTCGGCCTGCACGCCACGCTGCGCCAGAACCTGCAATTGGCCGCCCTGTTCTCGGTCATCTCGGTGCTGCGCTCCTTTGTGCTGCGACGGGCCTTCGAGGCGGCACGTGCGCGCGCGACAGGGCCCGGAACGAAGAACGCCGCCCCATGAGGGCGACGTGCCGGATCGGGCCTTATGTGGGCGCTTGTGGCGACATCACCCCCGGTCGGGAATATTGTCGATGGCCTCGATCATCGCTTCCAGCATGGTGCGCTGGGCGTCGGCCTCGGCGTCAGGCTGCAGCCAGTCGGCACTGATCTCGAGCAACTCGAACAGGGCGGCCTGATCCCCTTCGCACAGGGCTCTAGCGGCGGCGGTCATGAGGTCGGTGACGGTGTGGATCTGGCTGTGCATGGGGCGGTCTCCGTGGGTCGTGTCGTTTCGCGTCCACAGGATTGATCGCCCGGGCGCGTCTATCCACCATAATCGCAGCAATATCATGGCTTTATCGAAGGGCCGGCGATCACAATCGATCAGGCCCGGCAGCGGGCGATCAATCGGCAATCCGATAGACCCTTCCCCTCTCGTCATCGGCCTCGGTCACGACATTCAGCCCCAACCGCTTTTTCAGCTGGCCGGAGATCACACCACGTGCGGTGTGTTTCAACCAGCTCGTCGCTTCGACGATCTCATCGAGCGTGGCACCATTCTTTGTGTGCAGCATCTCGATCAACATCGCCTGCTTGGTGCCCTTGCGCTGGGCCGAGGGTTCGGGCGCCGGGTCGGCAACTGGTTCCGGCCTGGGTGGGTCAATCTCGATGCCGATTGCCTCAAGCCCGGCATCGGTGATGGCAAGCGTGGCAAAGGTCCCGTCCTGCCGCTGGCGCCAGAGCGCGCCGCGCTTGCGGGGATCGGCATCGATCTCCACCAGCAGGCCGCGCTCGATCAGCGGCGCAACCACCTTCTTTGCGGCCGCACCACGCAGGCGCCCCGGCAGCGGCAGGGCGATGCGATCATCGCGCTGGGAGGCGCGAGACAGAATGAGCAATTGGGTGTCGGTAAGTTTTGACACGGCAACCTCCTGTAACTGGCCTTCGGATGCCCTCACGTTTGATCGGCGCGCCCCACGCATCAACGACAATCGCCGCAATATCATGGCGTTATCCGCGCCGCGCTGATTGCAATCTGATCGGAGGATTCCCATGGGACTGTCCCGCCGCGCCTATGCGCGCCACCGCGGCGTGGCCGAGAGCGCAGTACGCAAGGCCATCGCCACGGGGCGGATCACGCTGGAGAAGGACGGCACGATTGACCCCGTCAAGGCCGACCGGCAGTGGGAGGCGCAAACCGACCCGGTGAAGCGGCACATGTCCGGCAAGCCCGTCCCCCGTGCGGCCATCAAGGCGGTCGATGACACCCTGCGCGAGGCCGGCACCGCTGCCCCGGGCGGCCCGGCGGCCTACATGCGCGCGCGGGCGGCACGGGAGATGATCGGCGCGCAGACCGCGAAGGTGAAGCTCGCGAAGATGAAAGGCAAACTGGTGGACCGGGCGAAGGCCACGGCGCTGGTCTTCGACCTTGCCCGGCGCGAGCGCGACGCCTGGATGAACTGGCCGCCGCGGGTTGCTGCCGACATGGCCGCCGAACTGGGGGTCGATGCCCATCTGATGGAGCAGGTGCTGGAGCACCACCTCCGCCGGCACCTCGCGGAGCTGGCGGAGATCGAGATTGAGCTCGGATGACGGGGATGGCACGAACGGGATCAGGGCCGCCTGGCTGAAGGGCCTGGCCCCTGACCCGGCGCTGACGGTGTCCGAGTGGGCCGACCGGCACAGGATATTGTCATCCCGTGCTGCTTCGGAAGCGGGGCCCTACCGCACATCCCGCACCCCCTACATGCGGGGCATCATGGATGCGCTCTCGCCCGGCGATCCGGCGCGGCGGGTGATCTTCATGAAGGCCGCACAGGTCGGCGCCACCGAGGGCGGCAACAACTGGATCGGCTTCTGCATTCACCGCGCCCCGGGGCCGATGCTGGCGGTGCAGCCGACGGTGGACCTGGCCAAGCGGCTCAGCCAGCAGCGGATCGACCCGCTGATCGAGGACAGCCCGGCGCTGCGCGACCTGGTCAGCCCGTCGCGCAGCCGGGATTCCGGCAACACGGTGCTGGCCAAGCGCTTCCCCGGCGGGCAGCTGATCCTGACGGGGGCGAACTCGGCCGTGGGGCTGCGCTCGATGCCGGCGCGCTGGGTGTTCATGGACGAGGTCGATGCCTATCCCGGCGATGTCGATGGCGAGGGCGATCCGGTGCAGCTGGCCGAGGCCCGCACCAACAGCTTCGGGCATCGCGCGAAGATCTTCCTCGCCTCGACCCCGACGGTGACGGGGCTGAGCCGGATCGAGCGGGAATTCCAGCTCTCCGACCAGCGCCGGTACTTTGTTCCCTGCCCCCATTGCGGGGGGCTGCAATGGTTGAAGTTCGAGCGTCTGCGCTGGGAGAAGGGCAAGCCGGAAACTGCCCGTTACGTCTGCGAACACTGCGAGGAACTGATCGAGGAGCGGTTCAAGACGCAGATGATGGCCGAGGAGAATGGCGCCTGCTGGCAAAGTACGGCCGATGAAGAAACCAGGCAGAAAGCCGAAGCGGCGGGCATTGTCGGCTTCCACATCAACGGTCTCTACTCGCCGCTGGGCTGGCTCAGCTGGGCTGCCATTGCCCGGAAGTGGGAAGAAGCAAGGGGCAACGATTCCGCCTTGAAGACATTGAAGAACACCATCCTGGGCGAGACCTGGGCCGAAAGCGGCGAGGCACCGGACTGGCAGCGGCTCTACGAGCGCCGCGAGCGCTGGGCGGCAGGCAAGGTGCCGGCGCGGGGGCTGTTCCTGACGGCAGGCGCGGATGTGCAGAAGGACCGCATCGAGGTCGATATCTGGGCCTGGGGGCGCGGACTGGAAAGCTGGCTGGTGGATCATGTCGTGATCCACGGCGGGCCGGCCGATCCAGCTTGCTGGCAGGAGTTGAGGGCGCTTCTTGGCCGGACCTGGCAACACGAAAACGGCGCTGTCCTGCAAATCGGCAAGCTGGCGATCGACACGGGTTACGAGAGCGCGGCCGTCTACAGCTGGGCCCGTCAGCAGACCGGCGCGCAGGTGGCGCCGGTAAAGGGTGTCGAAGGATTCAACCGGGCAAGCCCCGTCACTGGGCCGACCTTTGTCGATGCCACCGAGGGCGGCAAGCGCATCCGGCGCGGGGCAAAGCTCTGGACCATCGCCACAGCGGTGTTCAAGTCGGAAACCTATCGCTTCCTGCGCCTTCGCAGGCCGACGGACGAGGAACGGGATCAGGGTGCCACCGATCCCACGGGCTTTGTTCACCTGCCCGACTGGGTGGATTCCGAATGGCTGAAGCAGCTGACCGCCGAACAGCTGGTGACACGGCGCGACCGGCGCGGGTTTGCCAAGCTGGAATGGCAGAAGATGCGCGAGCGCAATGAAGCGCTCGACTGCCGGGTCTATGCGCGCGGCGCCGCCTGGCTGTTCGGGGCGGATCGCTGGGCCGAAAGCACCTGGCAATCGCTGGAGGCGCAGGTGGGGATTGTGCCGGAGGAAGAGGTAGTCGCCGTTGCCGAAGAGAACGCCCAGCCACCGGAACCGACCGCCGGCCAGCCGCGCACCCCGCGGCGCAGGCGGCGGGTCTATACGCCGAACATGATGAGGTAGGAAATGACGCTCTCCGAGATGCAGGCGCAGCTGGACGCGCTGCTGGCGGCGCGCTTTCGCGGCGTGCGCTCGACCAGCTATGACGGCAAGACCGTGACCTATGGCAGTGACGCCGAGATGGCGCGTGCCATTGCCGACCTCGAGGCCCGCATTGCGGCCCAGACCGGGACAGACCCCAACCGCCGCGTGACCCGCGTCACCGCCTCGAAAGGCCTCTGAGATGGCGGTAATGACAGGCCTGCGCCGCCGGATTGGTGCCTTCACCGGCGGCTTCGAGGCCGGGCTGCAGGGCCGGCGCCTCATGCGCTTTCAGGCGAGCCGCGCGCACGTCAACACGCTGATCGCCCAGGCCGGCCCGACGATCACGGCGCGCGCCCGGTGGCTTGTGCGCAACAACGGCTACGCGCTGAACGCGCTTGAAAGCTGGACCGGCAATGCGGTGGGCGACGGTGTCAAGCCGACCTCGAAAGTCGAGGACGAAGCCCGAAAATCGGCGATCCAGTCCCTCTGGCAGGAATGGGTCGCGGAGGCGGACGCCGAGGGGCTGACCGATTTCTACGGGCTGCAGCGCCGCGCCGCGCGCGAGTTGTTCCTGGCCGGCGAGGTGTTCTTCCGCTTTCGGCCCCGTCTGCCGCAGGACGGGCTGTCGGTGCCCTTGCAGCTGCAGATGATCCCCGCCGAGATGCTGCCGCTCGACGACAACCGCGATGTATCTGGCGGCGGCATGATCCGGCAGGGGGTGGAGTTCGACCCCATCGGCCGGCGCGTGGCCTATCACTTCCTGCGCCGGCATCCGGGGGACCTGACAGAAACCGGCCAGGCCGGCAAAAAGGTCCGCGTGCCCGCCTCCGAGGTCATTCACGTGATCGACCCGGTTGAGGCCGGTCAGGTGCGCGGCGTCTCGCGTTTTGCGCCCGCCATCGTCAAGCTGTTCTTTCTCGATCAGTACGACGACGCCGAACTCGAGCGAAAGAAGGTCAGCTCGATGTTTGCCCTGTTCGTGACCTCGCCGCAGGTCGATGCGCCACTGGATTCTCCCGACGAGCCGCTGGCGGTGGAGCCCGGCCAGGTGGTGCGGTTGGACCCGGGCGAGGCGATCGACACGCCCTCGCCGCCGGATTCCGGGCCGACCTACGAGCCGTTCCAGTACCGGACCCTTCTGCAGGTCTCGGCGGCGCTGGGTGTGCCGTATTCCTATGTCAGCAACGATCTGGCCAAGGCCAACTTCGCGAACTCGCGCCTCTCGATCATCGAGTTCCGCCGGCGGCTCTCGGCCTGGCAGCACCGGGTCCTGATCCACCAGCTGTGCAAGCCGGTCTGGGCACGGTGGATGGACACTGCGGTGATGGCCGGTGCGCTGGACCTGCCGGACTTTGCTGCCAACCGCCGGACCTGGCTGAAATCCGACTGGCTGCCCCCGAAATGGGACTGGGTCGATCCGCTGAAAGACATCTCGGCCGAGGTGGCCGAAATCGAGGCCGGTCTCAAGAGCCGCTCCATGGCCATGGCCCAGCGCGGCTACGACGCCGACCGGGTGGATGCCGAGATCGCCGCCGACCGGGCGCGCGAGGCCACCCTCGGTCTCGACTTCCGCCGCCCCGGCTCCCCCGCCCAGGGCGCGGCGCAGCTGGTTGATGCCCCGAGCGATACGCCCGCTGACACGACGGAAACCACAAACCCATGACCCGAACCGACATGCTTGCCCGCCGGCTGGCCGCCCGCCCGCTGGCGCTGGCCCCGCGCGCGGTGGCGGCACTGGTGGCGGCACCACAGGCCTTTCTCGGAGAGGCCGAGAGCCCGCA
>Ga0256839_1006143_pt1 | contig 10707 bp, 6 predicted proteins | sample 354166metaG_FD_185968 | JGI IMG/M metagenome (GOLD analysis project Ga0256839, IMG submission 185968) | Hydrothermal vent microbial communities from Mid Atlantic Ridge, Atlantic Ocean - 354-166 | ecosystem: Environmental > Aquatic > Marine > Hydrothermal vents | place: Atlantic Ocean: Mid... | reverse complement strand
TGGCTTTCTTGTGGCTGCGTTTTTTCTGGGCATTGCCGGCCACCGACAGCAGGCAGGCAAGGGCGATAAGGCAAGGTATGTTTTTCATAACATTTTTACCGGCAAATTAACTTTTTATTCGCTTAAAGGCAGGTAAAGTTTTTATGAGTGGGAGGGTTGGCTAAGCCGAATTATTCATGAAAATCGTGAATAACGAAGTAAATTAACCGTCAGACAACTGCTTGTCTGTTAATTACATCAGGTCCTTAACCTCCGCTGAACCGGAGTCTAAGGGCCTGATGCCCCGGGGGCCCGGGGTCATCAGCCCTGCGGGCGAAAAATTCTTGTGAATTTTTCGGGTTAAGAAACTATTGGCCTGCGATAACAGGTCCCTCACCGATTACCAGTGCGGAAAAGTATACTCTTTTCTTTTATTTCAACTTGATAATCCTGATTGTTTCCTGGTTGTTCCGCTGCTCCACGGATAACAAGTATAGTCCCTCTTTAAACCCTGACGTATCCAAGACAACCCGGCCAGCCACATTGGCAAAAGATTGAATATAAACAGGCTTGCCCGTAATATCCAGGACTGTTACCTGAACTGGCCCCTTTTCTTTTGTTTCAATAATCAGGCTATTTTCAAACGGATTAGGGAAAATATGTAGTGAGGAAAGAGGGTCATCCAGCCCGGTAACTACATAAGGTGGAGAAGCCAGCCGGCATTGATTGTTCCATATCTCTATATGATAGGCACCCGGAGCAGAAAAATTTGTTAAAAAATAGTCTGTTGCCCCCGCTATTGGCTGGGCATCAAGATACCACTGGTAATTCTCAGAAAAGGCTGTTGAGCGTAGTTGATTATTATCCAGGACAATGGCGGGACTGGCAATGGTGGGGAGTTCAATAAGTACCGCGCCCGCATAAACACTAGTTTCTGCCCCACTTGTTACGGTTAAACGTACAACATAGGTGCCCGTATCAAGGAAGGTATGAGCGGGGTTTTGTTCGCTGACAGGCATTGACCCATCTCCAAAGTCCCATGACCAGGAATCGGGGGAGCCATCACTGGTATCGGTAAAATACGTTACCCCCCCGCTACAGGTATATTGGTAGGTAAACCCGGAAGCCAGTACATCCTGGCAATTCCCTTGAATCCACCCATTCGTATTGGTTAATGTGCTATTGGCGCCTACAACGAACCGCGTATTACCTGTTGCATTAACATTGGTAACATCCACATAATCAAAACAAAACTTAGGGTTTGTTTCCGATTTGATACTGCCAACTGTGGTGCCCCCCGTGGGGAAATTGGCCAGGGTAACCCTGCCAGCCGAAGATGAATTTATAAACAGCGATTTATTAATAAATAACTCTTGCCCATCACCAATAAGTAAGGAAGCTGAAGGCATTATTTCGACAACATTAGCGCTATTTGAAGCAGCAATTATCAGTTGTGAACCAACAACAAGCGAATCGACCAGATTAAGCTGAGAGACGGTTAAGTCATTAGCCATCGCCCTGATAACCCCATAGTCAAAGCCTCCACCAACAAATAGTTTGCCCGTATTGCTGCCATCAAAGATAAAGGAGGCCTGGTCTGCCACTACCACTGCTGAGGCTCCGGTAACGCTGACCGCGTTAAGTCCAGAAGTTTTTGTACCTCCGAATTCAACCTTGCTATTTTCAATACTCAGCGCACTTGCTGTAATTGCCTGGCCATTGGTGTTAAACCAACCATTCCTAACAATCAAGGTATCAACAACCAGGCCTGATAACAAATTGGCAGGTTTATTATTATCCGATATCAATAGCGAGATTGCCGAAAAACTGTTTGGGCCAACCTGAACGGAACCGGAAATATCCTGGGCACCAATATTCACCAAGCCATTGCTTATAAGGAAGTTATTATTGGTAACAGCCAAATTGCTTTCAACAAATAAAGTATTGCCATTCAAGTCAAATTCAAAAGGCAGTGATCCGGAAGCAGCAAACGAAAAACACGAAAAATCGGCCGGGATGGTAATTTTTGCCTGGGCTAAAGTGCCTATAGAATTTTCATCAAAAATAACAATATCATTTATCCCCGGGCTTTGGTTCACGGCTGCCCCTCCTGACACGTCAGACCAATTTAAAGGGTCAAGAAAATTATTATTGGCACCGATAAAGTAAAAAGCCTTTAATTTACTATCAATATTTTCCGCTGAAACTATCAGGGCAAAATCCTGCTTGCCATTTAACAAGGTCCCTTTATGTGTAATCGTTATCGTATAAGTACCAGCAACTGGCGTTAGTAACTCAATTTTCTCCACATTATCCCTGAAATTATCCCCCTTTGCTGCCTGTTTGGTGTCCGGATCCATTACCCAGGGCAAATAGGTGGTACCACTGCTATCTTTCACCCTGACATCCAGGTCATTGACCAGTTTAAGCGCCGGGGGGTCAACAGCCGCTACCGTTTCGGCTTCACCGGCAGGATCGGTCCAAACCACTGTTACCGTTAGCTTTTGGTTGGCGCCTACATTATCTACCGCCAACGTATATGCCTCCCCTTCGGTAAGGCTATCCTGCTTTATCATAAACCCTGGCCGGCCATTGAGCATAAGCATTTTTGAAGCCCCCGCTGAATTTAACAAGCCCCAACCATATTGATAGTCCGGGCCATCGGCTACACCCGTTTCATACGTAGTGTGAATTACCAGGGCTTTCAGGGCAGCCGCAGTTAAATACGCTTTATTTTGCTGATAGTAAAGTTGTTGCAACAAAGCCAGCGAGCCGGTAACATTGGGGGCGGACATGGATGTGCCGCTTAACGTAGTATAGCTGGTATCGGTTTCTGAAGATGTTGAAAGTAAATTTTGCCCCATCCCGACAATATCGGGTTTGATACGGCCGTCATCCGAGGGGCCCCAACTGGAATAAGGGGCCATGGTAACATCTGCCGGAGAAGTATAAGGCGAAGTTAAAGGGTTAACAGAGCCAATGGTTAATACATTTTTGGCAATCCCCTGCGGGCCAATGATGTCATACGGGCCATCGGCTGGCGGGCCATTGCCATCGCCAACATCAGTGCGGTCATTACCTGCTGACTTGACAATAAGATAGTAAGGGTTTGCAAAAGCGATATCATCCCAAATTGCCGCAGCACTTGAGTAATAGCCAAAACGGTAGTCTTCAAGTGAACTTACAGACACATCGCCTACCCACTGCCAACTACCGTTGGTGCTGTTGTAAGACCAGCCCAATACCGTGCCATAGGAATGGTTTGACAGGAGCAAGCCATTCTGGGCCTCCGTCTTCATTTCCGAGCCATCGCCATTGAGACCATCGTAATTGACACTGGTAGCTTCAAAGGCCATGCCCCTGGCAACCGGGTTAACCCCCCTGGCCAGGATAGTACCCGTCACATGGGTGGCATGAACGGTTACTTCAGACCCTTCCACAATCTGGGCCCTGTTTTCAAATTCTACATGTGTGGCACGTACAAGGCCGGCATCCCAAATACCCACCTTAATCCCTTTACCACTTAAAAAAAGCCCCAGGTCTGAACCTTCATATAGTTTATTGGTACCCGTAGTGAACGCGGCTTCCACATTAAACGTTTTATAGTATAGTGGCCTGCCCGATTCATCCAGGAACTGAATCTCCATAATGGTGCCATCGGCAAATACTTGCCGTACAGGTAAATCATTAGCTATGGCATAGGCTATGGCTTCAGCTTTGCGCTGGGCATAATAAGCTGCCAGGTCATCAGGTATATCATTTAACGCAACCTGCGCCAGCACAGGGTTGCCCATAACAGCCAATAATAGCAAAGCCAACAGATAATTTAACTTCATATTTTTTTCTTCCGGTGCAAATATAATTGAGTATAAAAAAAGGTGCCGAAGCACCTTTTTTTACTTAAAGCTTCTTTTAATAATAATACAACGTAGTCGCATATACTGGGGTTTCGCCACTTAAGAAGGTAGCATCTAACTGGAATGTTCCTGCACTTAAATCATAAGTGCCATTGGAAACTTGTATAGAAAACGCGCTGACTTGTGTATCATCATCGATCCATCGAATAACATAGGTGCCATCAGCAATGGTACCCGTTTGACTCTCAGGAGAATCTTCTATTAATTCTATATCTCCATAGTAAATATCCGTTCGTCCACCAAAGCTTGCACCTGCACCACCCAATATTCTGAATGAAAAACAATTATCTGGCGTTAATGACAATTCGATACTGACTGTGGTTGTCCCTACATTAGGATCTTCCTCTGTAGTGACAGCCTTACCCAAGTCATTTCTCGGACACCAAAAGTCATTATCATTAATAAAGACCTTGATCGATTTTTTGGGCGATGTGTCGTCACCAATACTCAGGTTCCCGGCTCCGGTTAGGGTTAGAACAATGCTTTGCTCACCTGGAGCAATATCCTCATTATCTATAGCTGCAATTTGGATAGTAGCGGTACTCGAATTAGGTTCAATAACCAGATTCTTGCCATTGGGGAAAGTATAATTCACCCCCTCAGCTACATTGTTTTCTGTTATATCAAACGAAATTTCAATAGGCGATCCCTTTTGGGCACCTACCAATTGTACCTCAATGGTAATGGGCTCAGTCGCATTTTCATCAATGTTTGCAGAAGCTGAACTCCATTGAACAAATTCAGGAAAGGTAGCCGTATTATTAAAATTCTGGCATGAATATGCCATAAATACGACCCCTGTTAATAATATTAGTTTTTTCATAATTTCTATATTTTATCATTATAATAATTAATGAGTTTAACCACATCTTCAATTTTGCTGAATTTAAGTTTATTTGATTTAGCATAAGCCGGCAAATCATTGCCCCCCCCCAAGACCGCCAATATTGATTTTTTGTTAAGTTTAACTTCGTGAAATACGCCATCCAGATAAATATAATAAGTTACTGAACTTACAAACTTATCTTGCTGGTCAGTCGAAGAGTAGCTTGTTTGTGCCGATGAACTAATACGTCTTTCTACATCAGGCACAGCAAAAAACTTAATCTTATCATCAACATAACTAACCGCAAATTTTCTGCTCCCATCAATTTTAATATTTTTAAACCGAATTTGTGCAGAGGGTTCCGGGCCGTTGAGGATCAATGATTTTACATACTTATTGTCATATTCAACAATTGTACTATTCCGCTTCAATTGTACCGTACCGGCAAACACATCCACCCGTACAGGCACATTTTCAAATTTCTGCTTATTGGTAAATTCTACCATGCCATTAAAGAAATCACTAAGGAAATAGGGTGAGCCCGATATTTCCATATACCGTGATTTCAAAAGGTCGTCATTGAGTACATTGTTGTCCAAGGCATCAAGGATCAAACCCCGTTGTGCATAAACAGAAGTGCTAAATAATAACAATATTGATATCAGTAGTCTCATTTTTTAAAACCGGGGGGATAAGCCCCCCGGTGTGGTAAATTATTCGTAACCTGGTGCCTGAGTTATATTGGGGTTAGTATCCAGCTCCGATTGCGGTATCGGATACACACGCAAATAAGAGTCAGCGGCAATAAATGCCGGGGCCGAAACTTCCAGGCCGGTATTTGCCTGCTGCCTTACCAACGGCAAGCCGTTACGCCACAAGTCAAAAGTACGGTGTCCTTCAAAAGCAAATTCACGGTTTTTTTCGGCAAGCACCTCGGTCAGGTTTACCGTACCGGCAAAGTCAGCCAACCCTGCCCTGTTTCTGATTACATTAATATCGGCAGTAGCCCCGGTAGTATTGCCTTCCTTCACTCTTGCTTCGGCCCTGATTAAATACATCTCAGCCAAGCGGAGTATTTTGGTGCTTACCAGTCCAGGTACACCCGACTCACCCAGGAATTTACCATTATAGTACTCTCCATTATCATAAAGATATATAAGGTCAGCACTTGAAGGCGGATTGAAACCCCGCTCATCACCGGCCTCATACAAATTGATGATATCGGTAGTAACCCTGATATCGCCATAACCGGAAGGATTGTAAATCTGCCCGAGGTTGTTGGAGCCGGCTGTTTCTTCCGGCCTCCTCATGAGGGTGAAAATCTCCTCACTATTACCGGAAGTGGTATAAAAAGTAGCCAGATCATTACCTGCATGTAGCGAATATTCACCACTGTTTATCACATCGGTAGCCATTGATTCTGCCGTATTGTTATCACCCTGATACAAAGCAACCCGGGCATATAAAGCTTTGGCTGCATTGGCGGTAAACCTGAAAGGGCCTACATTCTCTGTGAGCAGCGGGATTGCTTGGTCAAGATCTGCCCTGATTTGGCTATAAACTTCGGCCAGGGTGTTTCTTGGCGGGGTATCAATTTTAGCCTCCAGTATTATCGGGATACCGGTATCCGGACCGGAGCCTTCGGCATACGGGGCGGAAAATACCCTCGACAAGTCAAAGTGTGCCAAAGCCCTGATAACCAATGCTTCTCCCAATACCTGGTTCCTTTCGGCATCAGTAGCATCGGCAGCCAGGTTAATATTGTTGATAATATTATTTACCCTTAAAATGACATCGTAGGCTTGATTCCAAAATGCCCTCTGGGTGGCATTGGCATTTAATTCATAACGGTAATTAAACACAAACCGGTTTGAATTGTCTATGGTCAGATAAACATTGTCCCCGCCTATTTCCGGGTTAACAAGGTAATCGCGGCCATAATAGCTGGTAGCCTGCAAACCATCATAGGCACCGAAAAGAGCCGTTTGCAAACTACTATAATCAGAAAGAGCCTCCTCAGTAGATAAGGACTGGGCCGGCTCGAGGTCCAGTACACCCTGACAGCTAAATGCTGTTAGGGCCATGGTAATAAATATTATGTTAATATATCGATTTTTCATTTTCGTATGTTGTTTAGAATGTCAAGTCAAGACCGAATGAAATGGTTTTACCCACCGGGTACCTGAAGAACTCCGAACCTGTTACATCCATTTCGGGATCAAACCCGGAATAGTTGGTCAAGGTCCACAGGTTTACCCCCTGGGCATAAATACGGACATTCTGGAAGCCTGCTTTACTAATAAGGTTTTTAGGGAAAGAATAGCCTAATGTTACATTCCTTAACCTCAGGTAAGAGCCGTCTTCCATATAGCGGGTGGATGCTGAGTTAGAAGCATTATTACCGCCCAGCAAGGGTTGTGGGCGAGAGGCAATATCCCCGGGCTGCTGCCAGTAATCCTGGCCCGCCTCAACAATGTTATTCCAACCAAAACGCTGGCCATCGCTTTCAATAAACCTCCGCGAGCTGTTAAACACTTCATTACCATAAACAAAATTAAAGAAGAATGATAGTGAAATCCCTTTGTAAGACAAGGTATTGGTAATACCTCCCACAAAATCGGGCAAAGCGTCTCCCACAATCCTGCGGCCTGCCTGGCTAAAGTTGCCGGTAGGGGTTGTCGGGTTTTCATTCTCATCTGTCTGCATCCATAACGGGGTGCCATCGGCTGGGTTTACACCGGCCCATTCCTGGATATACCAAGACCCCATTGATTCACCCACACGGTAAATCTTACGGAAATTACCCGGGGGATCAATGATATCCTCATCATTGTTCAGGGCAAGTATTTTGTTGTTATTCCAGGCAATATTAAAATCCGTAACCCACCTGAAATCACTGTCGAAGTTAATAGTGTTCAAAACCAACTCAATACCTGAATTTTGTACCGAACCCACATTACGGGTTGCTGAAGTAAAACCACTGGTAGCTGAAATAGGTACATTTAACAACAAGTTAGATGAAACCCTGTTATAGTACTCACCGCTGAAATTAACCCTGCTTTTTAGTACAGAAACATCTAAACCAACGTTCAGGCTATTACTCGTTTCCCAGGTAAGGTCAGGATTAGAAATCTGGCTGGGGGCACTACCCGGCTGGCCAAGGTAAGCCGCACCAAACCCATAAAGGCCCCGCGAAGCAAAATTGGCAATATCAGCATTACCTGAAGTACCGTAGCTAACCCGAAGTTTCAGGTCATCCAGAAAGCCGGCACCGGCCATAAAACCTTCTTCAATCACCCTCCAGGAAGCTGCTGCTGACCAAAAGATAGCATTGCGGTTGTTGACACCAAACCGTGACGAAGCATCATTTCGTACCGAACCTGATAAATAGTATTTGTTATTGTAATTATAATTAACCTGACCAAGGTAAGAGACAAAGGCATAGTCAGTTCTAAAGCCACTTACGTCCTGTGGCGTAGCTGTAGAGTTAAGCGTTTTCAACTTGCCGGTTGCCAAACCAATACCGCTAGCGCCAAAATTCTCCCGGCTATTGGTCTGTACCTCAAAAACAGCTAAAGCATCCAGGTTATGGGCATTGTCGAATGTCCAGTTACCCGCCAGTTTGGTTTGTGAAGTCAGGGTAATGTTCTGGTTGAAGAATTCGTCAATAGCACCATTGTCGTTAGCGCCATCATTGGTAGTAGGATCAAAGAACCTGCTTTCCCTGACACTCAGGAAGTCAGCTGCCAACACCTGGCTGATGTTCAGGTTTTCCAGTATATTAAACTGAATACTAAACTTACCCAAAGTTCTGAGGTTATTATTAATCACCGGGTTTAACGGGGCAGAATACAAGAAGTTATCATTGGTAAAAATCATCCAATCAGATTCCTGGCCAGTATAGTATTCTCCGGTCAATGGGTTCACAGGGTTTTGCAGTGGTGTATTAACAAAAGCACCAAGCAAAGGGGAAGCGAACCGGTTACCTGCTACGGCATTTAATTGGTCAGTGTAAGATACATTAAGGTTCAAGCCCATTTCCCACCGGTCATTAAACGTTTGGTCAACATTAGAACGTATAGAATATCGCTTGAAGCTCGACTCAATCAAAGTACCATCCTGGGTAAAGGCACTGGCCGAAACAAAATACCGGGTATTCTCGTTACCTCCTGAGGCCTGGATTTCATAATTTGAAGTACTTCCCTGCCTGAAAGCTGCGTCAACCCAGTTAAACGTACTGTCAAGCATCGACTGCGGACGGATATTATCAATCTGGGTTTCATTAAAACCTGAGTTTCTCAGAACCTGACGTTCGTACTCCCAAACAGTCTGACCATCCATCATCTGAAAGTTACCACTGTTTTCCAGGGTTACACCATACTGTGCCCTGGCCGTAATCGTGCTTTTGCCGGCTTTACCCCGCTTGGTGGTAATCAGTATTACTCCATTAGATCCACGCGAACCATAAAGTGCTGTAGCTGCAGCGTCTTTAAGCACAGTAAGCGATTCAATATCGTTCGGGTTAATGTTAGACAAGATGTCCTGTGGCCCGGCTACCGTGGTAAAATCACCTTGCTCAGCAATTACCCCATCAACAACATATAATGGCCCACTGCCGGCCGAGATTGAGCCTACCCCCCGGATACGAATAGCCTGGGAAGCACCCGGCTGGCCGGAAGGAGCCGTAGAATACACCCCGGCAGCCTTACCTTGAAGTAACTGGTTAACATCGGGCAAAGGAACATTTTCAATATCTGCAGAGTTCACCACGGCTATAGCCGACACATTCTTCTGTTGCGAAATAGTTGAGTAGCCTGTTACCACCACTTCCGCCAATTGTTCGGCATCTGCGGTCATGGAAATATCGATTACACTTCTGCTACCAATCTCCACTTCCTGTGTTACCATGCCAATAAAAGAGAAAATCAAGGTCCCTCCCTCAGCAGGAACAGAAAGTTTGTAGTTACCATCTAGATCGGTAACAGCACCTGTTGTGGTTCCTTTCACAACAACGTTCACACCTGGTATTGGAGCCCCATCCTCGGTGGATGTTACTTTACCAGAAACAGTACGGTCTTGCGCATAAGACATCCCCGTTAAAAGGGCCAGCACAAAACCGAGAAGTAAAATTTTCTTCATGCTTTTTGGTTTAAGTTTAACATTATTTAACAATGTGAAGTATGCGAAAATATAAAATATTGGAATAAAAATAACTATACTATAGGTTAGTAGTCAACCTTGATTTAATTTTTTATATAAATGGAAGTGGCTCTCTCTTTATTTAGTTTAATAACAACTTTGTTTAGTTCAACAACAGTATAGCTAACAAAGCCCACTCTTCGGGCTTCCAATTGTAAAAACTCAGATAAAATGAGGGAATACCCTAACCCGGAAAATTCACAAGAATTTTCCGCCCACAGGGTTACTCAACTGCAAAATATTGTAAAACAACATGTTATACACAAAACCCAGCATAAACCCAAGATTAAGCATGACCCAAATTTGAGGGTGAAATATTTTGCACTCATCAGGGTTTAACCTCCGCTAAGTCGGAGTCTAAGGACCTGATGTAATTAACTGGAAAACAGTCGTTTATCAGTTAATTTTACATCATTATTCACGATTTTCGTGAATAATCCGGGTTAACCTGCGCAGGTGGATCGTAGCCACCGTAGCCCGGTATGGGAACTACAGGGGCTGTCCAAGCAGGATAATAAACATAAAAAAGCCCTCCTGCGTGCTAACGAACTTCGGCCATCTTAACCTGCGCAGGGGGATCGTAGCCACCGTAGCCCGGTATGGGAACTACAGGGGCTGTCCAAGCAGGATAATAAACATAAAAAAAGCCCTCCTTCGTGCTAACGAACTTCGGAGGGCGAAGGTGGAGAATATCGGATTCGAACCGATGACCTCTACGCTGCCAGCGTAGCGCTCTAGCCAACTGAGCTAATCCCCCATGTATTTTATCATCCGTCCAATGACAAA
>Ga0256839_1006142_pt1 | contig 10707 bp, 9 predicted proteins | sample 354166metaG_FD_185968 | JGI IMG/M metagenome (GOLD analysis project Ga0256839, IMG submission 185968) | Hydrothermal vent microbial communities from Mid Atlantic Ridge, Atlantic Ocean - 354-166 | ecosystem: Environmental > Aquatic > Marine > Hydrothermal vents | place: Atlantic Ocean: Mid... | reverse complement strand
GAGAGCAGCTTGCGGAGCTGGGCGAGCTGCCTATTCCGGAAGAGTTTCAGCATGACTGATTTGAGGCAAGAGGATAATTAAATGGCGGAACAGGTCGGGATATTGACAACCTTGCGGCAGATTCCATGCACTGGACTGGGAGTTCCCGTGCTGGTGCTGGCTCTGTTGGCCATGCTGGTGGTGCCGTTGCCGCCACTGCTTCTGGATGTGTTTTTCAGTTTCAATATCGCCCTCTCTCTGGTCATACTGCTGGTGGCTATTTACACCTTGCGACCACTGGATTTTGCGGTTTTTCCGGCGGTGATTCTGGTGGCCACGCTGCTGCGTCTCGGGATGAATGTCGCCTCTACCCGGGTGGTGCTGCTGGAGGGGCACACCGGAACCGATGCAGCCGGGCAGGTGATCAACGCCTTTGGTGAGTTTGTCATTGGCGGCAACTACACGGTGGGTATCGTGGTGTTCATCATCCTGATCATCATCAATTTTGTTGTGGTGACCAAGGGTGCGGGGCGGATTTCAGAAGTGACAGCCCGGTTTACACTGGATGCAATGCCAGGCAAACAGATGGCCATCGATGCGGATCTGAATGCCGGGCTTATCGATCAGGATGAGGCTAGAAAACGGCGCGCCGAAGTGACCATGGAGGCAGATTTCTACGGCTCCATGGATGGTGCCAGCAAGTTTGTCCGTGGTGATGCTGTGGCCGGCATCCTGATTACAGTAATCAATATTATCGGTGGCCTGACCATTGGCATGGCCCAGCACGGAATGGCATTCTCCGATGCGGGGCACAACTATACCCTGCTGACCATCGGAGACGGTCTGGTGGCGCAGATCCCCTCGCTTCTATTATCCGTTGCTGCCGGCATCGTGGTTTCCCGCGTCTCGTCCTCGCAGAATATGGGGGAGCAGATCACCAAACAGCTGTTTGGCAACCCGGTAGCACTGGCGGTGGCTGCTTCAATTATCGGTATCATGGGAGTGATCCCCGGTATGCCCAATCTTGCCTTCCTGACGCTGGCGGCACTGACCGGGGCGACAGCCTGGTGGTCATATCAGCGTCAGCTGGGCGAGCAGACGGAAGAGCAGGAGCAGACTGTTGCCGAACCGGAAGAGAGCTCTGACAAGCCGCGTGAACTGAACTGGGACGATGTGGCGCCGGTAGATATCATCGGCCTGGAGGTCGGTTATCGCCTGATCCCCCTAGTAGACAAAAACCAGGGCGGTCAGCTGATGGAGCGCATCAAGGGCGTGCGCAAGAAGTTGTCCCAGGACCTGGGTTTTCTGATCCCAGCGGTACACATCCGTGACAATCTTGATCTCTCCCCTCATGCTTATCGCATCACTCTGATGGGAGTAACTCTTGGCGAGGCCGAGATACAGGTCGGCAAGGAGCTGGCGATCAATCCGGGCCAGGTCCATGGCGAGATCAAGGGTATTGCAACAGAAGATCCCTCCTTCGGATTGCCGGCGGTCTGGATCGACCCGGCGCAACGGGACGAGGCACAAGCACAGGGTTATACAGTGGTGGATGTCAATACCGTCGTGGCAACCCATCTCAGCCAGTTGCTGCAGTCCCACGCTCATGAGCTGCTGGGTCATGAAGAGGTTCAGCATCTGCTCGACAAACTCAAACAGAGCGCGCCCAAACTGGTGGAAGAGCTGGTGCCGAATACCGTTTCCCTGGCGGTGGTTCTCAAGGTATTGCGCAATCTTCTGGAGGAGGGGATACCCATCCGTGACATCCGCACAATCGCCGAAACCTTGGCGCAATACGCGCCAAAAAATCAGGATCCTGGCGTTCTGACCGGCCTGGTACGGGTTGCCCTGCGCCGGCTGATCTATCAGCACATCAGCGGTGCTGCGGACGAGCTGCCGGTTATCACCCTCGACCCGCAGCTGGAACAGATATTGCAAAAATCACAGCAGGTCTCGGAAGAAGATGGCGTAGCACTGGAACCCGGGCTGGCCGAACGGTTGCATACCGGTTTGGCAGAAAAGACCCAGGAACGGGAAGTGGCGGGAGAGCCGGCCGTACTGCTGGTGGCGGCACCGTTGCGTGCACTGTTGGCACGGTTTATCCGGCACACTATTTCCGGGTTGCACGTACTCTCCTATAACGAAATACCCGATAACAAGCAGGTAAGAATTGTGGCAACGGTAGGCGGGTAGCAGTCGCCAAAATAGCCGTCCCGGAACAGTGCCCAAACAATGGGGAAAACTCGATGAAACTGAAAAGATATTTCGCCAGGGAGACGCGCCAGGCCATCCGCATGGTTCGTGATGAACTGGGGCCGGATGCCGTCATACTCTCCAACCAGCGCAAGGATGGTGGCGTTGAGATTGTTGCGGCAGTGGATTTTGAACAGAGTCTGGAACAGTTGACAGCTGATGAACCGCTGACATTGGTTGACAACCCCTCCGTGCAGGAGCTGCCGGAACCGGACCTTACCTACACTTCCCAAGGAAAGATCCGTGTCGAACCCCCGGTGCAGGAGGAGAAACGGAACGGCTTCGAACAGGCGCTGAACAGCGTCAGTGAGAAAATTGAACAGCTGGTTGTATCCGCTTCAGAACCAAACAGGGAAAGTGAGACGGAGACAAAGGTGGCAGCAAAAAACACCACCAGATCCAGAGCAAAAACCCGGTCCCGAACCAGGCCAAAAACAGCAGCAAAACGTAGAAAGGGAACCAGTTCCGGAAGCAAAACAAAATCCCGGACTGCAGAATCTGTAGAGAAGAGAGCAGTCAAGTCGAGTATGGAAGATCCGGCGCTGGAAGAGATGCGTTCAGAGTTGAGCCACCTGCGTGGCATTCTGGAAAATCAGCTTTCCGGTCTGGCGTGGGGAGAGATGGGCCGGGGCTGTCCGCAGCGGGTTGAGCTGTTGCGCCGTTTAATGAACCTGGCTCTAAGTGCTGAGCACTGTCAATTCATAGCGAATCAAATCAGTGATTACACAGATACGGATCAGGCATGGCATCAGGCACTTGCCTTGATAACTACAGAACTTCGGGTGACGGACGATGACATTATCAGCCAAGGTGGAGTAGTTGCCCTGGTAGGGCCGACCGGAGTGGGCAAGACAACAACGGTTGCCAAACTGGCCGCCCGTTTCGCACTGCGCCATGGCTATCAGGAGGTTGCACTGATTACCACTGACAGCTACCGCATCGCTGCTTATGAGCAGCTCCGTACCTATGGCCGTATTTTGGGTGTTCCGGTTCGCGTGGTCAAAAACTCCGAAGAGTTGAGCAGCGCACTGGAAACCTTCCGGCACAAGCGCCTAGTTCTGATCGACACTGCGGGAATGAGTCAGCGTGACGTTCGTCTCGCCGGCCAGTTCAAAACCATTCTTGCCGGAAAGCCGAAAATAAAAAGCTACGTGTTACTGGCCGCCAATGTCCAGGGGAATGGTCTGAACGAGGTTGTCAATACCTTCAAATACCTGAAGCCGGACGGTTGCATTCTAACCAAGCTGGATGAGTGCGTATCCCTGGGTGGAGTGCTGTCCGTGGTAATCAAACAGCAACTGGCTGTGGCCTATCTCAGTGACGGACAGCGGGTGCCTGAGGATATCCAACCTGCGATAGCGGAGAGACTCGTTGAGCGGAGTGTGGGGCTGATGCAAGAGAGCAAAGAAACCATTGATGACAACACCATGGCTCTGACTATGGGAGGAATGAGTGCAAATGCTGGCATCTGAAATTCCATACAGGCAACCGGGCGTGGCACTTTCCGACCAGGCTGCCGGTTTACGCAACCTTGCCCGGCAGAGCCCGGTTCAGGTGATCGCTGTAACTGGCGGTAAAGGTGGCGTGGGAAAGACCAGTGTTTCGGTCAACCTCGCTCTTGCCATGACCGGGCAGGGAAAACGGGTGATGATAATGGACGCCGATCTGGGTTTGGCGAACGTGGATGTCATGCTCGGGATCTGTCCCCGTTACAACCTTTCTCATGTACTGTCTGGAGAGCGCAGGCTGGAGGAGGTAATCATTATCGGCCCCAAAGGTCTGAAAATTGTTCCTGCTTCATCCGGAATAAAAGGCATGGCAGAACTCTCTGCCGCACAGCACGCGTTATTGATTCGTGCCTTCAGCGAGATTGGTCATAACCTCGACGTACTGCTGGTAGATACTGCAGCCGGAATTTCTGACAGCGTAATCAGCTTTACCAAGGCGTCACAGGAGGTAATTGTAGTGATATGCGATGAACCGGCTTCAATGACTGATGCCTACGCCCTGATCAAACTGCTGAACCGGGAACACGGCATAAGCCGGTTCCGGGTTCTTGCCAACATGGTGCAAAGCAAGCAGGAGGGTCGTCGATTGTTTGAAAACCTTGCCAGGGTAACAGATCGCTATCTGTTTGTTGAGCTGAATTATATGGGTTCGATTCCTTATGACAAAATGTTGCGCAAAGCTGTCCGGAGGCAAAGCGCTGTGGTTGATAGTTATCCGGAAAGCAACGCTTCACAACAGTTTAAAGTTATCGCGCGGCAGGCCGATAAATGGCCTGTAGCCGAGAGTAAAGGGAACGTGGAATTTTTTATTGAAAGGTTGATTCAGCACAGCCGCATAGAGATGGGAGCAACAAAATGACGGGAGGATACAGCGCGGCATCTCTGGCTACATGCCGGGATGATTTGCTGGAACAGCATGCCGACCTTGTGAAGCGGATTGCCTACCATCTCGCTAACCGGTTGCCGCCCAGCGTGCAAGTGGATGATCTTGTGCAGGCGGGAATGATCGGGTTACTTGATGCGGCGCGCAACTATGACCAGGGGCGCAATGCAAGTTTCAAGACCTACGCAAGCATTCGCATCCGCGGAGCCATGCTGGACGAGATTCGCAAAAATGACTGGATTCCACGTTCCGTTCACACCAAGGCAAAGTTGTTGGCGGGAGCTATTCGAACAGTGGAAAACCGGGAAGGACGTGATGCACGCGCCCAGGAAATAGCCGACGAACTGGGTATTTCATTGGAAAAATACCATGATCTTCTGAAGTCTGCGAATGGGAAAAAGGTATTGAGTCTGGACGAAACAGTGTCAGAGGATGGAGACGGAAGTCTGATGGATGCACTGCCAGATGAAGCTCCGAGCCCAATGGAAAACATGCAGGAACAGGATGTAAAAAATGTTCTGGCCGAGGCTGTTGCCGGACTTCCGGAAAGGGAACGGATGGTTATGTCACTGTATTACGATGATGAGTTGAACTTGAGAGAGATAGGCCAGGTAATGGGTGTAAGTGAATCACGTATCAGCCAGATCCATAGCCAGGCAATTATCCGGTTGCAGGCAAGAATAACACGTTAAATGGCGGGTTGTTAAACGAAGTTTTGTGGGATGGGAGGTTGTTTTGAATAAAGACATGAAAATTCTTATTGTGGATGATTTTTCCACAATGCGGCGTATTATCAAGAATCTCCTGCGCGATCTGGGATTCAATAACACCAGTGAGGCAGATGATGGTAATACAGCACTTCCGATGCTGCAAAATGGCAGTTTTGATTTTCTGGTTACCGACTGGAACATGCCCGGAATGACCGGTATCGATCTGTTGAGAGCGGTACGTGCTGATGAAAATCTTTCTCATATGCCGGTGCTGATGGTGACAGCAGAACAGAAGCGTGAACAGATTGTCGAAGCGGCTCAAGCGGGTGTAAACGGTTACATTATCAAGCCATTCACAGCCCAGACGTTAAAAGAGAAGCTGGACAAGATATTTGAACGCGTAGGCTGAAATAAAAACAGGAATAATGATGGCTTGTGAAAATATTCTGAGTGAAGAGTGTCTGTCACTGGCGAAAAGCCTGGTTGAGAGCATAGAAAACAAAGATAGAGAAAAGGCCGACCAGATTCTTGAGCAGTTAAAGAAAAAGGAAGAAAGTCTTTTGCTTCAGGAGATAGGGAAGCTCACCCGGGATCTGCATACGGCATTAAATGGATTCAGTCTTGATTCGCAGCTCTCCGAACTGGCGGAAGAGGATTTCTCGGACGCGAGAGAGCGCCTGCACTATGTTATATCGCTGACTGACCAGGCAGCAAATACAACGCTCAACTCTGTGGAGGAGGCGGTTCCCCTTTGTGATCAGTTGCACAGCCGTGTCAGGGAGATCAAGTCGAGCTGGGACAGGTTTTTGAGTCGGGACATGTGTGCAGAGGAGTTCCGTGAGTTCAGCCGCCAGCTGGAGTCCTGTTTGAAGGAGTGGGAGGGAGATGTTGTCAGCATCAAACAGTATTTGAACGAGATATTACTCGCACAGGATTTCCAGGATCTTACCGGACAGGTGCTTCATCGAGTTATCGAACTGGTGGAGAATCTGGAGACCAGTCTGGTAGGACTGATCAGAGTGGCCGGAAAGAAAGAAAAAGGCACCTCAAAACAGAATAAAGAAAACAACTCCGATATCGAAGCAACCGGGCCCAGGGTTCCCGGTGTTGATAAATGGAAAACGGTTTCGGGACAGGATGAAGTTGACGACTTGTTATCGAGTCTTGGATTTTAAGGTTGCGTAGTTGTTGTGCTTGCGTTCGGATTTATTAGTAAGCTCCGCGGCAGCCATAACTGTTACAGACCGAATTTTAACCGAGCTGATTAGCTACAAGGTGGTATGTGATGTCATTTGATGCAGATGAAGAGATCTTGCAGGACTTTCTGGTTGAAGCCGGAGAGATTCTGGAGCAACTGGGTGAGCAACTTGTCGAGCTGGAACAGCAACCGGAAGATGATGGCCTGCTCAATGCTGTGTTTCGCGGTTTTCATACCATCAAGGGGGGAGCCGGGTTTTTGAACCTGATTCCGCTGGTTGACGTGTGTCACCGTGCCGAGGATGTGTTCAATGTTCTTCGAACTGGTGAGCGAAAAGTTGATTCCGGATTAATGGACGTAATCCTGCCGGTGGTAGATGTGTTGAATGTCATGTTTGACAGTATTCGTTCAGGCGTTGAACCTGAACCTGCCAGTCCCGAATTGTTGCGTGCCCTGGAGGAGCTGATTGGAGACAGCTCCCGGGTCGATCCGAATGGTAGCGCAGGACCGGCATCCGGGAAAGATCCTGTAGCGGAAAAAACCGGACAGGCTGCTGATACCGCTGAGCAGGAGTTTGATGCCATGCTGGATGCGCTGGACAAATCTCCCGAACAGAAAAAGACAGCGGATGACGAGATCACCCAGGAAGAGTTTGATGCCCTGCTGGATCAGCTGCATGGAGAAGGTGGTGCTCCCGGAAAGGAAGCAAAAGCATCTTCATCTGCCGATAAAAATGAGAACGCCGGAGACGAGATTACCGAAGAAGAATTTGATGCGCTGCTGGATCAGCTTCACGGAAAAGGGGGGGCGCCCGGTGCATTGAAAACAGCGCAAACAGATCAGTCAAAACCGGTAGCGAAAAAAAAACAGGCAGAGAAGCCCACCCCTGCTGTATCGAAATCAGTTTCTTCTTCAACGGAACAAACCAAAAAACCGGCGCCCAAACCAAAGCAGGACATTGCCCCGGTTGAGGCTACAGTTCGGGTGGATACCCGCCGTCTGGATGGAATCATGAACATGGTGGGCGAGCTGGTACTGGTGCGGAACAGGTTGGTGAATCTGGAAAGCGAGCTGGACAATGAGAATGTGGCCAAGGCAGTGGGAAATCTGGATGTGGTAACTGCCGATCTGCAGGCAGCAGTGATGAAGACCCGCATGCAGCCGATCAAAAAGGTGTTTGGTCGTTTCCCGCGAGTGGTGCGCGACCTTGCCCGCAACATGAAAAAAGAGATCAACCTCGAACTGCAGGGCGAGGATACCGATCTGGACAAAAATCTGGTGGAAGCGCTGGCCGATCCGCTGGTGCATCTGGTGCGCAACTCGGTTGACCACGGCATCGAAATGCCGGATGACCGCGAGAAAGCGGGTAAACCGCGTGTTGGTGCCGTGGTGCTTTCTGCCGAGCAGGAAGGTGATCATATTCTGCTGACTATCGAGGATGACGGTGCCGGAATGGACGCGGCCAAGCTGCGTGCCAAGGCGATTGAGAAAGGTGTTCTGGATGAGTCCACTGCTGCACGCATGGATGATCGGGAGAGCTTTAATCTGATCTTCATGCCCGGCTTTTCAACCAAAACCGAGATCTCGGATGTCTCCGGCCGGGGTGTGGGGATGGATGTGGTCAAGACAAGTATCAGCCAGTTGAACGGCAGTATCGAGATTGACTCCGTTGTTGGAGAGGGTACCCGGCTGACCATCAAGGTGCCGTTGACCCTGGCCATTATTCCCACTCTGATGGTGGTGCTGGGGCAGCAGGTATTTGCCCTGCCGCTGGTTAACGTCAGCGAGATTTTTGATCTGGATCTGAGCAGTACCAACATGGTGGATGGCCAGCGGGTGGTGATGGTGCGCGACACGGCGCTGCCCCTTTTCTATCTGAGCAAATGGTTGATCGATGGACGGACAGCAGCCACCGACGAGGAGCTGGCGTCCGCCCATGTTGTGGTGGTTCATGCCGGCACACAGAAAGTTGGTTTTGTTGTGGACCAGTTGATCGGCCAGGAGGAGGTTGTAATCAAACCGTTGGGCGCGCTGCTGCATGATGTTGCCGGTCTGGCCGGAGCAACTATCACCGGTGATGGCAAGATTTCGTTGATCCTGGATGTACCTGGCCTGTTGCGCAGGCATGCAACCGCGCCGCGTCGGGTGGCGTGATACCGGAAGGGAGTACTGGATGGCTATCCGGGTACTGGTAGTAGAGGATTCGGGATTTTTTCGCCGCAGGATTATCGCAATGCTGGACAGCGATGCCCGCTTTGAAGTGGTCGGAGAGGCCTCAAATGGGCTGGAGGCGGTGGCACAGGCAGAGCGTCTTGAGCCAGATGTAATCACGATGGATATCGAGATGCCGATTATGGACGGGATCAGCGCGGTACGGAAGATTATGACAAGCTGTCCTACTTCCATCCTGATGTTTTCCATGTTGACTACAGAAGGAGCCAGAGCCACCCTGGATGCCCTGGAGGCAGGCGCGGTAGATTTCATGCCCAAGCGCTTTGCCGACGTGACCAGCAACCCTGAAGAGCTTTCCCGACAACTTTGTTCACGGGTCGCTGCATTGGGTAACAGCAGTAACCCGCCGTTCCGGCAGCACAGTCGCCCGACAGAGGCGGTGAAACCGGCATCGACAGCTGTCGCAGTCAGGACGCCGCCTGTCCGCAAGGGGCGGCAGTCATATCAACTGATTGCCATTGCCGCTTCCACTGGCGGGCCGGCTGCACTGCCTCTGGTATTGAGCAAGCTTCCCGCCACGTTGCCGGTGCCGATATTGATTGTTCAGCATATGCCGGCCAATTTTACTCCCGCCTTTGCGCAGCGCCTCAATCAGCAGTGTGCCATTACTGTCAAACATGCCGAGGACGGAGATGCATTGCTTCCTGGTACGGCACTGCTGGCACCGGGAGGCAAGCAGATGACAGTAGAGGAACAAGGACATAAAAAAATGGTGCGAATTCAGGAAGGCGATCCCGGCCTGAACTACAAACCCAGCGCGGACATCATGTTCAGCTCGGTGGCAAAGCTGTATGGCGGCAAGGTGATGTCAGTCATCCTGACCGGCATGGGTGCCGATGGACGGGAGGGTGCGCGCCAGCTGAAGCAGGGCGGGGCGACCGTGTGGGCGCAAGACAAAGAGAGCTCGGTCATCTACGGCATGCCGGGCGCGGTGGCAAAGGCAAATCTTGTTGATGAGATTCTTGATCTGGCATCCATTGGTCCGGGGCTGGCTCAGGTGTTCCACTAATCAGAAATGGACGCGTTAAGCATTATCGGCATCCTGGTGGCGCTGGGGGCGATCCTTGTCGGACAGTCGCTGGAGGGTGGCCATATCGGCAGTTTGCTCAACGGTCCCGCGGCATTGATTGTCCTGGGCGGTACGGTTGGTGCATCCATGTTACAGACCCCATTGGCTGTTTTTTTCCAGGCGATGCGCTCTATCCGCTGGGTTTTCAAACCGCCTGTCCTGGACCCGGAACAGGCTATCAAAAAAATAATCGGCTGGAGCGGTATCTCGCGCAGTCAGGGGCTGCTCGGTCTTGAGAGCGTTGCCGAGAGAGAAGCGGATCTTTTTGCCCGCAAGGGGCTGCGCCTGCTGGTGGATGGCAGCGAACCGGAGGTGATTCGTTCCATTCTGGAAACCGAAACGGATGCCAGAGAACATCATGAACTGCAGGCTGCGAAGGTATTCGAAGGGATGGGTGGTTATGCTCCGACGATCGGTATACTCGGCGCGGTAATGGGACTGATTCATGTAATGGAAAATCTTTCCGATCCCTCCAAACTTGGTTCCGGTATTGCGGTGGCTTTTGTGGCAACCATCTATGGTGTTGCCCTGGCCAACCTGCTGTTACTTCCGGTGGCGAACAAGCTGAAAAGTATCGCCCACTCCCATACCCGCCTGCGCGAAATGATCACGGAAGGGATTGTCTCAATTGCCCAGGGTGAGAATCCGCGCAATATCGAGACAAGGTTGCAGAGCTATCTGCATTAAAAAACAGGGTGCAGGCGAGGAAAGAGAGAAAAAGTTAATAACTTGATATTGTTTCCTTGATAAAAAAACAGATAAAGAACCAAACTTTTCTGACAACTGACAACTGACAACTGACAACTGACAACTGACAACTGACAACTGACAACTGACAACTGACAACTGACAACTGACAACTGACAACTGACAAC
>Ga0256839_1006141_pt1 | contig 10707 bp, 5 predicted proteins | sample 354166metaG_FD_185968 | JGI IMG/M metagenome (GOLD analysis project Ga0256839, IMG submission 185968) | Hydrothermal vent microbial communities from Mid Atlantic Ridge, Atlantic Ocean - 354-166 | ecosystem: Environmental > Aquatic > Marine > Hydrothermal vents | place: Atlantic Ocean: Mid... | reverse complement strand
GCATAATAGGGCCGACGAAGAATATAGTTCTGGTGTGCCGGAAACATGGCCATATAAAACTCACTCCAACCGCCCTGGCGCACGCGCACAAGGTCATATTTTTCGGGGTAAATAACCGCTTGTTCGTATGTTTCAGGATCAGCGGTCGTGATAGTGAGCAAATTGGAACCGATTTTTCCATTGGCAAATGCCTTGATGACTTTTTCCAGATCCTGCTCCTTGAAGTTTTCATGGATATTAAGATCAACCGGTGCCGCATTAGAGATGCCAATGCCGATGGAATCCATATTCCAGTCTTTGAGTGATTGATAAATATCCTGGGGTTCGGTTTTTGGTGGCTGGTCTTCAGGGCTGGGGGCTGCACTGAAATCATCGGCGATGGTCTCTGATGCCAGGCGACCATCTGCCGAAGCGCCCATGCCCAGTCCGAGGCCGATGTTGTCTTCAAATGTTCCCACACCGGGTGTGACGGTAAAGGCAAACGGACGGCCATCAATATGATATTTCTCTTTTAATGCCTCGTAAGCGTTGTTAATGCCTGGCAGGGGTTTGCCCAGGCCATCCTGAATAATATCAACGCAGCGGGTGACGACGTCATCTGCCAGTGTTTTCACTTCTTCACAGGTACCTTCCCCAAATTTGGGTAATGCCAGCGCCTGTACGCGGAGTTCTTTATAACGACTGGCAACATCCGCAGCGCGACCGGGCCCGGCAAGGGTGTTGTGAAAGGGCTCCTGCATCGTCTCACCCCAGTTATTCCACAATGCCTGTAACAGCTCTTCCAGTGTTGTGGATGCTGTTGCGGGATCGTAAACCAGTTTCTTGATGGCGTAGAGCGAATTAATGGCATTGGTGATGCCGCACATCATGGGTGCCACGATATGGTATTCAGCTCCCCCGTTTGTCATGTCGCGGCCACTTTCCATGCAGCCGTCCACCATGGAGGAAAACAGTGGGCTTGGACACACGTTCCACAAGGCACCGTAGTTATTAACCAAAGAATGAAAGAAACTGCTGATCAGCCACTTATAGTGAGTGAAGAATATTTCCAGGAATTGTTCAAAGCTGTGAATCTCCTGTGGTGGGGGTGAATTCCAGCTGCTTTTCAGACCGCGCAGATGTACCCAGCCTGCACCCTCAATGGTTGCCCCCTGATTCATGGCCATGCCGACCGCCGGTAAAATGGGCACATAACTAAATACCCACTCGGATTTCCCGTTGATAATCGGTTCATAACAACCGTCACTGGTATAGTCGCGGGCATCCTGTAATGACAGCGGGCCACTCCGGTGCAAACCTTCAACCAATTTGTCATCATTGAGCAACACCGGGTGCGCGCCACCGGAGAGGAGTGCGCGGGCGGCTTCGCCAAGGATTTTTTCCTGCAAGGCGCCTTTCATCCTTTTGTTGACACGCAAGGACAGGCAGGGTGCATTAAGCGGCAGGCGACGCGCGGCACGTAAGCACAACAGCGTGACATCGTTGCAGCCATCCGTCGGTTTTTTATCATTGTTAGGCAGGTAGCCGCCAACCGTGACCTGCTGCACCCATTGATTGAGTGCTGAACCTTGGGGAAAGTTACCCGCTGAATAGAAAACAGCACCCGTGCCATAAGTCAGATAGTCTTCCATATGTTGGCGGTTATACAACACGGTTTCATCCATCTTGAGCCAAAAGGCATCAATGATGTCCTGGGCTTCTGCTTTTTTAATGCGCTTCGCTTTGATGTCGGCCTTGTAAAAACGGATCAGGTATTGGTCAAGGCGACCGATTGACATGGGCTCACCGGTTTGATGCAGCGCACAGTTAATCAGGAAAATTAATTGCAGTGCTTCAAGCATGGAATCAGGTTTGGCTTTTGCCAGTTTGTTCATGCGTGCTGCGATGTCTTTATAATTATCGCGATCACGACTACTGATATTATCCTCGGCTGCCAGTTCATCAGCGAGTTTGGCGTAGGCATGAATAAAGTCCGAAACGCCTTCGAGTGACCACACGACGGACTGGTAAAAGTCTTTTTGCTCCCCTTCCGAATGCGCCAGTTTGTGGGATGCCTCGTCAATCATGCCACCGATGCCAAGCGTTAACGGCTTGTAGTAATTGGGTACATTGTGGCCGGTTGCTGAGTATTCATTCAGCATACCGAAAAAGGATTCAATTTTTTCTTCCTCGTTCAGGTACTCCATCACGCGGGAGCCTGAGCCCAGAGTGAGTGGCGGCATATTGCCCACGATAATTTCACCGGGTTTGATGGTGTACAAACCCGCTGTGCCGCGAAAACGTTCTTGCAGCAGCACATCTGAAAGGCTGATTTTAATGGCCAGACCTTTGCGTAAAGCAACCGATGCCGTGGCAACATATTTATAGTCTTTCCATCGTTTGGTTTTTACATAATCCTGCAAGTGCCCGATGGCGGGCATGGTGACTTTTTTCTCCCAGGTATCATTCCAGTTACTGAATGTTTGCGCGATCAAGCGTGTGATGCGATCACTGATGTGTAATTTATTTGCTTTTTTCCGAATTTGATGCAGAAAATCACGATTGTTGTAATACATCAACCCATTGGCACTGCGAACATTAAAGAAATCGTTGAGAGGAACATGAATGTCCTCTTCGGTGTTTTTTAGTCCCGCAAGTTTGGAGGAAGGGATAAACCAGAAATTGCCGGATTCAGCATGCGTATTGTTCAGCATTTTATCTTTTATAAAGCCTTTTTTATCGCCCCTGATACCTTCGATGAGGCCATGATAAACATCGCTATTATCAGCATAGGCAACAAAATAAATACCTTCTTCATTTCCTTTGCCACTGTCGGACTCACCAAACGGCAGAGCCTGACGTAATATGCGCAGCGTCACACGTTCACCATTGAGCTGGCGCACACATTTGATATGGCTGCGCTCATCTGCCATGGGAATAATAGTGTCATCAAAATTACGCCCGATCATGTCCTGTTTTTCGATGCCGTTCATATTGTCGAGCTGGGCCCAGTTGTGTTTGAATTTTTGCTGGATGACATAAGATGAACCAAGGTAGAACTTATCCTCTCCACCGACAATAATCCGTTCGGATAAATTAACAGGATCGACCGGGTTGATCATGGCGTCCGTAAATCGTCCACCAAATACTTTGCCATCGTGTCGTTTCGCAGCAATAGTATGCAGGTATTTTTTTGTTTCGTTTTTTAAGGCATCAATGATGGCCTCAAGTATTTTTTGACACGCCTGTTCAGAAGCGCCTTTGATATGAAACCAGAAGTGGCCGCCCGTGTGAGCAAATGGCGCTGCTTTAAGTGGTTTTGTGCTGGTGAGCCCGGCAGGAATAGGCATTTTATTTTTTTTGCACCAGTTTTCCCAGAGTTGATAATCAACACCACGCACACAAACGGTTTGATAATGTGTGTCAGCACATAAACGATCCGTCAGTTTTGCAAGCTCCAGCCATTTTTTATAACACTTTTCCGGTGTCTTGATAAAAAATGATGCGAAGATGGCATAGTCTGGAAAATCGGCAATGCCTCGCTGGCTGTAGTGGGCAGACAAACGGTTATCGGGATGGTGGGTTTTGAGGGTCGTTTCCTTGTTTGTCATTATTTTTTCCTTGAATGTGAATTAAGTGCTGATTAACCGCAGAGGCCGCAGAGAAACGCCAGGGGAGAAAATTATTTTTCTTTGCGCTCCTTAATGCTCCTGTGTCTGCTAGTCTATTTCATGTTTTTTATAAGAGCCGGATATCATTTTTATTTTTTGGCCGTCGTTATATAACAGCACCAGTTTATTATCGATACGTGCCATAGTCAGCCCGCTTCCATCATTAATATGTGTACCATGAACAGGGGTTTGACGACTCCAGCCTGCTTCTGCCAGAGTGCCATAACCATTACTTGTTGTCGCCTCGTCACTGGCTTTGTAGGAAACGGGTTTTAATGGTGTAAGAATACCCGCAACAGAAAATGTTTCCGTTGACAGTTGATGCTTGCTGTTGCCAGGGTGGACAAGATGCAGCACGCCGTCCAGCTCCGCCATAGCAATGGGTGCGCTAGCCGTGTAAGGCAGTGTTACCGGTTCCAGTTCTTTCGGGGTGCCTGCGTAAGCACAAGCACCAAAACGTGCAACGGGGGTGAGTGATGGTGACCATTTGAATTTCGTGGTGTTGTCTTGAGGGCCGCTGTATTGGCTGTTGGCAACAACCGTGGTGTTATAATCAGCGGTGTTATACGAAACGGCTTGCAGACTTTTGTCGTCCACCTGCTCGATAATCAAGTAAACAGAAGGGCCGATCCGGTTAAGCGCGAGATCACCCTCACTACTATGGCCGAGGCGTTGTTGATCCTGCCATGTGTCATTGATGAGGCGGGCTGAATGCAGCTCATTTTTATTGTTGCGCCAAACCATCAGCACACCACCATCTGCTTCCAGTTCCAGTGTCACCAGCGTATTAGCGCTACAGTGGCTTAATGACGGGCCTGCCACCCACCCTGCTTCGTCACTGTAACGCATGCTTTTTATTTCGTTGTCATCGCTGTAACAAAGCAACAGCGTATTGTTTTGTGTCGTTAAAGAAAAAGTACCACCGGTATTAATGTCAGGTGAATCGGCGTCATTCCAGCCATCTTGTGCCGTCCAGCGGTTGCAGATCAATGCCCCGTGTTGATTACGTGAAAGAAGGTAAAGCGTATTATCAAGCGCAACGGCAGAGAATTCATGTGATTCCTGGAGTGGTGTATCAACAGCCGCCTGCCAGGAAAACTCACGCTGCCAAAGAAACTGGAAGTGATTAGCGCAGGCATCATTTTTGCCCAGGTGATTCAAGTTGAAGTTTTTTTCGATAGTGCGTAGCAGGCTGTAGTGGTTATAAGCCTCAAAGCGAACGCCGGGTTTAATGCCATCACCCAGCAATACCGTATAAATCTGGTTGGGCCCATCGTAAGTGTATTTTTTGTTGGCATCAAACGCCTGCATAAAATCAGATTCATCAAAGGTCACCACGACCAGGGTATTGTCTGGCAACCGTGAGTCGGGTCCGGGGAAACGCAGATCCGCAAAGAAACCCTCAAGCCATTGTGCAGCCTGATCAACCAGTGCCGGGGCGCGTTCCTTGGGGTCAACGTGTGTGCCTACCGTGTAATGGCCATCGTTCCACATATTCGGCGTAAACCAGGCATAGTTAGGCAGGTTCTGGGTGATGACATCACGCCAGAACTGTTCTTCATTGACGATTTTCTGCCAGCGTTGCGGGTTGTCCTGAATATTTTTAAAGGATGAAAAAGGATTGTGTTTGATCACATAGGGAAAATCGTTCGCGGGTGTAAGGCTTGTGCTCCAGAGTTGGCTTTGTGGAATATAACTGTCCATATAAGCCTTCCAGGTCAGGCCGGTATCTGCCTCTTCGATCAAATCAACAATAGTCCGCTGGGTCAAAGGCTGCGGTGGTGGGTCATCATCGGTCATATTGCAAAGTTCACCGGCGATAGAAGCGATATAATTGGTTTGTGAGGGATGCATAACGCCGTGGAAATTCTGCATATCAAGTCCCTGACTTGCCAGCCGGTTGAAATAGGCATTGGCCATGACATATTCCCGGTACTGGTTCTCGAACATAATAATCAATACATGATCAAAGGGGCGCTGCCGTGTTTTGTTGTGCATGTCTGAAAACATCCCTGTTATTTGTTTGAAATCTGATCAATCTTCGATAATGCAGTCCAAAGCGCAGCTTCCTGAAAAGCCAGCGCACCACCCCCGCGTTTTTCCTGTGATATCTGGCGATTGATATCAGCAATGCAAATCCACGGTGTGCCGGAGTGAGTTGTCACGCTGCCTGTGCTGACGGCCCACTTGGCATGGTCCTTGGTATAATGCCAATCCATATCGATATCTAAACCAACAAGATCAATATAGAGCACATCCTCTACATCATCTTTGTTGTTAGCGTCTTCTGTGCCGGGCAGCGTGCCACGACGCCAGGTTTCCACCGCAAGATCTGTGACCAGAGTTGGCCCCACCAGATCAATCCAGAAGTCTTCACCCCAGACGCGGCTCTTCGCCATTAATGTGAATGCTTTACCAGCTTTTGAGGTCACCGTGAGCGTTGCCGGTGTTTTACTGGCGGCAGCAGATTTGCCACTGGCAAGTTTACTGAGAGCGCTGTTTTTATCAAACCCCTTGGGTATATTGCAATCGTAGACCTGTGGCTGCTGCTGACTCAACATGACCTGGGCAATTGCTTCCGCTGCGGCGACATCCGGCAGCGTGACACAAAGACAGGTCTGGGCGTATTCATGTTCGTCCATCGGCAAGACCGGTTGATTCACCACAGGACAGCGCGGTATCGAATGCAGTAACCAGAAAGCGCTGTTGCTGACAGGGTCAAAGCCGATGACGCCTTTGCTGTGCCCCTTTTTTTCATTATTATTTTTAGTGTTGGGAATCTCATCGTTGTAGAGAATCCAGCCATGACTGTCCGGTGGAGGACTATGACCGTCACCAAACAGCTTCAACAGTGTTTGATAAAGGGCACCGCTGTTTTTATCAAGCGTATGGTTTGACAGTTTAAGCGCACCTTGTTTCTCATCGTAATAAAGATACTCAAAGCCACTGGTTTTACTGCCGCCGGTTTTTACATTGTCAGGTACTTTGTAAGCAAACCACCAATCGATAGCATGACCGGTTTCATCCAATGCCGTGAGACCTGCGCCCCGGGCGGTATTGTTCTTTGAAAAATAAGTGTTATAGGTATCGTTAAGATATTTGTGAATGGCGGCCTCGTCGCTGGTTTCGTTTGTGAACACCTTTCCCGAGCGCTTGGCCAATACGGTGGCGCTCGTCATGTGCAAAGCATTTACCTGAATACGAGCTTCTTTTTTAAAGGCAAGGGGTGTTACTTCGGGTTTATCAGTACGCGGTTTTTTTAGGGTCAGTACACAACTGAGATCCGGTGCCGCATCATCTCGTGCGGTCAGCGCATCCCCCAAATCAAAGCAATGGCGCACCGTGGAAATAACTGAAGTATGGTCAAACGGTGTCCAGCCAGCAGGCCGGGCAATGGTGCCCGCCTGAATCCAGGGGGATATCAACACAGCCGGTACACGCACGCCAAAGCGATTAAAGAGAAACCCCTCCTGTCCTGGCTTGCCCTCCTTCCCGTCCGGGTGGGCCGCATGACCCGGCGGCGGCACATGGTCAAAACAGCCACCATGTTCATCGTAGGTAATGACCAGCAGAGTCTCATTCCACTGAGGTGAATTAATCACCGCATTGTAGACATCAGCGATTAATTTTTCACCGGGGCGAATATCCTGATCCGGATGTTGATCGTTTTGCCCCGGCGCAGAGAACTGTGGCTCCAGAAAACTGTAACTGGGTAAATTACCCGCTGAAGCATCTTTATAAAACTGCTCAATCGCATCGAAATTGTCATCCAGAGCAGAGTCTTCCAACTGCGTCATGATGGTACGGGTAAGGGAAAAACGCGCCCCCTGCTTGTTGGTACCAGAATAAATGCGCCAGCTCAGATCATCACGACCCCCATTAATTTCATCCTGAATGCGGTTGTAAATGGTATAAGCATCGCAATCCGCCTGAGGATGATTATTCACCTGGCCGTTAGAAGTGGCGGCATGAACAAAATCACGATTAGGCAACGTCTGGCTTGGAATGGAGCAAAACCAGTGATCGCACACCGCAAACTGTTTGGCCAGCGTGCTTAACACCGGTGTTTGTGCCGGTGTGTAGCAAGTCATAATCTCGCGTGGATCGGAAGGCGCATCACCATACGTAAGGGTTCCATAAAGCATGGCATTTTTGTAATTATTGACAAATCCGCTATTCACCGGTGTCGGTGGATACAGGCTTGCAACCTCATAAAAACCAAACAGCTGAAAATTGGTATCTTTGAACCCTTCGCCAGGATCAGGGCTTGGCAGGTTATACACCGGCCGTGGCTCTGCTTTTTTATGCCAGGGCTTGCTGTGACGACTTTCGCCATTCCGGGTGACATAAACCTGCTCAGTAAACGCGATACCGTCAGCATCTATATTATCCAGAGGGTTCCATATCGAAGGGTTTAACCCCTCGAAAGACTGTCCGCGTGGTGGTTTTTCATCATCATAAAGCCAGCCCAGCAGATTATCGAAAGAGCGGTTTTCCAACATCAACACAACAATGTGTTTGATGTTTTTAAGGGCTTTGGGATTGTTTTTCAGATACTGTTTATCGCTCATGCTCCCCTCCTTGTGAGAATGAAACCAACGCCGACTATTATCCGCATCGTTTAAAACGAAAGTAAAGAATCACACAATATTTTTGGATAGCCGCTTGAAGCTCAACCGCTACGAATATATGGGCCTGGATATGTCACCAAGTGATAATCCGAGATCAGAGAGTAGCAGAAGAACCGTGAAATAAACGGTTGCATGCTCGTGATTTGATACGCCTTTTTTCACACCTTCTCCCCTCAAGGGCATAGCTGTCAGGCTAAGCCGGGTAGGGTGGAACAAGCGCAGCGGTTCCACCAGACGGGAAAGGGGCATCAAGGTCCGATCCGTTATCGATGCCCACCTTGAGTCGCCATTGGCTGGTGAGCCGTTATTGCATGAAGGCTTTTTCACCGGTTTCAAGCGGTCAGGTTGTTGGTTTTTTTGTCAGTGGTGGTGGGCACAGAAGCTATTTGTTGTTTCTTATCGCCCATTGGTGGAACCGCTGCGCTTGTTCCACCCTACCGTTTTACCCTCTGTATTGAAGAGAGCAGAATAAAAAACCGGTCATGCGCCAGTTTCACTCTCTTTCCGGGTAAGGCTTAGCCTGACGGCTATGCCCTTGAGGGGAGAAGGCCGGGATGAGGAGGAGTGAAATAAACCGGTGTATAAAAATGCAGCAGCTTTCGTTACTTTTTGCCTTGAGATACAGGTTCTGTTTGTTTTTTATACACATGATGGCCAGCGACGAAAAAGAAAGGCGTTTTACGGTAGAGAATACCGATGAAAGTAAGCATTTTTGAAAAAAGATGATATAAATGCGGATGGAATTACAACCCCGCAGAGACGGGAGAGCAAAAGGCTTGTGCATGGATGTGCCGGAATTTTGCGTTGATATGGCAACACCCCGGAAATTGGGTTTGGATAAAATAACAGGCAGACATGCCTGAAAAGCCACTCATATCTACTATCAGGCAAAGTTGCTTGATTCTTTGCTCAATACTGCTGGGTAACCGGGCAAGCGTGCCTAATACTAATAAGTTAGCCAATCAAAAGGGGAATGCATGCCAGCTAGATCTACATCTTTTCAGCGACTAATTACTGCAGTACATGCCTGTTCAATTAGCAAGAGTAAGATATCTGAATCTGCAATGCTGAGGGATTTCGATACTGGTGAAAGTCGCGAGGTTGATATTCTCATTGCTTCGGAAGAATCTGAATATGAATTATTAATGGGAATTGAGGTTGTCGAATGGACTCGAAGGGCGGATGTTCCTTGGGTCGAGAAAATGATCCAAAAACACCAGCGACTTCCAACTAACAAACTTGTCCTTATATCTAAATCTGGTTTTACTAAGCCAGCTAAAAAAAAGCTAATGCACATGGCGTTGAGGCAGTTGAGCTAGAAACAGCATTAAATATTAATTGGGATTTAGCGACTAAATTAATAGGTGGAGGATATCTTGAACTCTTAGATATAAGTTGGAAGTGTATGATTCTACCTTCTGGTGCAACAGAATGGATTGTCCCTAAATATGGAGATCTTATTCTATTGCCAGAGATGGAAGGCTCGATACAGGTGGGAGTATTTTCACAAAACCTTGTGAATTTACCTCTGACTGGTAAAACAATATTTAATCATATAGAAAAAAACACTATGCAAGAATTCCATATTATATTTAGTCAAAAAGGATTGAAATATGAATCACAAAATCAACAAAAAATCGCTATAGATGAAGTATGTATTAATATGGAAGCCAATGAGTCAAGTACTCCTTTCGAGTTTTCCACGAAATCGTTGAAAGGGAGCTTGTTTGGTGTTGGTGAGTCTAAAGATACCCAAAATAAATTATGCTTTGCAATAAAAAAAGGTATCAATGGTGAAACATCTGGTGCTATTTATGATAACAAAAAAATTAAAATGATGAAGAGCTACAGTTAGAAAAATTGGCTAACAAAATGCTCCATCGGACAGGCCAAAGCGGCGGTTTTTTGTGTATGCCGCAAGCTCCATTTTACACAAAAAATCGCCGCTTTGGCCTACCGCTGAGCATGGCGTCATGCCTAAAAAGCAAGGAGAAATAAATGGAAATTATAGCGATAATCTTAGCCGTCATCGAAAGATGAAAACAGGACACCCATCAATCAATTGACATCTTGGCCGGTCTTCTTTAGATTACAAGCCACACTATCCATCACAAGAAAAAGCAGGAGGCACGGATGCCAACACCCCGTAAAAACCAGGTTTGCCTGGAATCAACCCCTTACTATCACTGTATCTCTCGCTGTGTCCGTCGTGCCTTTCTCTGTGGACAGGATGAATTTTCCGGCCAGAATTATGAACACCGTAAACAATGGGTGGTGGATAAACTCGCTGAATTAGCCGATGTTTTTTCTATCGATATCTGTGCTTATGCCGTGATGAGTAATCATTACCATTTGGTTCTGCACATCAATCAGCCCCAAGCTCTGGACTGGTCTGACGATGCCGTGATTGAACGCTGGACCCGGTT
>Ga0256839_1006140_pt1 | contig 10709 bp, 8 predicted proteins | sample 354166metaG_FD_185968 | JGI IMG/M metagenome (GOLD analysis project Ga0256839, IMG submission 185968) | Hydrothermal vent microbial communities from Mid Atlantic Ridge, Atlantic Ocean - 354-166 | ecosystem: Environmental > Aquatic > Marine > Hydrothermal vents | place: Atlantic Ocean: Mid... | reverse complement strand
ACCTGCAAGGTTAACCATATTTTTAAAACCCATTTGTTGTAATGTGTCTGTTGCTAGTGCTGCTCGACCACCTGTAGCACAAACTACCAGCCATTGTGAGTCTCTCGCATCTCGCAGATCAGGATTTGCACCTTCGAATGTTAAATCAGCTGCAGGTTCTAATACACCACGTGGGATATTAATTGAGCCTTCTATATGGCTTGCTTCATGCTCATGTGGTTCACGAATATCAAGCACATTGTAGCCCTGACTAATTAATTTATCAGCACCCTCAATGTCAATTTCTGTAATTCTGGATTTTGCATCGTTTAAAAATTCATTGAATGTTTTATTTGTGTGTATCATTACTTTTTCTCCGTTAAGCTGTTTATAGAATAGGGTTTCTAACTTGACCTAAGTCAGTAAAGTATCAAGCTAGCCAGGGTAATGCATTGACAATACTCACTAAGAGAGTTTTTGGTTTTTTCTTTAAGAGACTGATCAAGCCTAATACGATCTAATCAAACTCCTAAAGAAGTATAAATAACTAACTCTTTGTGGTTTAATTACAACACTTTTTCATTCTTCCTATAATCTCCCAATAAAATCTATTAAAAAATAATGCGGTTCTATAAAAACACCATAACGATTAGCTTAATGATTGTTTTTTTAATGTCTTTGTCTCAAAGCATAATGGCCGCTCGGGTTGATTTTAAGAGTTTTAATTTAATTGGTAGTCCGCCCACTTATCACGTTGAAACGAGTGTGTCTTTTGAGCTCACGGATCATTTGAAAAATGCACTTTTAAAAGGTGTGGCATTGAACGCACGGATTCAGTTTCGATTAGGCGAACATCGAAACTGGTGGTTTAACGGTGATACCTCGTTAAAAACGATTCGTTTCACGCTTAAATACCATGCGCTTAGTCAGCACTATTTATTATCTCGCCTTGATACCGATGAGAACTGGAATTTTGCTAATCTTTCTGCGGCTTTAAGAAAGCTGGGAGAAACACGACGTTATAAGTTACCTAAAATAGACAAATCAGCAGAAACCTTAAAAGACGATAATTATTATATTTTTGGTATTGCCGATATTGTTCCTGAAAGTTTACGTTTGCCGTTAAAAATACAATCTTTGTTTAGCGATGAATTTAGTTTAACCAGTGAAGGTGTGTTGTGGCCACTTCCGTAAGGCTTTTGACGTTAAGAACGCTGTTTTTTCAGGTTCTCCCTGTAGCGGTTACCTTTATATTAATTGCTACACTGCTTGTACTGCTTGCACTATCGACCCAAAACCCTACTCAACATAGCAGTCTTAGTGAGTGGATATTTCCCGTAAGCATGGTTGTTTTAGCTGGCTTAGTCAGCTTAATTATTTATAACGCTCTTAAGGCATATCGTTACCTAAAATCTGGTAAAGCGGGTTCACGCTTTGCTTTACGCTTGATGGTCGGCTTTGCAATTCTTTCTATTTTACCTGTTTTGGTGGTTTCCTATTTCTCGATGAATTTTATCGGCGAGCGAATTGATGGTTGGTTTGATGTGAAAATAGAAGGCGCTTTAGATGATTCTTTAGAGCTAGCACGTAACTCATTAGATGTCAGAATGCGCCAGCATTTGTTTGATTTAGAGCGTGTAGCAACGGCTTTAAAAACCATTGATGATTTTGACTATGCCAGTTTTGTGCAACGGCAACTCTATGCGATGGGTGCGTACGAAATTGTTTTGTTAGACAGCAATAAACGAGTTCTGGTGTATGGTGGTGATGACTCGGGTAAATTCTTGCCTAGTTTTCCTGCAGATGATATTTATAGAAAAATCTCTAGCCGAGGCTATATGTACCAGTTAGAGCCAGCAGGTAAGGAGGGTTTGTTTTCCCGTGTAGCTGTTACTGTGTCGCCGGGTGTTAGTCGTAAATCATTGGTGTTAACTGCACTCTTTCCATTTTCTGAAAAAGAACAAACTCTTGCTGAAAACGTACAAAGTACCTATGACCAATATCAAGAAAAAAGTTATCAACGCGCACAGTTAAAACAAGCGTTTAAAATAACACTAATGCTGATTATGCTGCTGTCGATTTTATTTTTAATTTGGGCAGCCTTTCTTTATTCTTTACGCCTAACTAAGCCGATTCGGATACTTTTAGAAGGCACCTTAGCAGTAGCCTCAGGTAACTTACAAAAGAAGCTGCCAGTTGCTGATAAAGATGATTTTAGTTTATTAGCGCGCTCTTTTAATACTATGACGCAACAGCTTTCAAATGCTCAAAATGAGAGTATAGAAAGCCAGCAAGAAGTTCAGCGACAGCATGATTATGTATATACTGTTTTAGATAATTTGACCTCAGGAGTTATAACCTTAGACAGCGATTATGTCATTCGCCGTGTCAATCGAGCGGCAGAAAAATTACTCGGTGCACCTTTAAGGAAGTACCAAGGGAAAACATTTAAAAACGTGTGTGGAGATATCGACGCGCTACAGCCACTGTTTAAAGATATATTACCCCATTTAGAAGCATCACAAGATGATAAAAAACCTTGGCAAACCGAGGTGACGCTGGTATTGGAAGGGGTGAAACGTACCATGGTTGCACGTGGAGCATTACTGCCTGAATTAATTGAAGGTGCGCAAGGGCATGTATTGGTGATTGAGGATGTTACCGACGTTATGCAAGCTGAGCATGATGCAGCGTGGAGTGAAGTTGCAAGGCGCTTAGCGCATGAAATAAAAAATCCATTAACTCCAATACAGCTTTCTGCGGAACGTTTACAATACCGATTAAAACCATTGTTGGATGAAGAGCCCGCAGACTTATTGCAGCGGATGAGTCATACAATAATTCAACAGGTCGATACCATGAAAAAAATGGTTGATGCCTTTAGTGAGTATGCCAGAAGCCCTGAGCTTAAAATAACTCAAGTTGATGTTAATAAGTTGATACAAGAGGTGATTGATCTATACCGTATTAATGTGGATGATATTGGAATAATTTTAGACTTGGAAAATGATTTACCGTTACTGAGTGTCGATAAAGATCGAATAAGACAACTGCTTGTTAATGTCATTAAAAATGCTATTGAAGCTATGCAAGAAGCCAAAATAGAGACCAAAACTGATGAGAAATCGGTATTAAGGTTAACCACAAAAATTGAAACCACTGAAAGTGGTGAGAAAAAGTTTGTTTTAAATGTGATTGATAATGGGCCTGGTATTGACGAAGAGCTATTGCCGCATTTATTTGAACCCTATAAAACTAGTAAACCGAAAGGTTCTGGGCTGGGTTTGGCAATAGTTAAGCGCATCATTGAAGAACACGAAGGTGGTGTGATGGCTGAGAATAACCAAGAAAGAGGTGCTAGAATAAGCATATATTTACCCATTAACTAACTTTTTAATTCACCGTAATAGAAACAAGCAGAGACCCTTATGGCCGCACAATACATTCTTGTTGTTGATGATGAACCAGATATTCGTCAGCTGATTAGTGAAATATTAGAAGATGAAGGTTATGAAGTTGCGGTTGCAGAAGATGCTGAGAAAGCTAAAGAATTACGACTTCAACGCAGGCCAGATTTGGTTTTGTTGGATATTTGGATGCCGGGTGAAGACGGAATATCTTTGTTAAAGGGTTGGAAAAAAACGGGATCTCTATGTTGTCCAGTCATCATGATGTCTGGGCATGGCACGATTGAAACAGCCGTTGAAGCAACCCGTTTAGGCGCGTATGACTTTATCGAAAAGCCACTTTCGATGGCGAAAATGCTACTCACTATTGAAAACGCGCTTCACTCAGAATTATTAGTTCAAGAAAATAAAGGTCTGCGAGAGCAAGTTCACGCACCAGAATATCCCTTAGGTAGTAGCCAAGTGATGGATAATTTGCGCCAGCAAGCGAAACGTTTAGCAACCCAGAATGATTTGATTTTAATTTATGGAGAGTCAGGTGTAGGTAAGGAAGTGTTTGCCCGCTTCATACATACGAATAGCGATAACAATAATCGTAATTTTGTGAAGGCCACCGTATCATCGTTTGCCACAGAGCTTGTCGCTAAAGAGTTGTTTGGCTTAGAACAACAAGACAAAGTACACTATGGTTTGTTGGATGAGGCGCACTCAGGTTGTCTCTACCTTTCTGATATTGCAGCACTGCCAATGGATGTTCAGTCAAAGTTATTAAGCGCGCTGAGGGAGGGCTTTTACACGCGAGTTGGTGGAACAGAGCATGTTGGTTTTAGTCTAAAATTAGTCGTTTCATCACAGCATGACTTGCGCGATGATGTTGATGCTGGTTCATTTGATAGTGAGTTGTATGAGGCATTAAACATTGTACCACTGATGATCCCTGGGTTAAGAGAGCATCCGGAAGATGTGCCTGAATTACTTAATTATTATGTCGATAAACTTACCGCACAGGATAGCTTACCGTATAGGCACTTTTCGGTGGCAGCACAAAACTACCTGCGAAATTACCCTTGGTTCGGTAATATTCGAGAATTAAGGAACTTGGTACAGCGCCTGTTAATTATGGGCACCGATGTTGAAATCACCGAAGAAGAGGTTGAAAAATCCTTAGGTAAAGAACTTACTGTATTTTCGCAGCCGTTATCAGAACCACCTAGCGGCCTTTTTGACCTTTCTTTACGTCAAGCTCGTGAGCAGTTTGAGCATGATTATTTGATACATCACCTTGGTCAAGTCAATGGAAATGTCAGTAAATTATCTGATAAGGTGCAAATGGAACGTACGCATTTATACCGTAAAATGCGCTCATTAGGGATAGACCCTAAGCAGTTCGGAAAATGAATATAGTCATTTTGGGAGCAGGTCAGGTTGGGTCTTCATTGGCGAGAAACCTAGCCAATGAAGATAACGATATCACAATCATTGATACGGATAAGTTGGTACTGCGTGAGTTGCGTGAAAAACTTGACGTACATACCCGTCAAGGTCATGCATCACACCCCGATGTGTTAGAGCAGGCCAATGTTAATGATGCCGATATGATTATTGCGGTCACCAATAGTGACGAAGTCAATATGATGGCGTGTCAGGTGGCTTATAGTTTGTTTCGTACGCCAACACGAATTGCACGAGTAAGAGCAGCAGGCTATTTAGATCACCCCGAATTATTCTCTCAAGAATCAATTCCTGTGGATGTCTTAATTAGCCCCGAGCAATTAATTACTGACTTTATCTATCGCTTGATTATCAACCCAGGTACCTTACAGGTTATTGATTTTGCAGATGGAAAAGTACACTTGGTTTCAGTGAGAGCTTTTCATGAAGGTCCAATGGTCGGGCATGCGATAGAAGAATTGAGTGAGCACTTGCCTGAGGTTAAGGTACGAGTTGTGGCAATTTTCCGTCAAGGAAAAGCCATTATTCCTAACGGTAAAACCGTTATTGAAGCGGATGATGAAGTCTTCTTGATTGCTAGTACTCAACATATTCGTACTATTATTAGTGAGCTTCGCAGTGTGGATAAGCCTTATAAACGCATCATGATTGCCGGCGGGGGCAATATAGGTGAGCGTTTGGCGGTAGCCTTAGAAGAGGGGCGCTATCAAATAAAGATTATTGAAAAGTCTTCTGAGAGGGCAAACTACTTGGCAGAGACGTTGAATAAGTCGATCGTTCTGGAAGGTGATGCAGCTGATGAAGCATTGTTAATAGAAGAAAATATTAGCAACGTCGATATTTTTTGTGCCTTAACCAATGATGATGAAGCTAATATTTTATCTGCGATGTTAGCCAAACGTTTGGGTGCAAATAAAGTTATGTCACTGGTTAATCGTACCGGTTATGTAGACCTTGTGGAAAATGCCAATATAGACTTAGCCGTGTCACCCCAGCAAATTACTATCGGTGCATTGCTTGCGCATATCCGCAGTGGTGATGTGGTATCGGTGCATTCACTGCGCAAGGGTGCCGCAGAGGTGATTGAAGTTATCGCACACGGTGATGAAAATAACTCTCGTGTTGTAGGGAGAAAGCGGATTGATTTACAGCTACCGCCAGGTGCCACTATCGGTGCCATCGTGCGTGATGATGAGGTGATTATGCCGCACCAAGAAACGGTGATTGAAGAGAATGATCATGTCATTTTATTTCTCTCTGATAAACGCTACATCACGGCAGTTGAAAAGATGTTTCAGGTCGGCGCTGGGTATATCTAGCCTTAGTCATGCAGCTACTTGTTATACAACGCATTTTAGGGCTTTTATTAGTCGTCTTTAGCTTTACTATGTTGCCGCCAGTTCTTGTCGGCTTGATTTATAACGACGACTCAATATTACCGTTTATTTATTCATTCACCTTGGTTTTTATCATTGGCGGGCTACTCTGGTATCCCGTGCATAACCATAAAAGGGAGTTACGGCTGCGTGAAGGTTTTCTGATTGTAGTGCTCTTTTGGGGAGGCTTGGGTGTAGCAGGGTCAGCACCTTTCATGTTTTCACACGGCCTTCAAATAAGCTTTGTCGATGCTGTTTTTGAGTCTATTTCTGGTTTAACTACGACCGGTGCAACGGTTATTACTGGGCTTGATGATCTTCCGAGATCGGTGCTTTATTATCGCCAGCAATTGCAATGGCTAGGGGGGATGGGAATCATCGTACTGGCTGTAGCGATATTGCCAATATTAGGAATTGGCGGGATTCAGCTCTATAAGGCTGAATCTCCAGGCCCCGTAAAAGACTCAAAACTTACTCCACGGATTAAAGGAACAGCTAAACTGTTGTGGATTATTTACCTCGGTTTTACCGTTGTCTGCGCACTGGCGTATTACCTTGCGGGAATGAATGCGTTTGATGCCATTGGGCATAGTTTTTCGACCATTGCGATAGGTGGGTTTTCTACCCATGATGCGAGCATGGGCTACTTTTCAAACCATGCGATTGAGCTGGTAGCAGTGGTATTTATGTTGTTATCGGGCGCCAACTTTAGTCTACACTTTTTGGCGTGGCGCTCCTTAAGTTTAAAGCCTTATGGTGAAGATTCAGAGTTTAATGCCTATGGTATATTGATGGTTGTACTCACTGTGATTACTATTGCTTACCTGTACTTTATGAATATTTTCCAAGACATTGGTGAAGCATCCTACAGTGCATTGTTTCAAGTTGTATCAATCGCAACGACCACAGGGTTCACCACGGAAGACTATTCAAATTGGCCTACTTTTTTACCTGTATTATTAATCTTTGCCAGTTTTGTGGGTGGTTGTGCGGGATCAACCGGCGGAGGCATGAAAGTGATTCGCGTACTGTTGCTATTTAAGCAGGGTAGGCGAGAAGTAATGCGCTTAATACATCCAAATGCACGAATAGCGATTAAGCTGGATAAAAAACCAGTTGATAGAAATGTCATTCAGGCCGTATGGGGTTTTTTCTCAATTTATATTGCGGTTTTCGTATTCTTTTTATTGGCGCTTATGGCATTAGGGATGGATCAAATCACCGCCTTTTCAGCCGTTGCCGCCACCTTGAATAATTTGGGGCCAGGAATGGGGGATGTTGCCGCAAACTATAAAGACGTTGGCGATATTTCAAAGTGGTTGTTATGTTTTTTAATGTTAATGGGGCGCTTAGAAATATTTACTTTGTTGGTCGTACTAACACCAGCATTTTGGAAAAAGTAGTAGTTTGCTTAAGGAAAGCCTGATCAAGTCCCTAATAATTTAGCAGAGTAGACTTGTTATGGTTACAGAAAAAAGAAGTCCACGAAAGGCACGAACAGACACGAAAAAAAACATTAACGTTCGTGATTTTTAGTGTCTTTCGTGGACATTCTTTTCAAATAGCCTGTAAAAAAGCGGGTGCGTAAAGGTGGTTGCTATCGCAGATAAGAAAGCTAAGTGGAATGAGGCGTACAGCGATGCGGATATTGCATCAGCTCTCCCCGCGTTGGTATTGGCTGAAAATGATTTTGTATTACCTCTAACGGGGGGGGATGCGCTTGATTTAGCCTGTGGTCGCGCGGGTAACGCACAGTTTTTAGCCCGTAAGGGTTTTGTTGTTGATGCACTGGATAACTCAAAGGTTGTGTTACAGCATCTTTCTCAGTTTATCGATGAGACTAAATTATTAATAAACCCAGTATTAAGGGATGTTGAAGCAGAAGGTTTAGCGGATAAAAAATACGATGTGATTGTGGTGAGCTATTTTTTATACCGTGATTTATTTCCTCAAATAATCAAGCAGCTCAAGCCAAACGGTTTGTTATTTTACCAAACGTGGGCATCGCCCTGTGAAGGTCTGGAAGCTGCAGGGCCAAAAAGCCAAAAATTTCGCCTACAAGATGGCGAGCTATTGTCATTGTGCGCGCCACTAAAAACTTTGTTTTACAGCGAAAACAAATCACTCGGTGATACGACGCGCGGCTTACGCAACGAAGCTATGATTGTTGCCAAAAAAAAATGAAGAGAATGCCACTAAAGACCAGAAAAGATGATGTCCACGAAAGGCACGAAAAAAGCCAAATAGAATAACCTAAGGAGAAGCATCTTTAGTGTAAAGCCTCGCTTCCTGTACGTGCTTATAAATATTAGTTTAACTTTCGTGTTTTTTCGTGCCTTTCGTGGACAACTCTTCTCTTAAGTTTTACAAAATTTGCGCCAATAAGGTATTCGTCATACGAGCTGCTTGAGATGCATAGCCACCACCAAATAAATTAAAGTGGTTTAAAATGTGGTACAAGTTATACAGTTGCTTGCGTGTTGCATAGCCTGGGTCTAAAGGGTAGTCGGCATTATAGGCGGCATAAAAATCTTGGTTAAAGCCTCCGAATAACTCCGTCATGGCAATATCTGTTTCCCTGTCGCCCCAGTAAACAGCGGGGTCAAAAATAACAGGGTTTCCGTGTGCGTCGCTGGCGCAATTACCTGACCATAAGTCGCCGTGTAATAGAGAGGGCTGAGGTGAGTAATTTGTGAAAAAAGCCTTTAAGTTTTCTGCTAACTTTAGTCCGCTTTCATAATCAGTAGATGGGTAGCCGTTGCTTTTTGCGAGGTTAAGTTGAAACAGTAAACGTTGTTGCTTCCAAAAACTCAGCCAGTCTTGATGATACTGATTGGGTTGTGGCGTAGAACCTATCGTATTATCCCGCTGCCAACCAAAAAATCTGCTGGTATTATCGGTTAGCAGTGGTCGAAAAAGATGCATTTTGGCAAGTGCTTGACCGGTAAGTTGGTGTGATATATGCGCTGACAAATCTACATATTCCAAAACAAGGTAGGCGTATTGTTCGTTTTTGCCGTAACAAATAGACTTAGGTAGCCGAAAACTATTGCTAGCATTTAGAGCTTGTAATCCCAGTGATTCAGCTTCAAACATAGATAACAAGCTAGGCTTATTGGTTTTAACAAACCAATGTTTATTATTTTTATCAGTTAATTTAAAGCTATCATTTATGTCGCCACCAGAAACTGAGTGACTATTTTGAACTTGAATAGTCTTACCCAATACTCGACTCATATGATTTTCAATAGTGTGCCATTGACCGTTCATCGTAGAAATTCTCGCTTTTCGTGAGCTTATGCTTTAATTGGCTGTAATGGATTTCTTTTAGAAAAGAATACGCCAAAAATGCATCATAAAAACAAATATAAGAGCAACAGTATCAAATGAAAGCACTAAATAGCATAAAATTATCCAAAGGCTTTACCTTAATAGAGCTAATGATCGTTATTGCGATAGCATCAATATTAATGACATTGGCAGTGCCTAGTTTTTCATTAATGATTAATAATTCAAAAGTAACTAGTACGACTAATGAGTTTATTAGCTCATTAAATTTGGCTCGTAGTGAGGCTTTAAAGCGCAGTGGAAATGTATCCGTTTGTAAAAGTAATGCGAGTTATACTGCCTGTGATACAACCGCGGCAACGTTTACTACCAATGGCTGGTTGGTTTTTTCGGATACTTGTGGTGTTACTGGGGTTATTGATTCAGCTGCAGCAACGGCAACTACACCTGCCTGTACGGATGTGCGGATTAAAGTTGGTGAAGCGAATGATCAAATATCCATTAAGGAAGATGTTGCTGCAGGTGCTGCGGATATTGATGTTGTAACGTATAATTTATCGGGTAGAGTAGCCGGAACTGCTCCTGCTTTTTTGGTTGAAACTCTAACGGGCAACACGAGAGTAAAAAAGAACCAGGTTTCGATTAACCGAATTGGGCGTGTGCGCTCGTGTAGACTTGATAGCTCTAATAATTGCGTAAACTAAATAGATTTTGCTTGTCTAAGCTCTTTTGGCAAAACAAACGAAACATTCTCAATAATCCCCTGATCATCAGGAAGAATATTAGCGCCCAGTTCTTCAAGTTTGGCGTTTACCTCGTCGATTAGAATATCTGGGGCTGATGCACCGGCGGTTACTCCAATTTTATCACTTTTATTAATCCAGCTTTCTTGGATGTCACCTGCACCATCAATTAGATAAGCGGTTACGCCTTTTTTCTCGGCTAGTTCGCGCAACCGGTTTGAATTGGAGCTATTGGGTGAGCCAACGACTAAAATTAAATCACATTGCTCAGCAAGACTTTTTAATGCGTCTTGACGATTTTGGGTGGCGTAACAAATATCGTCTTTTTTAGGGCCGGTGATTTTTGGAAATTTCTCACGAAGTTGATCAATGATTATTGCAGTATCATCCATTGATAAAGTTGTTTGGGTGACAAAGCTTAATTTTTCTGGATTTTTTACTGTTAAGTTTTCAACTTCTTGTGG
>Ga0256839_1006139_pt1 | contig 10712 bp, 9 predicted proteins | sample 354166metaG_FD_185968 | JGI IMG/M metagenome (GOLD analysis project Ga0256839, IMG submission 185968) | Hydrothermal vent microbial communities from Mid Atlantic Ridge, Atlantic Ocean - 354-166 | ecosystem: Environmental > Aquatic > Marine > Hydrothermal vents | place: Atlantic Ocean: Mid... | reverse complement strand
GAGCTCGAAGGCGCCGCGCCGAAGCGAGAGCTGGATCGAGGCCGTCACGTCCGCTCCACGAGGTACGCGCCGGTGGCGCGGAACAGACCCAGGAGGAGGGCCGCCGCCACGGTCGCGACCAGCGACAGGGCCACCGCCAACCGCACGTCCGACTCGAGCGCCGTGACGATGGCCAGCGGCAGCGTCTGGGTGCGGCCGGGGAGGTTGCCGGCGAACACGAGCGTCGCGCCGAACTCCCCGAGGGCGCGCGCCCAGGCCAGGGACAGCCCCGCGAGCAGGCCGGGGGCGGCCAGGGGCACCGTCACCCGGGTGAAGGCGGCGGCCCGCGAGGCACCGAGGGTCCGTGCCACGTCCACGAGCGATGCGGGTACGGCGGCGAGGGCCCGGGCGGCGGCCCGGACGAAGAAGGGCGAGGCCACCAGGACCTGCGCCAGCACGACGGCCGCCGGGGAGAAGGGCACGGAGATCCCGGCGGCCTCGAGGACTGGACCGAAGAGCCCGCTGCGACCGAACGCGGTCAACAGCGCCACGCCCACCACCGCCGGCGGCAGCGCGATGGGTACGTCCACCAGGGCCGAAAGGAGGCGGGCCGGCCAGGTGTCGCTGCGGGCAAGATAGGCGGCGAGCGGAAGGCCGAAGGCCACGGTGGCGAGCATGGCGGCGGCCGAGGTGCGCAGGCTCAGCGCCAGGGCATCGCGGGCCGCCGGGGCGCGCAGGCCATCGAGCAGGTCGCCGGGATGCACGGAAAGGGCGAGCGCGACGAGGGGCGCCAGGTACAGCGCCACGAGGACGCCGCCCAGGACGATCGGGAGCCAGCGGCGCAGGGGCGTCATGTGCGAGGGGGCGGGCCGAACCCGTGCGCCGCCAGGACCGCTTGCGCGGGCGGTGCGAGGAGGTACGAGACGAAGGCGCGGGCGGACCGCGGGTGGGGGGCCGTGGCGAGGGCCGCGGCGTGCAGGGTGGTCGTCGTTCGCAGGTCGGTCGGGGGCGACAGGGCGCGCAGGCGGGGGCGGTCGTGCAGGTCGGTGCGGTAGAGGAAGGCGGCGTCGGCCTCGCCGGCCTCGAGCTTGGCGCGCAGCAGGCGGGCGCTGGGCTCCAGGGAGACCACGGCGCCGCGGACCGAGGCCCCGAAGGACGGTCCGAACCGTGCTTCGAGCCCGGCCAGAAGACGCCGTGCGGCCGCCCCGACCGGGACCTGGGGCGTGCCCAGCAGGATCCGGCGCGCCGCCGGCAGGGCGCGCAGGTCCAAGATGGCGCTTTCGGCCGACACGGCGACGACCACCTCGTTCGTGGCGAACGGGGTCCGGTGCGCCACGAGACCGAGGCGTTCGAGGTGGTCCACGTGCGTGCCGTCGGCCGACAGGAAGACGTCCGCGGGGGCGCCCTGCTCGATCTGAAGTCGGAGGATCTGGCTGCCGGCGAAGACGGGCGTGACGTTCGAGCCTCCGGATGCCGCGAAGCCGCGTCCGAGCGGCCCCAGGACGTCGGCCAGGGAGGACGCGGCGAAGGCTGCGAGGTTCCCCCCGTCGTCCGGAGGTCCGCACGCCGAGGCCGTCACGGCGGCGAGGCCGAGGAGGAAGCGGCGCCGGGTGGGCATCGGGACGGGCATGGTGCGCGGACGGGGTGGTGCGACCCAACCGTAGCCCAGGCGTGGGGCCTCGTCCGTTGACGCCGTTTCCACCCGGCGGGTACCCTCGAACAGGTGCGTTTCGTCGCACGGAACCGCGGTCGCTTGGTCGGCTCCCGGGCCTGGCGACGAATGCCGAAGACCCGAGGCGGCGACCGGCGCGGTCCGTTGCGCCGGAGCGCGGGCCCATCGGGGTGGATGGCGGGGAGCCTCACCGTCTTTCTCGTTGCGAGCACGGCTCGCGCCGCCCGTCCGCCGCCGGAGCTGCCGCCGGAGCCGACCTCTCCATCGCCGCGTGCACCGGCGGACGGAGTCGGGCCGTCACCGAAGGCCAACCCGGGTTCGACGCCCGGTGTGCCGGCGAACGAGGGGGGCGTGCCGACGCCGGTGCACACCGCGTCGTCGGGGGGGGGCGGTTCGTCTGCGGTCGAGCCCTCGGAGGCGGGGCCGCCGCCGGAGACCGTCAATCCGTTCCGCGAGCGCCCCGTCGCGCCTTCGGCATCGGTGGATCCGGCCGACCTTCCCTGGCGGACGCCCGCGCCCGAGCCGGCGGGCGGGGCCGACCGGCTGTTCGGCCGCGGCACCGTGCTCCTGACCTTCGGCGGCGTCCTCGGCGGCATGTTCGTGTTGACCCGGGACGTGGCCTACGTCGTCATGCTCGTGGATCTGCGGCGAGCGGCCGACGAGCGCAATCAGGTCTCGGACGTGGACCTCGGGTTCGGTGAGGCGGCCTTCATCGGCACCATCGTCCTGTCGCCGCTGCAGCTCTTCGCCGCGTTGCCGGCAGGGTTGGTGGCCGCCGGTGCGCATCAGCGCGGGCGCTACGCCGGATGGTACGAGGACCCCTCGGAGGGCGGGGGCCGGTCGCTCGCGGCCCGGCGCACGGCGGGCTGGGTGCTGGTGGGGACCGGGGGCCTCCTGTTCCTGGCGCAGCTCGTCGCGATCCCGGAGATGGTGCGGCGGGGGCGCGTGGACGACCGCACCATCGTTCTGTCTCACATGGGCCTTTCGCTGGCCGCCACGGGCGCGATGGCGGCGGGGCTCGTCATGGGGCCGTATGCCGGCGGCTTGCTCCGGGGCCGGCGCGAGCGCGCCCGGCTGGCGCTGCCGATGCTCCAGCCCCTTCGGGGTGGGGCCGGGATCTCGCTCGGGGGGAGGTTCTAGCCGTGGGAGCGGTTTGCCGTGCCGCCGGCGGCGCCGCCCCCTGGCCGCGGCGGTGGGCCGTGGCGGTGGCCCTCGCCCTGTCCCTCGGGCCGGTTCCCGCGGCGTCGGCGCCAGCGCGGAAGGTCCCCGTCCAGCGCCCGAAGAACCTGAAACCCCCACCGGCGCAGACGCCGGACGAGGCGCCCGCGCCCGGGGAGGACGTGGCCGGCCCCCGCCCCGACGAGGCGCGACCCGCCGCCGCGGGCCCGGCCTCGCCGCCGACCGGCCCCGGCCCCACGGTGACCCCGTTCGCGGAGGAACCGCCGCCGCCGCGGGTGAAGCCGTTCGCCGAGGGGGCGCCGCGCGCCACGCAGGGCGGACCGCCCGAGCCGGCGGGTGCCGCCGTGCCGGTCGAGCCGGACCGGGGGCCGACGGGTGCGGCCCTCGGCCACCGCCGTTTCGTCCGTGGCACGGCGCCTCTCATCGCGGGCAGCGTGATCGGCGGCACCTTCCTGCTGTTCCGGGACGTGCTGCTGGCCACGGAGATCGCCTCGGTGGCGGGCCTCGGCGGCGTGACCGACGTCGTGCCCGACGGCCTCGTGCCGATCGTGACCGTGCCGTCCCAGGTGCTCCTGCTCGTGGTGCCGGCGGGCCTGGTGGCGGCGGGGGCCTACCTGCGTGGTCGCGCCGCCGCCTTCGCGCGGCCGCCGGGGCGCCTTGCGCGCCCCGCCCTGCGCCGGCGGGCGGCCGCCGGTTGGGCCATGTTCGGGCTCGGGATCGGCCTGCTCGCCGCGGAGGTCGGCGTGCTGGCTGCGTGGTCGCCGGGGCTCCTCGCGCAATCCCGAAACTTCGCCCTCGCCCACCTCGGCTTGGCGCTGACCGGGACGGGGTTCGTCGTGGGGGGCGTCGCCACGGGGCCCTATGCCTCCGGGCTGTTGCGGGGACTTCGCGAGCGGGCGCGGAGCGGTGCGGGGATCGTGGTCGTGCCGCAGCTTTCGTCCACGGGAGGAGGGATCCATGTCGCCGGCCGCTGGTGAGACCGCCGCGGCCGCGCGTTCCGGGCCGGGATGCGGCTCCGGCCGGTGCGGTCGCGCCCGGCGCCGCCTGGCGGCGTTCGGGGTCGCGGCGGCGGTCCTCCTCCCGCCTGCCCGCGCCACGGCGGCGCCCGTGGCGTCCGGCGCGTTCGTCCTGGTCCCGCCCCCTCCGGGGGAGGCGGGGCCGGCCGTCCCCCGTCCGCCGTCCCCCGAGGCCGACCCACCCGAGGCGGGGCCGGCCGTCCCCCGTCCGCCGTCCCCCGAGGCCGACCCACCCGAGGCGGGGCCGGCCGTCCCCCGTCCGCCGTCCCCCGAGGCCGACCCATCCGGGGCCGGGTCGGGCGTCGAGCGGCCCGCCGCCGAGGCGGACTCGCCCGCCGCGCCGCCCGCAGGCCCTCCGGGCGGCGCGGATCGGCCGCCCGAGGTCACGCCGCCCCCGGCGTTCGCCGGGCCCCGCCTCGCCCCACCCGCGCCGTCTGCCGAGGGGCCCGGTGCTGCGCCGCCGTCCGTCCCGCCGCCCCTGCCTGCGGCCGCGCGGCCCGGGCTCCGTGGCCCCCCCTCCGACCAGCGCGGCGAGCGCGGGACCGGAATGATCGCCACGGGGGCCGCGCTGGGGATCACCTTCTTCCTGGCCCGGGATCTCTCCACCGGCCTGGCGCTGGCGCTCGGGGGCGGTACGGACTTCCTGTGGTTCATGCAGCTTGCGGTCGCGACGCCCCTCGAGCTCCTCAGCGGCCTCCCCGTGGGTCTCGTGGCGGCCGGCGCGTGGCGGCGGGGACGGTACGACGCGTGGCACGGTCCGAGGTCGCATCCGTCGATGGAGCGCCTCGAACGCCGCGCCCGGGTCGGGTGGACCCTGCTGGGGATCGGCACGGGGCTTACGGCCCTGGGCGCCGGTCTCGTCATCGCGCAGGCCTACGCGGAGGGCGAAGCCGCGTGGCTGGGGATCACCTACGGGCGACTCGGGTTGTCGAGCCTCGGGGAGGTCTTGACGGTGGTGGGGCTGTCCGTGGGCCCGTACGCCGGCGGTCTGCGCGCCGGGCTGCGCGCGCGGAGGGGGCCGCGGCTTTCACTCGCCCCGAACCTGGCCGGGGGCGGCCCTGGGCTCGTGCTGTTCGGACGGTTCTGACGGGGGCGCCGGGCAGGTCACGGGGAGGCGGCCGGCGCGGACGAGGGCCCGGCAGAACGCGGCGCCTTCGGCGGTGGCCGCCTGGGTTCGCAGCAACAGCAGCGCCCCGGCGGCGGCGAGTCCGGCGGCCACGGCGACCTTGGAGCGCGGGGACGCGCCCTCGGCCAGGCACGCCGCGCCGACGGCGGCGGCCGGCAGGACCTGCGCGGCCGTCACGGCCCAGGCGGGCAGGGGGCCCAGGACCGTGGGGATCGTCGCGGCGCTCGTCGCCAGGGGCCACAGGAGGTCGGCCCACGGGTCGCCGAACGGGGGCAGGTGGGGAAACACCGCCGCCGCCGCCCCACACAGCGCGACCCCGGCGGCCGCCGCGGCGCCGGCCGCGAAGGCGAGCAGGGGCCGGCGGCGGATCACGGGCAGGTTGTCGGCCAGCGCGGGCACGAACAGGGGCAGCGCAGCCACGACGTACCGGGGCCCCACGCGAAAGCCACCGCCCTGCGCCAGCCCGAGCAGGACCGCGAGGGCCACCAGCGGTCCGGCACGGATGGACGGGTCCTCGGGCATGTCCAGGCGCCGCCGGGCGGCGATCCCGAAGGCCACGAGGGGACAGACGGCGAGGAGCCCGCCCCACGGCGACAGCAGGTGCTCGTACAACGAGGTTGCGGTCGGAAGCGACCACCCGAGCAGTCCCCGGGCGTGGACGGCCGCGAACGCCGGACGCGCCGCGTGGTGGTATCCCGTCTCGAAGACGCCGCCGAAGGCGTGGCGGTGATAGAGGGCGAGCAGCACGGCGGGGGGCAGCGCCCCCGCGAGGCCGGCGAGCAGGCGCAGCCGGTGGCGTGGTGCTCGAAACGCGCGCCGCGTCGCCGCCGCCACCAGGGGCAGCAGGAAGGCCGCCGCCGTGTACTCGCAGGCCACGGCGACGCCCCCCAGCGCGCCGGCGGCGGCAGCCCGGGCGTACGTCCGGCCGCGGTCGGGCCCGCAGCGGTAGGCGCCGTAGACGAACAGCCCCGCCAGCACGTGCCCGTAGAAGACCTTCGCGTAGGGCCACAGCGGCGAGGCGAGGAACAACAGCACCGTCGCCCGGCGGCGGCTGCGCCGGGCGGCGGGGTCGAGCCGCGGCAGCCACGACAGCCAGCCGAACAGGAGCAGCGCCGGGAGCGTCCCGCCAGCCAGGCGCGACAGGCGAAGGTGCCAGCGCTCGGGTGCGTCCGCGTGGCGGGCGAGTGTCCACGTGGCCGCCGCGACGACGGCGAGCCCCGGCGCCTTGTTGGGGTAGCGGCGCCCGTCGTGGCCGACGGCCAGATCGATCCCCGGGTCGAGACCCGCGACGCTCGGGGCGTCGAGGTCCAGCCGCCCGTCCTCGACCAGAGCGCGCCCCTGCAGCAGGCGGGGGCGCTCGTTGTGGCTGACGAACCCGGGCGCGTCGGGCAGCGCCCAGGCCATCAGCCAGACGGCGGCCAACCACCAAAGGACGGCGCCGCGTGCGCAAGATGGCGCGGGGGGCACGCAGCCATCGTAGGGGAATTCGTGTCGTGCTCCGTGCTCGAAGGCTGGCCCAATTTGTTGTAGCCTCCGGCGACCATGGATCTGCGATCGATCTCCGCCACCGTCTCTGTGCTGGCCGTCGCCCTCGGAGCGTCGGCGTGCGACGACAAGAAGGCCGCTGAGCCCACGAAGGCCGAGCCGGCGAAAGCTGAGCCCACGAAGGCCGAACCGGCCAAGGCGGCGGTCGGCGCCAAGGACGCCAAGGAGGCGGCCCCGGCGGCGGGCGCGAAGAAGGGGGGCGAGATGGCCTGCGGGGAAGGCAAGTGCGGCGAGGGGATGGGTGGCAAGGGCATGGGTGGCAAGGACGCCAAGGAGGCAGCGCCGGCGGCCGGCGCCAAGAAGGCGGGCGAAATGGCCTGCGGCGAGGGCAAGTGCGGCGAGGGCATGTGCGGCGGCAAGGGGGCCCCGAAGAAGGCGGACGAGGGCAAGAAGTCGTAGATCGCGGGCCGGGGGTCTTGCGCGGCCGCCCTCGTTGGGGCATGGCGTGGGCCCGTGACGCCCCTTGCGCGCGTGCTGTCCGGGGTCCCGCTGGCCGGGCCCCTGCGCCTCGATCCCGCCACGCCCGTCGAGGCGGTGGTGATCGACTCCCGGAAGGCGGGGCCCGGGACCTTGTTCGTGGCCGTCCGCGGGACCCGGACCGACGGGCACGCGTTCGTGGAGGACGCGCTTTCCGCCGGGGCCGTCGCGGCCCTGGTGGCGCCGGGACGCCTGCCCCCCGATCGGCGCCTCGTCGAGACGCCCGATCCGTCCGCGGCGCTGGCGACCGTTTCGGCCAACGTGGTCGCACGGCCGGCCGAGCACCTGCGGATCGCCGGCGTGACGGGCACGAACGGCAAGACGACGGTGGCGCACCTGGCCGCCGGGCTGCTCGAGGCGGCGGGCGAGAAGGTGGTGCGGCTCGGCACCTGCGGCGACCGGATCGTGGACGTCGAGCGGCCCTCTTCGTTCACGACGCCGTTTCCGCCGCAGCTCCACCGGCGGCTCGACGAGGGGCGGGCGCGCGGGGCCACGTGCGCCGTCCTGGAGGTGTCGAGCCACGCGCTCGCCCAGGGCCGGGTGGCGCAGGTGCCGTTTACGGCCGTCGCGCTTTCGAGCTTCGGCCGTGACCACCTGGACTTTCACGGGGACGAGGGGGCGTATCTGGCGGCCAAGCTCCGGCTCGCCGAGACGCACCTGGTGGCGGGCGGGGTGGCGTGCGCGGTCTGCGGTGCCGGGGCGGCGGCGCGGCGGTTCCTGCGGGCGGCCCGCGTCCACACCGACCGCGTGTTCTCCGTGGGGGTCGAGACGCCGGCCGACGTCGTGGCGCGGGACCTCGTTCCGCACGAGGCCGGCACCGCGGCCCTCGTGGAGACCCCCTTCGGCCGCGGGCGCGTGTCGATCCCGCTGCTGGGGGCGTACAACGTGGAGAACGCCCTGGTGGCGCTGGTCCTCGCGGTGGGGCTCGGCGCCCCGTTCGAGGCGGCGCTTTGCGCCCTCGAGCACCTGGGCGCCCCCCGCGGGCGGCTCGAACCGGTGCGCGTCGAGGGGGTCGCGGGCCCGCGCGTCCTGGTGGACTACGCCCACACGCCGGACGCCGTGGCGCGCGTCCTGGCGGTGGTGCGCCCGACCGTCCGGGGCCGACTCGTGGCGGTGCTCGGCTGTGGCGGCGACCGGGACCGGGGCAAGCGTCCCGCGATGGGGGCGGCCGCGGCGGCCGGAGCGGATCGCGTCTACGCGACCAGCGACAACCCGCGCACCGAGGACCCGGCCAGGATCCTCGAGGCCATGGTGTCGGGGATCCCGGCGGCGCACCGCGCCCGCGTGGTGCGTGAGGTGGACCGGGCTCGCGCCATCGCCCGCGCCGTCGCCGAGGCCGCGGTCGAGGACACCGTGCTCGTGCTCGGCAAGGGCCACGAGACCACGCAGGATCTCGGCGACCGCGTGATCCCGTTCGACGACCGGGTGGTGGCGGCCGAGGCCCTCGCCGCCCGCGGGTCGGGCTCGGCGTCGTAGGGGGCCCTCGCAGCGGGCTATCGTCCGAGCTTCTTGCGCACGCGCTCGAGGCGGTCGGCCGCACGGGCGGCGCCGAGCGCCTTCGCCCGGCGGTAGGCGGCCTCGGCGTCCGCGTAGCGCAGGGCGCGGAAGTAGGCGTCGCCCAGCCGCAAGAACACGGCCCCGGAGCGCGGCGCCCGGCGGGCGGCTCGTTCGAGGAGCCGGGCCGCCCGTTCGTAGCGTCCCCGCTCGAAGGCGACGTCGGCCAGGCCGACGACGGCGCCGGTGCTGCGCGGATCGAGGGCCAGCGCCCGATCGAAGGCGGCCTGCGCCTTCCCGAGGGCGCCGCGCCGCAGGTGGGCGCGCCCGGCTTCCACGGCCGCCTTCGCGCCGGCGACGTCGCGGCGCTCCTTCTTGGGGGCTTCGACCGGCTCGTTCGCCTCCGGTGCCCCGTCCGGGGGGCGGGGCGGCTCGGGTCCGCCGGCACGCGGTGGGGCCTTGCGCGCGGCGGACCCGTCACGGGTTGCAACGCGCGGCGCGTTCGCCCGCACGAACCGCTGGGCGAGGGCCCGCGTGCTCGGTGGCATCGCCTCGGCCTCGGCCAGCTGCGCCTGCAGCGTTTCGGCGGCCGCTTGCGGTGCCTGCTCCGCCAACGGACGGACGAAGGCGACGGCCGCCAGCTCGGCGTCGGTAAAGTCCCCCGATTCGGCGCGGTGCGCCAGCTCGGCCAGTTGGGCGGGGGAGACGAAGGCCCGCTCGCGCGCCCGCGGTTCGTCCGGACGGAACAAAAGGGCCATGGTGTAGAACTCGGCGGCGAACGGCCGTCCCTCGGGCAACTCCCAGTATCGGTCGCCCAGGCCCACCAGGGTCTCGGCGAATCGCGTGCGCAGGGACCTCGCCGCCTTCGCCGCTGCCTCGTCGTCCTCGTCCCGGGCGAGCCGTTCGAGCTTGCGGACCGCGCGGTAGGCGGTCGCCCCGTCCGGCGACCCCGGCGGCGGGTAGACGTAGGAGGCCCGCGCCGCCGCCTCGGTGGCCTCGCGTTCGAGCCGCGCGATCCGGTCCATGCCGGGGGACGACGGTGGGTCCGAAAAGCGCCCGTAGACGACGGAGCCGACCCCGACGATCGCGGCGAGAAGCCCGGCGACGAACAGGCGGCGGCTGCGCGCCAGGGTGCCCCCGACCAGGGCGGCGTCCGGATCGTGCTGGAGGGCCAGCAGGCGTTCGCGCCGATCCGGATCGACGTCCGGCAGGGACAGGTCGTCCCAGGGGGTCTCGATCCCGAGCGCGAGCTGGGCCTCGCAGATCGCCGCCTCGAGGTCGGCCGCGTCGGCGAACCGATCGTTCGGGTCCTTGGCCAGCATCTTCAGGATGAGGGCCTCGACCACTTCGGGGCACGCCGCCCCCACGCGCGCACGGGGCGGGGTGGGCGCGGTCGAGACGTGGGCGCGCAGGACTTCCTCGATGGAGGTCGCCATGAACGGCGGCTCCTTGCACAGCAGCTCGTAGGCGACGCAGCCCAGCGCATAGAGATCGACCCGCCCGTCGAACGGGAGCCCGAGGCACAGCTCCGGGGCCATGTAGTGCGGCGAACCGGCCAGGTCCTGCTCCTCGACGCACCCGCTGCGGACGAAGCGCGCGAGGCCGAAATCTACGATCTTGACCCAATCGGACCGGCCGTCGCGACGGCGGCACAGCATGACGTTCTCGGGCTTGATGTCCCGGTGTACGATGCCGGCCCGGTGCGCCGCGGCCAGCCCCCGGGCCGTCTGGCGCAGGATCGGCAGCAGGCGCTCGATGGGCATCGGGGCATCGTCGATCTCGTCCACGAGGGGATGCCCGTCGAGCAACTCCATCGTGAACATGAGCCGGCCGTCGGGCAGCGCGCCGAAGTCATAGATCTCGACGATGTTCTCGGCCCCGATGGTGGACGCGGCCCGGGCCTCTTCGCGAAACTTGTCGGCCATCTCGGGCGCCTCGTCCATGCGCGCCCGCAGCACTTTGAGCGCCGCGCGACGTTCGATGTCCAGGTGGGCGACCTCGTAGACCACCCCCATCCCCCCCTCGCCGAGCCAGCGTGTGATCCGGTAGCGCGTGTTCGGGACCTCGCGTCCGGGCAGAAGGCGGACGGGCGCGGTCGCCTGGGCAGGATCGGTGGGCGACCCCGTGTCTTCGGCGGGCGGGACGAGGGCGTGATCGTCGGGCGGCAAGGTGGTCTCGATGGATCAGGGTAGTGGCTCGTCCCGGGCTTGTCCGGTGTCGTGGG
>Ga0256839_1006138_pt1 | contig 10713 bp, 4 predicted proteins | sample 354166metaG_FD_185968 | JGI IMG/M metagenome (GOLD analysis project Ga0256839, IMG submission 185968) | Hydrothermal vent microbial communities from Mid Atlantic Ridge, Atlantic Ocean - 354-166 | ecosystem: Environmental > Aquatic > Marine > Hydrothermal vents | place: Atlantic Ocean: Mid... | reverse complement strand
TTTTTCTTCTTCCAACCTATTTTTTTCTTGCTCTGCTTCATACTCTTCAGACAAGTTATCACTCTGAGACTCATAGCTATTTTTAAGTTTCTCAACCTTTTCTTCTTCTGCAGATAAAACATTTTGTAATGCCTCTATCTTTTTTTCTATCTCTTCAAATATTTCTAAGAACTCAGCTTCTATGCTTGCAATATCGTTATCACATTGGTTCTCTTCAGACGCTTTAAGGGCACGAAGCTTTTCTCTACCTTCTGCTAAGATATCTACATTAATTTTTCGTGTTAACTGTTCTATCCTGCTCTCAATCTCTTTGACAATACTACTCTGCTCTTCTTCAAGCTTTCGTATAGAGATAGTAAGATTATCTCGATCTTTTTCAAGTCCATTCTTCTTTGCAGCTATAGTAATTGCCTCTTCATAATGAACAGGTGAATACTTCTCTTCTAATGCTTCCAACTCTTTAATTTTAAATCGAAAATCATGAATTGCATTGCTTACATTTTCTTGAAGATTGTCAACTCTTCTTTCCCAATGCTTTACTCTACGTTTTGAAGCCTTTAATGCCTCTTCTTCGGCCTCATAAGCAGCTTTTAGTTCAGGCAGTTTTTCCTTATCCATTTCCTGGTTATAACTTATCTTTCCAAGTAACAGTTGTATACTCTCTTCCAGACTTACAAGCTCTTCCATCATATCTACAGCTTTTTTAATGTTATCTCTTTGCCTGTCAAACTTTTTGAAAAAGTCATAGTCACGCTTAAAGGCTGTCATATCTGCAATATAAGTGTCAAAATCCAAAGAGAGAATTTCATCATCTTTTTGCAAAGACTTTTGTATGGCTTTTTTTATACTCTTCATATCGACAATGGCTTTATCGACATTAAAGACCATATTATACACTTCCAAAAATGCATCATAGTTTTTAATGGATGCTATGGAAAAGTCTGTATAACGTCTTTCCTGTCCATAGATGATCTTCCTGTACTCAGCATTGGTTTGTGGACGATAAGCGCTTACATCTTTGATATAAGCCCTAATACGCTCATGTTCTAAAAGTGTACCATCAACAATGACTCTCTCCAACTCAAAAGGCTGTTTGCTAAACCATTTTTGCACCTTTCCGCTTCGCTTAAATGCCATGATAAAAAAGTCATCAAATACATAGACTATGTAAGAGTTGTCATAAGGAAAATAGTACTTTTCAAAAGAATCTTTATCGCTGGGAATTCCCAGTTGTCTTCCTTCTGCATTATAAAGATAGTGAATCGCACGTGTCGTTGTCGTTTTCCCTGAAGCATTGTCTCCAAGAAAAAACACATCTTTGGAGAGGTCAATATCTACAAGGTCAAAATTGGCTGAATTAATCAATATCATTCGTCTAATCATTTATTATTCTCCAGAAATACATTTTTATTTTATTGCAATTTGATCAATACTTGAATCACCAACTATACAAAGTCTAAACCTTGCCCGAGATATCGAGACATACAAGAGCTTATCCTCCATATTAGATGGATCCAGTATCCAAAGAAAAATTATATTTGCTTCAAGTCCTTTAAAACGTTTTGCAGTTTCAACCAATACATTGGATTTAGGTGAGAACTCTTTAAAAGCCCATAATTTTTTATTACGTGTTTTAACTAATAATTCTTGTGCTATAGTATAATTATCTAAAATAATAACAGCAATATCTTTGGGTTTAATACTTTCTTCATTAATTAACTTAGCAATCTTTTGATCAATTAATTGGGCTTGTTTTTCCAAATTATTATTATGCAGGAATTCTATTGGTTCACCATCTAAATCAGGAGCTTCAATCACTTCTCCTTCATAATATTGATATGCTAGATTATGAATAGTTCTAGTATTTCTACAATTATCAAAAAGATACAATGGTTCAACATCAATTGGAAGATCATCTGCTGATGTATAAATAGCTTGGTTGCTATCTTTAAATATATATAGTTGAGTTTCACTATTTCTATCTCTCAATTCCTCTATTGCAAACCAATATTCTTCTTTAAAATCTTGCCCTTCATCTACAATGATTACATCATAAGTAATTGGAGAGAGTTCATAACTGTCTATTAATGCACTAGGCATCCAAACATCAAACTTATCATCACCTGGATAACTACTACTTGCTTCTATTAATAGATCTCTATTTGTATCACTTTGAACCTGCTTTATTCTCCAATGACAAAACTGATGAAAGCTCATAGTGTGTAATCCCTCTATCCCATCTGACTTTTCTTTTAGTACGTTTCCAAGTTTTTGATTGTAGCAAAGCAGCAATACTTTTAACCCCTGCCTTACTAATGTTTGAGCATGATCCAAAGCTAATACCGTTTTTCCTGTTCCTGCACCACCTTCAATAATTGCTTCTTTTCTTTTTTTTAGTTGTCTAAGTATATTTTTTTGTTGATTTGTTAGAATTATCTGCTGCTCAATCTCTTCTTCTATTTTACTAGCAAGTGATTGGTGAATAGAAACTTGTTTCCCATATAACTGATTGGCTATATTAACACCACTAATTTCTAATGGATTGTAATTTGGCTGTTCTCCTGACCAATATTCAAAAATTGATATAATCCAAGCTTTTAAATCATTGAGCTTGTCACTTCCTCCTAAGATGTTTGTAGGAATTGCAGGATTAGATAAGGCATTAATATTTGATATATCAGGAAACAATGCCCCATGAGCTATTAAAATATCTCTCTTTCCTTTACTAGCTAAATGATTTCTTATCTCATACTTCGCATCTTTAGCTTGTTTTAAAGGGTTTTTTATTTTATGGTTATTTTGGTATCTATCAATAGAATACCATTGTTTAATTTGTTCATCATATTCTATACCACCACCTTTGACTTCAATAACCAATACCCCATAAGCAGGAGCAAAAATCACAAAATCTGCTTCTCTATCTCCATGACTACTATGTTTTGATGTTTGTTTAACAAATTCTAAAGAGTGTACTACTAACCAATCATTTGGTAGTTGTTCATATAATGCTTTATAAACTTTTTGCTCTGACCTTGGTTCAATTTTAGATATTTGAGATTCTGTTAGTTTTGGTATTATAGTTGCCATTATAGTTTTCTCCAGTTTTTATCAAATTTCTTTTTATACTTTTGACCACTTGCTGCTAATAACTCTACTTTATAGAGTGCTCCCCTTTTCTTAACATTTATTATTTTTAATTCTCTTTCCTCGTCATCCAAATTTACAATATATCTATCACCAATGTTTGGCTCTATCTTTGTAACACTGCTTTGTTCTAGGGATAATAATTTCCAACTACCATCAAATACGTAACGATTCACTTCTAATACAGGATTTGGTAATCTATATACTTTTGTATACTCTGTATCTACATGTTCAACAACAAACAGCCACCACTTATCTTTTTCTTTTTGAGCAAATTCATATTGATTATTTGTAATAGCAACACCACCATCTCCCCATTCACTTAATTTAGATTTGACCTCAATATATCTAACAACATTTCCATTAGAGTCTGTTTCGAATATATCAAATCCTTTATTATTGATTGGTGCCTTTGTTAAAGAGTTTTTTGGAGACAAAATATATTTTTCTTGATGTTCAATAATATAATCTTCACCTTTCTCTCCTATTTCTTTTTTAAAACTATTTTTAGTTATATATTGATCATTTTCATGTTCTTTTCTTTTATATACATGTGCATGTTTTGTATCACTAAAAGGAGTATTAGTTTTTCTCTGAGTTGTAGTTTTAGTCGGTGTTGCTTGTTGATTAAAGCCAGAAGATCGATCACTATTTTTTTGAATAGGTTTATTAGACCGACTTGTATTTGCCTCAACACTTTCACTTGAAGATCTTGGTTTAGTAGGAGGAGCAATCTCTGTATTTGAACTTTCATCTTCCTCTTTATTTTCAGATGAAGTCATAGTTGGTTGAATAGAAGAATGATAACTACTTTGTATTTCTATTCCTTGGCTTTCTCCTGCTGGGGTATAAGCCTCTTCCTCAAACTCTTCTTCAGAAACAACATCCATATCTACTGTAACTTCATCACTTTCCATATAACTTTTATCTACATTACCATAAAGATCAGGTTCATCATCAATATTAAATTCTCTAGGCAGGGGAACAATCTTCTTCTTGTCTAGAAAATCCTTTATTTTCTCATGGGACATCTTTTCTCTTAAAATTCTTCCAATGTAGCCAAAGCTATCTTTTGTTAATTCTCTATTAGAATTTGTATTCTTTGGTTCACTAATATATTTTGCTATTAGCTCTATCATATCTTCTTCATCTTCTTGATCTAAAATATAAAGAGTCCTGTCCTCATTATATGTTGTTTCCTCACTTTTATACAAAAATAATTCATCAATAAAATATTTAATAACCAATTTATTAACAAATATAATTTTCGATGGAAAAACTGACTGTAAAATGTCATCATTAATCTCTTCTTCTTTTATTACTTTATCATGAAATAAAAGTCGTAAAATTGCCTCCTTAAATGAATCTCTTTTTAAAATTTTATCAATATCATATTGACTCTCACATTCTTCATAATAATCAATTTTAGACTCATAACTATCAACTAAAGATCTAACTCCCAACCCTCTGGCTAATGACCTATAACTATCATGACAAAATAATATGTCATTATTTTTATTTTCTGCTTTATTATAATCATCCAAATCATTTATAAAAAGTTTTGAAGATAAAATAAGCTTATTATCGGTAGTAAGTAAAGGGAGTTCATTAAATTGACTAAAGAGATTTTCATCATCATTACGAATTTCTTTTAATAGTGCTTTTGCATCATTCAACTGTTTTTTATCCAAAAGAATATCTAATGGGATTGATTCAAGTTGTTCAATTAAAAAATCAAATTCAGGCTTTTCTCTTACACCAAGTAAAATCAATCCTTTCGATAAGTTAGTCTCTTTTTCAAGATCTCCAACTAGTTCACTCCAGTTATAGGTTCCTGTTAAGTTTATTTTTTGTTGATATACATATTTAGGAGAGATCCATTGACCATCGATCAATATTGTTGCTTCATCAGAATCAAAGTCTATTCTATCTGGATAAATACGCCCAATATATTTATAAAAAGTTTTTGCATAATTTAACACTTGTCCATTACTTGGATTTAATTTCATCAGTTCTCTAAAACTTTCAAATACTGATTCTATTGGTAATGACACTGTTATTCCTAATAACTTAGCCATATCCCGAGCAGAATATTCAACTGACTCATCTTTTTTTCCAAGTTTTACAGTACTATCTAAAACAAAATAATATCCACCTACGAGCTTTGCATCATCTCTTAAAATAAGTTCCGTAGGCTTTTGCAATTTTTTATAAGGATCTTTAGGTTTAAAAATATCTTTGGGATATTCTACAGGTAACCATGCATAATCTTTTAAAACTTCTAATATATGTTTTTCCTTATATAACATAGGTTCGAAGACTTCAAAATTATTAGCAATATAATTTGCTAACTTTATGGCTTTATCTTTATCATTTTTTTCTACAATTGTCTCCACTTTATAAAGAATATGTTTTGACATAACATGATTATTTGCACCTAATTCATCAAGTAAATCTATCCAATCTTCCTGTACTTCTTTATTCATAAAGTTAATAGTTTTGTACGGATTATCATCTAAAACATCAGGTAAGATGACATCAGGAAGATAAATTTCATCTATGCCCAATAAAACAGATTCATCTTGGGCAGTAGGAATAATTTTTGAACTTTTCAATTCATCTTTAATATCATCATTTAACTCATGCTTAATATCTCTCCACTTTTCAGATAACCATTTAAGCACCATCTTTCTTGACAATTTATCATCACTATTTTTTAGAAATGGAATAATAATATTCTCCATATAATTACTAATATTCTGCTCTTCTATACCCATTTTTTCATATAAGCTGTACAAATTTGTATCAGCCTTAACCGCAACAAGTTCATACTCACCCTTAAGACTTTCTATATGTTCTAATGGCTCAAAATTTGTTGGTAAAAATAAAGTTACGGAAGTATCTTGAGAATATATATTGTCTTGAACAGTTTTAATAAAGGGGATTGTGCTCAATTTAAACTTTTGGCTTTCATCCAGCACACTAAACCATGATATGTTATCAGAAATAATTTGTATAACAAACTCTCTAATATCATTTTTTAGCAGAAAACTATGCTCATCCAATGCCAAGAGATGATCTATCATACTTTTAGATGTTAACTGAGTAATTAAGCCTTTAAATTTTAAAAGCTTCGCATAGATATCAATATAGTCATAATGGACTAAGTTCATCTGAATCTCAGAATAAAAATTCAAATTACTTTTTCTATCTTCATCTCTAGGAATAAATGGTGAAAAATCTTCAATATTACTGCTTAAAGTAGTAAAGGTTTCATCTTCTTGATAAACAATTTTAAGATGCTCTATTTCATCTTTTGCCTCTATAAACTCATCTTCTTTTGAGAATATAATTAAATCAACTACTTCAAGGATCCATTCCTTTGACATCTCTTTTTCTTCTATATAAGAATTTATAAGTATTATCTTATTTTCTAAGGTTGGCATGATCCAACTTGAAGGTAAGTTTTCTACATTCTCACCAATAGATTTGACTATATCAATATCTATAAATAAATGTTTTTTACCTTGAAAAAGTGATAAACTTGGGTTTTCATCAAAAAAGGTATTTACTCCGACTTTATAAATCTTCCCATCTAGGGTTAACTCAAGTGGCAGTCCATCAATTAAACTATAATCTTCACCATTATCAGCACAATATTTTATTATTTCTATCAACCACTCTTTTTTCTGAAGCATAACAATTGATATTGCTTCCAAGGCTACAGGAAATTCTAAAGCTTTTGATTTTTCTTCCAAATATTCTCTAACATACTCAGGTGTTAGTTCAACTAATTCAATGCTAATTTCTTTAAAATTATCAATAATATATTTGGGTGGTTTTATTTTTACAATAGGGAAGTGTTCTTTAAATGCATTTAGTAGAATATCATTTTTGCTATTTGTATAATACAATTTGGTTTTCTTTGGTGATATCCATCCTGATTTATTCTTAAATTGAATAAAAAAACAATGCAGTGTAGCTATGTATTGATAAAAGCCATTAATAATATTTTCATCTAAATCAAACTCTGTACTTTTAGCCCAAAATGGATAATGTGCATTGTTGTATTTTTTTAAAGACTCAGTAAGCATAGCCCATGCTCTACCGACTCCCTCTTGTAAAAGTAACTTATTCCATTTAATTAAAGTTTCTTTATCATATTCACTACCAACACTTGTAATCTCAGTTCTTTTAGGATTTAAATCAAACCATCCATGAATATGTATTGGGTACTTGGATTCAATAGGTAGTGGTAAAAAAGTAAAAAGTTTACTTTTTGTTCCTATAGGTTTTCCTTCTTTATTTATTTCAACAGCTACTCCAGCCCAAGGTAAAACTTTTCGTGGGTTAGGTGTAATATTTAATACCTTTTTTGCATACTCGATTAAAATATTATTTTTACCTCTAAATAAACCATTGACAACAGCATAAATTTTATTTTCAGTTTTATAACTATGTGTTTCTCTCTCAAAATATTTCACTTCAAATATATGCTGATAATTAAATAACGGTAGAGGGGTGGCATTCTTTTCCCAGTCCTTACAAATATTTAGAAGGTTATCTGAATTATCAAATTCTTTTTGGATAGTATTATTAACATTTTCAATTTCATTATAATTTTTTGTTTTAATCTCTAAATGAATTATTTGTTGACCATTTTCATCTATTTCTTGCAAAACCAATTTATGAATATGTCGCAAAAAAAGTAAATTTTCACTACTTTCCTTCCAATCATCCACCCATTTTAAAAAGTCGCTGAATGTAAAAATTTCATTACTTATTTTACTATTTATTGAAGTTATGCTATCTCGTAAAGGTAATCTAAATATTGTGCCTTTAAAATTTCTATTGAGACCTGCCGTATTAAAAGTGCTTAGCCATTCTTCTATCTCATTAGATTTTTCATATTCCCAACCTTGAATACTTTTTTGCTTATTCTTGCTTACAGCACTTCTCAAAATATCAAACCAGTAAGCTCTTCCATTTGAAACAAAACTTGGATGATCTGAGATACTAAAACTAGAACTAAAACCTTGACCAAATCTACCCGTTGAATTGGCATCATCGGTTTTTCCTTGAGCACTTATTTTTACAATACTTTTAAAATCTTTCTCTTTAAATTGAGAGTTATTTGACAATAAAAGAGCATTACTATTTGCAGATTTAAATATAGTATTATCAAGTTCAGGATACTTAGATTTATCAAAAGTTACTATTAATTCAGTTGCACTTGAATCATCAGCATTTTGAAGATACTCTTTTAAAATAGAATCCTTACCATAGCTATCAATTAAATCTCTTATTCTTGGTACTAAATCTTCTTCATAATCAACTTCAAATGATGACATTATGATTTTCCTTTATTAGGCTCAGAGAGCTCTATCATCTTGACATAGTAATCAATAGCATCAAGCACTTTGTATTTGTCCTGATCATGATCCCCTACTCTCTCAATCAGATCAAATTTTCTTAGACGATCAAATAGTGCATCAAAAGCACTTTTGAGATCTACATTGCCTTTTCCAGAAACTAACATATTGAGCCTGTTGGCTATGGAACTATCCTCTTTCTCCTGCATCTTGTATTCATGGATCAAGTCAGTATAGACGATGTAGCTTCCTCTATCGAGTTGCGGGCGTAACTGTCTTAGGATGGAGATAGCTAGAATTGCATCTTTATGTTTGGTGATATATGATTCTATCTCCTCTTTATTCATCTGCCCTTTTTTAGAGAGATAAAAATACCCTCCTTCACCATGCAAGATATAACCCAAGGTAGATGCAGCTTCATAAAACTCATCAAATATCTCGTCATCCATAAGGTGTCGGGTATATTCACTATATTTTTTTGAATTAGATGAAATGATCTTCCCCTGAGATAAAATTTCAAAAACACTGGCTATATCCATGCTACTCTCCTTATATGATGCGATCCGAATCCATCATCTATTTTTGTATGTTCTCTGTACTCCGATACCATCATCAAAAATGCTTTAAACGCTTCAGAGCGTTTTGTTTGTGGCGCATCAAATTTCGCAATCTCCTCATGAGATAAAATAAATGCAAATAGGTCTTTTGGCATCTCTCTATGAATATCATCGATGAGTTTCTGATAATTCAATACTACTTTATCTTCGAGTACCTGCTTTTTATAGACAGTTTTGGGTGCCGTGACTGCTTTGTGAGGTTGCAGTGTAAATATCTGACGTAAGATTACAGAAAATCGATTTTGTTCTATGTCTCTTGATGATGGTACTGTTTTGATTTTATGCTTTTTCGTGTTGCCAAAGGTATGATGCAGGTTCTCATGGTCACTTCTTAAAAGTGCTTCAAGTTCAGTAGCTTCATCTGCTGTAATCTTTTGTGCCAATGCAGCTATTTTATTGTTCTGCTCTTTTCTCTGTTTGGTTCTGAGTATAAATCCATTGAGTCTATGAATATATTTATGCAAGTTATCCGAATACCGCTGTATATCTATCTTTACATCTATTATAAGATTATCTATCTCTTTGCTTAGTCCTACAATCTCTTTGGAAAAAATGTCATACGTTTGTGTACTCGCATGTGAAAGCTCCTGCATTTGGCGGAGGATATGTTCGGCATCAGCCAAAACTACCTCTAAACTCAAAGCATTTTCATGAACGATTCTGCTTATAAGTACAGATATATCTGAATCTCTTCGTTTAAACTTCAGAAAAACATCTTCTATCCCTTTACGAATACGGTTAAGATAGGTTTTATCCGAGGTTTCTAGATATCTTTTTTTATACGTTACAAGCTGTTGCAACTCTTCCGCATACTTTCCAAAGATCACCCCATATTCTACCCTTTTGAGCATGGTGTTTACAAATTGGATATAGGCTTCATTCAGGACAACACGATCTCCTATCTTGTTAAAGATCTCTGCTTCAAATAGTTCCGTATCAATCCCTAGTGGAATCTCTCCTTTGTACGCTAGGTCTATCACCTTTTTGTGTTTATTGATCAAAGAGATAAGTTCAACGTGAGTCATACTAAAATACCTCCTGTTCTATCACTGCACTGTACTGGTTTATCAGGTCGATAAGCCATTGCAACTCATCGTGTTTTGTAGGCAGTGCAGAGAGTTGTTTGCGGTAAAGCACTTCATTTCGGTACTTGGTATTTGCAAAACAGTTCTCTATCTCAGGATGCCTTAAAAAGCTTTTACTCCTACATTCAAAACTGTCATAAATGCGTATCGCCTCGATGTCATAATCTAAGAAAAAAGTTACATTCTTATCTTTCAAGAACGCCCTTGTAGCACTATTACTCATGCCTCCTAAGTAAATAAACTGTTCACAACCAAATTTCGAAGCAATGTCATAAATATTTAAAAAAGTCTCTCCGTTCTCTACTGCCATAATAGGCGTATCGTTCAGAATTATTTCTTGAGGATTCTTGTAAAGTTTTGGTTCTTCATTACTATGCTGAAAAATAACTACACCATCAAAAACTGAAATATATCGGCTCTTGCTGTCACCTGTATTTTCTATATTCTCTTTTCTACTTTTTGTAGGAACTAACAACTGCTCTATTTCCTCAAAAG
>Ga0256839_1006137_pt1 | contig 10716 bp, 10 predicted proteins | sample 354166metaG_FD_185968 | JGI IMG/M metagenome (GOLD analysis project Ga0256839, IMG submission 185968) | Hydrothermal vent microbial communities from Mid Atlantic Ridge, Atlantic Ocean - 354-166 | ecosystem: Environmental > Aquatic > Marine > Hydrothermal vents | place: Atlantic Ocean: Mid... | reverse complement strand
GGGCACCCTCGACGAGGTCCGGGAGGAGCTCCGCGCCCTCGACCGCGTCCTCGACGAGGTGCCGGAGCTGCGCGCGGTGCTCTTCCGGCCGCTTCGGCCGGTGGCGGAGCGCCGCCGCGTCCTGCTCGAGGTGGCCGATCGCCTCCCGCTGCGCCCGCTGGTGCGGAACTTCGCGGCCTTCCTGATCGACCGCCGCCGCGTCATCCTCTTCGCGGCCATTCGCGCCGAGTTCGAGCGCCTGGTGGACGCCGCCGAGGGCCGGGTGCGGGCGGAGGTCGTGACGGCCAGCCCGCTTTCCACGCCCGCAGCCGAGCGACTGCGGGAGGCGCTCGCCGCCCGTACCGGCCGCCAGGTGGAACTCGACATCCGCGTGGAACCGGACCTCATCGGCGGGGTGGTGGCGGTGGTGGGCGCCCTCCGCTTCGACGGAAGCCTCCGCACCCAGCTCCGCCGCCTGCACGCCAATCTCACGAAGGGATGAAGCCATGCCCATCGACATCAAGCCCGCCGAGATCACCGACATCCTCAAGCGCGAGATCAAGGACTACGGCCGTGAGATCGACGTGGCCGAGACCGGCTCCGTGCTCTCCATCGGAGACGGCATCGCACGCGTCTACGGTCTCGACCAGGTGATGGCGGGCGAGCTGGTCGCCTTCCCGGGCGACGTCCTCGGGATGGTGCTGAACCTCGAGGAGGACAACGTCGGCGTCGCGGTGATGGGCGAGGGGGAGCACATCCGCGAGGGCGACGTGGTCCGGCGCACCGGTCGGATCGTCGAGGTGCCGGTCGGGGAGTCGCTGCTCGGCCGCGTGGTCAATGCCCTCGGCCAGCCCATCGACGGCAAGGGGGCGATCGACGCGACGGAGTACCGCCGGGTCGAGGTCAAGGCGCCGGGAATCGTGAAGCGCCGTTCGGTTCACGAGCCGCTCATGACGGGCATCAAGGCCATCGACGCGATGACGCCGATCGGCCGCGGCCAGCGCGAGCTCATCATCGGCGACCGCCAGACCGGAAAGACGGCCATTGCGATCGATACCATCATCAACCAGAAGAACACCGACGTCTATTGCATCTACGTCGCCACCGGGCAGAAGCAGTCCACCGTGGCGCAGGTGGTGGACAAGCTCCAGCAGTACGGCGCGATGGAGTACACCATCGTGGTGGCCGCCACCGCCAGCGAGCCGGCCCCGCTGCAGTTCATCTCGCCGTACAGCGGCTGCGCCATGGGCGAGTGGTTCCGGGACAACGGCAAGCACGCCCTCATCATCTACGACGATCTCTCGAAGCAGGCCGTGGCCTACCGGCAGCTGTCGCTGCTGCTCCGCCGGCCGCCGGGGCGCGAGGCGTACCCCGGCGACGTCTTCTATCTGCACTCGCGGCTCCTCGAGCGGGCGGCGAAGATGTCGGACGCCGAGGGCGGAGGGAGCCTCACGGCGCTGCCGATCATCGAGACCCAGGCCGGTGACGTCTCTGCCTACATCCCGACGAACGTCATCTCGATCACCGACGGGCAGATCTTCCTGGAGACGGACCTGTTCAATGCCGGCATCCGTCCGGCGGTGAACGTGGGCCTTTCGGTTTCGCGGGTGGGCGGCGCCGCACAGGCCAAGGCCATGAGGGCGGTGGCAGGGCAGCTCAAGCTCAACCTCGCCCAGTACCGGGAGATGGCGGCCTTCGCCCAGTTCGGCAGCGACCTCGACAAGGCCACGCAGGAGCAGCTCGCCAACGGGGAGCGGCAGACCGAGATCCTCAAGCAGCCGCAGTACCACCCGATGCCCATGGAGGAGCAGGTGGTGGCGATCTTCGCGGCCACGCCGCGAGAGGATCGGCCCTCGTGGATCCGCACCATCCCGGTCTCGGAGGTCTCGCGCTACGAGCGGGACATGCTCGCCTTCCTCCGCGACCGGCACCCCGAGATCCTGGCCGACATCCGCGACACGGGGGCGCTTTCGGAGCAGACCGAGCAGAAGCTCATCGCCGCACTCGACGAGTTCGCCGAGCTCTTCCAGGTGGGCGAGGGAAGTGCCCGGGACGCCGCCTAGACCCATGCCGAGCCTGAAGGACATCCGGCGCCGGATCGACAGCGTCCACAAGACGCAGCAGATCACGCGCGCCATGCGGATGGTGGCGGCGGCGAAGCTCCGCCGAGCCCAGGACGCCATCCTCTCGGCCCGGCCCTACGCCGAGCGGATGCGCGCCACCCTCGGCGAGGTCGCGGCCAGCCAGCTCGAGGCCGGCCACGAGCTTCTCGAGGAGCGCGAGCAGGTTCGGGCCCGGGAGCTCGTCGTGATCGCCTCGGATCGCGGCCTCTGCGGTGGCTTCAACCACAACCTCGTCAAGCGGGCCGAGGTGGAGATCGCGAAGTGCGAGGCCGACGGAATCGGCTTCGGGCTCACCTTGGTGGGCCGCAAGGCGGTGGAGCACCTGCGGCGGCGGCATCCGGAGCAGGTCACCCACACGCTCACGGGGATCAGCCAGGTCGCCTACGGCCACGCGGTGCAGCTCGCGGATCACGTGGCGGGACGCTTCGTGGCCGGCGAGGTCGACGAGGTGCTCGTCATCTTCAGCGAGTTCGTCTCCGCGCTGACCCAGACGCCGCGGGTGGAGCGGTTGCTTCCGGCACGTCCGGCCGGGCGCGAGGAAGCAGGGGAGAAGCCGCCCTACGAGATCGAGCCGAGCCCGGAGAAGCTCCTCGAGATCCTGGTTCCCAAGGCGGTTCAGGTCGAGCTCCTGCGGGCGCTTCTCGAGAGCCAGGCCGGCGAGCAGGCGGCGCGGATGACGGCCATGGAGAGCGCCACCCGCAACACCGAGGAGCTCATCGATCGGCTCACGCTCCAGTACAACCGCGCGCGGCAGGCGGCGATCACCAAGGAGCTGGTGGAGATCGTCTCGGGCGCGGAGGCGCTCTAGAGTCCGGCGCGGCGCCGGCGGAGGAAGAACCTTGTCCGAGAATCGAAGCGGAAGGGTGGTCCAGGTCATGGGTCCGGTGGTGGACGTCGAGTTCCCGCCGGGGGAACTGCCGGAGATCTTCTCCGCGCTCCGCCTTACCAACCCGGCCATCGACGACCGCGAGGACAACCTCGTGCTCGAGGTGGCGCAGCACCTCGGCGAGAACACCGTGCGCACCATCGCCATGGATACGACCGAAGGCCTGGTGCGCGGGCAGCCGGTGCGGAACACGGGGGACGTGATCCGCGTGCCGGTGGGCCCCAAGACGCTCGGCCGGATCATGAACGTCATCGGGGAGCCGGTGGATGAACGAGGTCCCATCGAGAGCGACAAGAGCCTCCCCATCCACCGGCCGGCGCCGGCCTTCGTGGACCAGAGTACCTCGGTCGAGGCCCTCGAGACGGGCATCAAGGTCGTCGATCTCATCGCGCCCTACCCGAAGGGCGGCAAGATCGGACTCTTCGGCGGCGCGGGCGTGGGCAAGACCGTCGTGATCATGGAGCTCATCAACAACATCGCCAAGGAGCACGCGGGCTACTCGGTGTTCGGCGGTGTGGGCGAGCGCACCCGCGAGGGCAACGACCTCTGGCACGAGATGATGGAGGCCAAGCTCTCCGACGGCAGCACGGTGCTCGAGAAGGCCGCGCTCGTCTTCGGCCAGATGAACGAGCCGCCGGGGGCGCGCGCGCGGGTGGGCCTCACGGCGCTCACCTGTGCCGAGTACTTCCGGGACGAAGAGGGCAAGGACGTGCTGCTCTTCATCGACAACATCTTCCGCTTCACGCAGGCGGGCTCGGAGGTCTCGGCGCTGCTCGGCCGCATCCCCTCGGCGGTGGGCTACCAGCCGACCCTGGCCACGGACATGGGGGAGCTGCAGGAGCGGATCACCTCGACCAAGAAGGGCTCGATCACCTCGGTGCAGGCCATCTACGTCCCGGCGGACGACCTGACGGACCCGGCGCCGGCGACTGCCTTCACCCACCTCGACGCCACCACGGTGCTGAACCGCTCGATCGCCGAGCTCGGCATCTACCCGGCCGTGGATCCCCTCGACTCCACCAGCCGGATCCTCGACCCGCAGGTGGTGGGGGAGACCCACTACCAGGTGGCGCGGGGGGTACAGCAGGTTCTGCAGAAGTACAAGGACCTGCAGGACATCATCGCCATCCTCGGCATGGACGAGCTCTCGGAGGAGGACAAGCTCACCGTCGCCCGGGCGCGGAAGCTCCAGCGCTTCCTCTCCCAGCCCTTCCACGTGGCCGAACAGTTCACCGGAACGCCGGGAGTCTACGTCCGCCTCGAGGACACGATCCGCGGCTTCCAGGAGATCCTCGAGGGCAAGCACGACGACCTGCCGGAACAGGCCTTCTACATGGTGGGCACCATCGAGGACGCCGTCGAGCGCGCGCGCAGGCTCGGCGGCTAGGGGGATTCGTGTCGCTCGAGCTCGTGATCGTGACGCCCGAACGCGAGGCCTTCCGAGGCCCGGTGAAGCGGGTGGTGCTGCCCGGCAGCGAGGGCGAGTTCGGCGTTCTCGAGGGCCACGAGCGTTTCTTGTGCCCGCTTCGGATCGGCGAGGTGGAGATCGATGGAGAGGGCGAGCCGCGCTTCGCCGCCCTCTCCGACGGCTTCGCCGACGTGGGCGAGTCGAGCGTGGTCGTCATGGTGGACACCTGCGAACTCGCCGAGGAGATCGACGTGGCCCGGGCCGAGCGCGCGCGGGCCCGCGCCGAGGAGGCGCTCGCCCGGCTGCACGAGGGCACGCCCGAGTCGGATTCGAACTTCCGCCACGCCCAGGCCGCCCTGCAGCGTGCCCTCGTCCGCCTGCAGGTCGCCGCCCGCCGGGCGCGGTAGGAGCCCGGGGCGCGGCGCTCGCCTCAGTCCCCGAGAAGCCGCAGTCGCGCCGCCTCGACGGCCTCGTCCTCGCCCTCGAGCACCAGCGTGTCGCCCGCCTCGAGGGGGCGGGCCTCGGGATCGAAGCGGGCCCCGTGGCGGTCGAGGGCATCGACCACCCGCGCTCCACACGCCCCGAGCCCGAGCTCGGCCGGACGGCGCCCGATGCACGGAGCCTCCTCCGCGATCGCCACCGAATGGAGGTGGACGGGGCGGCGGTCGTCGGGGCTCTGCGCCCAGTCGGTCTCGCCGGGCCAGTAGCTCCGGAGCTCGGCGTAGCGCTTGCACCGGATCTCCTCCACGCGGCTCCGCACCCGCGCGTCCTCCACGCCGAGGGCCAGGAGAAGCTGGGCGGCGAGGCCCAGGCTGGCCTCGAGCTCCACCGGAAGGGCCACGTCCGCTCCGGCCTCGAGGTAGGCGTCGAGGTCCTCCTCGTCGCGGAGCCGGGCCACGACGACCAGCTTCGGCGAGAGCGATTTCGCCGCGCGGATCGCGTCGAGGGCGTCGGCAGCGTTCTCGAAGCTCACCACCAGCGCGCGCGCACGTTCGACGCCGGCCGCCCGAAGCACGCCCGGAACCGAGGCGTCTCCGAAGTAGACGGGCTCGCCGCCCCGGTGGGCGTCGGCGACCCGGGGAGCATCGAGGTCGAGGGCGAGCCAGGGCACGCCCTCGTCGGAGAGCACGCGGGCCACACCCTGTCCGGTCCTTCCGAAGCCCCCGATCACCACGTGGCCGGAAAGCCGCCTCGAACCCACCTCGAGGTGCCGGAGGTCGGCCTCCACCGGGGCGCCGGTCTCGAGCGCCTGCCGTCGGACTCGTGCGGGAAGCAGCCGGAGGAGGGCGAGCGCCGCCCGGTGGTTGCCGCGGGTCATCCAGGCGCCGAGCAGGAAGCCGAGGACGGCCGAGGAGAGGAGCACCTGGCCGACGTCCTCGGGCACGGCCCCGCGCCGGATGCCCGCCCCGAGGAGCACCAGGCCGAATTCGCCCACGTGCGCGAGCACCAGCGCCGCTCGCAGGGACGGGAGCAGTGCGAGGCCGAAGAGGAGCCCGAGACCGGTCACCAGGAGCGCCTTGCCGGCGGTGACGGCCACGACCGCTGCCAGCACGGGGCCGCCTTCCGTGACCAGGGTGCCGGGATCGAGCAGGGCCCCGGTGGTGAGGAAGAAGAGCCCGAGGAGGACTTCCCGGAAGGGGCGGATGTCCGCCTCGAGCTGGTGGCGGTATTCGCTGTCCGCAAGCGCGGTCCCGGCCATGAACGCACCGAGGGCGGGCGACATCCCGGCAGCGTGGGCGACCGTCGCCGCGGCGAGCGCGACGAAAAGCGCGGCGAGGAGGGAGAGCTCGAGCGACCGGGTGCTGCCGACCCAACGGAGGAATGGCCGGACGAGCCAGTGGGCCGCCGCGAGCACCGCCGCGAAGACGAGGCCGGTGCGGACGACGAGGAAGCCGATCCGGGAGGCGTCCACGCTGGGCTCCGGGCTCGCGAGCAGCGGAAGCAGGGCCAGCAGGAGCACGGCGAATGCGTCCTGGAAGAGGAGGACCGCGATGGATGCGACACCGTGAGGTGTGTCCAGCTCCTGCTGGTCCGCGAGTCCCTTCGCCACCAGGGCGGTGGACGACATGGCGACCACGGCGCCGAGCAGCACGGCCGTGACCGGGGCCACGCCGAGCAGCGAAGCGGCGGTCGCCGCGAGGGCCGCCGTGGCGCCGACCTGGGCCGCACCGAGGCCGAAGACCAGACGGCGGTGGGCGCGGAGCTCCGGGAGCGAGACCTCGAGGCCGATGGTGAAGAGCAGGAAGCTCACCCCGACCTCGGAGAGCTGCTCCAGCGCCCCGGATTCGCTGAGCCAGCCGAGGCCCGCGGGCCCGATCACCGCACCGACGACCAGGTAGCCCGCGATGGTGCTCGTTCCGAGGCGGAGGAGCAGCGTCGAGACCACCACGGCCGCGCCGAGCACGACCGTGCCCTGTGCGAGGAGGTCCTCCGCCACGCCGTCCCCCTGCCCCCGGCCGTCCGGCGATGCGGGCGCCGGGCGGGCGGAGCCTACCGCGCCGGCCCGGTGTCGACCGGCCTTCCGCGGGGGTGGCTCAGGTGCGTACCGGGCGGGCCTTCAGGCGGGCCCGCCCTCCCTCCACCACGACGCGGAAGGTGACGTCGCGGCAACCGTGGGTCGCCCGGATCCGCTCGCGCTGCTCCTCGAGCAGGGCGCGTACCCGCTCCGCGGTGAGGCCATCCGTGGGCTGCCCGCAGGCCAGCCGGGCCTCGACGAGGGCCCGATGGATCTCGTCGGGGCTCGCCGTGCCGGAGTCGGCAGATGCCTCCGGTTCCCGGGCCCCGTGTCCACCCGGAAGGCCGTGCAGGGCAGCCCGGAACCGGTGGGGCGCGTAGGTGCCCTCCTCGATCTGCCGCAGGACCTGATCCCAGCGGTGCTGGTAGCTCCGGAAGCGCGCTGCGAGCGTCTGGAAGCGGAAGCGGTCCCGGGTCGAAGGAATGGGCCTCTGGGTGAGGCGTGCCAGGGTCTGGCGCAGCTCCGCGCGAAGCGGCTCGGGGGCTCGCCTGCGGCGTCCGAGGAAATACTGCTCGTACTCCCGGACGAGCTGGTCGAGGCGGACCTCGAACTGCTGGATCAGCTCGCGGATCGACCCGGGTTCGTCCGAGCTGGGCTGAGGCTCCATGCCCCCGCCTTTCGGAGGGCTCCAGGATCTCCTTGAGGGACGAACCCCACGGAGGAAGATTCGGGGGGCCCGAGAAGATGCAGGCAACCTGCCGCCTCCGGGTAGACTCGGCCGGCGTGAAGCTCCTGCTCGAAGGTGCCGAGCTCCTGGACCCGGAATCCGAGCGGCCGGCGGGCGCGACCCTCCTCGTCGAGGGCGGTCGGATCACCGCACGGCTCCCGGCAGACCGGGTTCTTTCCGTTGACGCCCTGCGGGTGTACCTGGACGGCCTCAAGCTGGCACCCGGCTTCCTCGATCTCCACCACCACGGCGCCCTGGCCACGGCTGCCGGCCCGGAGGTGGGCGCCGTGCTCCGCGAGGTCTCCGAGGAGCTCGCGGGTGAAGGAACCACCGCCTTCCTGGCCACCACGGTCACCGGGTCCTCCGAGGCCATGACGCGCGTCGTGGCAGAGTTGACGCGCTCTCTCGACGCAGGGAACTGGCCGGGCGCGGAGCCGCTCGGCGTCCACCTCGAGGGGCCGTGGATCCGGCCCGAGGTGGCGGGAGCCCACCCGGCGCACCGGGCGCGGCCTTTTGACGCGCGTCAAGACCGCCCTCTGCTCGACCGTGCCGGGCCCTGGCTGCGGGCGGTGACGCTGGCGCCCGAGCTGCCCGGATCCGATGCGCTGCTGGTCGAGCTCCGGCGCCGCCGCGTGGTCGCAGCGGTGGGTCACAGCCTCGCCTCGGGGGAGGAACTCGAGCGGGCCATCGGAGAAGGGTTGGCCCACGCGACGCACATCTGGAATGGAATGGGGGCTTTCCACCACCGACAGCCCGGGCTCGCGGGCCTGGTACTGGCGGACGACCGTCTCGGCTGCGATCTGATCTGTGACGGGATCCACGTGCACCCGGCCATCGTGCGCGTCACCCAGCGCGTCAAACGGGATCGACTCGCGCTGATCACGGACCGCGTCATGACTGCGTCATGGGAGGCGCGCGCGGGGAATCGGGCGGCGGGCCGGTCGGGTGTCGTCGGCGCCTCCCCTTCCGAAGGGCACGCCGGTCCCGACCGAGGCGCCGGCCCGGCCGGCCTCGGCCGCCTGCGGGAGGCGGGAGGAGCGGTGGTGACGGAGGACGGCCGACTGGCCGGGAGCTCGCTTCGGATGGACGCAGCGGTCCGGAACTACCGCGCGTTCACGGGGGTGGACTGGATGGCGGCCATCCGCGCCGCGACGCTCACCCCGGCCCGCCTCCTCGGCATCGAGCGCGAGCGGGGTACGCTTCGACCCGGCGCCCGGGCGGACCTCGTCGTCCTCGATTCCCGGGGATGGGTGGTGGCGACGCTCGTCGCGGGTCGTGTCGTCCACGGGGTGCTTCCGGGGAATGCACCCCGGCCGTGACCCCTGGAGCCGTGCGGCTCCCGCCCGGGCTGTGACCCCGGCAGGGTCCGATCCCGGGCCGGGGTGAGCCGGCCACCGGGGAGCAGCCGGCCGGGCACGTGGCGACCGGCGGGCCGGAAGTGCGGGCACCCGCTCGTTCGGAAACCGGGCACGGCGCCACACGGCGGAGGAGCATCGAATTGACCGATCCCGTGGTGCAGGGGCTCGTCTGGTACGTGGCCTTCCTCGCCTCGGTCACCGTCCACGAGGCGGCCCACGCCTGGGCGGCGCTTCGGGGGGGGGACCCCACCGCCTACCTCGGCGGCCAGGTCTCCATCGATCCCATGCCCCACATCCGGCGGGAGCCCTTCGGGATGGTGGTCCTCCCCATCCTGTCGCTCGTGCTCTTCGGCTGGCCGTTCGGCTTTGCGAGCACGCCCTACGACCCGGCCTGGGCCGCCGCCCATCCGCGGCGGGCGGCCTGGATGTCGCTCGCCGGCCCACTCGCCAACCTGGCGCTGGTCCTCGCGGCCGCGCTCGCCATCCGGCTCGGCGTGGCCGCGGGCGGTTTCTTCGTGCCACCCGCCCTCGGGCTCACGGAGGTGGTGCTGCCGGCGGGGCCGGGCCTCTGGGCCGGGGCCGCGCTCATGCTCAGCGTCTTCTTCTCCCTCAACCTGATCCTGGTCGTGCTGAACCTGATTCCCGTGCCGCCCCTCGACGGTGCGGGGGCTCTCGGCCTGGTCCTGCCCGGCGACCTCACGCGGCGCTACCAGGCCCTGGCGTCGCAGCCGCTCTTCTCGTTGCTCGGCCTGCTGGTCGCGTGGAACCTCTTCGGCAGGCTCTTCCGCCCGGTGTTCCACACCGCGGTGGGCCTGCTCCATCCCGAGCTCGCAGCGGGCTGACGCCGGGCGGGGGAGCGCCGGAGGCCCGGGCCCGGCCTTCGATCGGCCGGGTCCGAACGAGTCTCGCAGGACCCGGAGCTAGGTCGGGAGGTGCTGGAGGAGAACCTCCTCGATCTGCTCCGGCGTCGTCGGAGGCGCGAAGCGCGCGATCACCTGCCCGTCGGGTCCCACGAGGAACTTGGTGAAGTTCCACGGGATGTCCTCCTGGCCGTCATCGCCGGGGGCCGCGGCCTTCAGGAAGCGGTAGATCGGGCTCGCGTTCTCGCCGTTCACCTCGATCTTGGCGAAGAGTGGAAACCCGGCGCCGAACTTCGAGCGGACGAAGTCCTGGATCTCCTCGTGGGTACCCGGCTCCTGGTTCCCGAACTGGTTGCAGGGGAAGGCCAGGATCTCGAAGCCGCGATCCCGGTACTTCTCGTGAAGGGTACGCAGACCTGCGTACTGGGGAGTGAGGCCTCACTGGCTCGCGACGTTCACCACGAGACAGGTCCTGCCGGCGAAGCGGGAGAGCGGGATCGTCTCCCCGGTAATCGAGAGAGCCTCGAAGTCGTGCAGCGTGGCCATGGTGCGTCTCCCTCCTGGCGCCCCGAAGCGCCGGGCCTTCCGGGCGCGGATCGCCCCCGGGCGGGACGCCGGCGGGCAGCAGCAGGGTCCCACCGGAGCGCCGCCCGGCGGAGCCTACCACAAGGTCCGCAGTGCCGGGCCGCCTCGCCGCGGGGTGGGTCCTCCCCGGCGGGTGGCCCGCCGAGGACGCAGGAGGGCCCACGTCGACGCCGCACCTCCACCCGCTGCCCGGGGGCCACGGGCCCGGTGCCCTCCGCGCGTCGCCCGGAGCGCTAGCGCGCCGCGAGCTCCTCGGCAGTCCGCACGACCACGGTGAGCTCGATCCCCTCGCCGGCGCAGTGATGCCGCGCGGCGGCGAGGAAGTCCTCTTCGAG
>Ga0256839_1006136_pt1 | contig 10719 bp, 6 predicted proteins | sample 354166metaG_FD_185968 | JGI IMG/M metagenome (GOLD analysis project Ga0256839, IMG submission 185968) | Hydrothermal vent microbial communities from Mid Atlantic Ridge, Atlantic Ocean - 354-166 | ecosystem: Environmental > Aquatic > Marine > Hydrothermal vents | place: Atlantic Ocean: Mid... | reverse complement strand
ATCCACTGTATTCGTTGCAGTTCGGCATTGGCGCCAAGTCAACTAACGACCCTGGACGTTACCAGATGATGGACCTGCTGGATGCAGTCAACTCCGTTATGTCGAAGGGATCCACCATTCCCATAAGGGACTATTCTCCTGGCGGAGACGGTGTAACCCAGACTGGATACATGGTCATAACAGACGTTATGGTGGATCCGCAGCTTTTTGACAAACAATCCGGCATTCGTCTGATAAGCGTTTCTGCGAGGGCTGTCAGGAATGGCTAGGCTGCTGGTCAAGCCAAACGAGTCTACGCGCACCAACGCGCTCGAGATATTCAGGCGAATGAAGGAGCCAGACCGGCGCAGATTGGTCAACGAAGTTTCGAGGCAATACACCGGCAGGGTAAGGAAGGTCGCAAGAGCGCACTATGAAAATGTATTGAGGACGGTCAGGGAGTATATCGGACCTGAAGGGGATCTACCTTCCATTGATGTCTCCGGGGTGCGGACAATAAGGTTTGTGACGCCGGAAGGAAAGCGAGGGCAGATTCGCACTCCGTTTGGCTGGAGCAAACTGTCCGACGAGTACCAGGACCTATTCCCGGAAAGTTACAAGTTCTGGTACAAGGGAAGGTCCCAGAGAAAGAAGGATTACGTGATAGGGTTGTATGACAGGTTCCTGAAGGGGAAACTGAGAGGAACTGTTAGAGTATCAAGACTTTCTAATAAAGATCTCAAACGGCCTCCTCCCAGTGGGATCATGCGGGTGAGAGCCAGTATTACGTTTGGCAGGATCCCCTTTCCATTCAGTATTATTCTGAGGAAGGCGTTTGTTGAAGGAAGGGAGGTGGCGACCCCTGCACCGCCGAGGTCTAAACAGGGAAGACGCAGTCTCAGGGCCTACCTCTGGCCGGAAGTACAGAGGCCTTTCATCACGAGGCTGTCTGCCCGCATGGGGCGGGAGATGCACAGGGCATTGCGCAAGCTGTAGGTGGCCTTTAGTTGGCGAATGTCGTAAAATAGCCGCTACAAGGCCAGGTCAGACACAACAACAAGAGGAACCAGATCATGGCAAAACTGGGCTCAAACCAGACTTCCAAGTTTAGTATTGGTACGGCGGAACTGCGGATCGCTCCGCTGAGTTCTGCCATGAGGCTGACCCAAGCCAACAGTGTAGGCCTTGTGGACAGCGTTACCGTTGCGGTGGAACAGCAAAGTGTCGATCTCGAGGGTTCATTCCCCAAGACCTTGTTCGATACCGCAATAATCTCTCAAACGGCGACGGTTACCGCCACCCTGCGTGAATATTCGCGCCGCAACCTGCAGGTCATGTTGGGTGAAGGTGTATCTGCTGCTCAGCCGACGGATTTCAGCACGACGGTCTCCTCGGCCACGACGGCAGGATCGACCACGGTCCCTGTATCCGACGAGTCCGGGTTCACGGGCGGCGACCTCGCCATCATCTACCAGGCATCGGACAACTCGACCGTAACGGTTGGCATCGTTGCTTCTGTCTCGGTCGGTTCCCTGACGCTCGATCCGGATACGCCGACCTTGTTTGACTATTCGTCGAACGACCCGGTGTATCTCGCGAACCAGGTTGCGATCGGTGCGGTCACGACCACCAACTATTTCTCGGTCCAGATGTTGCAGACAGAACGTGCGACTGGTCGTCCGATCGGGTTCAACTTCTGGAAAGCTGCCATCTCCTCGGGGATGACGCTGCAGACCAACGCCGAGGATTTCGCTTCGACGGATCTGGAGATCAAGATCCTGCAGCCTGCTGCATCGGAGTACGCCGCCGGCGGGCCTCTGGCACATCTCAACAACATCATCCCGCAGCACCCGTCTGGCATGTACTTCGGTGGTGCCGACTGACCAGGCACTTTCCTGCCACTCTGGAAAGGCCCTGCCATTGCAGGGCCTTTTCTTTTGTGGCAGTCTCAGGCAATGTCGTCCATGTTCTACAAGACCCGGTTTGAGAGGCCGTTTCCTGTCAGTTACCTGCTGATAGAACGCCTGACCGAACTGCTCAAGTCTGCAGAGGAAGGAGGGAGATCGACGGAGGATTGTATTTCCCTTGCCATGATTGAGGTTCTTCAGATCGAGTCCCCGTCTGTAGAAGACATGGAGTACGTCCTTCAGCGCCTGGACAGCTTGTCACGCATTGGCGTGGATGCTTCTGCTGAAGACCGGCAAGAACAGAGGAAGACGTTTGGTTCCCAGTTCATGGTTTGGCTGAGATCCCTCTCTCCCGCCTCTCTATGCCTGTATGCGGCCGGGTTCGACATGGACAAGGCTGAGAAATATTACTGCCGCTGGGATCAGGATGATGTGCTGGAACTCGCCAGGCTGAAGATGGAGCACGAATGGGAGCGTGCCGTGGTCGAGTACGAGTCCGTGCTTTATGGTATGGGGGGAAGCTACAAGGGAGACAAAGGAAACAAGGGCGGCGATTCCGAAGGCGTCAGGGTTTTCGACTTGACTAAGGACGACAAAGCTGGTATGCAGGCCCTCAAAGAACTCAAATTCTAGGGGTACGTCTCGTGGCCGGACCGACAATAAAAACAGAAGCCCAACTTGCCATTGAACTCTCTGTGGGGTCCATAAAGGGGCTGGACACCATAGAGAAAGTCATTTCCGACTTCATAAGGAAGCATGGCAGACTTCCAGTTACAGAGGTGGAGAAGGTACTCAAGGTCGACCCAAACCTTGATACCAAGAGTCTCAGCAAAGAGATTTCCAAGATCAATGCCGAGATAGATCAGATTCTGTCCGGCACTCTTGAAGATCAGAAAGTTTCCTTCAAAGAACTTCTTCCGCTGAAGGGGGAGACTGGCCCTGAAAGGGCTAGGCGTCTTGCCACTATCAGGAACATCTATGATGAGATGCAGAATCTCATCACCTCTGGATCATCGGACGTAGTCAAGGAGGCAGAGCGAAACGGTGTAAGGATAAGGGAAGCAATAGACGCTTCGATTCGCGGGTTCGTAACGGATCCGAAAACGGGCGCCCGGATAAAGGCCACCTCGAAGACCCTTAACGAGTTCTTCGGCCCCAGGGCATCCGAGTACGTCAGGAAGTATACGGACGAGTTGTCTCGGGCAGAGAAGTTGTTGTCCAGTATTGGCGGGAAGCTGGGCAGAGGTGGTAGGGGATCTCGCGAACGGGTGAATCTTGGAGAAGAAGGTGCAGACACACTCATAACGTCGGGTCCTGCGCCTGTATTTCTGCCGCAACTCGAGCAGGCCAAGCGCCTTCTTCAGGAAAGAAGGCAGCTTCTGAATCAGGTCATTGGAGAGGAGAAAAAGATCAGGCGGGCCGCACAGGCGCGCAAGCGGCAGAAATCCGCACAGCAGATCTTTGAAGATCTTGTCAGGGGTGAGAGGGGTCAGGAGGAAGGAGCCAGGTTTACGCTTGTAAAGGCCCAACGCGCCCTCGAGAGGAAGATAGATCCCAGCAATCAGATAGGGATCGCACAACAATTGATACGCCAGACTCCGATACGTAAACAGTCGGGAGAGGAGTTGCGCAAGACCGTTCAGGGTGTGAACAAGGAGCTGGAGGTTCTTCGCAAGCGGCAGGAGGCCATAGACAACTCCGGCCGCAGGCAGGAGTTGTCCAAGAAGTACGACCGCATTGGACGAAGGATAGACCTTCTCAACAACTACCTGAAAGAGGCAAGAAACAGGGCAAGAGAGCTTGGGGCCTCTCTCGACAGCGCCACAAGGCCACTGACCAAAAAGGAAGTCATATCTAACCTGAACAAGGCTGTCCTGCAGGGTAAAGGGGCGAAGGAGCTAAAAGATCTGCAGGCTGTAATAGATCCCCAGTCAGAGATAAAGGCAGCCGAGAATCTGCTTCGATCTGTGCAGGGCAAGCCGGGTCTTCTGGGCCGTTCACAATTGAATCTGATAGTCCGGGGGACAAGGAAGGAAATAGAGCTTCTTACAGTCAGGATGCAGGCGTTGCAGCAGGTAAAGAACCCAACTGCAAAACAGCAGAAGGATTTTGATCGTCTTTCCAAAAGGGCGGATTTTCTCAACGACAGGCTACAGAAGGTAAATCAAAGTATCAGGGAGCTGGACAGGTTTTCTGTCAGGGAGCAGGAGATAAAGATCGGGGAGGACATTATAAGCAGACTTCCCGGCGGTGTGTCGCAGGCCATAAAGGGGCCACGCGAAGACTTGCCTTTTGTGATTGCTGCTTTGAAGAGGCGATATGACGAACTCGACAGAACACTAAGAAACATAAAGGGTTCAACGGCTGCTGAACGAGAGGAGATGCGGCGTATCCGCAAGGAGATGGGGAATCTTAGCAAGTCTATACAGGATGCCAAGATCCGTATGCGTGGATTTGGCACAGCCATGCAGCAGGTTACTTCCCTGTTCAGGCAGTTTTTCAGGTATGCGCTCGGTTATGGAGCCCTGTACCAGGTTCTCAGGGCTTTTCGTGCGCTTGCAGGCGGTGTTCTTGAACTGGAAGCGGCACTTAAGAGTATTCAGGCTGTATCCAACGCAACTGCTGTCGATATGCAGAATATCTCCGATTCCATAAAAAGGATAGCGTTGGAGACCAAGTTCAGCACGACGGAGATAGCCGAAGCAGGAAGGATACTGGCTCAGTCTGGTGTAAGACCCGAAGATTTCGACAATGTTCTGGAAAGTACGGCACTGTTCGCGTCTGCTACAGAGAGTTCCATAGAAAACGCTGCCGACCTCATCAGTACGATGAGGAATATATTTACGGAACTCAATGACACGACGATAGCCAATCAGCTGACAAGGGCCATAAACATATCCAAGCTGACGGCTGACGATCTGAAGACCATATTGAGTAGAGGTGCCCAGGTAGCCAAGGGATTCAATCTCACTTCAGAGCAGTTCCTTGCAGCAGTCACCGTATTGAGAAATGCAGGTATCAAGGCTTCCACGGTTGCAACCGGTCTGAGGCAGGGGCTTATTGAACTGCTGAGTCCTGATGCCAAGACCATTACTGCTCTTGAAGCAAGGTACAGGCAACTGGGAGAGGCGCTGACAAGGGAACAGATACAGGCAAGATTTTTTGCTTTCACCCAGGCTTCCAACCCGCTGCTCGAGGTGTTGAGGGAACTCAAGAGGGTCGGCTTCACGGGACAAGCCAGGCAGCAGTTCCAGAGAATATTCGATGTACGGGCCACTAACGCCATAAACGCCCTTCTTGACAACCTGGACAAGATCCAGGAGGCCGAAACCAAGCTGACGTTTGGTAATGCAGCATTGGAGGCTTCCCAGACGCAGATGGAATCCTTTACCAACAGCGTCAAGAACCTGGGCGCTGCGATCACCTCCTTGTCCGACAGTATAGGAAGGGGCCTGGTGGAGGATCTTGAGGATCTGGCGGACAGGTTGACTAACGTTGTAAGAGGCATAACGGACCTCAACAACGAGTTGAAAGTTACAACGGGGACAGGAATAGACCTGTCTGCAGGTGCGGTTGCAGGCGCGGCCTCTGCTGTCGTTGGAGGTGGTGGGTTTCTGGCCAGATCCCTGCGCGGACTTGCCGGCCTTGTGCTTGGTTCTTCCATAGACACGAAAGCGAGGCAATCGGTTTCTGAAGCCGCTCCTGATCAGGCCGGTCTTGTAGGAACCATATCTGGGATCATTGGCGGCATATTGGCAGTCGATCTTCTGTCGGCCATAAAAAATGCGATAGTCGAGGCGTTCAGGACCAAGGGTGCCGCAGGCGTTGCCAAGCAGTTGGGCAGAAGCCTCAGCTCTCCAAGATCCCTGGTAAGTGCTTTCAAGGTACTTCTATCCAAGTTTCCGAGGCTTGCTTCCCTGCTCAATATTCTCTACGGGTTGGGGAAGATAGTGCCGTTCATAGGAAAGCTGACACCCATAGGAAGGGTTGTAACTTCCGTTGCGACATTCGTCGGCGCCGTCGTTGCCTTTTCTGCTGCATTCAGAAAGTCGGATTCAGAAAGGTTGAGGTCGAGACTGGAAGCTGCGTCAGCAGCCTACAAGGAGGCCCTGGCCAATGCTGAGTCAACCATGGAGGAGTTCTCCTCTTTCCTCCTTCCTGCCACCGGAAGGAAGGTAAAGGTTGGCGGTCAGGCAGAGGCCACCATAAACCTGGAGAGGTCTGTAAGGGAACTGGATCAGTCCATTATCAATCTGCTGAGAGTACCTTCCGACAGAATACAGGATGTGAGGGACAAGCTGATCGAGATAGCGGATTACGGTAGTGAGGCCGGGTCGGAAGAAAGGAAGCGCCTCATAGGGGAACTGGAAAAGATAGCAGGTGCCTCCCTGGAGGCGCTCGGACTTACTGACAGGCAGTTGACGGAACTTGCCAATGACGCAAGGGATCAACAGGCTTCCGCCGAAGAACTCAGGGAAGCGTTCTTGAAGCAGGCATCCAAGTTCAGGGCGTTGGGGGATGAGGCTAAGGACTATCAGAAGGCCTACCTACAGTCTTTCGACGCGCTCATAGAGAATGAGGATACGTTCAGGAAGCTGACAGGGCTGGCTCCTGCGACTTCCAGGGAACTTGTCAATTTCGGGAAGACAATCCTGGAGGGAATGGAGACATATCTTGAGCAGGGTTCCTCCCTCAATGCCCAGTTGCAGAAGGCGCAGAAGGCGAGGCAGACCGAAATCGAACTTGTATCGAAACAGATACTGGAGTCCGCCACTTCTCAGGATCTGAGATCCAGATTGTTGGATCTGGCCGAGAGTGTGGATGGCGTTGGAGAAGACGCATTACAGTACATCGACGATTTGATCGAGATCCTGAGAGGGTTCAAGGTGCCTGAAGACCTTGCCTCTCTCAGCGAGGAAGAGATAGACCGTAGAAGGGCCTCTGCGGAAAGAAGACTGGCTTCACGGAGGGCCTCCCTGGAAGCCAAGAGAGAACAAGGCAATCTCAATACCTTCGAGAAAAGGGCGTTGGAGTCCGCCATAAGGAGAGACGAGCAACTGCTTCAGTATCTTAGGCAATCTACGCAGAACGCGCCTGAAGCAATAGAGTTCCTTGAGGATCTGAAGGATTCCATTGAAAACGCCGCCCTTCAGAACAGGGAAGAACGTATAAGGGAGGTCAGCATTCGACAGGATGCTGCGAGAGAGATATTCAACACACCGGAGTTCAGAAGCTTCCTTGATCAGAATCCGTCTATTGCGTCCGACGTGAAGTCCTTTCTCGACTCAGCTGCAGAGGATCTGGTCCAGGAGCAGATAAGGTTCGGTAAAAGGACTGGTGAATTTCAGTTGAGTTCCTTTGCTGAAAGAACCCTGAAGCTGTTCGACGATTTTCAGCAGAGACAGTTGAATCTTCTGGAACAGCAGAAGTTCCAGGCAAGGCCTGAAGATGAGCAGAGGATTGCTGTCGCCAGAGTACAACTAAAGAGAGCAAAGGAACAGAGCCTTGCCGATCTTGTCGCTGGACCGGAAGTAAGTCCGCTTGTGAAACTGTTGCAGGCAGAGTTGAAGCTCATAGACGATGAGATAGCTGTTCTCGAGAAGAGGGCTCAGGTCCTTGGTGGGGCCGAGGAAGAAAGAGCAGTCGCAAAAATAACGTCTTTGCAGAAGAAACGCAGCGAACTTATTCTGAAATATCTTGACGAGAGAACCAATGCACAGAGGGAGTTGCTACAAAGAGAGGTGCAGAATATTGCTGCTTCTGATCCCGAGATAAAGAAGCAGATAGCTGAACTTGACAAACAGATAGCCTTGAGCAAGAAGAAAGGGCTGGATATATCCAACCTTATTGCCAGGAAATCTGCCTTGCAATTGAAACAACTCGACAGGCAGATTGCCGCTCAGGAGTTACTGCTTGAGGCGCCGAAGGAGTTTACTACCGAAAAGCAGCGCATAGCCGCGAGGAGGCGCATAGCCGATCTTCAGGCGCAAAGGCAGGTGCTACTGTTCAGGAACCAGACTGAAATAGAAAAGGCTTTTCAAGAAGACAGGTTAAGAGAGTTGAGAAGCGAGCTATCGATCCTCAAGGACAGGAGGAAGAATATCGAAAGGTCTCTTGACTTTGCTTTCGACTCGGCTGATTTCGATCAGATTTCCAGTCTCACTCAGCAGAGGATCGACATTACCAGGGCTATTCTGGACAAGGAGAAGGAGATACTGGTTTCTCAGGGAGCTGCTTCTGACACAATAAGATCGTTTGAGGTGCAGGCCCGTCTTACGGTAAGGCAGATGGAGCGGCTGGTTCCTCAGATCCGCAGGGCCAATCAGGCGATACAGCAGGTTTACAATTCCCTGCTTCCTCTGCCGACCGGGAACAGAACTGCTCGCCAGCTGGGGTTCTTTGAGAGCTTCGGGGTTCCTCTGAACAGGCAGGAAAGGCTGGACAGGGCCAGGCTGGAAAAGATCGTCCGATCCGCTCAACTTGAACAGCAGCAAAAGGTACTGTCAACAGCAGAGTCCAGATTGCAGGGTTCCGGCCTTTTTGGAACGACTGAACAGGCGCTTGAGGCGTTCAGGTTGGGGAGAACGGATGTATTTTCCCCTGACCAGCTTGACGCGCTTCAGTCGGTAGTGGAATCGAGGAACGCTATTCAGGAGTTGGAGCGGCAGATTGGTAACCTTGATGCTACCATAATCAACACAAGGGGGAACCTGGAGGATGTGTTCAGGATTGGCGTCGACCCGAACTCCATAACCGCGAAGCTTCAGTCTCTTGATTCCGATTTCAGCAACCTTGGTACGACAATACAGGACGATATTGTTGAAGGGCTGGATAATCTTGGGAATGCGTTTGCCGATGGCCTAGTAAAGGGCAAGAGTTTTGCCAATGGCATGAAGAAGGCCCTGTCTGATATGTTCTTCAGCGTTGCCGCCTCTATTGCCAAATCCGGGTTCATGAACGTCCTGTCCGCCATTACCGGATCCATAGGCTTGCAGTTTCCTTTCAAGTTCAGTTCAGGCGGGGTTGTTCAGAAGAAGGCCGAGGGTGGTATTGTGACAGGTCCAGGCACTGAAACGTCCGATTCCGTTCCGGGTGTTGTTGTCGATACGTCCGGACGTATAATGCAGGGACTTGCGCTTTCCAGGGGAGAGGGTCTTCTCACTCGGGAGGCGACTGCTGCTCTGGGTTCTGACTTCATAAACGCAGTGAATCGCTCGCCCGGCACTGTTGCAGCACCCGTAGTTGCCCAGGTAGGGCAGTCGGTGTTGAACGCCAGGGCAACCCGTGCCCTGGGTCCCGGCTTTGTGGCTATGGCCAACGCCAACCCCAGGATGGCTGCCGCCCTTGTTCACAAGGCGACAGGCAGGGTGGCCAGGTTTGCTTCCGGCGGCATCATAAAGAAGGCTTCTTCAGCATCGGCGGCGCCCGCCGGCCAGACTGTGGTGAATCACACTTTCTCTACGGATATACAGATTTCTGCCGACTCTGATTCAGGGGTAACCGCCAATGATCTGGCCGCGCTTGACAGGGGGCTGGAGAAGAAAATATCGGAGTACATTAGGGAGCAGATGCGACCCGGCGGCTTGTTGAGAAGGGCTTCCTGACATGGCTGTGATAACCGCAGATTCAGGGTCTATTACAGCAGACGCCAGTCTGGTTTCCGCTGACGGGCTTGACCAGTCTTCGTCAGGGCTTTCTGTTGTAAATCTCGTATCCGAGGCGAGTATTCAGCCAGTACAGGTAACGCAGATCCAGTCCGGTTTGCCGTTCTTTCTGCATGAACCCTATGACGTTGATTCTGTTTCCTACAGGATCAGGGTAAGGCAACCAAAATTCGGAGATGGTTACTCACAACGTTACTCGGAGGGTATCAATAATGTGAAACAGCAGTGGAAGCTGACGTGGAAGCTGAAGTCTGACGCAGAGATACAGCAGGCTATAGACTTTTTTGACGAAAGGGCAGGCGCCAACGTCTTCTGGTGGCAACCACCTGGTTATACTTCTCCAAGAAAATTTGTCTGCAAGGAGTGGCAAAGAACCTACGATCACTTTACCGTTGCTGAATCACTGACAGCGACAGTGGAGGAATGGTTTGGCTGATACACTGCAATTCGATGTCTACGACCCCGGTACCGTCACAAGGACCTATGCCGTCAATTCGTCCAACGTGGGCGGCGATACGGAGCAGCTTCAGGTTGACGGCATCAATAACCTGGGGGAGGAGTGGTCCATAAAAATGGACAAGAAAAAAGGGGCTGATGTGGACTCGATACGACAGTTCCTGGAGTCTCATCTCGGGTTCCAGTCCTTTTACTGGACACCGCCAAACGGGCAGCAGGGAAGGTACGTCTGTACTGACTTGTCAGTTACGTTTGATTACCACACGGCAGTCGAGTCTCTGACTGCCAGGTTGAAGAAGGTCAACACATGGACCTGAAACAGGACATTCAGAAGCTCGAGCCGGGTCAATTGATCGACCTGTTCATACTGGACCTGACGCCCATAGGTCAGCAGGTCGTCTACTATTTCTATGCGGGTGTCGATGCCAATTACGGCCCTCTACAGTTCGACACGAAAACCTATCAGCCATGGCCCCTTGTCGTGGAGGGTATAAACAAAACCGGTACTGGCCCCTTGCCGAGACCGTTGTTCACGATAAGCAACGTGACGGGCTTCGTGTCTTCTATCCTTCCCCTGTATGAAGATCTTGCTGGAGCTCACGTAACCAGGGTAAGAACTTTCGCCAAGTATCTGGACAATGGACCCTCCCCAGACCCGAATGCGAAAGTAATAGAGAGATACATCATCGAGCAGAAGAAGGTAGAAAACAAGG
>Ga0256839_1006135_pt1 | contig 10719 bp, 11 predicted proteins | sample 354166metaG_FD_185968 | JGI IMG/M metagenome (GOLD analysis project Ga0256839, IMG submission 185968) | Hydrothermal vent microbial communities from Mid Atlantic Ridge, Atlantic Ocean - 354-166 | ecosystem: Environmental > Aquatic > Marine > Hydrothermal vents | place: Atlantic Ocean: Mid... | reverse complement strand
CGCACCGCTGGCATTACCCTTGGCCTTGCCGAAACCCTTTCCACCGAGGAGCGTAAAAATGATATTTGATCTGGCGTTTATCTGGGCGGGTGTCATTGCCTTTGCCGTGCTCACCTATGTGATCCTTGATGGCTTTGACCTTGGCATCGGCATCCTGTTTCCCTTCCTGCGCAAAAAGGAAGACAAAGACCTCGCGATGAACACCGTCGCCCCCGTGTGGGACGGCAACGAAACATGGCTGGTGCTTGGCGGTGGCGGGCTTTACGCGGTGTTTCCGCTGGCTTACGGCGTGGTGCTCACGGCGCTTTATGTGCCGATTATCGCCATGCTGATCGGGCTGATCTTTCGCGGCGTGGCGTTTGAATTTCGCTGGCGCACCGAAAAGGGCCAATACCTGTGGGACTGGTCGTTTTTTGGTGGCTCTATCATGGCGGCCTTTGCCCAAGGCGTGGCCCTTGGCGCGCTGGTGCAAGGGATCGAGATTTCCGACCGGCTTTATGCCGGCGGCAATTTTGACTGGCTGACGCCGTTTTCCCTGCTCACTGGCGTGGCGGTGGTGGTGGGCTATGCGCTGATGGGCAGCACGTGGCTGATTATGAAAACCACCGGCGCAGTGCGGGATTTTGCCTATCGCACATCGTGGCGGCTGTCTTTTGGTGTCTGGGCCAGCTTGGGGCTGGTCACGCTGATCACGCCCTTTCTGAACCCCGAATATTTTGACCGCTGGTTCACATGGCCGACGATCTCGTTTTCGGTCGTTATGCCGGTATTACTGCTTTTTGCGTCCTATAAGTTCTATACCGGCCTGAAAAACCGCAATGACGCCACGCCGTTTCTGGCCACCATGGCGCTGTTTACCCTCGGGTTTATCGGCATCGGCATCAGCTTTTACCCTTACATCGTGCCACCAACCCTGACCATCTGGCAAGCCGCTGCCCCTGATAGCAGCTTGGCCTTCATCGGCTGGGGCGCGCTGTTTTTGATCCCGACGATTCTGACCTATTCCGCCTATTCCTATTGGGTGTTCCGTGGCAAGGTCGAGCCGGGCGAGGGCTACCACTAATGCCGCCCCTTTTGCAAAAATGGCTGTGGTTCATCGGCCTTTGGCTGGCCAGCGTCGTGGCGCTTGGGGTGGTGGCCTATGGAATAAAGCTGATGATCTAAATCGGTTTGCCTGTCATCACGTTCATTGACGGGCAATGCCTACACGGGTTTCAGGCCCTTTGCGGGCTGTGAATGCGGGCCGATCTCGAAAAGCGTATCTACGATCGGGCAATCCGGCACGTCGCCCCGGCTGCACTCGGCGGCCATGGTTTGCAGCGCGGCTTCCAGCCGTTGCAGGCTGGCGATTTTTTCCTGCACAGAGGTCAGGTGCGCTGTGGTGATTTCATGGACCTCGGCGCAGGTGAATTCGGTGTTGACGGCCATGGCCAGCAGGCCTTTGATTTCGCGGATCGAAAAGCCGAGTTCCCGCGCGCGCTTTATGAAAAACAGCTGCTTGAGCTGGTCCTCGTTATATTGCCGGTTGCCCCCTGCGGTGCGGTCCGGCTTGGGCAGCAGGCTTATGCGCTCGTAGTAGCGCACGGTTTCTATATTTACCCCTGTGCGGCGGGACACCTCGCCAATGGCGTATCCTCGCGTGTTTGTGATCTTGGGCATGTGAAATAATCCTTGCATCTGTAGCAGATACAGATCGCATATTAGCCAAAATTGGATAGATCACGAGGAAAAAGTGACACTTGAGACTGAAATGCCTGATATGGCCTCGGATGCCCCCGAAGTGGCGCAAAAGAAAAAGGCGCGCTGGATGGCGACGGGCGGTATACTGGCGGCGCTCGGGGCGTCGAGCTGCTGCATTCTGCCGCTGGTGCTGTTCAGCCTCGGGGTATCAGGCGCGTGGGTGGGGAACCTTACGGCGCTTGCGCCGCTGAAGCCCTATTTTATCACCGTTGCCATCGGCTTTCTCGTATACGGATTTTACACGGTTTACCGCAAACCAAAATGCGCCGACGGCGCGATGTGTGCGCGGCCTTTGCCCGGTAAATTGGTTAAATCTTCTCTTTGGGGTGCCACCATTTTAATCACCGTCGCGATCTTCTGGACGTGGATCGCGCCGGTGGTGGCCCCCATTATGCTTGGTCTATAAGGATTAATGATATGAAAAAACTCTCCGCTTTGGTGCTTGCCACTACCGTTATTGCCTCGCCGCTTTGGGCCGCTATTCAAACCGTAAACCTCTCGGTGCCCGGCATGTATTGCGCCTCTTGCCCGTTTATTGTGCAGGGGGCCATTCAGGAATTGCCCGGCATTCAGAGCGTGGAAACCGATCTGGATAGCCGCACTGCCGTGGTGGTGTTTGATGACGCGCTAACCTCGATTGACAACATTACCTTCGCCACCCTGAATGTGGGGTATGAAAGCAATGTAATCGAGTCGGGCAGTTAACTTATGGGCACCTCCACGAAGCCGTCTTCTTTTGATGTCGCCGTGATTGGTGCAGGTTCGGCGGGGTTTTCAGCCGCGATTACGGCGGCTGGCAGGGGGGCTACAGTGGCGCTGATCGGCTATGGCACCCTTGGTGGCACCTGCGTAAATGTGGGCTGTGTGCCGAGTAAAGCCATGATCCGCGCGGCTGAAATCACCTATGCGGCCAAGGCGGTAGAGCGGTTTGACGGTGTGGTGGCCTCGGCCCGCGTGGTGGATTGGGCGGCGATGGTGGCGCAAAAACAAGTGCTGGTGGATGAGCTGCGCGGTGCAAAGTATGAGGCGGTTTTGCCGAATTACCCGTCGGTGAATTATATCAAGGGCAGGGCGGTGTTTCAGGCTGATGGCAGCCTGATGGTGGAGGACCGGCTTATTGAAGCGGGCAAAGTGATTATTGCCACCGGCTCGCGCCAAAGCGTGCCGGAAATTGAGGGATTATCCGGGGTCAGCTGGCTAGACAGCACCTCGGCGTTACAATTGTCAGCGATGCCGGCATCGTTGATGATCATGGGTGGCGGGTATATTGGCGTGGAGATCGCTCAGGTTTTTGCGCGTGCCGGATGTAAAGTAACCATTGTGACCCGCCATGGCCTATTGCCGGAAGCCGAGCCTGAGGTGAGCGCGGCACTCACGCAAGCCTTTGAGGCCGAGGGCATTACGGTGCTTTCCGGCCTAAGCTATGAAAGCGTATCTGAAGGCGAAGGCGTGACGTTGAAGGCCCTGAAAAATGGCGCGGCGCTTGAGATTAAAGCCGAGCGCCTGATGCTGGCCACAGGGCGCGCGCCCAATTCCGAAAGCCTGAACCTTAAGGTGGTGAACATAAAAACGGATGCGCGCGGTGGCATTGTGGTGGATGCCAAAATGCAAACCAGCCGTGCGGGCGTATATGCGGCGGGTGATGTCACGGGCAGAGATCCGTTTGTATATATGGCGGCTTACGGTGCCAAGCTGGCAGCCCTGCGTGCTACGGGGGATTGCTGCGCGCCGGAATATGATAATTCCACCATGCCGGGAGTGGTGTTTAGTGACCCGCAAGTTGCCAGCGTGGGCCTAACGCAGGCCGAGGCGGAAGGGCAGGGGCTTGAGGTTGTGACCTCGGTGCTTGGGCTAGAGCATGTGCCGCGCGCTTTGGCCGCGCGAGATACGCGGGGACTGATCAAGCTGGTGGCCAAGAAGGGCAGTAAAAAGCTGCTCGGGGCGCATATTATTGCCCCCGAGGGGGCAGATAGCATTCAAACTGCGGCAATGGCGCTGAAAATGGGGATGACCTATGACGAACTGGGTGCGATGATCTTTCCTTACCTCACTACGGTGGAAGGGTTGAAGCTGGCGGCGCAGGCGTTTGAGAAGGACGTTGCAAAACTCTCCTGCTGCGCGGGGTAGCGGCCACCGCCCATACGCCCTGCGGGCGGCTTTTTTCAAAGAAAAAATGCGTGTGCGACGCGGTGGCGGCGCGTCAACCATTGCGCGTGAGGCAAGGGAGCACCCGCGCCGCACTGCACCCTTGGCGCGTGATGCGGGCGCAAACGGTGTAACGCGGCGCGGGTGCTATGTTTTAACACGCACTACGGTGGACGCGCCGCGTGGGTCGAGCGGAGCGAGACTGCAAAGGGTGGTTGCTCCTGAACGGGGCCTGTGGCAAAAGGGGGCAAACTGGCAGCATAAAGGCGCGACTCAATGACTGATTTTGCAACGGTGCGTGAAGCAATGGTAGACGGGCAGGTGCGCCCATCAGATGTAACGCTTTATCCGGTGATAGAGGCTATGCTTACCATTCCGCGTGAGGATTATGTGCCCGAGGCCTTGCGCGAGGTAGCTTATATCGGCGACCACCTGCCGCTAGCAGAGCGCCGTGTTGTATTGGATGCCCGCGTTATGGCGAAAATGCTGGAAATCCTGGCTATTCAACCTGATGAACTGGTGTTGGATATTGGCGCAGGGCTAGGCCTTTCGGCTGCTTTAGTGGCGCACCTTTCTGAAGCCGTTATTGCGCTTGAATCCGATGAAGCTATGGCCAAAGAGGCCGAGGCACTTTTGGCCAGCCATGATGTGGATAACGCCATTGTTGAAACCGGCCCTCTGGTTGAGGGTGCGCCAAAGCATGCCCCATATGACGTGATTATTATCGAGGGTGGCGTGGGCGAAGTGCCGCAAGCCCTCGTTGACCAGCTCAAAACCGGCGGCCGTATGGCAGCTGTTTTTATGGACGGTGCGCTTGGCCGTTGTATGCTCGGCCTGAAATCTGACAGCGGTATGGATTGGCGCTGGGCCTTTGATGCCGCCGCCCCCGTGCTGCCCGGCTTCGAAAAACAGACGATCTTTGCGTTTTAGCCAATCGCCCCTTGCGCCCAAGTTATTATTGACTAGCTTAATCCGGTGGCAAGAAATCGGAGAATCGGTATGAACAAGAGTTGGCAGCGTTTTATTGGGGTTTCATTGCTGGTGTTTGCCGGCTTGCCCACAAGTGCCGATACCTTAACCGATGCCATGCGGCTGGCCTACGAAACCAACCCAACGCTGATCCTGAATCGTGCCGCCCTGCGGGCCACCGACGAATCGGTGGCTTTGGCGCGTTCGGGGCGGCGGCCGCAAATTACGCTGCAAGCCACAGGCACTGCTGCCAACAATGCGGAATTCTCGGGGATCGCAACCGAATCCTATTCCGCGGCCCTGAATGCCCGGCTGAACCTTTTTGACGGCGGCCGCTCGCGCGATGCGGTCGAGGCCGCCAAAACCGCCGTTTTAGCCACCCGTGCGAGCCTTGACAACATCGAGCAGTCGGTGATGCTCAGCGCGGCGAAAGCGTTTTTGACCGTGCGGCGTGATCAGCAGATTGTGAGCCTCGCGCGCAATAATGTGGATGTGCTCAAGCAACAATTACAAGCCGCCGAGGATCGTTTGGCCGTGGGGGCAGCCACCCGCACCGATGTGGCGCAAACACGCGCCCGTTTGGCTGCGGCGCAGGCTGTGCTGGCGGCCAACAGGGGCGGGCTGGCCATTAGTTCTGAAAATTACATCGCCGTTGTGGGCACCGCGCCGGTTAATTTGGCCTATCCGCCGCGCCTGCCCGAGCTGCCGGGCACCTTGGCCGCGGCTGAGGAAATTGCCTTGCGCACCCATCCGCTGATGCGGGCCTCGCACCTGAGCGAGAAGGTGGCAGCGATAGATCTGCGCCGTGCCCGCAATGCCCGCCTCCCTTCGCTCTCGGCCAATGTGAACATCGGCTATAGCGAGACATATCGCAATGGAGCTAATCTCGCGTCCGGCGATTCCTCTGCCGCCACGCTCACCCTGAGCCAGCCGATTTATACTGGCGGGGCGCTTTCTGCCACTGTGCGGCAAGCAGGGGCCACGCTGGAGCGGCGGATGGCTGAAACCGGAAATACCCGCGCGCAGGTGCGCCAGCAGGTTTCAGCCGCGTGGTTTCAGCTGCAAATCGCGCGGGCGTCTATTTCGGCTACGCGTTTACAAATCGAGGCGTCTCAATATGCCTTTGAGGGCATTACCGAAGAGGCCAACCTTGGCGCGCGCACCATACTGGACACGCTGAACGCCAAGCAGGAGGTGCTGACCGCGCAAAACAGCCTGATTACCGCCATGCATGACGAACGCATTGCCGCTTACAGCCTGCTCGCCGCCATGGGGCTGCTGACGCCTGATAATCTGGACCTCGGCATTGAGCTTTATGACCCGAGCGAGAACTTTAACCGTGTGCAGAACGCGCCGATCCGCACATTTGAAGCAGGGAAAATTCTCGATAACATTGCCGATCGTTGGCAGTAGCAGATTAACGTGTCGTAATGCCGCGATTTCCGTTGAACTTTTCGTGAAAGCCTGTAGCCTTTGTGCATCCATTTTGAGGGGGCGGTTAAGCCCTCCTTGGACATTAATGATCCATGTGATCCAACAGAGGAGAAACTCATGAAAAAGTTTACCACAACACTCGCCGCCAGCCTGCTCGGCGCGACCATGCTTACGGGTGCGGCCTATGCGGCCACCGTGCAAGCCGGCGACACCCTCGCCGCTGACCAAACCTTCACTTACCGTGTGCTCGACGAGCACAGCTCGGTTGACCCGCAGATCGTGGAAGATGTATCCGGCTCAGACATCGTGCGCGACCTGTTTGAAGGCCTGATGAACCAGGACGCTGACGGCAACCTTGTGCCCGGTGTTGCAACTGGTTTCACCACAAATGACGAGAAAAACGTTTACACATTCACCCTGCGCGACGATGCAAAATGGTCTAACGGCGAGCCGGTAACGGCGGGTGATTTCGTGTATGCGTGGCGCCGCTTGGTAGACCCTGCAACCGCCTCGCCCTATTCGTGGTTTGGCGAGCTGATGTCAATTGAAGGCGTTGGCCCGATTTTGGCTGGCGAAGCGGACATCGACACCCTTGGCATCACCGCGATTGATGACCATACGCTGGAAGTGCGCCTCACGGCCTCCCTGCCTTACTTCCCGCTGATGACCACCCATTCCTCGACCTTCCCGACCCCGCAAGCGGTGATCGAAGAGTTTGGCGATGACTGGACAAAGCCTGAAAACATCGTGTCCAACGGCGCGTATGTGCTGACAGAGCATGTGCCAAACGAGCGCTCGGTGCGCGAGCGTAACCCGATGTATTGGAACAATGACGAGACCATCATTGAAAAAGTGGTAACGCTTGTGATCAATGACGACAACACCGCCTTCACCCGTTGGGAAGCTGGCGAGCTGGACCGGACCGAAATCCCGTCGGGCCAGTATCCGCGCTTGGTCGAGCAATACCCGACCGAGGCCCTGAGCTTCCCGCGCCTGTGTAGCTATTACTACACCTTTAACCTCAGCGATAACGGCCCTGAAGCCTTCCAGGATGTGCGTGTGCGCCAAGCGCTTTCTTATGCGATTGACCGCTCGATCATCACCGATAAAGTGCTGCAAGGGGGCCAGTTCCAAGCCTATACCTTTACACCGGGGGCAACCGCTGGTTTTGAAGTGCCAAGCGTGCCTTATGCCACCATGACGCAAGACGAGCGTGATGCGGCGGCGGTTCAGCTGCTGGCGGATGCTGGCTACGGCGCGGATAACCCGCTGACGTTTGACATGCTTTATAACACCTCCGAGGGCCACAAAAAGATCGCGATTGCGATGTCGCAAATGTGGAAACAGAAGCTTGGGGTTACGGCTGTTTTGGCCAACCAAGAGTGGAAGACCTTCCTTGAAACCCGTGGCAACCAGGACTTTGAATTGGCCCGTGGCGCATGGTGTGGTGACTATAACGAGGCGTCAACCTTCCTTGATCTCCTCACCTCGCAATCCGGCTATAACGATGGCAAATTCGCCAATGCCGAAGTGGACGCGCTGATGCAGGAAGCCAAAACCCTGACAGACGCCACCGCCAACTACACCCGTGTAGAGCAGATTTTGGCTGACGAAATGCCGATTATTCCTGTGTATCACTACACGGCGGTGTTTATGCTGAACGACAAGGTTAAAAACTGGCCTGTGCAGAATGTTGAGCAAAACTGGTATTCGCGCGATCTTTATATCGCTGAATAAGCCATAATCCCTATTGCACCGCGCCCTCACGGGCGCGGTGCTTTTCCTTTGCAGCGCTTTGCAAAACCTTAGGTCAAACCCCATGCTAAAATATACGTTCAGGCGGATATTGGTTGCGATACCAACGATGCTTATCCTGATCATTATTTCATTTTTGCTAATGCACGCCGCCCCGGGTGGCCCTTTCACCTCCGAGCGCCCGTTGCCGCCGCAAGTGCTGGCGAATATTCAGGCAAAATACGGGTTGGATGACCCGCTTTATGTCCAGCTTTGGGAGTATATGCGCGGCATCATTCTCCACTTTGATTTTGGCCCGAGCTTTCAGCGCAAAGACCTGACGGTGAATGAAATTATGGCGCAGGGCTTCCCGATTACCTTCACCTATGGCGCGCTTTCGTTTCTGACCGCCACGCTTATAGGCGGCACGCTGGGCATTGTGGCGGCCATTCGCCAAAACACCTTCATTGATTATTTCGCCGTGGGCGTTTCTATCGGGGCGCAAGTGCTGCCGAATTTTGTAATGGCCCCACTTTTGGTCTGGCTCTTCACCCTGACTCTGGGCTGGCTGCCCGGCGGGGGCTGGAACGGTGGCGCGTGGCAAAACCTGATCATGCCCGTGATTGCGCTTTCCACAAGCTATATGGCCTCTATTTCGCGCATTACCCGCTCATCCATGCTTGAAGTGCTGAATTCAAACTATATCCGCACCGCCCGCGCCAAGGGCCTGCCCGAGCGCACCGTGATTTTGCGCCACGCGCTCAAGCCTTCCTTGGTGCCGCTGATCTCATACCTCGGCGTGGCTTTTGTGGGCATGATCACCGGCTCGGTGGTGATTGATATTTATTTTTCCACCGGCGGCATGGGGCAAGCTTTTGTGAACTCTGCGCTTAACCGCGACTATTCGGTGATGATGGGCATCACCATTCTGGTGGGCGCGCTCACCATAATTTTCGCCCTTTTGGCTGACCTGCTTTATGCGTGGGTTGACCCGAAAATCCGGTATTAAGGGAGGCTGCTATGAACACGACAGAAGTTAAAGGCCGCTCGCTGTGGTCAGACGCCCGCCGCCGGTTTTTCCAGAATAAAGCCGCTGTGGCTGGGCTGACTGCGCTCACTATTATTGTGCTTATCTCCTTTATCGGCCCCTATTTTGCCGTATGGAGCAACGAAGAAATTGACTGGGACGTGATGGGCAGTGCTGCCACCCTTGGTATGCCGAGCTTTGAAAATGGCCACTTTTTTGGCACCGACGACCTTGGCCGCGACCTGTATTCAAGGGTGCTGCAAGGCACGCGGGTTTCGCTTATGGTCGGGGTTATCGGCGCTGGCATTTCGGTGATTGTAGGCACAATATACGGCACGGTAGCGGGCTATGTTGGCGGGCGCACCGACCAAGTGATGATGCGGATTGTCGACATCCTTATGTCGATCCCTTTCATGTTTGTGATCATCCTGCTGCTTGTGGTTTTTGGCCGCTCGCTGGTTATGCTGTTTGTCGGCATCGGCATGCTTTCATGGCTGGATATGAGCCGCATCGTGCGCGGCCAAACCCTGACTCTGAAAAACAAAGAGTTTGTCGAGGCTGCGCGGGCCACAGGCGTAAGCACCCCGACCATTATCCGCCGCCATATCGTGCCAAACCTGCTCGGCATTGTCGCCATTTACGCCACCCTTCTGGTGCCCGCCATGATCCTGACCGAGAGCTTCATTTCGTTCCTTGGCCTTGGCGTGCAAGAGCCGCTCACCAGCTGGGGGGCGCTGATTTCGGAGGGCGCGGGCACTATTCGCTATGATACCGAATGGCAGCTCATTGTCCCGCTGATCTTCTTTGTGATCACGCTGTTCAGCTTTTTCTTTATTGGTGACGGCTTGCGTGACGCGCTCGACCCGAAGGACAGGTAAGCCATGAATATTCTGGAAGTCAAAAACCTGAGCGTAACCTTTGACACTCCCGACGGGGATGTGCATGCGGTAAAAGACGTGAGTTTTACGCTGGGTGAGGGCAAAACACTGGCGATTGTAGGTGAGAGCGGCTCGGGCAAGAGCCAATCTGCCTTTGCGATGCTGGGATTGCTGCCCAATAATGGCCATGCGGCGGGGTCGGTGAAGTATATGGGGCAGGAGATTCTCAACCTTCCCGAGGCGGAAATGAACAGATATCGCGCCAATGAAATTGCGATGATCTTTCAGGACCCGATGACCTCGCTCAACCCCTATATGCGCATTTCAAAGCAGCTCACCGAGGTGCTCATTCACCATAAAGGCCTGAGCAAACGCGAGGCGCTGAAGGAGAGCATAAAGATGCTCGACGCGGTGCAAATCCCCGATGCCGCCAACCGTGTGCACATGTATCCGCACGAGTTTTCCGGCGGTATGCGGCAACGGGTGATGATCGCGATGTCGCTTTTGTGCGGGCCAAAACTGCTGATCGCCGACGAGCCAACCACGGCGCTTGACGTAACCGTGCAGGCCGAAATCATGGACTTGCTCATTGACCTGCAAGAAGATTTCGGCATGGCGATTATCCTGATTACGCACGATATGGGCATTGTGGCGGGCACCTGCGAGGACACATTGGTGATGTTTGGTGGTAACGTGATGGAGTATCGTCCAACGATTGACCTGTTTGAAAACCCGCAGCACCCCTACACCAAGGGCCTGCTGGAGGCGGTGCCACGGTTGGATGTAGACGTG
>Ga0256839_1006134_pt1 | contig 10719 bp, 9 predicted proteins | sample 354166metaG_FD_185968 | JGI IMG/M metagenome (GOLD analysis project Ga0256839, IMG submission 185968) | Hydrothermal vent microbial communities from Mid Atlantic Ridge, Atlantic Ocean - 354-166 | ecosystem: Environmental > Aquatic > Marine > Hydrothermal vents | place: Atlantic Ocean: Mid... | reverse complement strand
AGCGGAAGTGGTGTCGCATGGTGTTGGGCTCTCTGGGGGTGCGATAATTTTGTGATATTTGTGGGTGATGATGGTCTGTGCTTTCGCGGCCTGTGGAGCCTACGGGGTTGCGATGAATGTTGGCTATGTTATCGCGGCCTCAGGGGCTGCTCCTACAGGGCGTTTTGGCTATTGTAGGGGATGGTGGGGGCTTGGGGTAGTTGCTGGGCCGGCGCTTGGGAGCGACCCGCCGGCTTATCTTCCAGGCAGAACGCGCCCCGGAAATGGAGAATGCAAATGCTGATCAAACGTCCGACGGACATCAAGTCCCACGAAATCACCGAGCCCGCGGTCTACCGTGATCGACGCCGCTTTTTACAGGCATCCTCTGGCGCGGCGCTGGCCGTCGCCGCTGGGGCCTCAGGGTTGCTCATGCCGGCGCAGGCGGAGGCGCGGCGAAAGCTGGAATACCGCAGGAACCCGCGCCTTTCCACCGACGAGTCGCCCAACTCGCTCAAGGACATCACCCGTTACAACAATTTCTACGAATTCGGCACCAGCAAGGAGGACCCGGCCAAAAATGCCCACACCCTGCGCACCGAGCCGTGGACGGTGCGCGTGGAGGGGGAGGTGGAGAAACCGGCCGATTATCATCTCGAAGATCTGATCAAGTCCTCGCAGCTGGAAGAGCGCATTATCGCCTGCGCTGTTTGGAGGCCTGGTCGATGGTGATTCCGTGGGTGGGGATTCCGCTGGCGGAGCCAGACCTTGTGGTAGCCCTTCCCGCAGAAACCCAGCGCCTCGGCCTTGGGCAGCACCTGGCGAATCTCGCGTATCATCGCCTCAACCGACAACGCCGGCCTGGGGCCCCTCCGCTTCGGTGGGCCTGGATACGCAGCCGCCGCCTGCCGCGCATAGTGCGTCTAGCAGGACGCATCCCACAACTGGCACACCCGGGCCTTGTCGTAGGGGCGCTTCGCGGAGACCGAGCAGGCCCGGCTCACGGATTCGACCTCCGCCGCGGAAAAGGGAGCCACACTCATGCCGGGCACTGCGCTTCTCCAGTACTTTCTTAGCCAACATGAGATCGCCCACGAGCCGCTTGACCCTTTTGAGTTCCTTCTCCAGAGCGGTGACCTTGGAATCGTCGGTTAGGCGCCTCAGCCCCGCCTTGCCAGTCTCCAGGAGCCCACTCCGCCAATCGGACAGCATCGCTGCCGCCTGCCTTGTTGCGTCCCGCAGGTTGGTCTTCAGGTCGACGTGTCGAGCCAAACCCCCGATCTACGGATGAGAGAGTGATCGGATGGGGCAAGATAATTTTGAGACGATTAATAACAATCGCATACGCGTGCTACTTTAAATGGCAGGTGAGCAAGGCGACTGGGTGCGCAATGACTTTGCAGATAACAAACTCGATCAAGAGGCATACTCTTCCGGCCTTCTTTGTTCTGGCCATTTTGATAACGTGGATATTGATTTTGCCACTTGCTCTATCGGCGCAGAATTTTCTTCACTTCAGTATATCGGCGCACTGGCATTTTCTGGGCGCATTGGGGCCTCTGGGTGCTGCTTTCATTGTTACCCGAATTGCCGATGGAAGGGCGGGTTTTTTGGCGTTTCTCAGGCGCATGGCACGCTGGAGGGTCGGCATTGTCTGGTTTCTGATTGCTGCCCTTAGTCCCTTCTTTCTATTCTTTCTTTCCATGCTTGTCTTGCGTATTTCTGGCGGATCATGGCCTGACCTGGGAAAGTTGATATCGGGGGAATATGCCACTTTGGCGTGGGTGGGGGGATCGCTGCTGTCAGCGCTTGCTTACGGGATTGGTGAGGAGGTGGGTTGGCGAGGGTTTGCGTTGCCAAGGTTGCAACATGGGCGTAGCGCGTTGTGGGCAACGTTCATCCTGACGGTGTTCTGGGCTATCTGGCATATTCCGATGTTTTTCTACAGATTCGAATTTGGTCTGGTTCAGGCCATCGGCTTCTTCATCGGTTTGTTCGCCGGTGCGATCTGGCTCACTTTTTTATATAACAGCACAGGGGGGAGCATATTCCTGGTGGCCCTTTGGCATGCGAACTGGAATGTGGTCAACATCATTGGCCTTGTTGTCTCGGAAGATGCCGTTTCCCTGATGAGCGCAATGGTTATGATTGCAGCAGTTGTCATCGTAATGGTAGGCAGGCCTGCAATGCTTTCTTACTATGGTAAGCACACCACAGGGTAAGCTGGGCCATTGCGCGTAAAATGCGGGAATAAGGTAGCTACCACCTGTTCACTGATATGCATCGAGTGAAACTCGGCGCATTTTCTGGGTGGATGCCCTTGCCGAGAGAGGGGCAGATGCTGACAGCTGTGGAGCGCGCTTTGCGTGGGCTCTAACTGGAAATCTGCAGGGGCTTTCAGCGATGCGACTGGCAGCGACGCGACTGGGCCGGGCGCCCGTGGCGGAATGTGCGCGGGTCCGGGATCACGGACGATGGCTGGAAAGGTCTTGGTCGGGCTGTGAGGCGCAGGAAACGCTCACGGGTTAAGAATGGCTCCCCAGGGCGGACTCGAACCACCGACAGGCTGATTAACAGTCAGCTGCTCTACCAACTGAGCTACTGGGGAACGGCAAAACTCAAGAGGGGCGTATGGTACCCGCGAGTATGGCGATGGTCAATAGAGGATAAACGGGGTTTTTGAAAAAGTTTTTTGGCCCTTTGTTACCCCCGTGAAAACGCTCTTTCATGGGGGTGAATCCGTCAGGCGCAGGCCTGCTCGATGCGGTCCAGGGCCTCGCTCAGTGTCTCCAGGCTGGTGGCGAAGGACAGGCGTGCATAGCCCGGCGCGCCGAAGGCGGAGCCGGGCACCAGGGCGACGCCGGCCTGGGTGATGAGGTGTTCGCAGAAGGCGAGGTCGTCGCTGAGGCCGAGGTTGTCGATGGCCTGGGTGCAGTCGGGGAAGCTGTAGAAGGCGCCCTGTGACGGCAGGCAGGTGAGGCCGCGGATGGTGTTGAGGCGATTGACCACGTAGTCGTGGCGTTCCTTGAAGGCCGTCAGCATGGTCTGGATGCAGCCCTGGTCGCCATCCAGTGCTACCTGCGCCGCCACCTGTGAAATGGAGGTGGGGTTGGAGGTGCTCTGCGACTGGATCTTCTTCATGGCCTTGATGAGCCATGCCGGGCCGCCGGCATAGCCGATGCGCCAGCCGGTCATGGCGTAGGCCTTGGAGACGCCATTCAGGACCACGCCGTGCGCCACCAGCGCCGGGCACAGGGTGAGGATGTTGGCAAAGGGTTCGTCGCTCCACAGGATGGGCTCGTAGATGTCGTCGGAGGCGACGATGATCTCCGGGTGCGCCTCCAGCACCGCGCCCAGCGCCTTCAGTTCCGCGTGGCTGTAGGTGACGCCGGTGGGGTTGGAGGGGCTGTTGATGACCACCAGCCGGGTGCGTTCGGTGATGGCGGCCTCGAGCTGCTCGGGGCTGATCTTGAAGCCGGCCTCGATGCCGGCCTCGACGATCACCGGCTTGCCCTCTGCCAGCAGCACCATGTCCGGATAGGACACCCAGTAGGGGGCCGGGATGATGACCTCGTCGCCGGGATTCAGCAGCGCCTGGGTCAGGTTGAAGAAGCTGTGCTTGCCGCCGCAGGAAACCAGGATCTGCTCGGGGCTGTAGTCGAGTTCGTTGTCGCGCCGCAGCTTGCGGATCACCGCCGCCTTCAGTTCCGGCGTGCCGTCCACTTCGGTGTATTTGGTGAAGCCTGCGTTGATGGCCTCGATGGCGGCCTGCTTGATGTGTTCGGGGGTGTCGAAATCCGGTTCGCCGGCGCCCAGGCCGATGATGTCCTGGCCGGCGGCTCGCAGCGCCTTGGCGCGCGCCGTGATGGCCAGGGTCGGGGAAGGTTTGATGCTTTGAACGCGGTGGGATAACTGCTTGTTCAAGCCTGTGTCCTCTGCTTGGGGGCAAGGTGTTAATATACTCGATTGGTTTCCGATCAAGAATGGTCTATGAGCAAAAAGTTTGAATTGGTATCGGCGTTTGCCCCCGCCGGCGATCAGCCGCAGGCGATCCGTCGCCTGATCGAGGGCCTGCAGGCCGGTGAGGCGGGGCAGACCCTGCTGGGCGTGACGGGCTCCGGCAAGACCTTCACCATGGCCAATGTCATCGAGGCCATGCAGCGTCCCACCATCATCATGGCGCCCAACAAGACCCTGGCGGCGCAGCTGTACGGCGAGATGAAGGACTTCTTTCCGCATAACGCGGTGGAGTATTTCGTCTCCTATTACGACTACTATCAGCCCGAGGCCTATGTGCCGGCCTCCGACACCTTCATCGAGAAGGACGCCTCGGTGAACGAGCACATCGAGCAGATGCGCCTGTCCGCCACCAAGGCGCTGATGGAACGCAAGGACGCCATCATCGTCGCCACCGTGTCGGCTATTTATGGTTTGGGTGATCCCGAGTCCTATTTAAAGATGGTGCTGCACCTGTCGCGCGGCGACATCATCGACCAGCGCGACCTGCTGCGCCGCCTCGCCGAGCTGCAATACAAGCGCAACGACGTGGAGCTGCACCGCGCCACCTACCGCGTGCGTGGCGACGTGATCGACATCTATCCGGCCGATTCCGACCGCGAGGCGGTGCGGGTGGAGCTGTTCGGCGACGAGATCGACAACCTGTCCCATTTCGATCCGCTCACCGGCGAGGTGCTGGAGCGCCTGCCGCGCATCACCATCTATCCCAAGTCGCATTACGTCACGCCGCGCCACACCATCCTCGAGGCCGTGGAGCAGATCAAGCAGGAGCTCCCGGGGCGGCTGGAATACTTTTACAGCGAGAACAAGCTGGTGGAGGCGCAGCGCCTTGAGCAGCGGGTCAGGTACGACATCGAGATGATGCAGGAGCTGGGTTACTGCTCGGGCATCGAAAACTACTCGCGCTACCTGTCCGGGCGCGGCCCCGGTGAGCCGCCGCCGACGCTGATCGACTACCTGCCCGGCGAGGCGCTGATGATTCTCGACGAATCCCACGTCACCATCCCGCAGATCGGCGGCATGTATCGCGGCGACCGCTCGCGCAAGGAAAACCTGGTGCAATACGGCTTTCGCCTGCCCTCGGCCCTGGACAACCGCCCGCTGCGTTTCGAGGAATTCGAACGCCTGATGCCGCAGGCCATCTTCGTCTCCGCCACCCCCGCCGACTACGAACTGGCGCACTCCGGCGCGGTCATCGAACAGGTGGTGCGGCCCACCGGCCTGCTCGATCCGGAGATCGAGGTGCGCCCGGCCACCACCCAGGTGGACGACCTGCTGTCACAGATCCACCAGCGGGTTGCGGAGCACGAGCGGGTGCTGGTCACCACGCTGACCAAGCGCATGGCCGAGGACCTCACCGACTATCTTTCCGACCACGGCGTGCGCGTGCGCTACATGCACTCCGACATCGACACCGTGGAGCGGGTGGAGATCATCCGTGACCTGCGCCTGGGCGAGTTCGACGTGCTGGTGGGCATCAACCTGCTGCGCGAGGGGCTGGACATGCCCGAGGTGTCGCTGGTGGCCATTCTCGATGCCGACAAGGAGGGCTTTTTGCGTTCCGAGCGTTCATTGATCCAGACCATCGGCCGCGCCGCGCGCAACGTGCGAGGCAAGGCGATTCTCTATGCCGACTGCATCACCCAGTCGATGCAGAAGGCCATCGACGTCACCGAGGCGCGCCGGCGGAAACAGATCGCCTACAACGAGGCCCACGGCATCACCCCCAAGACCATCAAAAAGAACATCGCCGACGTACTGGAAGGGGCCTATGGCGGCGCGGCGCGCGGCAGGCCGTCGGAATACGCCAAGGTGGCGGAGGAGGCCATCGAATACGCCGCCATGTCGCCGGCGGAGGTGATGAAGCGCATCCGGCAGCTGGAACAGAAGATGTACCAGCATGCGCAGGATCTGGAGTTCGAAGAGGCGGCGCGCCTGCGCGACGAGATCGACCGCGTGCGGGAGAATATGCTCGGCGTGCGGGAGGCGAAGGCGGTATAGGAAGGCGGTATAGAAAAGATGCCGGGCGGCGGCAAAAAAAGCGTTTTGAATACTTGTAAAATTCCGCGCCGATCTGTATCTTACGCGTTCTCTTCGGAGGCGCGTAGCTCAGTTGGTTAGAGCACCACCTTGACATGGTGGGGGTCGGTGGTTCGAATCCACTCGCGCCTACCAACTCCTTCCTTGTATTGTTTTCCCGGCATCACCCTCGCGGCCTTCCCGTCGCCGACGATTGCAGATCAGTTTTTCTCCACGAAGGCCGTCAGCAGAGGCTTGCGCCGATCGCCGTCGATGTGTTCGAGATAATTGATGCGGCGTTCGACGATCCGCCGGCGATCCTCGGTCACCAGGGTGCCATGGCCATCGAGGTAAGGGAAATCCAGTTGGCACTGCCAGCTGCGCCTGTCGCTGTTGACCCGGCGCTCGGTGGACGTTCTTCTTTCCCGCAGCATATAAAACTTTCCCCCGTTATCTGAATCCGTTCTTGCCAGTCTCGCATGAAAGGCACCCTGATCGGGTATCGGTACAGAATAGACCTAATGCCCCTGGTATAAAACCCTGGGTGACGAACGGGGTAATAGCCCGACGAACGGTGGTTGTATGCGCGGGCCCGGCTTACTGGCTGAGCTGCTTTTGGATCTCGGAAAATGGCCGTACCCACGGCGTCCATTTTTGCATGGGGGCGGGGAGCTTTGCGATGGCGGCCTTGGCGGCCGCCCGTGAGGGAAAACTGCCGTAGATCAGTTGATGCCATTCGACCCCCTTCTTGTCCGTCGCCTGGAAATGGATCAGGGGTTGGTCGACGGTGCCAGAGGCCGCCAGTTGAAGAATCCAAGGCAGATCCGTGCTGCGCGCCAGCTGAATGGTGAAGTGATGAGGGTCCTGGTTCCTGATCCAGGCGATGCCCTTGCTGACCGGCGTGCTGTGATAGGGGGCGTGGGCGATGCGGGGTGGTGGCTTTTCTTCCTCGCGCACCGGCATGTCGACGTTCAGCCTGCCCAGCGCCGCGGTGGCCTGTTCCACCTTTTGCCGGCTGGCGATGCGCAGCCAGTATTTGGCCTGCTCGATGTCCTTGGCGACCCCGCGACCCTCCGCGTAGAGCATGCCGAGGTTGTACTGGGCATAGGCATAGCCCTGATCGGCGGCCATCTGGTACCAGATGGCCGCCTTTTTGGCATCGGCGGGGCCGGCCAGTCCCTGTTCGTAAAAGACTCCCAGGTTGTTCTGCGCAATCTCGTGCCCCTGGTCCGCCGCCTTGCGGTACCACTCAGCGGCGGTCTGCAAGTCTTTCTTCACCCCATGGCCGCTGTGGAACATCCAGCCGATGCTGGCCTGGGCCTTGGCGTAGCCGCTCTCGGCCAGGGGCAGCCAGGCCTTGTAGGCCACTTCATATTGGCCGAACAGGAAGGCCATGCGACCGGTTTCGTAGCGGTCCTCGATGACGTTCAGCGGCAGGTCATCGTCTTCATCGTCCAGCTCTTCATCGATCTCGGTGTAGCCGCAGTTTTCTTCTTCGGCAAGCGGGGTGTCGCCGTCGCTGGTGGACAGGGCCAGGGGAGGGTATGCCAGAAACAGCCCAAGGATGAGGAGGAGGGTGAGAAAGCGCATGAAGTGTTTGTCTGCCGCGGCCCGCGTGGTCCTTGGGAGGACAAGTATGGTGTGTTTTGGGTTCATGTTAAGAGGGGTGATTCTACTGCGAATTATGCGGAAAAACCCCGAATCATCAGACTGATTTAGTATGACGCTACGCCCTTGCCATGACAAGTTTCTGAACCTGTAGGCTCGCCATGTGAAAAATCCCGACGATAATCCCCGCTGTTCCCCTCGATTTTTCATTACGCGATACGCATCGAGCCATTGCATGTTTCATAAGCCCTGAATCCGTGGATTCAGGAGGTTGATTACGTATCGGCAGTGCCCGCGGCGTCTGTAATCCCGGTTTGGCACCGAATGTGCAACCGCTCGGCTTGATGAATCCTTCAAACCCGGTGTGGAAAGCACGAATAAAGGCATGGCTGCCGATGGCCGGTATCGAGCCGAGGGTAGTGGCGCTGCGCGCGGCGGCGGCTGTGCTGTGCCTGTTGGTCTTCGCGCCGGGCCTGGCGGCACCGCTGCCGCCGGCGGCGGCCAGCGGGGGCAATACGTCCGGGCGCGAGTTCGAGATGCCCAAACGGCCACCGATCCCCGCGGAAGTGCTGGTCGATGGTGAGGCGCCGGCGGCGACGGACAGCGCGCCGCCCACGCCCCAAGGCCCGCGGATCTTCGTCCGCCGCCTCGAACTGGCGGGCGTGGAGGAGCGGCCGGAGAACGGCATCCGCGTGGCCGATCTGCAGGCCCTGGTGGACCGCCTGTTGGCGGAGCGCCTGGCGGCGGCCGGCGTGGCGCCAGATGCCGAGGCCTCGGAGGCGGCGCTGAAGCAGGAGCTGCAACGCCTCATCGACAACATGCAGAAGCCGCAGGCGGACAGCGAGCCCATCACCCCCGAGGCCCTGCAGCGGTTTATCGACAAGCTGCGCGTGGAGCAGCAACAGGCCGAACTGGGCATCGACGAACTGCAAGGGATTGCCGCCGAGGTGGCGCGATATTACCGTCGCCACGGCCTGATCCTGGCCCAGGCCTACATCCCGCCGCAGACCATCCGCGACGGCGTGGTGACCCTGCGCGTGGTCGAGGGCCGGCTCGGCCAGGTGCTGGTGGAAAAGCCGCGGCGCTACACCGTGGCCCAGCTCACCCAGCCCTTTGTCGGGCAGGTCGGCCAGCCGGTGGCCCGGCAGCGGGTCGAGGAGGCCCTGCTGCTGTTGTCCGACTACCCCGGCCTGCGCAGTTTCGGCGTCTTCCGCCCCGGCAGCGCGCCCGGCACCACCGACCTGGTGGTCTCGGTGCTGGAGGAACGGCGCGTCGAGGGCCGCCTGCACGCCGACAACTACGGCTCCCAGTACACCGGCGAATACCGCGCCCGCGCCGACCTGGTGATCAACAACCCCTTCAAGGCGCAGGACCGCCTGTTCGCCCACATCTCCCGCACCTTCCAGCCGGACAACGGCCTCTACGGCGGCCTCGGCTATGAGCGATCCGCCTTCGGCCCGCGCAATACCTTCGGCGCCAGCTATCTCGACAACGTCTACGACATGGGCGGCATCCTCGAACCCTTTGGCCTCACCGGCAGCACCCGGGTGGTGGACGTCTACTGGCGCCGCCAGTTCGTTCGCGGCCCGCGCTGGAACAGCTTCGGCACGCTGCGCTACGCGCGCAAGTCCGTGACCCTGGACGTGACCGAAGGCCGCGACACCGCCGACGAGCTGTCGGTGTTTTCCGCCGAATTCGGCTTCGACCGGCGCAGCGCCGACGGCCGCGGTTACCAGTCCGGCGGATTGCAGCTCAGCCAGGGCGTGGCGGGCATCCTCGGCTCCATGGCCGGCAGCGACGACCCGAACAGGGCCACCGCCAATCGCCGCGGCGGCTCCGGGAAATACGCCAGCAGCCAGTTCAGCAAGCTCTCCGCCGACTATCAATACTGGTATGACATCACCCCCACCCACGGCCTGCGTCTGGTCACGCGTGGCCAGTATTCGGCCGACCTGCTGACCTCCATCGAACAGTTCTCCATGGGCGGGCCGGGCAGCGTGCGCGCCTACGCCAATGCCGAATACCTCGCCGACACCGGCTATTCCCTGTCCCTGGAATGGTTGCTGCGGGCGCCGGGCTTCGCCCAGTGGCCAGCCTTCGCCGGCAAGCGCTGGGGCGAGATCCTGCAGTTCGTGCTGTTCGCCGACAGCGCCCAGGGCTGGCTCAACGATCCCCTGGCCAGCGACCGCGACAATGTCAGCCTGCACGGCGTGGGCGGCGGCGTGCGCATCCATGCTGGGGGCTTCTCCATGCGTCTCGAAATCGCCACCCCCGTGGGCGACGAAACGGCCTCCAACGGGCGCGACCCGCAGTACTTCTTCGAATTCAATTATGCGCTCTGAGAGGCCGATGAAGGAGCAGGGGCATGTTGCTGTTCGCCACCGGCGCAGAGAACCCGATCCTTGCAGGGTTCGCGCACAAGCAACGGGAAACACGGGATGATGAATCGGCCACGAGAATCAACGCAGCGGCGCGGAGAAAAGCGACGTAGGGTGGGCACTGCCCACCAGACCCAGGCCCGGGCGTCACTCATGGTGGGCGGTGCCCACCCTACGGGGTGGTTCCATGCCGCCGGGTTGGCGTTGGCCCTGGCTGCCGGTTTCGCGCAGGCCGCCCCCGAGGGCGGGCAGATCACCGCCGGCCAGGGCAGCATCCAGCAGGTTTCCCCAACCACCACGCAGATCAACCAGACCTCCAACCGTCTCTCCATCGACTGGCAGGGCTTCGACGTGGCGCCAAATGAGACGGTGCGATTTGTCCAGCCCGGCCGTGATGCCGCCGCGCTGAACCGCATATTCGACCAGAAACCCAGCGAGATCCTCGGCCGCATCGAGGCCAATGGCCGGGTATTCCTGATGAATCCCAACGGCCTCGTGTTCGGCGCCGGCTCGGTGGTCAATGTCGGTTCGCTGGTGGCCACCAGCCTGAGCCTGGATGCCGATGCCGCCGACTATCGGCTGTTTTCCGCGCCGGGTGAACGCGGCGGCGCGGTGATCAATCGCGGCGTGATCACCGCCGCCACGGGCGGCTCGGTGTCGCTGATCGGCCCGGTGGTGAAAAACGAGGGGCGCATTCTCGCCGACTACGGCCAGATCA
>Ga0256839_1006133_pt1 | contig 10720 bp, 9 predicted proteins | sample 354166metaG_FD_185968 | JGI IMG/M metagenome (GOLD analysis project Ga0256839, IMG submission 185968) | Hydrothermal vent microbial communities from Mid Atlantic Ridge, Atlantic Ocean - 354-166 | ecosystem: Environmental > Aquatic > Marine > Hydrothermal vents | place: Atlantic Ocean: Mid... | reverse complement strand
TTACCAAGCTTTGCTGAACGTTACCTTTCGTCTGCATTATTTGACGGTGTAGGATGATTTATGCGGGCGGCATCTGGACGGTTTGCGTTATTTTGGCATTGGCTTGTGGGTATGCGTGGGTGTTCCGGTCTCCGCGCTGGGTGTATTATTTTATTTGCGGGCTGGCTTTGGCTGTTATAATCGCATCACAATCTTTATTGGCCGAGCATCCGTTTGGCAAAAGCGTGCGGGAAGATCTGGTGTTTTTGATGTGGCTTGGCGTTATTGCATTTCCTGTTCTTTCTTATGCAATGCTTGTCCGCTGGGCCGGTCGCAAAGCAAAGGAACGCCATGACGCCCGATGAAATTGAACGTTACGCCCGCCACATCGTTTTGCGTGAAATAGGCGGTCCGGGGCAGCAAAAACTACTGGGTGCCAAGCTGTTATGCATTGGTGCGGGGGGGCTGGGCAGCCCTGCCTTGATGTATCTGGCTGCGGCCGGGGTGGGTGTTTTGGGGGTTGTTGACGACGATGTGGTTAGCCTTTCCAATCTGCAACGGCAGATTATTCATGATACCGCCAGTATCGGCACCTTGAAAACCGACAGCGCGGCGGTCTCGATCAACAGGATAAACCCCGCTGTTACGGTGGTAATCCATGCCAAACGCCTGACACCGGATAACGCCAAGGGAATTCTGGAAAACTATGATCTGGTTCTGGACGGATCCGATAATTTTGACACACGCTATCTGGTTAATCAAACCTGTGCTGGCCTGAAAATCCCGCTGGTTTCCGCCGCAATGAGCCAATGGGAAGGCCAGATAGGTCTTTATGACCCGGCCAATGGCGGCCCTTGCTATCAATGCGTTTTCCCGTCTCGCCCAGCCGCGGGGCTGGCGCCCAATTGTGCCGAAGCCGGTGTAATGGGGGCTTTGGCCGGTGTAATGGGGTCGATGATGGCGGTTGAGGCCATTAAGGTAATTACCGGCGCGGGCCAGCCTTTGCGCGGTGAAATGTTGATTTATGACGCGCTTTATGGCGAGACACGCAAGCTTGTAACTTCTGTAAATCTGGATTGTAAATCTTGTAAATCGATCTAAGGCCGGTTGACCTGTTCAAACCTGCCATTAGTTTGATAGTATGACAGGTGAAACGGAGAATCCCATGGCCAAGAATGAATTCGATATTGTAATAATAGGCGCCGGTCCGGCGGGCCTTAGCTTTGCGCGGTGTCTTGCAGATGCCGATTTGGAAATTGCACTTGTTGAACGCTTGCCCCTGGAGGTTCTGCAAGACCCGCCCGAGGATGGCCGCGATATCGCCCTGACCCATTCATCGGAACGGGTGTTGAAAAACCTTGGCATCTGGGATCATTTCCCGGTTGAGGAAATCGGCAATATTCGTGATGCCAAGGTATTAAACGGCCATTCCCCGTATGCATTGCATTTTGACAGCACGGCTACGGGGTCGCAATATCTGGGACATTTGGTGCCAAACCATATTATTCGTCGCGCCGCCTATGAAACGGTCAAAGATCGCAAGAATATTACCATCATCACAGGGGTTGATGTGATCGATACATCAACCGATATTTCCGAAGGTTCGGTTAAGCTTTCAAATGGATCGGTGCTAAAAAGCAAACTGGTTATTGCCGCTGACAGCCGGTTTTCGGATACCCGCAAAAAGATGGGCATCGGCGCGCAGATGCATGATTTTGGCCGCACGGTGATTGTCTGCGAAATGGCACATAGCAAACCCCATAATGACACGGCTTTTGAGTGTTTTCATTATGAACAAACCTTGGCAATTCTGCCCATGTACGGGGATAAATCTTCGGTTGTGGTAACGTTGCCAACCGATAAATCCCAAACATTGCTAGACATGTCGGAACAAGAATTTGCCAGTGACATCCAGCACCGTTTTGCCGGGCAGCTGGGCGATATGCAATTGGTGACCAAACGCCATGCCTATCCGTTAATGGGGGTTTATGCCGAAAAATTCATCAGCACCCGTTTTGCCTTGCTTGGCGACGCGGCGGTCGGGATGCATCCGGTTACGGCGCACGGGTTTAATCTGGGCCTTAGCGGTGCGCATACCTTGGCAACAGAAATCGAAACGGCACTGGCAAATGGCATTGATATCGGGTCAGCATCGGTTCTGGGGAAATATCAGGCCAAACACCGCAAAGTAGCACGCCCGCTTTATATGGGTACAAATGCGTTGGTCAAACTGTTCACAGATACCAGCCCGCCTGGCCGTATTTTGCGTGGTGCAGCGCTTCGGCTGGGTAATCTGTTGCCACCGGTCAAGAAGAAAATCGTGCAGCAACTGACCGAAATCAACGTTTAGGGCCAAACCTGTTTCTTTGTTATAAAAAACTCGCGCCGCAGGCTGGTCTTTTGCCGAGGCCAAGCCCAAAGGCCGAGGGTTGCATTGCGCAAGCAATGCTGGCCCGAACCGCGGGGGACCCCCTGTTTTTGCAAACCCCAAGGTTTATAGCATTGCTGGCACAACCTGATCGGGCGGGCGGTGGCCATCCGCATAGGTTTTGATATTCAGGATTACTTTTTCCCCCATATCCATACGGCCCTCAACGGTGGCGCTGCTCATGTGGGGCAGCAATAACACATTGTCCAACCCGCGAAGCCGGGGGTTTATGTCATTGCCGTTTTCAAACACATCCAGCCCGGCACCGGCGATTTCATTGGCGCGCAACATACGGGTCAGGGCGTTTTCGTCGATCACTTCGCCGCGTGCGGTATTGATCACAAAAGCCGAAGGTTTCATCAACTTTAACCGCCGTGCATTCAGCAAATGAAAGGTGCTGGGGGTGTGGGGCACATGGATGGTTAGAATATCGACCCGCGCCAGCATCTGATCGAAACTTTCCCAATAGGTTGCTTCCAGTGCCGATTCAGTATCGGGGTGCAATCGGCGGCGGTTATGGTAATGCACCTGCAAACCAAAAGCCTGCGCGCGGCTGGCAACGGCCTGACCAATGCGGCCCATGCCCAGAATGCCAAGGCGCTTGCCACCGATACGGTGGCCCATCAGGGCGGTCGGTCGCCAGCCTTCCCATGTGCCTTGTTGCATTTGCAAATTGCCCTCGCGCAACCGGCGCGGCACTGACAGGATCATCGCCATGGTCATATCGGCGGTGTCCTCGGTTAGAACGCCGGGGGTGTTGGAAACCATTATTCCGCGCTGTAACGCGGTTTGCACATCTATATGGTCAAACCCCGCGCCATAATTTGCAATCAGGCGCAACCTGTCGCCTGCTTGCGCCAACAAGCCCTGATCAATTTTATCGCCCAAAGTTGGCACCAGCACATCGGCGCGCGCCATGGCATCTGCCAACTGGTCGCGGCCAAGGGGGGTGTCATCTGTATTCAGCTCCACGTCGAACAGCTCGTTCATGCGGGTTTCCACCGGCTCGGGCAGGCGGCGGGTAACGATTACTTTTAGGGCTTTGGCGGGCATAGATTTTGGTTCCTTTGCGCCTGTGGTTTTGGTTATAATGGCAGGGAAAACCGCGCAGGGAAATCAAAAAACAAAATCCCGCGCGAAAATCGGGCACAGGCAGGGCATTATGAAGCTAATTTTCACCTCGATAACCGCAATATTTTTTGCGGTTCAGGCAATGGCACAGCAGGGCAGCATTGGTCCGGTAACCGGCCATCCGCTTCCGCGTTATGTTTCCATGAAAGTATCCGAGGCCTATGTGCGTCGTGGCCCCGCCCGAACCCATCGTATTGACTGGGTGCTGAACCATCGCGGTACTCCGCTTCAGGTAACAGCCGAATACGCCAACTGGCTGCGGGTAGTAGACGCGGACGGCGCGGGGGGCTGGGTGCATCGGTCGTTATTAAGCGGCGCGCGCACCGTGGTGGTTACCGACGCCCAGGCGACCTTGTTTAAGGCCCCGCGCGGCGACGCCATGCCGGTTGCAACCGCCATGAAAGGCGTGATTGCGCGGTTGGAAACCTGCCAGCTGGAATGGTGTTTTGTCGAGGTAGACGGCTTTGAGGGCTGGATATTGAAAATCGCGGTCTGGGGTGTGGACGCGGTTGAAATATTAGAATAGCCTGAAATGGCCTAAATTGAAAAGTGATGCGAATGGACGGTAGACCGGATAAAACCCTCCAAGGCATCCTGATTATTTCCGCATCGGTTTCGGCTCTGGCATTTGGCGATGCTATTGCAAAACAGTTAAGCGTTAATCTGACCATCTGGCAAATATTTTTTGCGCGCTCTCTGTTTGCCCTGCCTGTTCTGGGGATTGTTTTTATTGTGTCTGGCACGCCATTCCGGTTCTATGTAGCAAAATGGGTTATGTTGCGCAGTGTTTTACTGGTTTTGACATGGATATGTTATTACGCATCTTTTCCGTTTCTAAGCCTGCCCGTGGCCGCAGTCGCGATCTATACCTTTCCCGTTCTGGTGGCGCTTTTCTCGACCTTTCTTATCAATGAGCCAACTACCCGGCGTCAATGGCTGGGCATTATGCTCGGGTTTGTCGGGGTTATTGTCATTTTGCAACCCGGCAGCGATGGGTTTTCATGGTTTGCATTATTGCCCGTATCAGGCGCCGGATTTCTGGCTTTGGCAATGATACTGACCCGCACCAAATGTTTACACGAATCGCCGCTAATCTTGTCATTTTCGCAATTGCTGGGTTTTCTTATCGCGGGGCTGGTCGGAATTGTGGCGCTGACAATCTGGCCGTTATCACCACAAATGCAATCTGCCTCGGGGTTTGTTTTTACCGGCTGGGGCCGGATGGGCGGGTTTGAATGGGCATTGATGGCGTTTTTGGGGCTGATGGCAGTGGGCATTTTTTCGGGCATCGCCCGGGCATACCAAATTGCACCCCCTGCCATTATTGCGGTTTTTGACTATGTATATCTGATTTCGGCAACCCTGTGGGGGTTTGTATTTTTTGCGGAACGCCCCGGGGCATTGACCCTTGCGGGCATGGCGCTGATCTTTTTCGCAGGGGTGCTGGTGGCGGTGCCAAAACCCAGGCTCCGATAATTTTCGACGGAATTCAAAAGCTGCTGCGTTAAGATAATATCAAAGCAACAGGTGCTGACATGACCACAGAGCAAGATATTATCAATGCCAACCGGTTTGGTTATGGCATCCGCCCCAATGAAACGCCGTTTTCGGCTGGGATGCTGGCACAAATGCAAAGCGTTGATCCGGCGGATACAGCGCTGGCCTATCCCGATACCGATGAACGTCGAATGGGGCTGGTTGCCCTGCGAAACGCGCGGCGCAGCGGGGGCGTTGATTCCCGTGAATTCAAACAGTTACGCCAAGAAATACGCGATGTGATAAACGAGGATTTCCGCCGGTTGCTGGTGCGCCCGACGCTTAGCCCGCGTGGATTTCGCGAACGGATTTTTGCCTTTTGGCTGGATCATTTTACCGTAGCGCCTAGCCAGTTGAATTCACAAATCCTGCTTGGGGCCTATTTTGAAGACGCCATTCGCCCGAATTTAAGCGGCAGGTTTGTCGATCTGCTAAAGGCGGTGGTGACCCATCCGTCGATGATCCTGTTTCTGGACCAAAATGCCTCGGTCGGGCCAAATTCGCGGGCCGGACAGCGGCGCGATCGCGGGTTAAACGAAAACCTTGCCCGCGAGATTCTGGAGCTGCACACATTGGGGGTTGATGCTGCATATTCACAAGCTGATGTGCGCCAGTTCGCTGAATTGCTGACCGGCCTGACCGTTACCTATGAGGGGGTCGAGTTTAACCAAGCCATTGCCGAACCGGGGCCCGAGACCATTTTGGGGAAAACCTATGGCGAAGGGTCAGCCAGTCTGGACAATATTTTTGAATTTCTGGAAGATCTGGCCGTTAACCCAACCACAGCGATGCATCTGGCCCAAAAACTGGCGGTGCATTTTATCGGGCCGGAACCGGACAAAGATTATGTGCAGACCATGGCGGATGCCTATCTGGCCAGCGATGGCGAATTAATTGCGCTTTATGATGTATTGTTGAATCACAGTGCCGCGCAATCCCCGCTGGGGCAAAAGGCCCGTTTGCCCTTTGAATATACGATCAGCTGTATGCGGGCGATTGAAATTCCGGCAGATTTAATTCTGGGGCTTAATTCCGGTGAATTGCAAAACGGCTTTCAGGTTCCGTTAACCGGCATGGGCCAGCGGCCGTTTCGCCCAAATGGTCCGGATGGCTGGGATGAAGCGCTGGAAGCATGGATCACACCGCCAACCCTGGCTGCGCGCATCAACTGGGCCGGAGAGATGGCCCAGAACCACGCCGCAGATAGAAACCCCAAAAAGCTGTTGGAAACCGTGCTGGGGCCGCTTGCCTCTGATGATCTCAGGGTTGCCATGGCAGCCGTTGATGCACAATGGGAAGGTGTCGCACTGATGATGATTTCCCCCACATTCATGCGCCGATAAGGAGGCTATTATGACCCTTTCCAGAAGAAAATTTATCAGCCAGACCGTGGCGCTTGGCTGTTCAGCCGCAGCATCGCCTTTGCTAGCGCCGGTAACCTTTGCGGCAACCCCGGGTGAAAACCGGCTGGTGGTGATTATTTTGCGCGGTGCAATGGACGGGCTGGATGTGGTGCAGCCTTATGGCGATCCGAATTTGGCTGGGTGGCGGCCCAACCTGATTGCCGGCGAAGCGGCGGGCAGTTTTGATCTTGACGGGTTCTTTTCCCTGAACAAGGGGCTTGAGGAATTGATGCCGCTTTGGCACGCCGGAGAGCTGTCATTTGCCCATGCGGTTTCAACGCCTTACCGCGATAAACGCAGCCATTTCGACGGGCAGGACCTGTTGGAAAACGGCGGTGGCAATGCGGATGCCAGCCTGACCCCGGCTGGCGATGGCTGGTTGAACCGGGTGCTTTCCCTGATGCCCGATACCCATGTCGAAACTGCGTTTGCGGTGGGGCGTGAACGGATGTTATTGTTGGAAGGCGCGCAGGATCATTCGATCTGGAGCCCGGAATCGGCGCTGAACCTTTCATCGCAGGCAGAGCTGTTGTTGAACCGGATTTATGGCAGTGACCCGTTATTTACCGAAACGGTGCAAATGGCGATGGACCTGTCAAAAACCAATGACACCATGTCGATGGGGGGCGGGCGCAATGGCCAAATACGGGCTTTGGCGCAGTTTACTGCGGATAAGCTGAATGATGCATCGCGCATTGCCGCGTTTTCGGTGGGCGGCTGGGATACCCATAACAACCAAAGCCGCAGCATGGGCAACGCGATGGAGCAGCTATCCGAGGCGATTTTGGTTTTGAAAAACCGGCTTGGCAATAACTGGCAGCGCACGACGGTAATGGCCATAACCGAATTTGGTCGCACTGTTGCCGAAAACGGATCCATGGGCACCGATCACGGTACCGGTGGCGCCATGATCATGGCGGGCGGCGCGCTAAAAGGGCGCAAGGTGATGACAGACTGGCCGGGGCTGGACGAATCCGATCTATACCAAAACCGTGATCTAATGCCGACCAGCGATGTGCGCCGCTATGCGGGCTGGGTGCTGCGCGATATGTTTGGAATACCCCTGTCAGACCTTGGCAATATTGTGTTCCCGGGGGTTGATTTTGGCGATAACCCGGGAGTGACTGCCGGATAATTTGGCCGGGGCGTGTGGCACAACAAGCGCTCCCGCAGTTCAGCGGTGTTTTTGCTGATGCAAAAAACCGCTTCCCTTTGGGCTTCGTCTTCGGGGGGTATAGCAAAGAGGTTGGCCAGGCTATCTGACCGGTAGACGTAATTTTACTGATCATCCTCGGAGGGCCAAGCTGCCCAGGGAAAGGGCTTGATCTCGGTTTCAACGGTTTGAAAGCGCACAATATCGCGGAACCATCTTCCCAGCGATTTGCCAAAATCTGTCAGCCTTTGATTTTTTTCCTTTTTGAACAACAGCCAGAAAAATTGCACAATGGCAATAACTGAAAGCACAGTTAGGGCAACATTAAGCAAGATCATGAAAATGACCATAAACAGGCCGCGCATCCAGATGCTTTTGCGGTGTACTGATTCATTATCGTTGCTGATGGGTTCCATTTTATTCTCCTGCTTGGATTAAGAAATTTATGTATGTTAATGCCGCCTGCATATATGTTTTTGACAGGGTTTCAACAGGGGGTGTGAATTATTTTATAAAACCCCGAGGTTGGCCAGTTCGGCCTGTAATTCAACCGGCAAAGTTTCAACTCCGTCTTGAAACGGGGTGGTGTCGCGGGGGGCATCAGCCGCAGACAGATAGCGCCAGCCTTGAAACGGGCGGCGCGGTTGGGGCACGGTTTGCATTAGCTGCGGGTCCAGCACCAGTGCACATCTTCGGATGCCGTCCTGGCCGGTTACTTCGTCAAGCCGGATGATTTTTTGCCGCGCCAGAACATTGCCTTTGATCACCCAATAGATTGACCCGCCTTGCAATAATTCAGCGGCACGACGCGGCCACATGCGGGTGATATGGCGCGGTTCCAGGCCGGTTTTGGCCATTTGTTCGGCCTGCCATGCGGCCTTGGTTGCCACGCTTTCCGAACCGACGCTAAGTTTTACCAGATGTAGTTTTGCCATTTTACCCCCGATGGCCTGTTTATCACCCCATCAGGATTCGTCACGCGGTTTCTGTTTTGTTCTTGAAGAAAGCCGGATTTCCACCTAATTTGATCACCTGCACCTAACCAAACGAGAATCAAAAATGAACCAACCCGCCAGTATAACCGCCAGTAAATGGCAAGAAATTTCGGTGGATGTTCTGCGGGAAAAATATGCCAAAGGTGATGAACAGAAACTGGATGCAGATGCCATGGTGGCCGCCATTCGTGCACGGGTGGCGCGGGCTTTGGCGGCGGTTGAAACCAACCCTGCGGCCCATGAAGATGCGTTTCTGGAGGCACAGGAAACAGGGTTTATCGCTGGTGGCCGGGTTAATTCTGCGGCTGGGGCGGGCATTAAAAATGTTACTTTGATAAATTGTTTTGTGCAACCTGTTGGTGACAGCGTTTCGGGCACGGTGGATGGCAAGGTTGGCATTTACCATGCCTTGCGCCAAGCCGCCGAAACCATGCGGCGCGGCGGCGGGGTTGGTTACGATTTTTCCAGCATTCGCCCGCGCGGCGCCAAGGTTGCGGGGACCAATTCTTCAGCCTCGGGGCCGGTTTCCTATATGCATGTGTTTAACCAAAGCTGCGCCACAGTTGAATCCGCCGGTGCGCGGCGCGGCGCGCAGATGGGGGTTTTGCGGGTTGATCACCCCGATATCGAGGAGTTCATTTCCGCCAAACGCACCAAAGGTCAATTGTCCAATTTCAATATTTCTGTTGGTGTTAGTGATGATTTTATGCACGCAGTCGATAAAGGCACAGATTTTGATCTGGTTCATAAATCAGAACCGGTAGAACAGGCAGGTAAGGCTGGCGATCTATGGATTTATAAATCGGTAAATGCGCGCGCGCTTTGGGCGATGATAATGCGCAATACTTATGAGGCCGCCGAGCCGGGGATATTGTTTCTGGATCGCATTAATGCTGAAAATAACCTGCATTATTGCGAGGTGATCGAGGCAACCAACCCTTGTGGTGAAATCCCCATACCGGACCACGGCTGCTGCTGTCTGGGCAGCATGAATCTGACGCGGTTTGTGCAAGATCCGTTTGAGGATGCCAGTTTTGATTTTGACGGGTTTACGGCGGTTGTGAAGACGGCTGTTCGAATGCTGGATAATGTGCTGGATGCCACCGTGTGGCCGCTGGAAGAACAAGCGAGTGAGGCGGCAAATAAACGGCGCATCGGGCTGGGGTATACGGGGCTGGGCGATGCTTTGATTATGCTGGGTCTGGGTTATGACAGCGAAAAGGCGCGGAATTTTGCTGCTGATTTAACACGGCAGATGCGGGATGCGGCGTATCGTGCCAGCATTGCTTTGGCGCAGGAAAAAGGCGCGTTTCCGGTGTTTGAAGCCGAGGCATTTTTGCAATCGGGCATGGCGATGCGGTTGCCGGATGATATTCGCGCTGAAATCAAACAGCATGGCTTGCGCAATTCGCATCTGTTGTCGATTGCGCCAACCGGAACCATTTCGCTGGCGTTTGGCGACAATTGTTCGGGCGGTATCGAACCGGCGTTTTCGTGGTTTTATGACCGCAAGAAACGCGGCAGTGATGATGAGATGGTTTCTTATCGCATGGAAGATCACGCCTATCGGATTTACCGCGAACAAGGCGGTGACATAGACAATCTGCCGGACAGTTTTGTTGGCGCGATGGATATTTCCGCGCAAGACCATATGAAAATGCAGGCGGCGATTCAGCCGTTTATTTGTGCTGCGATTTCAAAAACCGTAAATGTGCCCGAGGATTACGGGTTTGACGCGTTTGAAGACCTGTATATGGCCGCGTGGAAATCCGGCCTAAAGGGCATCACGACTTATCGGCCCAATGACATAACCGGCTCGGTTCTTTCGCTCTCAAGCGGCGCTGAAAAAGACATGAGCGCCCCGATGGACAGGCCCGCGCAACTGGAAGGCAACACCTATAAAATTCGTTGGCCGGAAAGCGAACATGCGATTTATATCACCATCAACGATGTGATTTCGGATGGGAAAAGGCGTCCGTTCGAGGTGTTCATCAATTCCAAAAACATGGAACATTTTGCATGGACGGTGGCGCTAACCCGTATGATTTCCGCAGTATTCCGGCGTGGTGGCGATGTCAGTTTTGTGGTTGAAGAA
>Ga0256839_1006132_pt1 | contig 10721 bp, 9 predicted proteins | sample 354166metaG_FD_185968 | JGI IMG/M metagenome (GOLD analysis project Ga0256839, IMG submission 185968) | Hydrothermal vent microbial communities from Mid Atlantic Ridge, Atlantic Ocean - 354-166 | ecosystem: Environmental > Aquatic > Marine > Hydrothermal vents | place: Atlantic Ocean: Mid... | reverse complement strand
CGTCCTGGATCGCCTCCACCACCTGACCCGGGGACAGGCGGTCATCGCCACCGACGTGGGGCAGCACCAGATGTGGGCAGCCCAGTTCTGCCTGGCCACCACCAACCGGAACTGGCTCTCCTCGGGCGGCGCCGGAACCATGGGCTTCGGGCTCCCGGCAGCCATCGGCGCGCAGTTCGCGCGTCCGGACGACGAGGTCTGGGCGGTGGTGGGCGACGGCGGCTTCCAGATGACCCAGGCCGAGCTCGCCACCGCCGCCGTCCACCGGCTGCCCATCAAGTGCCTGATCATCAACAACAACTACCTGGGCATGGTCCGACAGTGGCAGGAGCTCTTCTTCGAGAACCGCCTCTCCGGGGTGGATCTCGAGGGCAACCCGGACTTCGTGAAGCTCGCCCGGGCCTACGGCATCCGGGCCTTCCGCATCCGCCGGGCCGGCGACGTCGATCGCATCCTCGAAGCCTCCCGGGAGATCCGGGACGGCCCTTGCGTGGTGGTGGCCGAGGTGGTCAAGGAGGACAACGTCTTCCCCATGATCCCCGCCGGCGCACCGCTTTCCGGAATGATCATCGAGCCGCCGCGGCATCGGCTCGAGAAACCGGTGGGGAGCACATGAGCCAGCCGAGCCCGGCCGCGACGGCGGCAGATCCGCTGCCGACGCATACCATCTCGCTCTACGTCAACAACCGGCCCGGTGTGCTGGTACGCGTGGCCCTCGTCTTCTCGCGACGGGGCTACAACATCGAGAGCCTGGTGGTCAGCCCGGCGGCGGAGGGCGAATTCTCGCGCATGACGATCACCTGCAGCGGAGATCCGGAAACGCTCGAGCAGATCATCCGCCAGCTCCAGAAACTCGTGGACGTCGTGCACGCCATCGATCACACCGGGGACGAGTCCTACGAGACGGAGATCGCGCTCTTCAAGCTCCGGGCCGCTCTCGACGAGCGCACCGAGATCCTCCAGATCGCCGAGCACTTCGGCGCCAAGGTGGTGGACTACGGACCCGAATCGCTGATCCTGCGGGTCTACGGATCGAGCGACAAGCTCGACGCCTTCCAGACTCTGCTTCGGCCCTTCGGGATCGTCGAGCTCGTGCGCTCCGGCAAGATCCTCATGGCCCGGGGCATGGAGACCACGTGAGTCGCGCCGACGCCCTTCGGGGGCGGGCGCGCCGCCCGACCGGTCCGGATGCCGGGAAGGCGACCGGACCGGCCGAAGATCGGGTGACCCCGCCCGAGCTCGTGCTCGGCCGGCGCCGGCTCCTCGCCGCGGCCGCGGGCCTGGCCCTCGGATGCGGCCCCTCGGGCAGCGTCGAGGAGGCCCGGAGCGCCTCGACCACCGAGGCGAAGGCCTTCCCCGTGCCGGTCCTCCGACCGAGCCCCTTCGACACCGGGGAGCCGCCGACCTCGCGCCGGGACGCCACCCGCTACAACAACTTCTACGAATTCGGCCCCGACAAGCGGGACCCCGCCCGCCGGGCCCATATCCTGCGCACGCGGCCGTGGACGCTTCGCGTGGACGGCGAGGTGCACCGCCCCCGCACCATCGACCTCGATCTCCTGCTCCGCCGCTACCCCGCCGAGGAGCGGATCTACCGGCTGCGGTGCGTGGAGGCCTGGTCCATGGTGATTCCCTGGATCGGCTTCCCCCTCGCCCGCCTGCTCGAGGAGTGCCGGCCCACCTCGCATGCCCGCTACGTCGCCTTCGAGAGCCTCCTCGACCCGGAGCAGATGCCGGCGCAGCACACCGACCTCCTGCCCTGGCCCTACCGCGAAGGACTCCGCCTCGACGAGGCGATGCACCCGCTCGTGATCCTCGCCACCGGCATGTACGGGGAGGTGCTCCCGCCCCAGAACGGCGCCCCCCTCCGCCTCGTGGTCCCGTGGAAGTACGGATTCAAGAGCATCAAGTCGGTGGTGCGCATCCGGCTCACCCGACGGCAGCCGCCGACCACCTGGAACCAGCGCGCGCCGCGGGAGTACGGCTTTTTCGCCAACGTGAACCCGGAGGTGGACCATCCCCGCTGGAGCCAGCGCCGCGAGCGCCGGATCGGGGAGCTCCGCCGCCGGCCCACCCTGCCCTTCAACGGCTACGCCGAGCAGGTGGCGCACCTCTACCGCGGGATGGACCTGCGGCGTTTCTTCTAGCCGGTGGCGCGGGGCGAGACCGCGCGGCGCACCGCCGTCGGCCTGGCCATGGCGCCGGCGCTGTGGATCGGCATCGGGCTGGCCCGGGACGGGCTCGGTGCCAACCCCGTGGAGGAGCTGGTCCACCGGACGGGCCGGGCTGCCCTGTTGCTCCTGCTCGCCTCGCTTTCGGTCTCACCGCTGGGCCGGGCCTGGGGCAGGCCGCAGCTTCGGCCGGCGCGGCGCCTGCTGGGCCTGGCGGCACTGGGCTGGGCCGCGCTCCACGCAGGGATCACGGCCCTCCTCGATCTGGGCCTCGACCCCGGCGCGGCCCTCGAGGAGCTCCGCGAGCGGCCCCACATGGCGGCGGGAGCCGCCGCCCTCGCCCTCCTGATTCCGCTCGGAGCGACCTCCCACGGCGCCGCCATGCGGTGGCTCGGCCGGCGCTGGAAGGCCCTTCACCGGATGGTGTATGTCGCAGCCTCCCTGGCGGTGCTCCACGTGGGGCTCCAGGGGAAGCTCGGCACCCGCCAGGCAGCGCCCTTCGCCGCGGCGCTCGCCCTGCTCCTCGCAGTGCGCCTGCCTCCGGTGCGCCGCCGGCTCACTCGTCGGTGACGCAGCCCTCGGAGGCGGAGCGCACCGTACGCACGTAGCGGGCGAGCACCCCCCGGCGCACCTTGAGGGGGGGCGGGGACCACGCCGCCCGCCGGCGCTCGAGCTCGGCGGGGTCGACCTCGAGCTCGACGACGCGCTTCTTGGCGTCGATGGTGATCCGATCCCCGTCCCGCACCAGGGCGATGGGACCCCCATCCTGCGCTTCCGGGCTCACGTGGCCGATGATGAAGCCGTGGGAGCCGCCGGAGAAGCGGCCGTCGGTGATGAGCGCCACGTCGGCCCCGAGCCCCGCACCCATGATCACCGAGGTGGGGGTGAGCATCTCGGGCATGCCCGGCCCGCCCCGGGGGCCCTCGTAGCGGATCACGATCACCTGTCCCTTGCGGATCTCCCCGCGCTCCACCGCCGCGAGCATCTCCTCCTCGGAGTCGAAGACCACGGCGGCTCCGCTGAAGGCGAGCCCCTCCTTCCCGGTGATCTTGGCCACCGCGCCGCCGGGCGCGAGGCTGCCCCGGAGGATCTGGATGTGACCCGTCTCCTTGATCGGATCCTCCACGGGGCGGATCACCTCCTGGCCGGGCGCGAGCGCCGGTGCCTCGGCGAGGTTCTCCGCGAGGGTCCGGCCGGTCACGGTGAGGCAGTCTCCGTGCAGAAAGCCCTTTTCGAGGAGGTAGCGGAGCACGGCCGGCGTGCCGCCCACCTGGTGCAGGTCCTCCATCACGTAGCGGCCGCTCGGCTTGAGGTCCGCGAGGTAGGGAACCCGGTCGCTCACCCGCTGGAAGTCGTCGAGCTCGAGCGGCACCTCCGCGGCGCGCGCCATGGCGAGCAGGTGGAGGACCGCGTTGGTGGAGCCACCGAGGGCCATGACCACCACCATCGCGTTCTCGAAGGCCTGCCGGGTCATGATGTCCCGCGGGCGGATCTCCCGCTCGAGCAGCCGCCGAACCGCCTCGCCGGCGGCGAGGCATTCCTCGATCTTGGCCGGGTCCTCGGCCGGCGTCGACGAGCTGCCCGGGAGCGAGAGGCCGAGGGCCTCGATGGCCGAGGCCATGGTGTTGGCGGTGTACATGCCGCCGCACGCGCCCGGACCGGGGCATGCGCGCCGCACGATCTCGAGCCGCTGCTCCTCGTCGATGCGCCCGGCCACGTACTCGCCGTAGCTCTGGAAGGCCGAGACGATGTCGAGCTTCTCGCCCCGCGCGGAGCAGCCGGGCCGGATCGTTCCGCCGTAGATCATCAGCGAGGGGCGGTTGACGCGGGCCATCGCCATCACGCATCCCGGCATGTTCTTGTCGCAGCCGGGAATGGAGATGTTGGCGTCGTACCACTGCGCGCACATCACCGTCTCGACCGAATCGGCGATGAGGTCCCGGGAGGGGAGCGAGTAGCTCATGCCCTCGGTGCCCATGGAGATCCCGTCGGAGACGCCCACGGTGTTGAAGCGGAAGCCCACGAGGCCCGCCCGCTGCACGCCCTCCTTGACCCGAAGGGACAGGTCGAGCAGATGCATGTTGCAGGGGTTGCCCTCGTACCAGACGCTCGCGATCCCGACTTGGGGCTTGTCGAGATCCTCCGGCGCGAGGCCGGTGGCGTGGAGCATCGCCTGCGACGCACCCTGGGATTTCGGCTGGGTGATCCGGCGGCTGACCTGGTTCAGGGGACGGCTCACGGCTCCTCCCGGCGGAGTGGAGCCCCAGTGTAGCGGGCGGACCGGAGGCGTGGGAGAATGCGGGCCGCGCCGTCCTCGGCCGCGTGCCCGCGGCCGAGGACGCGAAGCCCCGGAACGGGCCATGCCGGAGCCCGGCCCGCGGGATCCGCCCGCCGGACGGCCGGCGGCGGAAGGGGGAGAGCGCCATGCCCGAGTTCTGCCGGGTCGAACGCGATGGGCGGATCCTCCGGATCACCATCGACCGCCCGGAGGTCCGAAATGCCCTGCATCCGCCCGCGAACTTCGAGCTCGCCGGGGTCTTCGACGAATTCGCGGCGGACCCGGAGCTCTGGGTCGCCATCCTGACGGGAGCCGGCGAGCAGTCCTTCTGCGCGGGCAACGACCTCAAGTACCAGGCCGCCGGCGGACGCGTCGAGGTCCCCGAGACCGGCTTCGCCGGCCTCACCCACCGCTTCGACCTGACCAAGCCCGTGATCGCCGCCGTCAACGGAACGGCGCTCGGCGGCGGCTTCGAGATCGCGCTGGCCTGCGACCTCATCGTCGCCAGCGAGACCGCGACCTTCGGGCTCCCCGAGGTGCGGGTCGGCCTCGCGGCGCTGGCCGGGGGGCTTCACCGGCTGCCCCGGCAGATCCCCCTCAAGCAGGCCATGGGACTGATCCTCACCGGGCGCCCGATCGATGCCCGGGAGGCCTGGCGGCTCGGCCTGGTGAACGAGGTCGTCCCCCCCGCCGAGCTCCTCGAGGCCGCCGACCGCTGGGCTCGCTGGATCCTCGAGGCCGCCCCCCTCTCGGTGCGGGCCAGCAAGCAGGTGGTGATGCAGGGTCTCGACCACGCCTCCCTGCGGGAGGCCGCCGAGGCCCGCTACGAGGCCATCGCCGAGATGGTCCGCAGCGAGGACTTCGTCGAGGGCCCCCGGGCCTTCGCGGAGAAGCGCCGACCCCGCTGGAAGGGCCGGTAGGGCGTGGCGGCCGGGCGGCGCCCCGGCCGGTAGACTTCCGCAGGGAGGTCGCCATGGCCGGATTCGAACGCCTCTCCCCCATCGACCGGACCTTCCTCGACCTCGAGACGGAGAACTACCACCAGCACATCGGCGCCACCCTGCTCCTCGATGCGGCGCCGCTCACGACCCGCGGCGGTCACCTCGACGCGGACCGCATCCGCGAGTACCTCGCGAGCCGACTGCACCGCATCCCCCGCTACCGACAGCGGCTGGCCACGGTTCCGATGAGCGGCGAGCCCGTCTGGGTGGACGATCACCGCTTCAACCTCCGCTACCACGTGCGCCACACGGCCCTTCCACCGCCGGGAAGCGAGCGGCAGCTCAAGCGCCTCGCCGGGCGCATCATGTCCCAGAAGCTCGACCGCGGGAAGCCGCTGTGGGAGATGTGGATCGTGGAGGGCGTGGAGGGAGATCGATTCGCGATCGTCACCAAGACCCACCACTGCATGATCGACGGCATCGCGGGCATCGATCTCATGACCGTGCTGCTCACCCCGGAGCCGGTGACGGAGATCGAGCCCGCTCCGGCCTGGGAGCCGGACCCGCCCCCGGCCGGGATCGAGCTCGCCGCGGCGGAGCTGCTGCGCCTGGCCACGACGCCGGCCGCGGCGGCGCGCTCGGCGCTCGGGGCCCTGCTCCGACCCCGCGAGACGCTCTCCACCCTGCGCGAGGGCGCCATCGCGCTTGCCGAGACCTTGTCCGCCGCCGCGACCTCGGCCTCCCGCACGCCGCTGAACCGACCCCTCGGCCCCCACCGCCGCTTCGACTGGACGCGGACCCCCCTGGAACGCGCGCGCGCCGTCAAGCGCGAACTCGGGGGAACCGTGAACGACGTGGTGCTCGCCACGGTGGCCGGCGCCCTCGGCCGCTTCCTGCGCGGACGCGGTCTCTCCGTCCGCGCGCTCGAGGAGATGGAGCTCCGCGCGATGGTCCCGGTGAGCATCCGTCCGCCGGAGCAGCGCGGTCGGCCCGGGAACCACATCGCCCTCTGGGCCGTTCCGCTGCCGGTGGCACTGCGGGATCCGCGCAGGCGCCTGGCCGAGATCCGACGGGTCACCGAGGCGCTCAAGCACTCGCGGCAGGCCCTCGGCGCCGAGATCCTCGCCGCCATGAGCGAGTGGACGGTGCTGAACCTCGTCTCCCTGGCGGCGCGCGCCGCGTACCGGCGGCGCACCGCCAACCTGGTGGTCACCAACGTGCCGGGCCCGCAGGTCCCGCTCTACCTCCTCGAATCCCGGGTGCGGGCCGCCTACCCGATGCTGAACCTCCTCGAGAATCACGCCCTCGGAGTGGCGCTGATCAGCTACGCCGGCCAGATCCACTGGGGGTTGATGGCGGACTGGGACCTCGCCCCCGACCTGCACGACTTCACCCTCGCGATCGACGCCGCCTTCGACGAGCTGTGCGAGGCCGCCGGGGTCAAGGCCGACGTTCCCGCGCCGGCGGATCCGGGCGAGGCGGGGTAGCCTCCCGGCCCGTGACGCGACGCGACGCGGGCTGCGGGGGCTCGGCGGCCTCGAACACCGCGCCCGACCGGACGGGCGAGGCTCCCGAGCGCCTGGTCTTCGAGGGGGCCGGGGGGCTGCCCCTGGCGGCGGACGCCTGGGGTCCACGCAATGGCCCCCCCTGCGTCCTGCTCCACGGCGGCGGGCAGACACGCCACGCCTGGGGCACCACCGGGGAGCGACTCGGTGCCGCCGGCTACCGCGCGGTGGCCCTCGATCTGCGAGGACACGGCGAGAGCGGCTGGCCCGAGGACGGCGACTACTCCATCGACGCCTTCGCCGACGACCTGCGGCGGGTCGTCGGCCGGCTCGGCGCCCCGCCCGCCCTGGTCGGCGCCTCCCTCGGCGGGCTCACCAGCCTGGTGGCGGTCACCGAAGCGCCCCGGCTCCCGGCGCGGGCCCTCGTGCTCGTCGATGTCGGCCCGCGGATCGAGGCCGACGGCGTCGCGGAGATCACCCGATTCATGACCGCGCACCCCGACGGCTTCGCCAGCCTCGAGGAGGCGGCGGATGCCGTCGCCGCCTACCTGCCGCGCCGGCCGCGCCCCCGCGACCTCTCGGGGCTCGCGCGCAACCTCCGACTGGGCCCGGACGGGCGCTACCACTGGCACTGGGATCCTCGCTTCCTGGGCGGGGTCCGCGGCGGCTCGCCGCAGCCCCCGGCTTCCCCGGCGCCTGGCACCCGGCGCATCCTCGACCCGGCGCGCCTCGATCGGGCGGCGGCCTCCCTCGAGCTCCCCACCCTGCTGGTCCGCGGGCGCCTCTCCAACCTGCTCTCGGAGGCGGGCGCCCGGCACTTCCTGGCGCTGGCGCCCCACGCCGAGTACACGGACATCTCCGGGGCGGGACACATGGTCGCCGGAGATCGGAACGACCTCTTCGGAGAGGCGGTCCTGCACTTCCTCGAGCGGCTCGACCGCGGGCGCCCGCAGGGCGGGACTCAGCCGTAGCTCCGGACGACGAACCAGTACAGGCCGAGGGCACCGATCCCGGCGGAGGCGATCTCGGCGACCGGCGCAAAGAGCTGCCCTCGCCCGAGCCGGCGCAACGCCACCAGGAGCGGCCACAGGGCGAGCACCACGGCGAGCTGCCCCACCTCCACACCGAGGTTGAAGCCGAACAGGGCCGGAAGCAGCCGGCTGTGCGGCAGCTCGAGCTCCCCCAGGATTCCGGCGAAGCCGAAGCCGTGAACGAGCCCGAAGGCGAGGGCCACGAGCAGGTGCAGCCCCACCGGGTGCGCCCCGGAACCCACCAGCCGGAGGTGGCACACCGAGAAGAGTGCCAGGCCCAGCAGGCAGGCCAGGGGAACGGCACCCCCGAGCACGGGGCCGAGGGCGGCGGCGAGGAGCAGGGCACCGGCCACCCAGGGCGGAAGCGGAAGCCGCCGGCCGGCCAGCACCCAGCCGTTCTCGGCAGCCACCAGGAAGACGGAGAAGCCGATCAGGGCCTCGACGGCCGCGGGCTCCGGCCGCAGCGCCCCGACCACCGCGGCCGCGAGGGTGAGGCTGTGGCCCACGGTGAATCCGGTCACGAGCCGCGCGACCTCGCCCACGGTGCGCGCGAGCAGCAGCAGGGCCAGGACGAAGGCGAGGTGGTCCCAGCCCGAAAGGATGTGCTCGACGCCGAGCAGCACGTAGCCGGGAACCGTCGTCCCGGCCCCCGCCGCGCTCTCGTCGCTGCCGCCGAACTCGAAGCGGCGGTCTCCGGCCGCGAGTACCCGCTCGACGGCTCCGGACGCGGTCTCCACGCGGGCGAAGTGGAGGTGCGAGGGCGCCCAGGTCTCGAAGAGGTGGCTTTCGAGGGCCACGGGGGGAGCGCCCGGGCACCGCACCTCCCACTCGAAGACCACGTAGTCCTCGGGTGCCGCCCGCCGGCGGGGCGGCCCGGGCTCGCAGGGCCCGCGCGTGGAAAGCAGCCGGAGGTTCCCGACGAGGTGCTGCGCGAGCGGCCCGTCCTCCCGGAAGTGGCTGTCCGGCGGGGCGGGAAAGTTCAGGAGGGCCACCCGCGGGATCCGGACCACGACGTGGGCGCCCGCCGCCCCGAGCTGCACCGAGGAGTAGGACTGGCTTCGCCCGTGGGCGCTGGCCGTCGGCCCCACGAGGAGTGCCAGCGGAACGAGCGCCGTGCCCGCCAGGAGAAGGAGGAACCCGAGCCGGCGCACCGTGCCCGGCCGGCGGCCCGTCACGGCAGGGAGTCCCGCACGCGGACGTCGGCCCGCCGCCGCAGCTCCTCGAGATAGCTGCGAAGCGCGCCGTCGCCGGCGCGCCGCCGCCACTCCGACCGGACGAGATCCTCGATCTCCTCGAAGGGGGGCACGAAGGGAGGCTCCCGCTCGACGAGCTGCACCACGCGATACCCCGACCCGGTCGAAACCGGCTCGGTCACGCCTCCGACCTCGAGCCCGAGGACGCGGAGGGTCGCGGTGGGGCCCAGGTACTCCCGCAGCTTCGCCGGCGGAAGAAGGGCATCGGGCACCGGCACCGGGGAGCGGTCGCCGAGCGCCGCGGCCACCGCGTCGAAGGGCTCGCCGGCGCTCAGACGGCGCACGGCCTCCTGCGCCCGGGCCCGGACCGCCTCCGGACCCTCCCCGCCCCGGCGCACCAGGATCTCCCGCACTCGTGCGCGCCCGGGCCGGGTGAAGTAGTCGCGATTCTCCCCGTAGAAGCGGCGGAGCTCGTCCTCTCCCGGCTCCCGGCTCTCGGCCTCGCTGACCACGGCGGCGATCACGGAGGAGACGAGCTCGCCCCGCACCCGGCGATCGCTGCGCACGAGGCCGAGCTCGAGCCCCCGCTGTACGAGGAGCTCCTCCTCCACGAGCCGGTCGAGCACGTGTCGGCGGTCCTCCGGCTCGAGGGGCGTTCGCCGGTCCGCGGCGAGCCCCGCGAGCAGCCGGCGGTAGTCGTCTTCGAGGATCGCCCGCCCATTGACGAGGGCCACGGCGCCCGCCGGAATCTCCTCGCCCGGCCCCGGGCCGCTTCCCGCGAGTCCGGCCGCGGCGAGCGCGAGGCCCGCGACGATGCCCGCGAGCAGCACCCGCTCGGCCCGCCGATTCCGCCCGGCTTCGGGATCTCCCATGGCGCCGCCTCCCTGGCATCCGGACCGCTGCACCATAACGCCCGGCCGGCTCGCCGCAGCCGAGGTCGCCCCCTGACGGCGAAGCCCCGGAACGCTAGCCTGCCGCCCCTTCCGCGTCCGCGACCCCGGGCAGTGCAGGGGAGTGCAGGTGGGAACGTCGAACACCTCGTCAGCGACGGAGCGCAGCCCCGGTTCCGCGGCACCGGGCCTGCGGGTCGGCGGTGTCGAGCCCTCCGGCCCCACCCACCGCCTGCGCATCGCGCGCATCGTGCAGGAGACGCCGGACGCCCGCTCGCTGGTCCTCGAGATCCCGGAGCCGCTCCGGGAGACCTTCGCCTACCGGGCCGGGCAGTTCCTCACCTTCCGCGTGCCCTGGCCGGGCGGCACCCTGGTCCGCTGCTACTCGCTTTCGAGCTCGCCGGTGACCGATGCCGAGCACAAGGTGACCGTCAAGCGGGTGGAGGGGGGGCGCGTCTCGAACTGGATGAACGACGTGCCCGCCGTCGGAGACGAGCTCGAGGTGATGCGCCCGGCGGGTCTCTTCTGCCTGCGGGAGCGCTCCACACCGCTCGTACTCTTCGCCGGGGGCAGCGGCATCACCCCGGTGATCTCCATCCTGAAGACGGCGCTCGCCTCGAGCCCCCGCGACGTGCGACTGCTCTACGCCAACCGCAACCGCGAATCGATCATCTTCCGGGACGAGCTCGCGGAGCTCGAGGGCCGATACCGC
>Ga0256839_1006131_pt1 | contig 10722 bp, 6 predicted proteins | sample 354166metaG_FD_185968 | JGI IMG/M metagenome (GOLD analysis project Ga0256839, IMG submission 185968) | Hydrothermal vent microbial communities from Mid Atlantic Ridge, Atlantic Ocean - 354-166 | ecosystem: Environmental > Aquatic > Marine > Hydrothermal vents | place: Atlantic Ocean: Mid... | reverse complement strand
TTGTCGTTATTATTTACGAAAGATGATTATTGTACAACAGTAAAACGCTTACCAATAATAAATTGCTTATTAGTAATCTGTAATAAGTAATTGCCAGCAACCAGTTTACTTACATCTAGGGTGTTGATCTCCGTAGCATCCAGTATCTCTGTGCTCATTACTCTTCCCTGCATATCCACAATACTCATGCGAACCTCTCCTTTCATATTAATAGCAGAAATGTCAATATTCAATAAATCACTAGTAGGATTAGGGAATACCTTTACTGAAGAAGGATTTAGTATTTCTTCTCTTGTTGATACAGGATCGGCAAATATATAATCACCAAAGTTAGTGTTGATGGAAACGCTATAATCACCTGCTACGGTAAGTATATTTGGCCCATCTTGAACACCTACGCCTGTAGGGAAATCTACTGCACCCCAATTAACAGCCCAGTCATCTTCTGCTCTGAACTTCACTTCGCCGTCAGAAAGGGTAATATTAGGCAAAGTCCATAAATGTTCATCATCAGCATCTTGATTCAAATTAACATCTTCATCCCAATTACCAAGAGGTGAGCCTGTTCCGATAAGACCTACAGTAGTAAAGACAATAATTTCTTCAAAATTATACTCACCTGTGATAGAATTGAATGTGATTTTATACTCACCAGCAACAACAGGAATATTGGCACCATCTTGTGTACCCACCCCTGCAGGGAAATCACCTGAGCCCCAATTAGCTGCCCAGTCATTATCCGCTCTAAATTTAGCTTCTCCATCGGTAAGAATTAGTCTTACTTCCCATACAGCAGAATCAACCGCGTTTTGGATCATATCTGTATCACTATCCCAACCGCCTGGTGTAGCATCTCCAATGATACCGATGGTTGTATATGCCTCAATAATTAAAAATTCGTATGCTCCCGTAGCAGTATTAAATGTTACTTGGTAATCACCAGCAGTAGCAGGGATATTGTCTGCAACATCTGTTGCGCCTATGCCTATAGGGAAATCTGTTCCTCCCCAGGCAGTAGCCCAGTCGTGGTTAGCTCTAAATTTAAATTCACCATCTGTTAGTGTAACATTGGCTTTCCATAAATCAGGATTAGCAGAATCTTGTGTTAAATCGGTATCCACATCCCAGCCACCAGCAGCATCTCCGATAATGCTGATGAACTCAAATTCAATAATAGGCGTAAAATTATAAGCACCTGTCATTGTATCTAGTGTGATCATGTATTTTCCTGCTGGAGAAACAGGAATATTAGAGCCATCTTGTGTACCAATACCACTTGGAAAGTCTGCTGAACCCCAGTTGACTGCCCAGTCATCATCTTTTCTAAACTTAGCTTCACCTTCTGCTAGGTCGAGAACAGTAAAATAACCATGCTCGGTCGTGTCTTTGTACATATTGGTGTCGTTGTCCCAACCGCCAGGGGTAGCACTTCCGATAATACCAATAGGGGAAGTAACAGCAAAGTTATATTCTCCCGTAGTAGAATTAAAAGTAATTGAATAGTCGCCTGCAAAAACAGGAATATTATCTCCCCCTTGCTCGCCAATACCCATAGGGAAATCTGCCGAACCCCAGTTGATAGCCCAGTCGTCATTTGCTCTAAATTTAACTTCACCTGTAGTCAGGGCGATGTCTAAAGTCCAAAGAGAGGTATCAACAGCATCTTGAACCATGTTTGTGTCTGCATCCCAGCCACCAGGTGTGGCTGAACCGATTAAACCAACTGTTGTTATCTGACTTTGTGCTGTAAAAAAGCCAAAACATAGAAAGCTCATAAGTAGTAGTCGTAAGTTCATAATCTAATTTTATTTAATGAAATAAAGCAACTCCATATTTATTACTCATTATTTGAAAATATAGTAAGAAATAGAGTAAAAAAACACCGTTTTTTACCGAAGTTCGGCCTAAAGATAATAAATGTAAAATATATTTGTGTATATTTGACATTAAGTTTTAAATTAAATGACTTTTTTAGATAAAATAGACTGATTTTGGAAAAAAACAGCGGACTTTTAAGCAGACTTTGTTGCTTGGTTATCTTTATGCTAAGCACACCTTTGATAGCCTTTAGTCAACGAACAATTACAGGGGTCGTTCAAGATGCCGATACGGGCGAAACCCTAATAGGTGTCAATATTCTAATAAAAAACACAGAGCTAGGAACGATCACTGATTTTGACGGTGTCTATTCTATTGATGTGCCTAAAGAATCAACGACTTTGGTTTTTAGTTATGTCGGGTATAGCGATCAGGAGTATATTCTTGATGCATCAGATGTTGTAAATATCAAGATGTCTTCAGGGGAGGTTTTGGAAGAAGTAGTGGTTATTGGCTATGGTATAATAAAAAGGGAAGATGCCACAGGGTCTTTGCAGTCAGTGAGTGCTAAAGATTTTAATAGAGGCTTTATTACAGGGCCACAGCAATTGCTTGCTGGAAAAATAGCGGGTGTCTCTATTAATACAGAAGGGGGGCCGGGTAGTGGTTCAAAAATCAGAATCAGGGGAGAATCTTCCATTGGTGCATCCAATGACCCGCTCATTATTATAGACGGTGTGCCGATGGACAATACAGATATATCAGGCAGTCGTAACCCTTTAAACCTCGTCAATCCCAATGACATTGAATCCATGACGGTGTTGAAAGATGCCTCTGCTTCTGCTATTTATGGTAACAGAGCATCGGGAGGGGTTATTTTGATTACCACCAAAAAAGGCAAACTGGGTGATGCGACCAGAATTAACTACAATGGCAGTATTTCTTCGGGCAGCCTTATTAAAAAAATAGATGTTTTAGGGGCAGATGAATACCGTGCCGTGCTAAAGGAACAGTTTGAAGAAGGACATCCTGCATTGGGTTTGACGGGAGAAGCCGATACTGACTGGCAGGATGAAATATACAACTCGGCTTTTGGCCAGGATCACAATCTGAGTGCATCGGGCGGTATTGGTCGTTTGCCTTATCGGGTGTCGTTGGGTTATTCTGATAAAGATGGCTTGTTGAAAACAGATAATTTCAATCGTTTAACCGCAAGTATTAATCTAACGCCCAGTTTTCTGGATAATCGGTTGCAGGTGAAATTTCACGGAAAGGTCATGAGGATTCAAAATGATTTTGCCAACAGGGATGCCATTGGTGCGGCCATGGGTTTTGATCCGACTCAAAGTGTTTTTGACCCTAATAGTGTTTACGGGGGTTATACCACCTGGATTATAGCCAATAATGGCAATCCTAACACATTGGCCCCTTCTAACCCTGTTGCTTTGCTGGATTTGAAAGATGACCGATCCTCCGTCAACAGATACCTGACAAATGCATCGGTTGATTATCGATTTGCCTTTTTGCCAGAACTTAGGGCTAATTTGAACCTTGCCTACGACCTGACGAATGCCGAGGGAAATGTTTCTATTCCAACCACCGCTGCTTTTAGTTTTGATGACCTCAATGGCGGAGGAGTGAATAATGTTTATACACAAAAAAAGGAAAATACACTACTTGAATTTTACTTAAATTATAAAAAAGAACTGGGCAAAAATGTAATTGACCTGATGGGGGGCTACTCCTGGCAGCATTTCAAACTGGGAAATACATTTAAAGACTCGGATGTTGCGGGTACACCTTCCGAAACCAGAGAAGGAGCAGACCCCGCAGAATACTACCTATTATCTTTGTTTGGAAGGCTGAATTACAGTTTTGATGACACTTATCTCTTTACTTTTACGCTAAGGCGAGATGGCACGTCGCGTTTCTCACCTGAAAGCAGATGGGGAGTATTTCCCGCAGCAGCCCTAGCTGTAAAGCTGATCAACAACGACAACCATTACCTGAACAACCTAAAAGTAAGAGCAGGCTGGGGTATTACAGGACAACAAGACATTGATGATTACTATGCTTACCTGGCTCGTTACCAGACCAGCTTCAATAATGCCCGCTACCAGTTTGGTAATACGTTTTACAATACCATCCGACCCAATGGTTATGATGCCAGTATTAAATGGGAAGAAACAACTACTTATAACCTTGGTCTGGATTTTTCTATTATCAAAAACAGGCTTTCTGCAACATTGGATGTTTATCAACGGGATACCCGAGATTTATTGAATAACATTCCCGTACCAGCAGGTACCAATTTGTCTAACTTCATTACCACCAATGTTGGCGATATGGTTAACAAAGGTTTTGAAGTAAGTCTCAACGCCACTCCTGTTTTAAAGGAAAAAATGTCGTGGAACTTTGCTGTGAACTTTGCTTATAACAAAGCTGAAATCACCAAGCTGTTGGCAACAGATGACCCGACGTATCAGGGCGTGTTAACAGGCGGAATTGCAGGTGGTGTAGGCAGTAATATTCAGATACATAGCGTTGGTTATGCACCTTCTTCATTTTATGTTTTTGAACAATTGTATGATGATGATGGTAACATTCTGGAAGGCGAATTTGCTGACAGAAACGGGGATGGTGTAATAACAGAAGATGATAAATACCGCTTCAATGCACCCAATGCAGATTATATCATAGGTCTGACGAGTAGTTTTAATTACGATAATTTTACGTTCTCCTTTGCTGGTAGAGCTAATTTAGGTAATTATGTTTATAACAATATTCAAACTGACCAGGGGTACTATGACCGCCTGTATGGTACAACAAATGTACTCTGGAATATTAACCAGTCTGCTATTGATAATAATGTGCAGAATAATACCAATCTGACATTTAGCGACCATTTTGTTCAGGCTGCATCCTTTTTTAAATTGGATCATATAACCGTCGCTTATGACCTGAGTAAAGTACTGGGCCATGGTGTCAATGTTTTCGCTACGGTTCAAAACCCAGTTATTATTACGCAATACGAAGGCCTGGACCCCGAAATTGGTAATGGTATTGATAATAATATTTATCCCAGAGCCAGAACATTTCTTTTTGGTGTGAATGCCAATTTTACCGCTACAAAGAAAAAAAAGTAAACTGATCGGTATTACTTACTGATTTCCATTAAAATAAAAGCATCATGTTTCAATATATTTATACCAAAGGAATTCCATTTTTCGCCTTAGTCTTTCTTACCTTCAGCTGCTTTAACGACCTAGATACGATACCTATAGATGAGGATATTGTTACTGCAGGTACTGTTTATAATGACCCTGCCGCTTACAAGGCTGTTTTGGCCAAATTATATGCTGGCCTAGCACTTACAGGGCAGGAAGGCCCCAGCGGGCAGGCAGACATTAGCGGGATTGATGAAGGTTTTGGGCAATATACCAGAGGGTATTTTCACATCCAGGAACTCACAACAGAGGAGGCCATTGTCGGCTGGAATGACCAGACTATTAAGGATTTTCACAATCAATCCTGGGCTTCAGGAGATGGTTTTGTTTTCGCATTTTACAGCAGGGTCTTTTATCAGGTAGCTTTGTGTAATGAATACATCAGGGAAACTGCCGACGAAAAACTGGACAACAGAGGGGTTGATGAAGCACTCAGAAATGAGGTTCGTGGTTTTAGAGCCGAAGCCAGATTCCTCAGGGCTTTAAGTTACTGGCATGCACTGGATGTTTTTCGCAATGTTCCTTTTGTAACGGAGGCGGATAAAGTGGGGGCTTTTTTTCCTGAACAAATTCAGGCAGCAGACTTATTTGACTATATTGAATCCGAGCTACTGGATATTGAAAACAAAATAGCATCCGTACGAACCAATGAATACGCCAGAGCCGATCAGGGGGCAGTCTGGATGCTACTGGCCAAACTCTACCTGAATGCCAAACAATATACAGGTACTGAAAAATATGCAGAAAGCCTTACCTATTGTCAAAAAATCATCGATGCAGGTTATATACTGGAACCAGAATACAGAAAACTCTTCTTGGCTGATAATGACCACAACGACGAAATTATTTTTCCAATAGCCTTCGATGGTGTCAATACACGCACATGGGGCGGCATGACTTTCTTGATCAGAGCAGCGATTGGTGGCGAGATGAACCCCACAGATTCTGGTGTGTCAGGTGGCTGGGGTGGTATCAGAACCACTCGGCAGTTAGTAGAAAAATTTCCTACTGACCTGGGCGGTCTGGTCATTGCCCCCAATGAAGGGCAGACAGGGCAATATCCCAAAATTTACGTTCCTGGTGAATACCAGGGCTGGGATGCTTCCAATACAGAAACATCTCTGTCTTCTGTAAATAGCGATCAGATTTATGAAGGTTATAAATATTTTCCTACAGATAATTCTAAATTTATTTTCACCAAATTCCCTACCTTTTCTTTGAGTTATGGCGATAATAACGCAGATGGAACACTGGAAATTAACGGAGATACCATCGTTACCGATGCGGCTGGTATATACTATCTAAAAGTAGATTTTAATGATAATACTTACGTAATGGAACGTCAGGAGTGGTCAATCATTGGTACAGCAACGGCAGGTGATGATCTCGCGATGAGCTGGGATGAAGAAGCTGGTGCGATGGCTGTCACGGCTAATTTAAGCGCAGGTCTCATCAAATTTAGAGCCAATAACGACTGGACAATCAATCTGGGAGATAATGACGGAGATGCTATTCTTACGCAGGATGGCGCAGATATTATTATCGAAAAACCAAGTACCTACAGGATTTTATTATTTCTTGATAAACCCGATTATACCTATCAGGTTAACAATACCAGTTTTGACAGCCGAGCAATGTTCTTTACAGCAGGGCAAAATCTAGACATTGAAGATGTTACTTTATTCACCGATGGTTATGCTGTTCAAAAATTCAGAAATGTAACTTCTGATGGCGCACCAGGATCAGATACGGATTTCCCCGATACAGATTTCCCTATGTTTCGTTTAGCGGATGTTTATTTGATGGCTTCAGAAGCGATCGTTAGAGAAGGTGGAAACATGGAGCAGGCTGTTGAATATTTTAACGAAGTTAGAAGAAGAGCTTACAACGGTGGTGGCGGAGATATTACTGTTGCAGAGCTAGATTTAGACCTGCTAATCGATGAGCGCGCTAGAGAGTTATATTGGGAAAGCCACCGAAGAACGGATTTAGTGCGCTTCGGTAAATTTAGCGATACCGATTATTTATGGGCTTGGAAAGGTGGCGTAAAAGAAGGTGCTGCCGTAGGTAGTTATAGAGATATTTTTCCAATTCCTTCGGCTGATATTAGTGCGAATCCCAACCTAAAACAGAATGACGGGTACTAGTGGCTTAAGAACTAAGTTATTCCTATATTAAACGCCGTCTATTTTTTGTCTAATCAAACCCAATAAATGGAAAATTTATCGGGATAAATGACCCATTTATTGGTGAAGAATAGGCGAAAAAGAGCAAGTTTAATATGTGTGTTATTTAGTTCTTACGCCACTAGATTCACCCCGTATGTATAATCAGGTGTTATGAAACAATTATTACTAGGAATTGCTCTATATCTTTGCTTCCTTACAGTGCTTTTTCCCCAGGCAGACTCCATCATCTACAACGATGATCCAACTCAATACCTGCCGTTGGGAATGGATGTTGCCGAGTACCATTATTTATCTGCCGAAGGAAAAAAAGTAGATCAAACACGTATTTCGCCGCCTTTTTGGTGGGTTGATATGGCCAATACTTCATTGGAAATTATGTTGTATGACCAAAATATTAAAGATTATGATGTAAATATTTCTGCTAAAGCAGGAGTTACTTTAAAAAAAGTATATCGTGTTCAAAATCCTAATTATCTTTTTATAGAAGTGCTTGTTGGCCCAGGAACTGAAGCAGGCAATTTTGATATTGTATTATCACAAGGTGGGCAAAACAAGAAATATACCTACGAACTAAAAGAAAGAGAAAAAAAGACAAGCTCTAGTCAGGGGCTGAATTCCTCTGATTTTATTTACCTCATTATGCCAGATCGTTTTGCTAACGGAGATTATTCCAATGACAGCTTTGAAGAAATGGAACAATCAGGTATTCACAGAGGCAAAATGTATTTTAGGCATGGCGGAGACTTACAGGGGATTATTGACCATTTGGATTATTTAGAAGAACTGGGGGTGACCGCGCTTTGGCTAAACCCTGTGCTTGAAAATGATCAGCCTTATGCTTCTTATCACGGCTATGCTATCACGGATCATTATCAGATAGATCGGCGTTTTGGCAGTAATGAATTGTATAAAACATTTGTAGAAGCTTGCCATAAAAGAGGTATTAAAGTGATTATGGATATTATCTTTAATCATTGTGGCCATAAACATTGGTTAATGAAAGATATCCCTTCTGAAGATTGGGTACACCAATGGCCAGAGTTTACGAAATCCAATTTTCGGGCATCTGTTCTTACTGACCCTCATGCTTCTAAAGCAGATACAAAACAGCTGTTAGATGGCTGGTTTGATTACTCTATGCCTGATTTAAATCAGCAAAACGAACGATTGGCTAATTATTTTATCCAAAACACTATCTGGTGGGTTGAGTACTCTGGGCAGGATGCTTATCGTATTGATACCTGGTTTTTCCCTGATCAGGCCTTTCTTTCTGACTGGGCAAAAAGAATGCAGGAAGAGTTTCCGAACCTGGGGATGTATGGAGAAACCTGGGCACAAATGCAAAGTGTGCAAGCTTCGTTTGCTCAAAATAGCGGGCTGAATATTGAAGCCAAATCTTACCTGCCCAGTATTACCGATTTTCAAGTCAATTTTGCTATCGAAGAGGCATTGATGGAGGAGCAAACCTGGACAGAGGGAGCTGCTCGTCTTTATTATACCATTGCTCAGGATTTTTTGTACGAGAACCCTTTGCGCAATGTCATTTTTCTGGATAATCATGATAAAACACGGATTTTTTCCTACCTAAAAGAAGATGTCAGTAAACTCAAAAGTGGTCTAACATTACTACTTACTTTACGTGGCATCCCTTCTATGTATTATGGTACGGAACAGGCTTTTGCAGGTGTTAGTGATCCTGATGGAAAAGTGCGGCAGGATTTTCTTGGTGGCTGGAAAGAAGACTCTGTTGACAAATTCACCTCTTCGGGAAGATCAGCTTTGGAAAATGAGGTTTTTGATTATGTCAGTACACTTGCCAATTACCGCAAAAACACCCCCGCATTACATAGCGGAAAAACCATGCATTTTGTGCCAGAAAATGGTATTTATGTGTTTTTTCGATACAATGCTGACAAAACAATCATGGTTATTTTAAATACCAATGATGAAGCAAAAGAGGTGAATACAGAAAGATTTGAGGAGCGAATGGCTGGTTTTTCTGCTGGAAAAAATGTTGTTTCAGGAACATTACTTAAAAACATTAACGATATTACTATTCCTGAAAATTCAACATTGGTTATTGAGTTATTGAAATAAAATCTAAGGAATCCGAAAAGTTTTCCCTTGCTTGATCAATTCTTCATATTTAGCTTGGTCAAAAGCGTAATATTTGGCAGGACGGTGATTAACCCCTGTTTGGGATTCGGGCAATTTAACAAGAATATCGTATGCCTGTAGTTTTCGTCTGAAATTGCGCCGATCTAATTTGATATGCAGTACAACCTCGTATAAGTCTTGTAATTGCTGGAGTGTAAATTTCTTTGGTAGCATCGAAAAGCCTACAGGCCGCTCGCGTAATCCTCTTTTTAAGCGATTGTAACAAGTGTGCAATATCTCGTAATGGTCAAAAGCCAGGTGCTTTACTTCAGTGATGGAATGCCAACGCGCCTCTAAGTCCAGCTTCTCGATGTTTAGAATATAATCTTCAATTTTTATCAACGAATAATAAGCAACGGTTACTACGCGCCCCCTTGGGTGGCGGGATGTATTGCCAAAAGTTTCTACCTGCTCTAAATAGACATCTTCCATGCCTGTTCGTTTCTTCAAAATTCGAATAGCAGCATCATTTAAATTCTCTGATGGAGAAATGAGGTCTCCCAACAATGACCACTGGCCTTTAAACTCTTCTGTTTCTGTTTTGATCAATAAGATTTTTAAATCATTGTCATCATGATCATAGCCAAATACTACACAGTCTACTGACAAGGCAAGTGCCTGGTTTTTCAACTCTTCAGAACTATGATTGGTTTTTATTTCGTGCATAATTGTAATATTAGAATAGGCTGATAAAACTTTTATGTTTATCAGCCTATTAGAAGCACAAAAGTAATGTTTTAAATGCTAAAGCTTGTTTAATTGTTGAACAAAAAGAATTTTACCTCTTTTATTAACGACTCTCAAGTTGTAGATACCCGCTGAAAGACTGTCCATATCTACTTGTGTCGACAAAGATTCTATTAGTATTTCTTTAATAAGCTGTCCTAATGAATTTGTTAACAACAGACTATAGCTGTCTTTTCTTTCAAAATCATCAAATTTTACTTCAACATAACTATTAACAGGATTGGGATAAATAGTCACTTCATAGTTTTTATGAATCAGTGAAACGACGGGAGAGTAACTATAAGCACCATCATAGTCAAGTTGCTTTAGGCGGTAATAATTTTGTCCTGAAAAAGGTTTTTTATCTTCAAAAGCATAAGATTGCACCTCCGAAGTTGTTCCTGTTCCCTGGACTTGGCCAATAGTTGACCATGCTTTAGCATCTGTGCTTCGTTCGATGTTGAAATGAGAATTATTGATTTCGGTGGCTGTTTGCCAGGATAGTAAGTGGTTTGATTTTTGTATTATTCCTTTAAAATAAATTAATTCAATGGGAAGTGTGGTCATTGAAAAAGTAGCTGTGAGAGGAGCTGCAGCAGAACCAT
>Ga0256839_1006130_pt1 | contig 10723 bp, 5 predicted proteins | sample 354166metaG_FD_185968 | JGI IMG/M metagenome (GOLD analysis project Ga0256839, IMG submission 185968) | Hydrothermal vent microbial communities from Mid Atlantic Ridge, Atlantic Ocean - 354-166 | ecosystem: Environmental > Aquatic > Marine > Hydrothermal vents | place: Atlantic Ocean: Mid... | reverse complement strand
AATATATTTTGCATGATGGTCCTCCTTATGCGAATGGTGAGTTACACCTTGGTCACGCGATTAATAAAATCTTAAAAGATATTGTGGTTAAAAGTAAAACCTTGGCAGGGTTTGACTCGCCTTATAAGCCAGGTTGGGATTGTCACGGCTTGCCGATTGAAGCGGTCGTCGAAAAAAAGGTTGGTAAAGTAGGTCAGAAGGTCGATGCCACGGAGTTTCGTAAGCTATGCCGTGAATATGCTGGCAAACAGGTTGAGCAGCAAAAAGAAGGCTTTATCCGCATGGGTGTATTGGGTGAGTGGGATGAGCCTTATTTAACCATGAACTTTAAAACTGAGGCGGACATCGTTCGTTCGCTTGGAAAAATTATTGAAAAAGGGCATTTGGTTAAGGGGCAGAAGCCGGTTAACTGGTGTTTAGATTGTGGTTCATCTTTGGCAGAAGCTGAGGTTGAGCATCAAGATAAAAAATCTGATTCAATAGATGTTAAGTATCTGGCGGTTGAGCAAAATAAGATAGCTGAAAAGTTTGGTGTTTCTGATTCTGTTGATGCTATTTATTTGGTTATCTGGACAACTACACCCTGGACATTGCCAGCGAGTATGGCGGTAACATTACATGAAGATTTTACCTATTTACTCATTAAAACAGAAAAAGGTGCGCTAGTTTTAGAAGAGTCGCTACATGAGGCCGCTTTGGCACGATATGAGCTAGAAAATCAAGGTTTGTTAGGCACATGTAAAGGCTCTGATCTTGAAGGTTTAATGTTAAAGCATCCTTTCTATGAGCGTGAACTGCCAATAATATTGGGTGAGCATGTTACTGCAGAAGGCGGTACAGGTGCCGTTCACACCGCCGCCGCACACGGAACGGATGATTATATTGTCGCTAAAAAATACAACTTAGAAGTGATTAACCCATTGGGTAATGATGGTCATTTCTTTGAAGATGTTGGACTAGTCGGCGGACAATTTGTTTATGGTGGTAATAAAACCGTATTGGCAGAAATTGCTGCTAATGGTAGTTTGCTATGCCAAGAGAAAATTAATCATAGTTACCCGCATTGTTGGCGTCATAAAACACCGATTATATTCCGTGCTACGCCACAGTGGTTTATTAGTATGGATAAAGAGGGTCTACGAGACACTGCCTTAAAAGGTATTAAAGACGTTAACTGGGTGCCTGATTGGGGTGAGAGTCGTATTTCTAAAATGATTGAAACGCGCCCAGACTGGTGTATTTCTCGTCAGCGTTTTTGGGGGGTGCCGATTCCTTTGTTTGTGCATAGTGAAACGCAGGAGCTACATCCTAAGACATTAGAAATTATGGAGACTGTGGCAAAAGGTATTGAGCAAGAAGGTATTGAATACTGGCATCGTATGACTTCAGTAGAGTTAATCGGCGATGATGCTAATGATTATGAAAAAACCACCGATACATTGGATGTTTGGTTTGACTCTGGTACGACACATTTCTCGGTATTAGACCGTGAAGATCATCTGTATTCTCCTGCGGACATGTATTTAGAAGGTTCGGATCAACATCGAGGTTGGTTCCATTCATCATTGCTAACCTCATCTGCGATGCACGGCAGGGCACCCTACAAAAACGTATTAACGCATGGTTTTGTGGTGGATGAAAACGGCAAAAAAATGTCAAAATCAGATAGTAACGGTATTGCTCCCGTTAAAGTGATGAAGAATTTGGGTGCAGATATTTTACGCTTGTGGGTGTCATCATCTGATTATTCTCGTGAGATTACCGTATCGGATGAAATCTTAAAACGCTCGGCTGATGCGTATCGCCGTATCCGAAATACAGCGCGTTATTTGTTATCAAACACCAGTGATTTTAACCCTGCAACGGACGTAATTGCACCTGAAGATATGCTGGCGCTAGATCGTTGGGCGATGGACAAAACAGCAAAGTCACAAGCAATTATTGTGAAAGCGTATGAAGATATGCAGTTCCATTTAGTGTATCAAGAGATACTAAAATTCTGTTCGATTGATATGGGTAGTTTATATTTAGATATTACTAAAGATCGGCAATACACCATGCCAGCGAACTCATTACCACGCCGATCAGCACAAACGGCGGCGTATCATATTTTGCAAGCTTTAGTGCGTTGGATGTATCCGATTACTAGCTTTACCAGTGAAGAAATTTGGGATTCAATTTATGCAGGGGAAGGTGCAGAAAAGCCGGTTGATTATGTACTGCTTACAGAGTGGTATACCGAGTTATTTGAGTTAGGTGATAACGAGGCGCTAAGTGAATCAGATTGGGAAAATATTTTTGAGGTACGCGTCGCTGTGAGCAAGCAACTGGAGCAACTTCGCAAAGATAGCGCTATCGGCTCCTCACTGAATGCAGACGTCACTGTTTATGCTACTGGTGAAACGTTTGATGCACTAAATAAGCTTGAGCAGGAGTTGCGTTTCGTACTTATCACGTCAGGTGCAACTGTTGAAAATGTTGATAGTAAGCCAGCAGATGCAATCGAGGCAGAAGGGGCTAGTGGTGTTTGGCTCAGCGTTAAAGCATCAGGTGCGGAAAAGTGTGTGCGTTGTTGGCATCATCAAAAGAGCGTCGGTAACGATACCGATCATCCCGATCTTTGCGGCCGTTGTGTTGAAAATGTGAGTGGTAAAGGTGAGGCACGTAGTTATGCTTAAAAACACCAGCAACTCAGATGATGACTCGGGTCTTGATGTTGAGAAGTCACGTAGTCCGCAATTAAAATGGCTTTGGATAACTTTTGTCATTGTTTTTATCGATCAAATTACCAAGTGGATGGCTGAGGCTAATCTTGAATTAGGTAAGGATGTGTTTGAGGTAATACCTCATCTAAACTTTGCTCTAGCGTACAATTATGGCGCTGCTTTTAGCTTTTTAGGTAATCAAGGTGGCTGGCAGCGTTGGTTTTTTGTGATTTTGGCTTCGGTCGTGAGCATCGTTATTCTTATTTGGTTAGCACGATTAAAAAAGCAGGAAACCGGTTTAGCTATCGGTTTGTCATTGATTCTTGGCGGGGCTGTAGGTAACTTGATCGACCGAGCTTTGTATGGCCGAGTGATTGATTTTATTGATGTGTATGCCGACTGGGATGTTTTCTTTCTGCACAACGGGCATTTTGCGACATTTAATGTGGCAGATATTGCGATAAATATCGGCGCGGTTATTTTAGTTACAATTAGCTTGTTTACTAAAGATGAAGATGAGGAGCGAAAACAGTAAAAATGTTTAAGGTAATAACACAATTATTTTGTGCTTTGATAATATCAATGTTAGCTGCTTGTGGTGGAGAGAGAGCAGAGAGTGATAGCTATTCAAGAAGTGATGGTTTCCTAGATATTACTCCAGCATTGCTATCGGGGAAAATATTTTATTATCAGTATGAGGCCGATGGTTTAAGACTTTTTGAAAGAATTAGTATTACAGATAGTGACTCGCTAAATCTTCAAAGTGTATTTCGTGACGATCGTACAGGTGATGCTAATTTAGCTGGTGATTATCCGTATTCTTTAAGGAAAGGTTGATCTAAGAATTCAGCTGGCTACCTTAAATAAAGAGTTTAAACTGAAGGCTATTTTTAGCGACTTTTGGTTGGTAGAAATGGTAGAAGGTAGTAGGGTTGTAGGGTTGTAGGGTTGGGCCACTAGAGTTAAAATTATATTTTTTAAAGCCTCCTAATTTCCCAGAAGAAATTCAGTAACTCTTTTATTTTGTAAGAGTGAAAGCATCAACTACACCTTTTGTAATATCTTTGAAATAACAATCTGCTTTATTGCTGGCTTTACCAAAGCTACAAATCAAAGCACCAGCTACTGCACCTGTATTAGCATTTTCTCTATGTGCCCACCAGTTGTCGTCTCTTTGTAAAGGGCGAGAAGACTTTCCGCCTAAACCAGAAAGAATAACAATTGTCTCTCCTCGTTTTAGATTAGCTGTTTTAGGGTCGTTGTTGGCGATGACTTGGTGCTCAATATCGCTGAATAAATAACTACGTGCATAGGCGTGTTCATGGGCTGTGGTAATTAACGCGCCTTGCTCTTTGCAAGCTTCATAAACGCCCCAGCCAGCTTCATCAAGTTTATTGCCCGTTTGCATTTTGGTCATGTTTTTATGCCATGCACAGATTTTCCAGCCATTATCACCATCAAGTTCTTTATTGATATATTTGACATGCTCGTAATCAAATTGATTAGGTGAAACTGAAACGATTTTAATTCCTTTGTAAATACAGCTGCTTTCTTCTCCAGGTGTTCCTGAGCAAGATAAATTTGGATTAGCATCCCAATCTGCGGTTATACGTTGGTATTCTTGCCATAATTCCCAGCTATCATCAGCATCATGGTTGCCTGCAACAGCGATTATAGGGAAGTCTGAGCCTAAAATATCATCGTGCATTTTCTTCCAAGCGGCTGGGTTGTTTTTATAATCGAAGTCACCGTTGATTAATAAAAGCTCAACACCTTCATTTTTGATCATTTTTAGAAGCTTGTGTGCGTTATCACTAATACTTTGGTCGCCGATGATGGCTATTTTAATATCTGACTTATTGGGGCGAGTAGGATTGTTGCCTCCCCCTTCACCATTATTTGTGCCACTATTGCTGTTTTTGTTAGAACTGCTACTCCCACATGAAAAAAGTAGGAAAGACAAAAGAGTAATTGTAAGAAGCTGTATAGTATTATTCATAGTTAAATTCTATGGTTAATAACTAAGCCTTATTACGAGGAGGTGACAAAAGTATAACTTTTTCCGATAAAAGGGATTAATAAATTAAGTTCAGCATACCAATCATGACAATTAAGAAGAGAATTGTCATGATGCTTCCCGCTTTAATAAAGTCAGATACTCGATATCCTCCTGGTCCCATTATGAGTGCATTCACTTGATGTGTGGGGATTAGGAATGAGTTGGAGGTTGCAATCGCCACGGTTAGTGCAAATACAGCAGGGTTTGCGCCAACGCCTAAGGCAATGTTGACGGCTAAAGGCACTAATAATACAGTTGCGCCTACGTTTGACATTACCAAGCTGAATAATGTGGCGAGTATTGCAATGGCGCTTTGTATTACCCAGATAGGCATATCGCCAACGACACTTAAGGTTTGATCTGCAATCCATTTGGCAGTGCCTGTTTGCTCTACTGCTAAACCTAGTGGAATTAAACTAGCGAGTAAAAATACAGTTTTCCATGAGACGGCTTGATAAGCCTCATCAATATTTAGAACACCTGAAAGAATCATTCCAAGCGCGCCGGTAAGTAAAGCAATAGAGAGGCGTACATCTGTGAAAAGTACCATGGTGAGAGCGATAGCAAAAAATACTAAGGCCCACATGAGTTTTTGCGGGCGTAGTTCTTCTTTGGGATAGTTATCAGTGATAACAACAAAGTCGGGTGATTTATTGAGTTGAACCAAGGCATCCCAAGGGGTATATACGACGAGTGTATCGCCAGCTTGCATAGGGATGCTTCGAATGTCATCACCTTCATGCAGGGTTTCTCCATTACGATGCAAGCCTATCATTGAGGTGCCATAGGTTTTGCGCATCCAGATGTCTCTAGCACTTTTACCGACCATTGAGGAGCTGGGTGGGATAACAATTTCAGCAATGCCGGTTTTACTTTGTGAGAGTTCATCTGCAAAAGTTTGTAACGAAGCACGCTTTTCGAGTTTATCGTACTTTTGAAGAAATGATTTTAATTCTTTACTCTCTGAGATTATGGCCAGCACCATGTTTTCTTCAACTGCGGTATCTCGATCTAATGCGCCAGGGCCAATTCGTGGTGAGCTGTTAGGGCGCTTAGTCGCAATAATTCTAATTTTATATTTTGTTTCGATGTCATCAAGGTGGCGATTAATTAAAAGACTACCTTTGCCTACAACAACTTCATGTAAGGTGTAGCGAAGACCATATACATCCTCAAAATAGCGCAGGTCATCATTTTTTGTGCCTGTTTCTTTGGAGCTGGGTAATACAAAGCGACCCGCTATAACGAAGTAAAGAATCCCTACAATGATGAGCGGTGCGCCAATGGGGGTAACTGAGAAAAGACCCCAAGTATCCATTTGTTGATCCGCTGGAAGAGCGGTGTTGGAGGTTTGAATTAGGTCATTTAATAGAATGAGTGGTGATGAGCCAACCATTGTCATTGTGCCACCTAATATGGCTGTAAAACCCATTGGCATCAGGAGGCGTGACATAGGTACGCCAGAGCGAGCAGAAATACGTGCTACAACAGGTAAGAATAGGGCGGCAGCACCGACATTTTGCATAAATGAGGAAATAAAACCAACGGTACCTGAAATTATGGGAATAATGCGTTTTTCAGAGGTGCCTCCAACTTTTAAAATAAAGGCTGCAACCTTAGTCATAATGCCTGTTTTATCTAAGCCTGCGCCAATAATCATTACGGCAATAATGGACATAACGGCATTACTGGAGAAGCCATCAAATAAATGCTTAGGATTAACTAGTGCCTCATTAAGCCCCATAAGTGGGAAAAATAAACTACTCAGACCAAGTAACACCATAATACTAATGGCAGCAACATCAACATCAACAATTTCAAACGCAAACAGGTAAATGGTTAGAACCAGTAGAATAGCTACCCAGGCAACCTGAATAGTCGGGGCAACAGAAGCTAAAAATGCGGCCAAAGCGATAAATATAATAAGCGAAGGTAGTTTCTTTTTTATAAGGCTTAGTGTTGTAACTTTATCAGCTGTTAGTTGAGTCATTGTTGCCTCTAGTTTTCGTATTATGTAAGGTGCGAGAATGAGGCCGAATATTACAGAAGTATAGGTTTAAAAGGAAATGAAAATTGTTAGAGTGTAATTAGAGCGCAGATAAGGCGCGGAATTAAAAGAAAAGCCTGTTGAGAAAAATACAATTTTGGTATTGCTGTGAATTAGGAAAATAGAACTTTTTAAAATCACTTAGGTGCTACGTCAAATGGGAGAGGGTAGTAGTTGCTAAGGCGCGGTTTCTTTCCAAGGCTTATAACCATCCACGAAAACAGCGAGTTCTTTTCTAATATCGCTTGCTCCAGCGTTCAACATAGTTTTTTGCAAGCTGTCCAAGTGCGAATTTAACTTGGCTTTTTCGATAAAGACTTCGTTGGCTTGCATGATACGCTTGTGTTGGGTTTTGCTAACATTATCGCCAATTAATAATTCTTCGTAGAGCTTTTCTCCAGGGCGCAGTCCGGAATATTCTATTTCAATATCACCTTCGGGGTTTTGATCATCTTTGATGCTTAGCCCTGCGAGTGAAATCATCTTTTTTGCGAGGTCTACTATTTTGACTGATTCACCCATATCCAACACAAAGACTTCTCCGCCTTTAGCCATCGCCCCTGCTTGAATAACTAATTGAACAGCTTCGGGTATCGACATGAAAAAGCGGGTAATTTCTTTGTCGGTTACTGTAATCGGCCCACCTTCTTTTATTTGTTGTCGAAATTTTGGAACAACTGATCCAGAGGATCCTAAAACATTGCCAAAGCGGACCATTGAAAAAACTGTTTTGCAATTTTCTTGATCAGCGAATGCTTGGAGCACCAGCTCTGCTACACGTTTAGAACAACCCATTACATTGGTCGGACGAACGGCTTTATCGGTCGAAATTAATATGAAGGTTTCAACGTCCGCATCTAAGGCATGTTGAGCTAAAAGCTGCGTGCCAAAAATATTATTACTTAAACCAGCAACGGGGTTTCCTTCAACAAGGGGTACATGTTTATACGCTGCTGCGTGATAAATGGTTTGCACAGATTTATTGTTAAATAACTGTTTTAGTAAAATAGGGTTAGTGATGGAACCTAAAACCTTATCAACTTTTATCGATAAATTATTTTTGGCTAAAACTTCTTCCAGCTCTTGTTCTATTTGGTAAAGCGCAAATTCACTTTGTTCTAATAAGATAAGTTTTTTCGGTGATAGACTTATTATTTGGCGGCAAAGCTCTGAGCCAATAGATCCACCTGCACCAGTAACCATGACGGTTTTATCTTTAATATTGGCGGGTAGTAGCGACTCATCAGGTTTAATTACCTGTCTACCTAATAAGTCATCAATATCAATTTCTTTGATGTCAGAAGTGCTTAACTTGCCGCTAGCAAGGTCAGAGAAAGAGGGTACACTACGAAGAACGATAGGAAGGTTTTCTAAACGCTTGAGGATGCTTTGTCGTTTTTTTCTTCCAATCGAAGGCATTGCAAGGATGATTTCATCAATGGAATTTTTATCGCTAAGTTCATCGAATTGAAGTGAAGAGTAGACCTTTGAGCCAAGAATATTCATGCCCTTTAAGTTTGGATCATCATCAATGAAGCCGAGTAGTGAATATTTAGGGTCTGATTCAATGACTTTGGCTAATTGTGAGCCGGCTAAACCTGCACCATAGATAAATACTTTTTTACCTATGGTTGATTTTGAGAGAGGTCCATATAGCCAGTTTTGGGCAATCAAGCGCGTTACGATAATTAGTGTTGAGGTGGCAAGCCAGTAAAGAAGTGCAACGGATGCGGGTATTTCAGCCAAGTGAAGTAAGTTAATAATTCCCACCCAAACCACGGTGGATAGTAACGTAGCTCCAATAATAGTTAATATTGATTGGCTACGAAAGTGTTGTAATACGGCACGGTATAAACCCAGTTTAAGAAAAATAGGTAACGCAATTAAAGTCGCTAGTGGAAAAATTAGCCAGCCATTGTTTTCAGTAGGAGTATAAAACTCTTGAAAGCGTAATGAGAAGCATAAAAATAACACAATAGGGATGATTAAGGCATCAAACGCCACTAAAATTAGACGCTTTTTTGCGCGAGACTTTGATTGTAATGTGTTTTTAAGGTTCCTCGTCATTACTCCATTCTACTTGATTGGCGTGATAGTGTTAAATTATTTGTGTGCAATTTATTTATAATCACTGTAATAAGAATTATACCCATAGCCATATCCATAAGTAGAGGCCTTGGGTACATAACCATTAAAGATAAAGCCTTTGGTATCTATACCATTGTTAGAAAGTATATTGACTGCGTGCTCAATCTCTTTCATTGAATGGCGCTCAGAGTGAACTACCATAAACACAACGCCCGCGTGGGCACCGATTATTGTGGGATCAGTAACGGCATGAACAGGCGGAGAGTCAATTAAAACTAGGTCATAGTTTTCAGAAAGTAGATCAAGCAATTTTTTAAAGTAATCATGCATTAATAGCTCGGATGGGTTAGGTGGTACTTGTCCGCGCGTCATTATATCAATCGAAATATTATCTTCTTTGTCGACTTTTATGGTTTGAATTGCCTCCTCAAGAGTGGCTTTTTCAGTGATTATGTCTGATAGCCCAACTGATGGTGTATTGGATAATTCCTTGTTAAAAAGATCATGCAGATAGCCTTTGCGCATATCAGCGTCAATTAATATCACTTTTTGCCCTGAAGCAGCAGCAACCGCCGCAAAGTTTGACGATATAAATGATTTTCCGATATTGGGTGATGGGCCAGTAATCATCACGATATTGTTTTTAGCTTCATGCAAAGCAAAGTGTAAGCTGGTGCGTAAGCTGCGTAAACCTTCTATCGCAGGGTCATGCTTATCTTGGGTAGCGAGTAACTTTTTCTGTTTTCTATTTTTCTCTGTTAAAGAATTAGTTAGTTTTACTGCGTCAGAAAAAGGAATGGTTGCATATACAGGAATACCCATTTCTTTTTCAAGTTTTTCCGGGTTATCAACCGTATGCTTTAAGGCTTTGCGAAGGAATACAGTGAGTAGGCCGAGCATAATACCAGACAGCGCGCCTAAGGCTAAGATCATAGTCTTTTTAGGTTTTACAAAATCTTCATCTATATCTGCGGTGTCTACAATGTAGGCGTTACCTACAGTGCTGGCCTTGGCTATCTTAAACTCTTGAATTTTATTGAGTAAATCAATGTAAATTTCATTAGATACCTTATAGTTGCTTTCTAATTTAAGAATTTTTTGTTGAGTCTGAGGTAGTTTTGATATGGTGCCCTTTGTTTGATCTCGCCGTCTTAGTAATTCCTTTTCTTGAGCGGCTAGTGCCAAGAGTTTTGGATGATTTTCAGTGTAGCGTTGAGTTAAGTCTTCCTTAATTAAGGATAGTTTTTGTAACTCGGTATTGATCGATGAAATCACATCAAGCACTGCTTGCGTTTCTTTGGATAAATCCGCTGTTTTGTTGATTGTTCTATATTCTTTTAGTTGGGCTTCGGCAGAACCTACAGCCTCTCTAACCGGTTTAATTTGTTCTTCTAAAAACCTAAGAGCATTGCTGGCTTCCTCCGAGCTTCGTGATTTATTTTGTTCAACATAAGTCGTGGATACTTTGTTGAGTGTTTTTACAATGGTTGATTCGTTTAAGCCGGTCAGCGATAAAGAGATGATTCCTGTTTTTTTACCTTTTTCAGAGGCTTTAATCTGTTTTTTTAGATTAGCTATGGCTTTACGAGTTGAGAGCTTTTTAAGGATAAACTCGGTACCAGGAAGCCCTGTTAGTTCTGATATATAGGCAGTTATTTTTTTGTTATTTGAGGATGCGGCTTTGCCAACCCTGCCTTTTAATAGAGACTCTTCTTTATAAAATATTTCGTATTTATTTTTTTCAGTGATAACCAGCGTAAGTGGTTTTCTTAAAAGTTCACTTGGGACTTTTAAGCGATCGACTTGGATTTTTTCATTTCCCCA
>Ga0256839_1006129_pt1 | contig 10727 bp, 6 predicted proteins | sample 354166metaG_FD_185968 | JGI IMG/M metagenome (GOLD analysis project Ga0256839, IMG submission 185968) | Hydrothermal vent microbial communities from Mid Atlantic Ridge, Atlantic Ocean - 354-166 | ecosystem: Environmental > Aquatic > Marine > Hydrothermal vents | place: Atlantic Ocean: Mid... | reverse complement strand
CTTGACCCCATAGCATCTGCCGTTTTGGATCAGCAGGTCATAAACCAATGTATTTCGTTGAAGCTGATGCTTGTTCTGCACCATCGCAAAGTAATGCATATAGCGCCCCGTCGCATCCCCACCTGCATGCACGATCCGCTCTACCGAGTGCGCCGCCTCCTTGGTGTAGAGGATATTACCCTTCTTATTTCGGTCAAACGCCATCCCCGCCTTGATCATCTCGGGGGTCGTACGCAAAGAGGTACGGGAGAGGATCTCGACCGCTTCAGGGTCGTTATGGTAGGCACCCGCGGCCATCGTATCTTCGATATGCACGGGGACATCCGCTTCATTAAGTGCCGTCGCCATCCCGCCCTGTGCGTAGAAGGTATTGCACTCCCAAGGGATATCTTTGCAGACCACCAGTACCTTTTTGCTCGCAGGGAGCTTCATCGCGGCATAGAGCCCGGCGATCCCGGCACCGATGATGATCACATCATACTTTTGCACACTCAGCCTTTGGATGATGTCTGGTTTTGTGGAGTATCCGGTACATATACCGGTGCAGTCTTGTGTCCGCACGCTGTCAATACCATACAGCAAACTGATGCTATAATCACCTTATGAAAAATACGTCTATGATCTTGTCTCATCTTCTTAATCTTCCTCAATTCAACTATTTAAAACAGCAGGCGTGCTACCGTAAGTTCCTCACGCTTCTTAGCCCCAAATGGCAACGTGCCATCGCTTTTGTCTATGTCAAAAACGATACACTCTTCATTGTCCTGAAACATCCGGGTTTCAAGATGGAACTCAATTATAATAGAGATTTATTAAAAAGTGTATTAACGCAAATGACGGCTCACGATCCTGAGTGTCGGATGTTACAAGCAAATAAAGTCGCGATCTTCCACAGTAGATACTATACGATGACCCCCAAAAAAGAGAATGAGACCATTCCCCGATATTATGAACTCGCCGCCGGTGATTTCTCTGTCAATAGTGAGGATCCGGATCTTGCCGCACGCTTTGAGAAGACCAAACGGTTGATCGCATGCAACAAGTGATCCAAAACCTACCCGATACCCCAGGGATCTACCAGTATTTTGATGCACAGGGCAGACTCCTCTACGTAGGGAAAGCAAAGAGTCTCAAACACAGGGTCAAGAGCTACTGGCGTTTCACCCCCTCTTTTCATCCCAACCCTTCACAGAGTCCGCGTATCCTCAAAATGCTTCACGAAGCTTCCAACCTGGAGTATATCGTCGTAGCAAGCGAAGAGGACGCGCTGATCCTGGAGAACTCCCTGATCAAACAGCTCAAACCGCGTTACAACATCCTCCTGCGTGATGACAAGACCTACCCCTATATCTACATCGACCGCTCACAGCCCTACCCGAGATTCGAGATCACACGCAAAGTGATCAAAGGCAAAGAGATCGACTATTACGGTCCTTTCCCCTCAGGCGGACGGGCACTGCTTGATGCGCTCTACGAAGTCTACCCTCTCGTGCAGAAAAAATCCTGTCTGAGAGAGGGGCAGGCGTGCCTTTTTTATCAGATCAACAAATGTCTTGCACCTTGCGAAGAGAAGGTCACACCCCAAGCGTATGCTCTGATTGTCCAAGAGGCTCAAGAGGCGATCCTCAAACGTAAAAAGCTTATCGACAAACTCTCCGAGCGTATGGGGATGCTGGCGATGCAGGAGCGTTTCGAAGAGGCTGCCGCACTGCGCGATACGATCCGTGCGATCGAGTCACTCTCCGTCACCTCCACGATCGACCTTGCCAATACGCTCGATGCGGATATCTTTGCGATCCTCAACGGGGAAGAGCGGGGAGTGATCGTCAAACTCTTTATGCGGCACGGCAGGGTCATCTCCTCCTCGCACAACTACTTCCGACAAACCCACATCTTTGATGAGAACGAAGCCTACAAGCAAGCGCTGCTGGAATTCTACAGCATCGATACCCCCCAAATGGCACGAGAGATCCTCGTCGCACACGATTTTGAGGATGCTCCCAAAGTCGCACAGGCACTCAGTGAGCGTTTCGGCAAGAAGATCACCCTCTCGCACCCCAAACGGGGTACCAAATCCAAACTGACCGCACTGGCACTCCAAAACTGCAAAGAGCTTCTACGCAAAGAGGAGCGCACCTCTCTGATGGAGCAGAAGATCGCCGACCTGCTGAACCTCTCCTCTTTTCCCTACCGGGTTGAGACCTTCGACAACTCACATATGATGGGGGTCGCAACGGTCGGGGGGATGGTCGTGTGGGATGAAGGCAGATGGGACAGATCAAGCTACCGCCGTTACGAACTGCATAGCAGAGACGAGGTGGGACAGATGAGAGAGATGCTCTCCCGCCGTATCGCGGATTTTGCCCACACCCCTCCTCCGGATCTCTGGATACTCGACGGCGGTAAAGCCAATCTCAACCTTGCACGAACACTGCTTGAAGAAGCTAACGTCAATCTCGATGTTATCGCCATCGCCAAAGAGAAGCTCGACGCCAAAGCACACCGCGCCAAAGGTGCGGCAAAAGATATCCTCTACACACTTCGGGGCATCATCGAACTTCAAGCCAACGACAGCAGACTGCACTGGATCCAGAGACAGCGCGACGAAGCCCACCGTTACGCCATCGCCTATCATAGAAACAAAAAACGAAAAGAGGATACCCGGCTCTCGCTGCTGGACCAAAACGGTATAGGGAAAGCTACGCTCCAAAAGCTTCTGAACTACTTCGGTACGTTTGAGGCGATCGATAACGCTTCTTATGACGAGATCACCAAAGTCACCAATAAAAAAATTGCAAAGATCATCACATCAAATAAGAAAAAATGATGCTATTTTGTGTTTTTTGTATGATATTTTACAGGCTTTCATTCGGGTTTTAGCAAACTTATTATAAAGTTAACACAAGACATTCTGCACACATGACTGCTTGCAGAGGATTGAAGGAGGAAGGAAGACCATGAGAAGGCCAGATCCGATAGATGAAGAGTACCGGTTTTCCGACGGCTTGATCGTCAGCTCTACTGATCTCAAAGGTATCATTACCTATGCCAATCGAAAATTTTGTGAGATCGCAGGCTATACCAGGCAGGAACTTATGGGGAAAAATCACAACATTGTACGCCATCCGGATATGCCCAAAGCCGCTTTCAAAGAGCTTTGGGATACGATCCAAGCAGGAAAAGAGTGGACAGGCGTGGTCAAAAACCTTCGTAAAGACGGCAGATATTACTGGGTCTACTCACATATCGCTCCGATACTCAATAATGACGGAGAGATCACAGGCTATACCGCAGCACGAAGACCTGCTTCGGAAAATGAAGTCAGTGAATGTATACCGCTCTACAAAGAGATGGTCGCCAATGAGAAACAATAAAAAGGAGTGTCATTAACTATGTACTATATCATCAACCAATCCGATCAGATCGTCGCTGTCGACCCTCAGCTCCTTGCGGAACTTGGGGTAAACGGTATAGACGAGTTTTATAAAAAAGTAGCTATCGGAGAGATCACCTTCACTCCGGACAATGAGCATCTTGTCATCACCACAGGCACCCAAAAGCGCCACTATGGCGTGACGCTTGCGCCTCTCTCCGGTATCCTTGGTGATATCCGTCTTGTACAGCTTTCTCCCGAGAGCAATACAGAAACTCCGGAGGGGGTCGCACCGGCATCCTCCACTGAAGAGATTTCACTTGATGCGATCGATCTGTTTGAAACGAAAGAGGAGACGGCAGAGGAGGAGAGCGCAGATACCTCCGATACGGCAGATGCTGACGAGAAATCCTCAACAGAGACACTGACCGATGAGACGGAGGATGAAGCGCTCTTCGATCTTCTTCTGCCTACGGATACGGAAACGAAGATCAATGATCTTGGTACTGAGGATCGGGCGGATGACGCTTCACAGAGTAGTCCGATCTATATCGATGTCGAGCGCATCAGTGAATCCATCGGGATCTCTACAGAGGATTACAACCTCTTCCTTGACGAATATATCGATACGGCATTGACTTTCGAAAAAGCGTTGCAGAGCGACAACACCAAAGAGAAAGAAGATGCGCTCAATGCACTCTCTCACCTCTCCAATGTACTACAGCTTCCCTATGTCGGAGAGATACTTGATGAGATCAGAAACAGCAGTGACGATCAACGTACCGAAGCAATAGGCGCTTTCTTCTCTGCACTCAGCCGGCTGACTACCGCCCATTTTGACGAAGAGAGACCCTCTGTACCACAACAGGAAACTGACACCAAGAAAGAAGAGACGGACACACCGCCGCAAACACATGCCAAGCGTCCGCCAATCGATCTGAGCGATGTCAAACCTATACACTTCGACTTTCAACTTGAGGAGGCGGCAAACGATCTCAGCCTTCCGGTAGAACTGATCGAAGAGTTCGTCAACGACTTTATCGCCCAGGCACATAAAGAGACTGAGAAGATGCTTGCAGCATACGAGCAGGGTGATCTGGAAACGGTACAGAAGATCGGGCATTTGCTCAAAGGGACCTCCAGCAACCTGCGGATCACACCTCTCTCCGACACCCTCTACGAAATTCAATTCAACGAGGATATCGACAGGGTTCCCGAACTGGTGAAGAACTACTGGGCACACTTCCTGTCACTGGAAAAACAGATCGAACTCATCTCAAAAAAGTAAAAGGAAATAGACAATGACCATTCGCAACAGACTCAAACTGATCGCACTCGTACCGATCCTCTTGCTTCTCTTGTTGTCAGGTTACTTCTTCGTGACATCATACATCAACTACGAGAAAGCACAGGCACTCAAAACCGTCTTGAGCAACAACGCATACCTGAGCAAATCACTCACCGAAGTGGGCAAAGAGCGGGGCTTGGCGGCACTTTATATCGGTAGTGACCGCAAAGCCTACAGTAGCCTGTACAAAAAACAGCAGTCACTTTCAGACAAAACATTGTCACAGATGAGAAGCAAGATCGTACCCAATAACGGCACACTGCTTCCTTTCCTTCCCAGACTTTTAGGAGAAAACACCGAGCTAAATGCCGAAAAATACCGGAAAATGCTAGCAAACCTCAAGAAGCTTCCTGCTATCAGAAAAGAGACGGAAGAACCAAACAGCGATTTCAAAAAGGTATTCTTTGACGGTTATACCTTACAGATCACCGCGCCTCTTACGGAAAACCTCCTCCATGTCAACAACTTCGCCCTCGATACGGAGATCGCTTCGCTTGTCTCCACCCTCTCCCAGCTCTATACGATCAAAGAGAATGCAGGACTCGAGCGAGGATATGTTGCATACTATATGACCCAAAAAGCTTCAATGGCATTTGACGAGATCGCCCTTTGGGATCACCTCAAAACCAAGGCGAACTTCTTCGAACTTGAACAGGTATCCGATCCGACGTTACGTGCCGAGCTCAACAAGATCCTCGGAAACCCCGGTGCCAAAGCGATGCTTCAGGAGCTTGCTGAGACCTCATCTTCCATCCAGACCGACGTCGACAACGGAGACTATGCCGAAGACGCGATGGACTGGTTCTCTCTGCAGACCAAAAAGATCTCACTCTTCAACAAAGCGGAACTTGTCGTCTCCAATGTTCTCTGGAAAAAAGCGGACATCTACCTGCAAAAGCAGCTCTCACTGCTTGCGATCGCATCCGCCATTCTTCTGCTGAGTTTGCTTCTGGCTTACCTGGGCTACATCACCGCCCGCGACATCACTAGAAACATCAAAGAGCTTGAGGACGTTCTGAACAAAGCGGTCGAAGATATGAAGCAGAGCGACCAGTATCTCTCTGCCGATACCGCCCATATCGAAAATATCGACCTTGATACCCACGAAGGTACCAAAGAGGCGTATAAGTTCCTTGAGACACTTGTCGAGACCGCCAAAGAAGATAAACAGATCGCACTTCAGGCGAACGAAGCCAAATCTCTCTTCCTTGCCAACATGTCCCACGAGATCCGTACACCGCTCAACGGTATCGTCGGCTTTACCGAGATCCTACGAAGTACGGACCTGGATGCGGAACAAAAAGAGTTCCTCAACATTATCGACAAGAGTTCGGAAAACCTACTTAGCATTATCAACAACATCCTTGACCTCTCCAAGATCGAGAGTAACAAGATCGAGATCGAAAATGTAGTCTTTGATGCATCAGAGGAGTTCGAAAGTGCAGTCGAGACCTATGCGGTCGGTGCGGCAGAGAAGAATATCGACCTGAACTTCTACATGGATCCGACCATCTCTCCAAAGCTCAAGGGAGATCCGACCAAGATCAAAGAGGTCATCATCAACTTGCTCAGCAACGCCATTAAGTTCACCAGTTACGGCGGGCAGATCAACCTCAAGATCGAGAAGGTCAAAGAGGATAATGGCAAGGGCGCTCCACGTATCCTCTTCTCTGTTCAGGACAACGGTATCGGTATGACAAAAGATCAACAGGAGCGTATCTTCGATGCCTTCTCTCAAGCGGATGTCTCCGTTACCAGAAAATACGGCGGTACCGGTCTGGGGCTTACGATCTCCGCACAGTTTGTTGAACTGATGGGAGGAAAACTCGAGCTTGAAAGCGCTAAAGATCAAGGTACGACTTTCTACTTCTCTATTCCACTTGAAGAGGTAGGCGGTACAGAGATCAACTACAACCATGCCTTCGAAGACATGACCATCTGCAAGTATCAGGAAGATATCCCGACCGTACTCGATACCTACCTCGCCTCGTACTTCGATTACTTCGGACCGGAGGTCAAGCACTTTGACTCCGTCGCAGAGCTGAAAGATCTTAACGATAAGGCGATCTGCAAAACCGTCTGGCTCGATATAGACAAAACCAAGCAAAACATTCTTGATGCAGTCGCCAATGTTGACAAAAACAAATTGATCATCATCGCCAATGTCACCAGCCGTGCCAAGATCGATGCGATGGGCATACATCAGGACAATGTCATCTTCAAACCTGTCACACTCAGTAAACTCAAGAGTGTACTCACACGCACCGCGAACACAATGCCGGAGCTGGTAGAGAAGCAGCTTCAGACACAAGCGACACAGTTCGATGCAAAAGTACTTGTCACAGAGGACAACATCATCAACCAAAAACTGATCAGGCGTGTTCTTGAGGATCACGGTATCACCGTAGAGCTTGCCAACAACGGCCTGGAAGCCTTCGAAAAACGCAGAAACAACACATACGATCTGCTCTTTATGGATATCCAGATGCCGGTAATGGACGGGATAGAGGCAACGCATGAGATCCTTGACTACGAAGAGGATGAGGAGGTGCCTCACATACCGATCGTTGCACTGACAGCCAACGCACTCAAAGGAGATAGAGAACGCTTCCTTGCCGAAGGTATGGATGAGTACATCACCAAGCCGATCGAGACGGCAGAACTCCTCTATGTCCTCAACAAATTCCTCTCAGACAAAGCGAAACTTGTTACACAAGAACCTCAGGAGAGTATCTCCGAGGAGGAGAGCCAAGCGCCTGACACACAGAGCGAATCGGTCATCTCCGTAGAACCGACTCTATCCAACGATGATGAACCTCTTGAACTTATCGACAACCAAACAGACAAGATCGATCTTGACGAAACGATCTCTCTTGATACCGATGTAGCTGCCGAACAAGAGGAGCCCAAAAAGATCCTTGTCGCCAAAAAGTTCCTTCTTGAAAAACGTGTACTGACAAAGGTGCTTGAGAACCTTGGCGAGAGATATGATGTTGTCGAAGATATGAATGAACTTGCATCCAAAATGGCATCGGGAAGCTATGATATACTCTTTACCGATCCGGATATCGAGGTAGCGCATACCGATGGCGTGATCATTGTGACAGACAACAAACTCAAAGACGAGATCGAAGCCATGATCAAAACACATAGAGGATAAACAATATGGGAATCAAAGTATTAGTAGTCGATGATGACATGATTAACAGAATGCTTCTGAGGACACTTCTGAAGAAGAATGCCAATGTAAGCGATATTTTCGAAGCCGAAAACGGTTCGGATGCACTCAATAAGATAAAGCAGGATCCAAGCATCGATCTGATCCTGCTTGATATCATGATGCCGATCGTTGACGGGATCGAATTTCTCAAGATATTCAGGGCGGATATGAGCAATGCACATATACCCGTCATTGTTCTCTCGACGGACGACACAAGAAAAACAGAGGTCTATGACAATGGTGCAAATGACTTCATCCGCAAACCGGTCAAAGAGGAAGTACTCTTTGCCAAAATAGACCAGTGGTCGCAAGAGTAGTTAGTAGTTAGTAGTTAGTAGTTAGTAGTTAGTAGTTAGTAGTTTGACACACTTTTGACTGTGTGTCAAACCGATTTCACAACAATGCTTCTTTGAGCACCTCTTCCACATTGGATACCCCGATGATCTTGATATTCTCTTTCACCTCGTCAGGGATATCATCCAGATCTCTCTCATAGTTCTTCATCGGGATCAACGCTTTTTTGACACCGGCTTTATAGGCGGCGATCAGCTTCTCTTTGAGTCCACCGATAGGCAGTACCTTGCCTGTGAGTGTGACCTCACCGGTCATAGCGACCTTGTTATCCGCCTTTTTATTGCTCAGGATCGAAGCGATTGCAGTCACCATCGTAATCCCCGCACTCGGGCCATCCTTGGGCGTTGCTCCTTCAGGCACGTGGATATGCAGGTCATAACGCTTGTAGACCTCACTGGGATCTACCTCGATACGCTCTTCACGCTCTTTTGCCGTGTGAGGGATAATAGAGGCGGGGATCTTGAGCTTTCTCTCATCTATGAGGATCTTCACGACCGAGTGAGCGATGCGTACCGACTCCTTCATGACATCTCCCAGACTTCCCGTCAGCTGCAGTCCGCCTTTGCCTTTGATCTTGATCGCTTCGATGGTGAGCACATCTCCACCCACCGCTGTCCATGCAAGTCCCGAGACCACACCCACTTGCGGTTTTTTGTCCACCGGAGAGATCTCGAAGACCTTTTTGTCCACAAATCTCTCAAGGTTCTTCTTGGTGATCTGCACTGTCTCTCTGCTTTTATCCTCCAGCAACATACGTGCCGCCTTGCGCATCAGACCCGCAATACGGCGACGCAGGTTACGTACACCCGCCTCACGGGTATATTCGTCGATCAGCATCCTCATAGCCTTGTCCGAGATATGGAACTCATGCGGCTTGAGCGCGTGTTTTTTCAGCTCCTGAGGGATCAGGTAGCGCTTGGCAATCTCGAACTTCTCCTTGGGTGTATAGGAGTTGAGCCCGATAAACTCCATACGGTCACGAAGCGGTGCGGGGATGCGCCCCACATCGTTGGCGGTCGCAATGAAGATCGCCTTACTCAGATCGATATGGAAGTTCAGATAGTAGTCGCGGTACTTGCTGTTCTGCTCGGGATCGAGGATCTCCAGCAGTGCCGCGGTCGGGTCACCGCGCATCGAGCGCCCGACCTTGTCTATCTCGTCAAGCACGATGACAGGATCCATACTCTTGGCTTCGATGAGTCCCTGCACCAAACGACCGGGCATCGCGCCCACATAGGTACGGCGGTGTCCGCGAAGCTCATTGACATCTTCCAGTCCGCCTAGTGCGATGCGCACCAGCGGACGCCCAAGTGCGTGAGCGATGGAGTTTGCCAATGAGGTCTTCCCTACACCAGGAGGGCCTGCAAAACAGAGGATCGCACCGCCCGTCTCGGTCTGGCGTATGCCGCGCAGCTGTGCCAGCTCACGTACCGAGAAGTACTCCACGATGCGCTCTTTGGGCTTTTCGAGCGAATAGTGATCCTTGTCCAATTCTCTGGCGACATCCTCCACCGAGAGGCTCTTTTTGGTCAGCTTTCCAAAGGGCAGCTCCAGCACCCACTCCAGATAGCTCTGCAGCAGGTTGGCATCGGCACTGTCGGGATGCATCCGTGCGAAGCGGTCAAGCTGCTTGCTGATCTCCTTGTAGGCATCTTCGCTCATATTGGGCTTGAGCACCTCGATCTTCTCACGGAAGGTAGCGATCTCCTCTTCACGCTGAGTATCCATCCCCAGCTCCTGCTGGATCTCCTTGAGCTGCTCTTTAAGGAAATACTCTTTGTTGGTTTGTTCGATCTTGTTGTGTACCTTGGAGCGGATCTCCCGCTGCACCTTGGCGGACTCTATCTCGGAGGTGACAACGTCGATCAGCCCCAGCAGTCGCTTCTCGATATCAGGCTCGATATAGAGCGCATAAGCGACCTCTTTGTCCAGTTTGAGCATCGAAGAGACCAGATCGGCGATACGCTGCGGTTCGTCGTTCTCCTCGATAGTCCGTACCAGATCGGCAGGGACATGAGAGGTGAGTGTCGAGAGCTTCTTGATCTTGTCGCGCAGCACATCCATCAGCGCATCGGCACGCAGTCTGTCATAGGGTGCATCCTTGACCACGTCGATCACCGCCCTGTTGGTCTCTCCTGCGACCGGCTCGACGATCCTGCCGCGGGTAAGCCCCTGAAAGAGGATCTTCACCCTTCCGTCAGGGATATGCACCTTACGCATGATCGATCCGATCACCCCCACTTTGTACATGGCATCGAAGTCACGGCTCCCCTCCTTGCCGGGGATCGAAGAGGTCACAAAGAGCAGAGAGTTGTTCTCCATCGCGTCAGTCGCCGCATCGATGTCCTTCTGATCAGTCAGAAAGATCGGGCTGATCATGAACGGATAGAGAAACAGCTCATCCTCCACCACGATCGGCAGTGTACTTGGAA
>Ga0256839_1006128_pt1 | contig 10730 bp, 9 predicted proteins | sample 354166metaG_FD_185968 | JGI IMG/M metagenome (GOLD analysis project Ga0256839, IMG submission 185968) | Hydrothermal vent microbial communities from Mid Atlantic Ridge, Atlantic Ocean - 354-166 | ecosystem: Environmental > Aquatic > Marine > Hydrothermal vents | place: Atlantic Ocean: Mid... | reverse complement strand
TGTCGCCTTAGTCGCTAAAAGTTTTTTAGCTTCATTTACATCATCGCCAATTGCATGGGCAATTTCATTTAAAGGTAGACGTGTAAAAATCTTTAGAAATCTTTCAACATCATCGTCCTCTGTGTTGCGGAAATATTGCCAAAAATCATAAGGGGAGAATAAATCTTCATTCAGCCATACCGCACCATTAGCAGTTTTGCCCATTTTTGTACCAGATGAAGTGGTGAGCAGGGGGGTGGTGAGCGCATAAAGCTGCTCTGTGCGCATGCGATGACCAAGGTCAACCCCATTGATAATATTGCCCCATTGATCTGAGCCGCCCATTTGCAATATGCAACCATAACGGCGGTTTAATTCAACAAAATCATAGCCCTGCATAATCATATAATTAAACTCAAGGAATGAGAGAGATTGCTCGCGCTCAAGCCTAAGGCGCACACTATCAAAAGTTAGCATGCGATTGACCGAGAAATGCTTGCCAACATCGCGCAAGAATTCAACATAATTTAGCTTGAGTAGCCAATCGGCATTATTGACCATAATGGCATCAGATGCCCCATCGCCAAATTTTAGGATTTTAGAGAATATTTTTTTAATGCCAGCAATATTGTCGTTGATTTTTTCAGGAGTTAACAGCCCACGCTGTTCATCACGAAACGAGGGGTCACCAACCATAGAAGTGCCACCACCCATTAGGGCGATAGGCTTATGGCCAGCCTGTTGAAACCAATAAAGCATAGAAGTAGAAATCAAATTACCGATGTGTAGGCTGGTCGCAGTTGCATCATAGCCGACATAGGCAGTAATAGGCTGCTTTGCGCAAAGTGCATCAAGCCCCTCAGCGTCAGATTGCTGATGAATAAAACCGCGCTCATCAAGCACTTGTAAAAAGTCAGATTTAAATCTTGCCATAATATTTACTGCCTACCACTATTTCTATCTACTAATTCTATCGTCCGCCGCCCGCAGCAATATCAGCACGACGGCGATCAAGATATTCACCACATCTTTCAATAAGATCATCAACATGACCATCAAAGAAATGATTAGCACCTTCAACAATCTGCTGTTCAATGGTTATGCCTTTTTGTGTGCGAAGTTTATCCACAAGGCGCTGCACTGATTCGGGTGGTGCAACAGTGTCTTTTTCACCGTGAATAATCAGACCAGAAGAGGGGCAGGGAGCAAGAAAAGAGAAGTCATAAATATTTTCTTGTGGTGCAATAGTAAGAAAACCCTCAACCTCTGGCCGACGCATAAGCAATTGCATGCCAATCCAATTGCCAAAAGAAAACCCTGCAATCCAACACGCCTTACTATCTTTATTGATTGACTGAAGCCAATCAAGTGCAGCTGCTGCATCAGATAATTCGCCAACTCCATGGTCAAACACTCCTTGTGAGCGGCCAACACCACGTGAATTAAACCTCAAAACAGCAAAACCACGCTCTACAAACATATAATAAAGGTGATAAATAATCTGATTATTCATCGTGCCGCCAAACTCTGGGTGAGGGTGTAGCAAAATAGCAACTGGAGCATTTGGCTCTTTACCGGGCTGATAACGCCCCTCAATTCGACCCTCTGGGCCATTAAACATTACTTCTGGCATGCAAATATCCTTAACTTATTTATTAAACTGCTTATTTGATAAACTGACTTTAATGTAAATAAAGTGCAATCTGGCTTGACGAGTGGCCTTAAGACTCCTAAAACTAGCATATAATATAGCTAGATTAGAATAATTCTAAGCTAACTAAATTACAATTAGTGATGATTATAAAAAGCAATCCTTGTTGCAATCTTTGTTGAATGTCTCTTGTAGATGAAATGCAGAGCAAATTTCAAGATATTTCAGCATTGTTTTGCCTTTGTTTTAAAAAAAAAGTTCAATTATGCCTAAAACAAACGCTTATCTCGATCATAATGCCTCAACTATTTTGCTGCCCCAAGCAAAAAAGGCAATTATTGATGCGCTTGAATTGGCAGGAAACCCATCAGCTATACATAGAGATGGTCGTGTGCTTGAAGCTTTGATTGAAGATGCACGAGAAAATGTTGCAAAAGCTGCTGGTGCAAAACGCAGTGAGGTTGTTTTTACAGGTTCAGCAACAGAAAGTATAAATCAAGCTATCATTGCGGGTGTGAAGGCTCTTAAACTTGATAAGATTATTATTAGCGCTGGTGAGCATGCCGCAGCGTTAAATGCCGCAAAATCTTGTGAGCAAGAAGTTATAGAGGTTTTTCTACTCGATAATGGTCAAATTGATATTGCTCAGCTTAAAGATGAATTGCAAAAATTAGACGAAACAGGTCAAACCGCGCTTATTTGTGTGCATGAAGTGAATAATGAAACTGGAATAATTCAGCCCATTAAGCAAATAGAGACGCTTGTTGGCGCTTCGAGGCATTTTTTATTCATCGATGCGGTGCAGGCTTTTGGTAAAGCTGATCTTAGCTTTTCATCTCGCCCAGTAGATATGATGGCAATTAGCGCTCATAAAGCTGGCGGCCCCGTTGGCATTGGTGCACTTTTAATGAAATCTCATTGTGATGAGGTGCGTTTGATATATGGCGGTAGCCAAGAAAAGGGCAGGCGCTCTGGCACGCTTTCAGCCCCGCTTATTGCTGGCTTTGGTGCAGCGGCAAAGCAATTTTCACAAAGCTATGATGCTAAAAAAATCAACCAATTAGTTGAAATGCTAGAATCAGGAATAAAAAAATTACGACCAGATGCAGTGGTTTTTGGTCAAGATGTGCCACGCATGGGCAATATAATCAATTTCGCTGTGCCAGATTTAAAAGCCTCAATCGCTCTGATGGGTTTAGATATTGAGGGAGTTTCTGTTTCCTCTGGCTCTGCCTGCTCATCAGGCAAAGTAACCTATAGCCATGTTTTATGCGCTATGGGTATTTCGCCAGAATTAGCAACAGGCAGATTAAGAGTTAGCCTTGGTTGGAATTCAACAAAACAAGATGTAGAGGCATTTTTAAGTGCCTTTGGAAAAATGCTTAAACAACATGATAAAGGGCTTCAAAGCCCAAAAGCGGAGAAATAAATGCCAGCTGTTAAGGAAACAATCGATCAAGTTAAAGAAATCGATTTAGAAAAATATAAATATGGGTTTGAAACAGATATAAAAAGCGACAAAGCACCAAAAGGCTTAAGCGAAGATATTGTGCGTTTTATCTCGGCAAAAAAAGATGAGCCAGAATGGATGTTAGAGTGGCGTCTTGATGCTTATAAACGCTGGCTAACAATGGACGAGCCAGATTGGGCAAAGCTTGATTATCCAAAAATCGACTTTAATGACATTTATTTTTACTCCGCGCCAAAATCTACACCAGGGCCAAAAAGCCTTGATGAAGTTGATCCTGATTTGCTCGAAACTTATAAAAAACTTGGCATTCCGCTTTCTGAGCAGGCCGTTCTTGCAGGAGTTGAGGGGGCTAAAATTGCAGTAGATGCGGTGTTTGATTCTGTTTCTGTAGTGACAACTTTTCGTGAGGAATTGGCAAAAAGCGGCATAATTTTTTGCTCAATTTCTGAGGCAATTAAAGAGCACCCAGACTTGATTAAAAAATATCTAGGCTCAGTAGTGCCAGTCACTGATAATTATTATTCAACCCTAAATTGCGCAGTTTTTACTGATGGCTCATTTGTTTATATTCCAAAGGGTGTGCGCTGCCCAATGGAGTTGTCGACATATTTCCGCATTAACGAAAAAAACACAGGCCAGTTTGAGCGCACATTGATAATTGCCGAAGAAGACACTTATGTAAGCTATCTTGAGGGCTGCACCGCACCAATGCGCGATGAAAATCAGTTGCATGCGGCAGTGGTTGAGTTGGTGGCTTTAGAAAATGCCGAAATTAAATATTCAACGGTGCAAAATTGGTATCCAGGGAATAAAGAGGGCGTTGGCGGCATCTATAATTTCGTGACCAAACGTGGCGACTGCCGTGGTGATAATTCAAAAATTTCATGGACACAGGTAGAAACTGGCTCGGCAATTACATGGAAATATCCAAGCTGCATTTTGCGTGGTGATGGCTCTCGCGGTGAATTTTACTCGATTGCTATTTCAAACGGCTATCAACAAATCGATAGCGGCACAAAAATGATACATTTGGGCAAAAACACTTCAAGCAAAGTGATTGCCAAGGGCATTGCGGCTGGCTTTTCAGACAATACTTATCGCGGGCTTATTTCTGCGCACAAAAAAGCAAAAAATGCCCGCAATTTTACCCAATGTGATAGCTTGCTAATCGGTGATAAATGCGGAGCGCACACAATTCCTTATATAGAGGCAAAAAATTCATCGGTGATATTTGAGCATGAAGCAACTACTTCAAAAATCTCAGATGAGCAGATGTTTTATTGTCAGCAACGTGGGCTAAACGAAGAAGAAGCGGTGGCGCTTATCGTAAATGGATTTGTGCGTGATGTGTTACAGCATTTGCCGATGGAATTTATGGTTGAAACGCAAAAGCTAATTAACATTTCTCTTGAAGGGAGTGTTGGCTAGATGAATTTGAACAATTATCCCTCAATGTCATTGCGAGCGAAGCGAAGCAATCCACAGAAGCTGTGCAGTGACTTAAATTTTCTAGATTGCCACACCCCTAAAGGGGTTCGCAATGACAGCGTTACTTTTATGAATGTATATAAACAGTTTAAAGGCAAAATAACATGAGCAAAAATATGCTTGAAATACGTGATCTGCACGTAAGTGTTGAAGACAAGGAAATCCTAAAGGGTGTGAATTTAGTTATTCCCAAGGGTGAAATACATGCAATTATGGGGCGAAATGGCTCTGGTAAATCTACCCTTTCTTATGTGATGGCAGGTAAATCTGGCTATGAAATCACCAAGGGAGAAATTATTCTCGATGGGGTGAATATTTTGGATATGGAGCCAAATGAGCGAGCAAGTGCTGGCTTGTTTTTAGCCTTTCAATACCCAATTGAAATTCCAGGTGTTGCCACAATGACCTTCTTAAAAGCTGCAATGAATGCCCAAAGAAAGGCACGAGGCGAGGAAGAATTATCAACCCCTGACTTTATGCGTGAAGTAAAGCAAGCTGCAAAAATGCTTGAAATTGATAATAAAATGCTAAAGCGAGCACTTAATGTTGGTTTTTCAGGTGGCGAGAAAAAGCGTGCTGAAATTTTGCAAATGGCATTGTTAAAGCCAAAAATGTGCGTGTTTGATGAAACAGATTCAGGGCTAGATATTGATGCCTTAAGAATTGTCTCACAAGGGGTGAATGCCCTGCGTGATGCTAACCGCTCTATGTTGGTTATTACTCATTATCAACGCCTATTGAACTATATTATCCCTGATGTTGTGCATGTTTTCTCAAACGGCAAAATTGTAAAAAGTGGTGATAAATCGCTTGCACTTGAGCTAGAAGAAAAAGGCTATGCACAATATGATGAAAGTGCGGCGTAAAAAATCATGGTTATTAAATTAAATAAAAATGAGGAAATATTGTATCAAGCTTTGTTAGATGCTGATGCAATATCCATTGCCAAAAATTTTCGCTCAGTTGGCCTGCCCACTCGCAGAAATGAAAGCTATCATTATAGCGATCTAAAAATGCTACTTGATAATATTGGGCAAATTGCAACGACCGCTACAAGCACTGGCGAATTCGCTTTTAATATTGCAAATTCTTTTCAGCTTCAAATAGTGAATGGTGAAGTGCAAATATTAGGCGATAAGCCACCATCTGGCGTGGTAATTAGCACATCTAATGGTGGTATGAGCGAGCCTAATAAAGATATTATAGCACAGTTAAATTCAGCCCTAACAAAAGAAACGCTTCACATTGATGTAAGTGAAAATCTTGAAACTATCATTCAAGTTGACAGATGTTTTGAGGGTAAAGCCGCCCTTCATAATGATGGTGTTGAGATTTATATTGCTAACAATTCAAGTGCTACAATAGTTGAGGTTTTTGATGGATCAAGCGAGGAACATCTAAGCAATAGTGCTAGTAAGCTTATCTTAGGTAAAAATGCCAAAGCCACTCATATTATGGTTGATATTTCATCAAAGAAAACCCGCCATTTGCAAACGGTGCAATATGAAATTGAGCAGGGAGCAAACCTGCATTCGCTGATTATTCATGCAGGCTCAAGCCTTGCTCGCACGCAATTATTTGCAAATTTTAATGGTGAAAATGCCCATGCAGATTTTGCAGGACTTATGTTAGTTGATGCAGATAGACATTCAGACATTACCATTGATGTAGCTCATAAAGTGCCTAACACCACTTCAACTGAGAATTTTAAATCAGTTGTTCGCAATCAAGCAAAGGCAATTTTTCAGGGCAAAATATTGGTGGCAAAAGATGCACAAAAAACCGATGCCGCAATGATGCACCAAGGTTTAATGCTTAGTGATGATGCGCAAATTTTGGTAAAGCCAGAATTAGAGATTTACGCTGATGATGTTATTTGTGGGCATGGGGCAACATGCGGTGAACTAGATGAAAATAATTTATTTTATTTAATGAGCCGAGGAATTGAGCGTGAGCAAGCAAAGGCTATGCTGGTGCGGGCATTCTTAGCAGAAATATTTGATCCAATCACAAATGAAGATTTGTATGATATATTGGCAGGAATTGCAGATGATTGGCTAAAGGAATAGTCATGAGTTTTGATCTTGAAAAAATTCGCGTAGATTTTCCAATCCTAGGCGAAAAAATTCATGGCAATAGATTAGTCTATCTCGATAGCGGAGCGTCCGCTCAAAAGCCACAAGAGGTGATAGATAGAATTAGCTACGCCTATGCCCACGAATATGCAAATGTGCATCGTGGGCTACATACTCTCTCAACAAGAGCAACAGATGCCTATGAGGGCGCAAGAAACACTGTGCAGCGCTTTATCAACGCTAAACGCTCTGATGAAATTATTTTCACTGCTTCAGCAACGGCCGCGCTTAATCTAGTAGCATCTAGTTTTGCTGCTCCAAATATGGGGCAGGGCGATGAGATTGTGCTTTCAATCATGGAGCATCATTCAAATATCGTGCCTTGGCATTTTTTGCGAGAGCGACAGGGTGCAGTTATAAAATGGGTTGATGTAAATGATGATGGTAGCTTTTGCCTTGATAAGTTTGAAGGATCGCTCACTAAACGCACAAAAATTGTTGCAATCACACACATGTCAAACGTTTTGGGAACAATCACGCCAATAAAGAAAATCATTGAAATTGCCCATGCAAAAAATATCATTGTAGTTATTGATGGTAGCCAAGGCGCGGTGCATGAAAAAGTTGACGTTCAAGATTTGAATGCAGATTTTTATATCATGACAGGGCATAAGCTTTATGGACCAACTGGCATTGGTGTTCTTTATGGTCGTTATGACCTATTAGCCAATATGCAGCCCTATCAGGGTGGCGGTGAAATGATTGATGAGGTAACACTTGAAGGAGTGAGTTATAATGCTCCTCCACAGCGTTTTGAAGCAGGCACGCCGCCAATTGTGCAAGCGATTGGGCTTGGTGCGGCGCTTGATTATATCAACGCAATTGGACATGAAAATATTGCCTCTCATGAGCAAGAAGTTGGCGAGTATGCAGAGCAAAAACTTAAAGAAATCAACTCATTACGAATGATTGGTGAATCAAAAAATAAAGGTGCAATTTTCTCATTTGAGATTGAAGGAGCGCATGCTCATGATGTTTCCACTATTCTTGATAGATATGGCATAGCTGTTCGTGCAGGCACTCATTGCGCTCAGCCACTGTTAAAAAGATTTGGCGTTAGCTCTACAATTCGAGCCTCTTTTGCTCTATATAATGGCAAAGATGACGTTGACGCACTTGTTGCAGGACTATTAAAAGCCAAAAGCTTTTTTTCTTAAAATTTGGATTTGAAAATGGATAAACATGAAGACGCCGATATTATTGAGAATGAAACTTCACCTAATGAGGCTGAAATAGTTAAGCCCAAGGCAAGTGATATTTCTCCTGAAGAAATTGAACGCATCACAGCGGATGTAGTTGCGGCAATCAAAACCGTTTATGATCCAGAAATACCAGTTGATATTTATGAATTGGGTCTTATTTATAAAATTGAACTTGATGATGATAAAAATCTCATCATCGACATGACGCTTACCGCTCCGGGCTGTCCTGTAGCTGGTGAAATGCCAATTTGGGTTGAAAATGCAGTTGTTTCGGTTGAGGGTGTGATGGGCGCCACGGTAAATATGGTGTTTGATCCACCTTGGAGCGTTGATAGAATGAGCGAAGAGGCACAAGTTGCACTAAACTTGTGGTAAAATATGGCCTTTGAAATAATAACTATCACTAAAGCTGCGGCAGATCGCATAAAAGAAATCATTGAAGCTGATGATGAAAAAATAATTGGTGTGCGAGTTGGCATAAAAGATGCGGGCTGTGTTGGAGTTTCTTATACTATTGATAAGGTAAAAACGCCGATAAAGGGCGACGATCATGTTAGCGCACATGGAGTAGAGGTTTTTGTTGATCCAACTGCAACCATGTATATTCTTGGCACTGAAATGGACTTTGAAACAAGCAAATTAACGTCAGGATTTACTTTTAAGAATCCAAATCAAAGCAGTGAGTGCGGATGTGGACAAAGCGTTCAGCTTGAAGCAGTAGATTTAGAGGAGTTGGTAAAAGCTAGGTCTGGGACAAGCTAAGCGGCATTTTCTTTTTTTATAGCAAGCAATTTGCTATTTTCATCAACAACTTGGTTGCGACCAGCTCTTTTTGCGGCATAAAGTGCGCTATCTGCTCTCTCAATAAGCATTTCATCTGTATCACCAGAGCGAAATGATGCCACACCAATTGAAATTGTAATGCGCCCTAAATCTTCATTAGTCGAGCGTTTATGTAATTTTCTTGTTTCAACAGCATGGCGGAGCTTTTCTGCAACAATAATACTATCAGCAAGAGCAGATTTAGGTAAAATAACGCAAAATTCCTCGCCGCCATACCGTGCTGTTAAATCTGTATCCCGCATGCCTGAACTTAAAGTTGCTGCAACAAGGCGCAATACCTGATCACCAGTTTGATGTCCATGATTATCATTAAACTGCTTGAAATGATCAATATCAATCATTAGCAAAGATAAATCCTCACCACTTTCCTCTGCGTTTCTAATGGATTTTGTGATTGTTAAATCAAAAGATTTTCGGTTATTAATTTTAGTTAGTGGGTCTAACATAGAATCACGACGCACATCATCAATTTCTGCTTTAAGTGATGTTACATCTTCTTTTGCTTTTGCAAGTTTCTTCTCTAACATTGCATTGGTTTTTTGCATCGACGCTGTTTCAGTAATTATTTTTTGTGCAAAGGCATTTAGAGTTTGCTGATCTGCATTTATACCCAATCCATCAACTGCTGATTGCAAAACACTAGAATATGCGTCATTTTTCGTCATTGCAGTGTCAATTGATTGATTAACACTATGAATTTGATCTGCCATCATATCTGCAGCTGCGGCTAATCTTTCTTCAACAACGCTTGGATTTAGAAATTTATCATATAAGGCTTCAATAACTTCAGCATTAGGGTTTTCACCCTTAGCAAATAATTTATTTAATCGCTCGTTTAGTTCTGGGTGAGTTCCACAACTATAGGTATAAAATAACTCATAAAATTTTGGATATGGGGGGATAAGTCCACGTTCGTGTAATTTCAGCGCATTTTTTCCATATTTCAGCGCAATTTGGTATTTTTCATTACTTGCCATAATTTAACTCAAAACTAAATCTCATTTATCATTGAGCAGAGTTTACAAAGTAAAGCTTAACCATTGCTTGATAAAAACTAATTAGTCATCATTTTTTGCTGGCTTAATGCCGGATTGTAATAAAAATGCAGGAATCGGGCCAAAATTTCCAAATGAAGAGCTTTTTGAGCTATTTGAGGTTTTTGTAGAAGCAGGGCTTTTTGATGTATGGTTTTGGCTTGTTTTTTGATTCTGATTTGACTTAGCTGGCGGTTTGTTTTTATCATATTTTTTAGTTTTTACAGGGCTTTTTTGGTTTTTGCTTTCAGACCCACTGCCTATAAATTCAATTTTTTTATTTATCAGACTCTCAATTGCATCAAGATGTTTGCCATCTGCAGGTGTTAGCAAAGTTATTGATTTGCCGCTTCTTCCTGCCCTGCCTGTGCGACCAATACGATGCACATAATCTTCTGCATGCACTGGCACATCATAGTTAAACACGTGACTTACATTAGGAATATCAAGCCCACGAGCAGCTACATCACTAGCAATCAGGATTTTCATTTCGCCAGCTTTAAATTTTGCTAAAGTGTCCATACGCGATTTTTGATCCATATCGCCATGCAATGCACCCGCGTTATATTTATGCCTTTGCATTGATCGCAATAATGTCGCCACATCACGTTTTCTGTTGCAAAAAATAATCGCATTATTCAAAACAGTTTCAGCATTGATTTGATCTCTTAAGGCGCTTCTTTTTTCGCTTGGCTTTGAACCTACCTTAAGAAGCTTTTGGTCAATTGTTTGCGCAGTAAGGTTTTTCTTAGCAGTTTCAACAAGTTGCGGATTGTTTAAGAATCTACCAGTTAACTTGCTAATCTCATCTGACATAGTCGCTGAAAAGAATAAAGTCTGCCTGCGTTTTGGCAATAATGAACTAATTCTCTCAATATCAGGAATAAACCCCATATCCAACATGCGATCAGCTTCGTCAATGACCAA
>Ga0256839_1006127_pt1 | contig 10732 bp, 12 predicted proteins | sample 354166metaG_FD_185968 | JGI IMG/M metagenome (GOLD analysis project Ga0256839, IMG submission 185968) | Hydrothermal vent microbial communities from Mid Atlantic Ridge, Atlantic Ocean - 354-166 | ecosystem: Environmental > Aquatic > Marine > Hydrothermal vents | place: Atlantic Ocean: Mid... | reverse complement strand
GGAGGCCGGGCCGACCGTGTTTGCGCCTTTCCCGGCGGACACGGATTATTTCGACGCCGACCGGCGCTTCATGCTGAACTTTCGGGTGAATGATCTGGATGCGATGATCGCGCAGCTTGAAAAGGCCGGGATAGAGGTGGGCCGGCGCGAAACGATGGAGGGTATCGGCGAGTTCGCCCGCATCCACGATCCCGAAGGCAACCCGCTGGAGCTTTGGCAGCCGGCGGGTCAGGACGCCTGATCCGGCGCTCGGCTGGTGACGCTCGCCGGCTGGGCCTGTGAAAATCCTGCCCTTGGCACAAGGGAGAAAGCCGTCTGGAAAGCCTGCACCAGGGCAAGTGTTTCTGCTGGGCCGATGTCGGAGGGTCGGGACGAGACGCTTCCTGACCGAACTTGCCGCCTAGCGGTTCGCGCCGGGCACCCAGAGCACGTCGTCTGCCCCGTGGTTGTTGGCAATCCGGGCCGCCACAAAGAACCAGTCGGACAGGCGGTTGAGGTATTTGACCGCGGCCGGGTTCACGGGTTCGTTCTGCGACAGGTCCACCGCCAGCCGCTCGGCACGCCGCGACACGGTGCGGCACAGGTGCAGATGCGCCGACAGCGCGGTGCCGCCGGGCAGGATGAACGAGCGCAGCGGTTCCAGCGTTTCGTTCATGTCGTCGATCTCGCTTTCGAGCCGCTCGACCTGAGTGACCGCCAAGCGCAGCGGCGGATAGTCGGCCTCCGCGTCCTTGTCCATTTCCGGGCGGCACAGGTCGGCGCCAAGGTCGAACAGGTCGTTCTGGATGCGCGCGAGCCGTCTGTCGATCTTGCCGGTGGCATGAAGCCGCGCCAGCCCGACCGTTGCGTTGGTTTCATCGACCGTGCCGTAGGCGGCAACGCGCGGATCGTTCTTGGCGACACGGGTGCCGTTGCCAAGCGCGGTTTCGCCGGTATCGCCCGTGCGCGTGTAAATCTTGTTCAGAACAACCATGTCAGCCTCCGCTTCTGCGCAACAGGACATATGCAAGGATCAGCGCGATGGCCACGGCCTGGGCCGCGATGCGGTAGCGCATCATCCGGTTGCCGTGCTTTTTGTTGAACTTGCCGCCCTGGGCAAATCCGCCCAGCCCGACCATCAGGACGATGAGGACCATGATGACCGACCCCGCGACGACGAGAAAAAGAGGATCGTTGATCATGGCGCGTTCTCCGCTGGTTCGGGTTTGGTGCGGATATAGGCCGGATGCGGAGCCGGGGAAAGGGGAAGGGCGATTTGCCGCTGCCCCGACTGTCAGCCGCCAGTCAGCCGCGGATCAGCCGCGCGACAGCAACCGGTCGAGCATGCGCGACGACAGCAGGCGCCGGGCGGCGCCCATCAGGTAGGTCGGGGTGGTGACGTAGTAGCGCGGGCGGGGGCGCGGGGCCTCGAGCGCGCGGATCAGCTTGGCGGTGACGGCCGAGGGGGGCAGTTCGAACGGATCCTTGCCGGTCTTGTGATAGAGCCGCTGCACGAGTTGCGATTTGTATTGCGCGGCGCGGGGGCTGTTTTCCCAGTCGATCCAGCGCTCGAAATGCGGGATCGAGTTTTCGCGGATGCGCGAGGTGACGGGGCCGGGTTCGATCAGGATGACGTGGATCGGGGTGTCGCACATTTCAAGGCGCAGCGTGTCGGTCAGCCCTTCCATGGCGAACTTGGTGGCGTTGTAGGCGCCGCGCCATTTCATCGCCACGAGGCCAAGGACCGAGGAGCAGTTGATGATGCGGCCATGGCCCTGGGCGCGCATGGTGGGGATCAGGCGGCGGGTCAGGTCGTGGTAGCCGAAAAGGTTGGCTTCGAAGATGGCGCTGAGCGCGGCGCGGGGCAGGTCTTCGAGCGCGCCGGGGATGGCGTAGGCGCCGTTGTTGAACAGCGCATCCAGCGTACCGCCGGTCTGGGCGAGGACATGGGCGACGGCGCGTTCGATCGAAGCCTCGTCTTCGTAGTCGAGCTGGACGGTTTCCAGCCCTTCGCCTTGCAGGCGGTCGCAGTCGGCCTGTTTACGGCAGGCGGCAAAGACGCGCCAGCCGTGGGCGTGCAACCCGTGGGCGGCATCGTAGCCGATGCCCGAGGAACAGCCGGTGATCAGGATGGATTTCCGGGTCATGTGGGTTTTCCGTTGGCGTATTTGGTGCTGACCTAGAATGTTTGGGCGCAAAGCTCAAACAATGCGCTCAGCCCGGCGGGGTTTCCTGCAGGAAGCGCGCGGCCATGTAGCCCTCGATGCCGTCGCCCTGGATGCGGATCCGGACCCAGGGGGCGTCGGGATCGGACAGGATTTCGACGATGTCGGCATAGAGCACGCGGCCAATGACGCCGTTGCCGGTCGAGGGGCCGGCGCGCACGTTGACCGAGCGCGCGGCGACGTAGCGGGTGATGACGGGGGGGTCGGCGACGGGTTCCGGCGTGCTGTCCGGGGCGTCGGGCAGGGCGGCCAGGGCGGCGGCGTCCTGCAGGTGGCCGTCTTCGGTCACCGGGGTCGGCGTGGAAAACGGCACCGTGCTGGCACTGGCTAGCCGCAGGCTGGGGGCTGGCGTGGCGGGTTCGGTGACCGGTTGCGGCGTGGCGGCGACCGGGGCGGCGGCCGGGGCGGCGGCCACGCGGGGGCGACCGGTCTGCGCCTCTGGCAGGCGGTCGGCCCAGGTCATGGCCAGCCAGAGGCCGGCAAGAAGCAGGAGGGTTGCACGGATCATGGTGGCACGCGCCCCCGGTTTGAAACAACAAGCCATCCTCCTAGCCGATCGGGATGGCGATTTTGTGGTGAAAGAATCGAATTTCTTCCCCCTAAGGATTCTTTACCCTGCGCGCGGGGCCAGCTATCAGGGGCGCCATGAATGATGTGAGCGACGATCAGGACAAGACACCGCTGGAAGTGACGGAGCCGCTGCGCCGGGCGTTGGGGGATCGCTACCTGACCTATGCGCTGTCCACCATCATGAACCGGGCGTTGCCCGATGCGCGCGACGGGCTGAAACCGGTGCACCGGCGCATTCTTTACGCGATGCGCGAACTCAAGCTCGACCCGGCCGGGCGGTTCCGCAAATCTTCGAAGATTTCCGGCGACGTGATGGGTAACTACCACCCGCATGGCGACGCCGCAATCTATGACGCGATGGCGCGGCTGGCGCAGGATTTCAACGTGCGGTATCCGCTGGTCGACGGGCAGGGCAATTTCGGCAATATCGATGGCGATAACCCGGCCGCCAGCCGCTATACCGAAGCGCGGATGACCATTGCCGCCGAGGCCCTGCTGGAAGGGTTGAACGAGGATGCGGTGGATTTCCGCGAGAACTACGACGGCACGCTGCGCGAGCCGGTGGTGCTGCCGGCGTCATTCCCGAACCTTCTGGCCAATGGCTCCAGCGGGATCGCGGTGGGGATGGCCACGAACATTCCGCCGCACAACCTGGTGGAGCTGGTCGATGCCTGCCTGCACCTGATCAAGACGCCCGAGGCGCGCGACGACACGTTGCTCAACTATATTCCGGGCCCGGATTTTCCCACCGGCGGCACCATTGTCGAGCCGCGCGAGAACATCGCCAAGGCCTACCGCACCGGGCGCGGGTCTTTCCGGCTGCGCGCGAAATGGGAGGTGGAACAGCTTGGCCGCGGGCAATGGCAGATCGTGGTCACCGAGATCCCCTACCAGGTGCAGAAATCCAAGCTGATCGAAAAGCTGGCCGAGCTGATCCAGACCCGGAAGGTGCCGATCTTTGCCGATGTGCGCGACGAAAGCGCCGATGACATCCGGCTGATCCTTGAGCCGCGTTCAAAGAACGTGGACCCGGAAATGCTGATGGGGATGCTGTTCCGCAATTCCGACCTGGAAACCCGTTTCAGTCTGAACATGAACGTGCTGATCGACGGGCTGACGCCGAAAGTGTGCAGCCTGAAAGAGGTGCTGCGCGCCTTCCTCGATCACCGCCGCGACGTGCTGCTGCGCCGCTCGCGCCACCGGCTGGCCAGGATCGACCATCGGCTTGAGGTTCTCGAAGGCTTCATCGTCGCCTTCCTGAACCTCGACCGGGTGATCGACATCATCCGCTACGATGACGATCCGAAAGCGGCGTTGATGCGCGAGGACTGGGGCCGCGAACATGTGCGTGCAGTTTCGGAGGCCGATTACGTGTCGCCCGCGCCGGGCGAGGGTGAGTTGAGCGAAGTGCAGGTCGAAGCGATCCTGAACATGCGGCTGCGGTCGCTGCGCCGGCTGGAAGAGCTGGAACTGCGGCGCGAGCGTGACGACCTGATGATGGAACGCGCCGGGCTGGAGGACCTGCTGGAAAGCGACAAGCTGCAGTGGGCGCGGATTGCGGAGCAGCTGAAGGAAACCCGCAAGCTTTTCGGCAAGGACTACCCGGGCGGTGCGCGGCGCACCCGGTTTGCCGAGGCCGAAGAGGTGGAAGAGGTGCCGCTGGAAGCGATGATCGAGCGCGAGCCGATCACCGTGGTCTGTTCGAAAATGGGCTGGATTCGCGCCATGAAGGGCCATATCGACCTGGATCAGCCGCTGAAGTTCAAGGACGGCGACGAGGGGCGTTTCGTCTTTCATGCCCAGACCACCGACAAGATCCTGCTGTTCGGCAGCAACGGGCGGTTTTACACGATCCCGGCCACCAGCCTGCCCGGCGGGCGCGGCATGGGCGAGCCGGTGCGCCTGATGGTGGACCTGCCGAACGAAGCCGAAATCGTCGCTCTGTTCATCCATGAGCCGGGCCGCAAGCTGTTGCTGGCCTCAAGCGCGGGCGACGGGTTTGTCGTGCCCGAAGATGATGTGGTTGCGCAGACGCGCACCGGCAAACAGGTGCTGAACGTGAAGGGTGACGTTCAGGCCCGGGTGTGTCGGCCGGTTGAGGGCGATCATGTGGCCTGCGTCGGTGAAAACCGCAAGGTGCTGGTATTTGCGCTGTCCGAGTTGCCCGAAATGGGGCGCGGCAAGGGCGTGCGGTTGCAGAAATACAAGGACGGGGGCCTGTCTGATGCCCGCACCTTTACCCTGGACATCGGCCTGAGCTGGCTGGACCCGGCCGGGCGCACCCGCACCGAAACCGAGCTGCGCGACTGGCTGGGCAAACGCGCCGGCGCGGGCCGCATGGCCCCGCGCGGCTTTCCGCGCGACAACCGATTCACCTGATGGCATCGGTTCTGGAAACCGAATATGTCGGGCGGCGCAGACCGCTGTTTCGGCTGGCGCTGGTCAGCAGCCTGCTGACGGTTCTGACCCTGGGCATCTACCGGTTCTGGATGAAAACCCGGCTGCGGCGGTTCTACTGGTCATCGATCCGCCCCGGCGGGCAACCGCTGGAATATGTCGGCGAGCCGATGGAAAAGCTGCTCGGCTTCCTGATCGCGGTGGTGTTTCTGGCGTTTTACATCGGCATCGTGAACCTGCTCTTGATGTTCGTGTCGTTCTCGTTCTTCAACACCAACCTGTGGGCCTATGCGCTGTCATTTGTCGGCATCGTTCCGATCATCTTTTACGCCCGCTACAGGGCGCGGCGCTACATTCTGGCACGCACCCGCTGGCGGGGCATCCGCTTTGGCATGGATCAGGGCGCCTGGAGCTATGCCTGGCGCGCGCTGGTGCACTGGCTGGTCACGATCCTCAGCCTGGGCCTGCTATGGCCGCGCATGACCTTCTGGCTTGAAAAATACCGCACCGACCGAACATGGTTCGGCAGCGAAAAGATGCAGCAGGGCGGGCGGTGGCAGATGCTCTATCGGCCCTACCTGGTGTTTCTGGCCGGGCTTGTGACCGTTGCAATCGGCGGTGTGGTCACCTTTCAGGGTAACGTGGTCGCCGGTGGGGGGCTGATCGTTTTCGGGGTCTTGCTGACAGGCTACGGGCTCGTGCATTACCGGGTGCATGCCTTCCGGCTGATGACGAACACCAAGAATATCGGGGGTATCGGCTTCCGGTCGCGCCCTCGTCCGTGGCGGGTGCTGCGCGTCTATTCGATGGGTTACGGGCTGGCCGTGCTGGCGATCGTGGCCTTGCTCACCGGTCTGGGCGTGCTGTTTTACATGGCGATCCTCGGTGGGCAACCGGTCGGCGAAGATGTCGACCTCACGCTGATCGGCGACAATGTGCCCTGGTGGGTCAACACCGTGTTCGCGATGGTTACATATTTTTCGCTGTTCATCCTGTGGGGCGTGCTGACCCATGTTCTGGTGACGCTTCCCCTGGCGCGCCACTATGCCGAGACACTTGAAATTACCGCTCCGGCCGGACTGTCCGGCATCAAGCAGCGCCACCGCGATGACATGGAACATGCCGAGGGCTTTGCCGAGGCGCTGGATGTCGGGGCGGCCATATGAGCGAGACGGTCATCCGCGTCGGTCGGTCGGCCCCGGTGTTGCGCTCGTTTGCCGACTATCTCGACGGAGAGCAGGCGCTGGTGCAGCGCGTGGAACTGGAGATCGTGGAAACCGTCCGCGGCCCGGAGCTGGTGATCCGCCCGCCGGAGGCACCAGAAGTGCGCTGGCCGCTGGATGACATTCGCGTGGTGCCCGACCAGGCTGGCAAGGACGTTCTGATGCTGCGGCTGGCTGACGATCCGGTGTCTCGGCTGCTTGTCAGCGACGAAGAGGCGCGTGCGATCATTCGGGCGCGCTGCCCGAACCTGCACCAACGCCCGCCGGTGAAAAAGCGCGCGCGCCTGCTGGCGTGGTCGCTGGGGGCGGTGGCCTCGGTCGGACTGATCATTTTCGTGCTGGTGCCGCTGCTTTCCGACAGGCTGGCCGTATTTCTGCCGCCCGAAGGAGAAAAGGCACTGGGCGACGTGACGTTCGAGCAGATCAGGACCGCCCTGTCAGACAATGAATTTCTGCCGGTCGCGGTCTGCCAGGGCCGCAGTGGTGACCGGGCACTTGCCGTCATGCAGGCGCGTCTGCAGGGCAAGCTTGACCTGCCTTACCCGGTGTCGCTGAGCGTTCTGGATCACAAGATGGTCAACGCCTTCACGCTTCCGGGCGGGCGGGTGATCCTGTTTCGTGGGTTGATCGACGCTGCTGAAACACCGGATGAAGTGGCGGCCGTGTTGGCCCATGAGGTCGGCCATGTGGTCAACCGCGACCCGACACGCAGCGCGTTGCGCTCGGCCGGGTCCATCGGGGTGCTGGGCCTGTTGTTCGGTGATTTTGCCGGCGGCACGGTTGTCTTGTTCCTGCTCAATCGCCTGATCGACGCCACATATAGCCAGGATGCCGAAGCTGCTGCAGACGCGTTTGCCCATCAGGCGCTGGCCGACGCCGGAGTGCCTCCTTCCGCGCTGGCGACGATGTTTGAACGGCTGCTGGAAAAGGGGGGCGATGCTGACGGGATCGTCGCGCATTTCCAGGCGCATCCAAAGCTGGGCGACCGGATCAGGGCCGCCCGCCAGGCCGACAGACTGCTTGAGGCGCCGGCAAGCCCTGTTCTGAACGATGTGCAGTGGAAAGCCCTGCAGGGCATCTGCCGCTAACGAAGCGCGCGCCCCTTCACGATCGCATCCGGCCCGAATTTTTCGCGAATCCTGTCCGTCGCGCGCTCGGCGTCCGAGCGCTTGCGGGCGTCCGGGTCCAGTAGGTCACCAGACAGGTCGGACTGTGTTTCATCGACAAGATCGCTGATCCCGACACCAATCAGCCGATAGGGCCCCTGATTTCCGGTCTGGTCGAGCAGCGCCCTTGCCTGCCGATAGATGCGGTCGGCAACCTGGGTTGCGTCGTGCAGGCTGATCCGGCGTGAAATCAGACTGTGGTTGGCCCGTTTCAGTTTCAGCGTGACAACGCGCCCGGCCAGCCCGCGCGCCTTGGCCCGGTCCGACACCTTCTGTGACAGCCGCCAAAGGTGGCCGTCAAGGATGTCGAGGCTGGCGGTGTCGTCGAAAAAGGTGGTTTCGTTGGAAATGGATTTCATCGGCGCATTGGCAGACACCCGGCGCCGGTCTTCGCCGCGGGCCAGAAAATACAACCTGTCGCCCATTGACCCGAACCGCGCCTCAAGGTCGCGCCGGTCCCAGCGCAGCAGGTCGGAAAACGTGCGGATGCCCGCCTTGTCAAGCGAAGCCTGCATCGCCGCCCCGACCCCCCAGATCATGCGCACCGGCTTGTCTTGCAGAAACTCGGCCGTGTCCGCCTTGCCGATGACCGAGAACCCGCGCGGCTTGTCGAGATCAGAGGCGACCTTGGCCAGAAACTTGTTGTGCGACAGCCCGATGGAGCCGGTCAGCCCCAGTTCGTCCTTCATGCGTTTTACCAGTCGCGCCAGCATCTCGGCGGGCGGCGCGCCATGCAGCTTTTGCGTGCCCGAAAGGTCCATGAACGCTTCATCAAGCGACAATGGCTCCACGGCAGGCGTCAGTTCGTCCATCATGGCGCGGATGGCGCGCGAGGCTTGGACATAGGCCGACATGCGGGGTTTGATGACCACGGCTTCGGGGCAAAGCCTGAGCGCCTGGAACATTGGCATCGCCGAGCGCACGCCGCGAATACGCGCGATATAACAGGCGGTTGAAACCACGCCGCGCTTGCCGCCGCCAATGATCACCGGCTTGTCGGCAAGCTCGGGGTTGTCGCGTTTTTCGACCGACGCATAGAAGGCGTCGCAGTCCATATGCGCAATCGTCAGATCAGACAATTCCGGGTGTGAAATGACACGTGCGCTGTGGCAGTCGGGGCAACGCCGTCCGGCTTCGAACCGGGTAAAACAGTCTTTGCAAAGAGCAGGCACGTCGGATTTTCCCCTGAAAAACCGTGAACAAACCCTGTATATCTGATACAGCGCCGAAAGGAAAAGGAGACAACCATTGGATTTCGAACAGTTATTGTCAGATTTCGTTGGCCAGAACGCGGTCATCATCGCGTTGGCCATCTTTATTGTCGTCGTCATTCTCATGGGCGTGCGCATCGTGCCGCAGTCCGAGAAATACGTGGTCGAGCGGTTCGGGCGGTTGCGTTCGGTGCTGGGGCCGGGGATCAACTTCATCGTGCCGTTCCTGGACCGGGTGCGCCACAAGGTGTCGGTGCTGGAGCGCCAGTTGCCGTCGCACAGCCAGGACGCGATTACCGCGGACAACGTGTTGGTGCAGGTGGAGACCAGCGTGTTCTACCGCATTCTGGAACCGGAAAAGACGGTGTATCGCATCCGCGATGTGGACGCGGCGATTGCCACCACGGTGGCGGGTATCGTGCGCGCGGGGATCGGCGAGATGGAGCTGGACGAGGTGCAATCGAACCGCCAGCAACTGATCGCGAAAATTCAGGAGCAGGTTGCCAATGCCGTGGATGACTGGGGCATCGAGGTGACGCGGGCCGAGATTCTGGACGTAAACCTGGATCAGGCCACGCGCGAGGCGATGTTGCAGCAGCTGAACGCGGAACGGGCGCGTCGGGCCCAGGTGACAGAAGCCGAGGGCACCAAGCGCGCGGTCGAGCTGAACGCGGATGCCGAGCTGTATGCCGCCGAACAGAAGGCCAAGGCGCGCCGGATTTCGGCCGATGCCGAGGCTTACGCGACCGAGGCCGTGGCCAAGGCGATTGCCGCCAACGGGCTGGAGGCGGCGCAGTATCAGGTTGCGCTCAAGCAGGTCGAGGCGCTGACCACGCTGGGTAGCGGCGATGGCAAGCAGACCATCGTCATTCCGACCTCGGCGATCGATGCCTTTGGCCAGGCGTTCGACATGCTGAAAGGGCGGAAATGATGTTGTGGCAGGAATGGTGGGTCTGGGTCGTCGGCGGGATCGTCCTTGCCGTGCTGGAAATACTGGCGCCGGGTTACGTGCTGTTGGGCTTTGCCATCGGCGCTGTCGTGACCGGCGCACTCTTGTGGTTCGGTTTGCTTGGTGCGTCGCTGCCCGTGTTGTTGCTGGTTTTCGCCGTGGTGTCGCTGCTGACCTGGCTGGTCTTTCGCAAGGTCTTCGGACTGCGCCGCGGGCAGGTGAAAATCTGGGACAAGGACATCAACGACCATTGAGGGCTGGAGCTTTGCGCGATGCCGGATGAACCGAGGACGACATGCCGCACCCCGACCAGGGGGCGCGACGGGGTGACCAATATCCCGACATGGAAATACGAGGCGGTGCGCGCGGCCATTCTGGCGGCGGTGCGCGATGCCGGGGCCGAGGGGCTGGCGTTCAAGGAATTGTCGGGCGAGGTGGAAAGCCGTTTGGCGGCGGATGATCTGGCGCGGCTGGGCTCGGTCGTTTGGCATGTGACCACGGTCAAGCTGAACATGGAGGTCGAGGGCGAGTTGGTGCGGCTGGAAGGCCGCGGGCCGCAGCGTTTGGCAGCAGCCTGACAAGAGAGACCTGCGCGGGGATTGCGCGCAGGTGCGCTTTGGCGCAGCATGGGGGAGGAGGTTTCAGATGTCAGAGACGACCGATACCGGCCGGCTGAAACGCGCGATCCAGCAGATGCCCGAGGATGTGGCGCGTGACCTGGACGGGCGCGGGCTGCGCGATGCCTACGACGCGCGCCCGACCTGTCAGCGCAATGACTACCTGGCGTGGATCGGGCGTGCCAAGCGCGCGCCGACGCGCGAAAAGCGGATCAGCCAGATGCTGGCGGAACTGGAAGCGGGCGATGTCTACATGAAGATGGCCTGGGGCGGCGACATGCTCTAGGGTCGAGACTCAATCAAGTCCACCATAGGATTGTAGCAGCCAGCGCGACAGCTGACAGGAAGTTTCGAGCCAGTTTGCCATAGCGGGTGGCAATGCGTCGGAAACCCTT
>Ga0256839_1006126_pt1 | contig 10733 bp, 8 predicted proteins | sample 354166metaG_FD_185968 | JGI IMG/M metagenome (GOLD analysis project Ga0256839, IMG submission 185968) | Hydrothermal vent microbial communities from Mid Atlantic Ridge, Atlantic Ocean - 354-166 | ecosystem: Environmental > Aquatic > Marine > Hydrothermal vents | place: Atlantic Ocean: Mid... | reverse complement strand
TGCACATCCTACAATCAACAGTGTTATCATAACACTGATTAATGTACTCATCTTTAAATTCATATTCAACCTTATGTATATATTCACTTTATCATAGCTCAAAATAAGTAAGAGGTGAATTAGCTTTTGCATTATTTAACAAAACCTTAATTTAAATAGCTAGCAAGTTTTTCTAGATAAAACACTTTTATCCCGCTATTGAAACATGTCCGGTTTCTTTTTCAATAATGAATATTAAAGGATCAATATTGTCTTGTTCAAATGTCAGTGTGAGATTACAATCTGCAGTAATTATAGATGCATAATCTGGGGTCAAAGATACTGTATACCCACGATGTGGTCGTCCAAGATGGTCAAAGCCTATATAGTTGGACCCACCCGTACATCCACCACTCCATGCTATATTAGCAGATGTAATCCCATATCTTTTTGTGATAAATATATTTGCAGATGCATTGGTTTGTCCTGAAAGATCACTGGCACATGGTGCACCATTTAACCCCATCATAGGTAAACCAGTTGCAGGATCAATAATTTCTTCTCCTGCATCAATATTACCTCCTGTATCTTTATCTGATGCAACATAATAAAACATCCCATTATCACTACATCCTTGAAAGCCAAATCTCCAAAACTTCCTTTGCCATTTTCCTTCATTAGGATCAGTCACATTGTCCATAAGTGCATAATGTTGTGCATAGCGTATAGCAGAAAGGATACTGTCAGCAGCCTCTTGTCGTATATCACGTTCTAAACGAGGTATTGCTAGTGCGGCTAAGATACCTAATACGACTATAACCATTATAAGTTCAATCATTGTAAATGCCTGTCGTTTCATTTATCTATCCTTTTTTCAAGTTTTGTTAATTGTATCATAAATACTTATAATTTTATATCTATCTCAGATTAGGTATGGTATCCTTAAGATTAAGTATTGCATACGAAAAGGCCAAACTTACTGTGAAGTAAGGACGGAAAGCCACGGGTCTCTCACTAGACAGCCGGGTTACCCAATTTATGTTAAGTCATAATATATACTTACTGACATCATTTTCAAATGTAGATACAATTTCTTGTTCGATATAATATTGAACTTCATTAAAGGTGTTGTCATGAAACATTCATATATATTACACATTTTTTTACTCTTATTCTTATTTTTAACACCCTTTATCCATGCTGCAACATTAAATGATGATTTTGAAGTAAATGATGGAGGGTGGATAAACCATAAAGGTATCGTAAATGCGCCAACCCCCATCAATTCTAAAGTACTAAATCTTGCATATCAGGACTATACCTTCAAAACTTATGATTTTGGAATCGCCGCAGCTAATGCAGATATCACAATAAACTTTAACTTTGCAGCTGTTGGAACATGGGAGAACAATGACTATTTTGGTGTCTATTTTAATGGTGCATGGCAATATTATAATAGTATTTCTGGCACAGATGGGAATACAGACCTGGTAACACAATCATTTAGCTTTACAACAACACTAGACAGTACTGGTAAAATCATACTTTATACCTATATCAACTCTAGCAACAGTTCTGAAGAAGGATATATAGACAATGTGATTCTCTCAACAATAGGCACACCTCCTACTATGGGCAACATACCTGATAGCACTGTGCAAGAAGGAAGCCTACTTAATATCAATCTTTCTAACTCTGTTACAGCTACTGATGGCGACCCTATTTTAAACTACACCCTCACATGTACTCCTCTCTTATCAGGAGTCAATTTCAATACCTCTACAGGCCTTTTAAACGGCTATCCAACTACAGCAGGTACCTACAACTGTAATGCAACTGCTACCGATAAAGATGGTGAATCCAACAGTGACGATTTCAGTATCACTATTACAGCTGCACCCCAGACACCACCAATTATGCTATCAATCCCAAACATTTATATCACAGTAAATACCCCTACAAGTATTGATTTATCCACCTATGTAGTCCCTACAAATGGTGATACTGTCACTTACACATTAACTGGTTCTCTTCCATCTGGTTTAAGCTTTGATTCTACTTCAGGTAGTATAGGAGGACAACCAACTACAGAAATAAATGCTACATTAACACTTCTTGCATCAGATAATGATGGAGACTCCAACACCTCTACATTTACATTAATAGTGCAACCTATATCTACCATCAATACCAACTTTAGAGATTTCTCTTTACGTTATCAACAGACATTCCCTGGAAAAATGTTAACCATCGGAAATACTGTCCTCGTGGCTCCAGATAATCAAAGTGATACTATATGTGATACGTATACCAATGGTTCTTATATTTCTAATGCAAATCAATCAAACGATACATATCAACTTTGTAAATATCATGAAGATGGCAATGTCATATTTCATACTACCAAAGCACAGCTTTCTATACCGATACTTACTGTTGAAAAAATTAAATGGGCAGGACTCTATTGGCAAGCTTTAGTTGAAGATAATATTAATATTGAAAATATGCAGATTAAGCTCAAGCACTCACAAACCAATACCTATAAAACTATTGACTATACTACCTTGGACTATCAAACAGCAAATGGCATTATAGGGTATACGAGTTATTCTGCTTTTGCAGATGTCACCCAATATTTTTTAGACAGTAACTGGACAAATGGTGATGTAACTGTTGGTGACATACCTATAAAAGAAGGGAAAGTAGATGCTCTTGGAACTTATGGAGCTTGGACCCTTGTTGTTATTTACGAAGACACCACAGAACCTTTACAAAACTTTTCAGTGTATGATGGATGGCAACAAGTTGATGCGAATAACGAAAATGTTGATATAAACATCAGTGGTTTTTATACACCTAAAAATGCACCAACAATTGCAGCACAAGTGTCAGTATTTACTGCTGAAGGTGATAAGCTTATTGATGGAGATACGCTGGAGGTCAGACCATCTAAAAAAACATCTTTTACCCAACTTATCCCAAACTTTAATTCTAGTATTCAAACATCTGTGCCTTTTAATCGTAAGCCAGAGCCCACCAACAACCAAGGAATTGATATCCAATCTTTTGAACTTGGTACATTGGGGAAGAATATTATCTCTCCTGAAGAGTCTAGTATGATTTTGCGATTTAAATCTGTACGAGATCATAGTTATGATCCTGGTATTGCTCAAGACAGATACTTCCCTTCTATGATTGCTTTTTCTGCACAACTATATACGCCCAAAATCTGTTATGACTATACCCTTAGTATGGGCGACTACATCCCTATTAGTTCAGATAATAGAGATGTTAACACCAGCACCTTTGGTTCTTTACCACTTAAAATACAATTTCTCATACGAAGTGAAGAAGCAGACTTTACTTATCTTGATGCTAAAGCCAATATCACTTTTACTGGTGTATCTGCTCCTAATTTGATTTATAATAGACTATATGCAGAAATGTCTCCGGCAAAAATAAATACTTATTTTGCAATTGCAGATGGATTTGATGAGATAGAATCCAATACCACTTCAGGTCAAATTTCTCTTGGTGAAAATGTCATTGGAAACCTAGCAAACAATGGAGGCATTATCACACCTAATCAAACCACTTATGCCATTTTAGGATATGATGTGAGTAGTTCCCCTCAAATTGATGCACGTTTCGACATACATTTTGATGCTAAAATACAATTTAATCCCAATGATCTTCCTGTAAACTATTTCTTTTCTACAGATGCTTCTGTTGGTGCACTTAATTATATTCCTCGTTGTCCCACAGATCCTATCTACAGTCCTATCCCATTAGGATTTAACGTTGAACGTGTTGCTACTCAAAATGAGCCAATATCAACTAAGTATACCTTACCTACACAAATCACTGGACGTCCATACCAAGTTGATATAGTCAGTTACACAGGTGGTCTTAATACTGATATTTCAACACCTTTTAGTTATGATGGTGTTGTAGAACTAGAACTCATCAATGCAGATGCTTTTTTAAATGATGGCAGTGTTGGATACGATACAACATGTCAAAATCCAAAATCTATAGGAGAAGGTTCTCTGGTATACTTTAATCCAGCAGGACAAACATATACAGGACGACGTACTGTAAACATACCAAGTGACTTAGCTGGATATACAGATACACAAGCCGTGCGAAATGCTGCTTTTAGACTATGGGTACTCTCTGTAGAAGATGCCAATGGTTCGAAACGTGTCATGACACATCAGTGTATGGATAAGACAAATGTAGATGATTGCTTTGGAGAGGTATACCGAAATGCTATAGATGCTAATCAAACGGGTCGATGTATATCTGAGTGTAGCCTAGGGAATCCAACGGGTAATCCAGACTGTTATAAGTGTCTAAAAAATAATTATGCTACAGCTGTATGTTCTAGAGACAACTTCTCTATACGTCCTGAATCATTTCGCATCAAACTCTCTGATGACAACGACCGAGATACCAGTGTTACTCCAATAAGTTTAGCCAGTAACCGTGCGGGGAATGATATTATACGTCTAGCTGCTGGATATAATTATCTTCTTGAGGTAAACGCTACTAACTATCTTAGTGAGACTAAATCTATAGGTTACTTTAACAGTCAATTTACTGCGAGTGATGATATTGTTTCTATCCCCAATATATATGGTGCAGGATCTTTGGCTATGCTTGAATTTAGTAGCGTAAATGACCCATCATGTTATGATAAAAATTCTTCGAGTATTGCACTCTTTTTTGAAAATGGTTCATTAATTGGAACCACTCATATGCTGTTTTCAAATGTTGGAACCTATGAATTTTGGTTAAGTGACAGTAATTGGACGGTAGTTGATCAAGCAGCCTATATTTACAAACCAACATTTGGGGGAGTCAAAGTAAATGACTGTGATATAGCAACACATAGTTCAGACTCAAGTGCTACTGGCTGTACCTTTTACTCTGTACAAGGTAACAAAACACTTTTAAGTGCTGAAATCAAACCTTACAGGTTCAGTATGTCAAATATTGATGTAATAAGATTACCCGATGATAGTAAAAATTATTCTTTTTTCAATGATTTCTCACATCCATATTATGATGATTTACTTTTGCGTCCTATCAATACATCTGTTTCATTTATAGGTTTACTCATTGCCAAAGGTAAACATGTAGAGAGACTGAGTAACTTTACTGATAGCTGTATCGCGACAGATGTGACCCTTAGTACCTCTATTATCACCAATCCTGCTGATGTCAATGCCACCACACCCCTACAACAATACCTACAACATACAGATGTGGCCTCTTTTAGTACCCCTGTTGATACAAAAATTGGAAGCGATCAAAATCTTACGCTCCCACAAGTAGCATTTCCAGATACGCAAATAGGCGATATTAAACCAGGTAAAGCTAAGATTTTTTTACATACCACATATACAAAACCCAAAACATCCCCTACAAACCCTATAATAGCAAATTATGATGCTATTTTCTCAATATCAAATGCTAACTGGAGTAAAGCAAATATGGTTGACCATGTACCTGAGGGGAACAATACAAACTATGACAGAAACATCACCTATTATTTTGCAAAAGTGACACCATTTCAAAACTTCTATAATGATGTAATTGAAAGCTATAGAATCACACCACTTTCTGTTGATATTTACTGTGGTTTACTTTCTAATGACTGTAATAATAGCTATAATCTCAGTACTGATGCAGTGAATGGTGCCACAAACTGGTATGCAGCTACACCGATGTTTGATGATACACAAGATGGTTCAACAAACTTAAGTGTGACCACCCTCTTTGGTACAGCTACACCAAGTATCAATCCTAACAGCAATGTTTTATTTACACAACTTGATGCCACAAGAGATGATATCAACGTTTCTATCGTAGGCAATGAAAGACCCATAACAGTAGATATACAAATCGAAGCTGTACCATGGTTGACATATAATCCACTTGATTTAGTCTATGGATATCCTCACTATAGAATTAAATTTATAGGAAACTCATCATGGTCTGGAGTAGGAAGCACAGGAAAAGTCACAGAAACAACCTCTAACAAAGAGACAATACATAGAATGAATTGGTAAATCAATGAAATATAAAAACTTTAGACCCGCAATCGCGATGATAGAACTTATTTTTGCATTAGTAATTATGGGCATCGTATTATTAAGTGCCCCAATGCTTGTATCACAAGCAACAAAAAGTAGTTTTCTTGCTTTTCAACAAGAATCTATTGCCATTGTCTCTGCACATGCAAATGCACTCATGACCTATGCATGGGATGAGCAAAATACACTTTCTCAAGTCAATTTTGTCAATACTATTTTACAAGTCAGTAATAATGCCGATAGTGAATTAAATGCCACAAACCGTATACAACCAGGGAAAAGAAGCTTTAATACCGCAAACCCTTTGGCCGTTGCAACAGTCACACTTGGTACTGACCTCCTTGGCATCAATGAATCTTATGATGATATCGACGATTTTACAGACAGTAATCAAAGCCTCACTTTAGCTGCAACAGGAACAGTAACTGTAGATGAAGGTGATTATATTGACCAAAACATTACCTTAAGTACGAATGTACGTTATATGACAGATAATGCAGCATATGCTACTGTTACAGGAGCAGTTGTATTTAATATTCCAAAGACCTTTGTAGCTACGACTACCAATATAAAATATTTCACAGTAAGTCTGACATCCAATGCATCCTCTGAAGAACTTAATAAAAAAGAAATCTCACTTCATGGCTTTGTATGTAACATAGGAGCAGCACAACCCCAAAGTAGTGAAAACATGTTCTCTGGACAATTGGTAAATGCACCCCTAGGACGTTATTGATGAGACAATATACACTTATCCATTTTAAACGTCAAGCATTTAGTATGCTAGAGCTTATTTTTGTAATTGTTATTTTAGGTATCGTCGCATCTATTGGCTCAAGTATGGTTGCACAAGTCTATGAATCATATATAGTACAAAGAGCCGTGCACACTGCTAGTATCAAGACAGAATTAGCCATTAATCAATTAGCCAACAGATTGGCAAATCGTATTGATATGAGTATGTTAGCTAGACTACCTTCCACAACTGGATATAGTAGTCCAGCAAATGTATACCCTATTAGGAATGTACCCTTGTCAAACATCAATCAATATCGTGCACTTGAGTGGATCGGTTATGACAATGATAGTTTTTCTGCTACCAATCCCCCTGTTTGGAGTGGATTTGTAGATTTAAACGACAGCTCATTCACTAATCTCATTACCCCTGGTTCACAACTTACCATGCTAAAAACCATACATGATAACCTTGCAGGAGGCACTGCAGACAATCCTGCACTCATCTTTATCGGAGCCAATGATTATAAACAAGGAACACCTTACGGTACTTTATGCATGTATAGTAATAATGGATGTATCTCACCATTAGACTGGCCTACTGTTGATCAGCTTTTACCATTTACTGCTGGCGTTGGCAACAGAACGAATGGAGACATGTTTTATACTGAAATGTATCAGCTTGTATCCTCAGCCTATGCTATCATTCCTGAGGTTGCTCCAGATATTAATGGTGTGAATGTCTGGAACTTAAAATTTTATTATAACTATCAACCCTGGTTGGGGGAAATATATACTGATGGTAACAATGCCATGTTACTTGAAAATGTCAGTGTATTTCGATTTAAACAAGAACAAAATAGTATTAGAATCAAACTTTGTGTCCTTGAAAAGATAGGATCAACATCACAAATTTCGATTTGTAAAGAAAAGGCGGTTATCCGATGATGCAGCATTTTAGCAAATCAAGACCAGCATTTTCTATTATTACAACTTTGTTTATCATTGTTTTAATGTCCTCTTTGACAGTTCTAGTATTAGATATTTCTGGTAAAGTAGTACAAGAAACTACTTCACAATATAGAAAAGAGCAAGCCATACTATATGCCAAAAGTTACACTGAATTTGCCATAATGTCACTCACCGCAAAAAACTGTGTACAAACAATCACTGCCAATATTGATGGTTCAACCGATGAAGTCAAACGAGGACAAGGCTATCGTGTGGTTGTCAACATACAATACCTAGGGAATGACAATGGATGTCCAAATTATGTTACAGATGTTCCATTGTTAACACCTTCTTCGCGAGGTACTGTAGTCATGATAGACACCTATATACACTATAGAGACCCTAACCATCCAAATGCTCTCAATGCTATCACTTGGGCCAGTGACCCGGGTATCACTTATCACAAAAGAACATTGCAAAAACTTTAGTCTATTTACCCATCATTAAGTATCTTAAGTTACAATTAAGTATAGGTAATAAAATTATCTATATATACTTGAAGTGAGCTACTTTGTATATATTTACAAAAAGTACCTCACATATTAAAGGATGACTTATGAACAAAAGTATTACAGGACGACACTTTGAATTAACTGATACTATTAAAGCATATGCAGATGCTGCAATTGAAGGGCTCAAAAAATATAACCTAGATATTATTTCGGCTAATACGATTATTTCCGCCAATGAAAAAAATGGCAAAAAAGGTTTTGCTACAGAGTTCATCGTTAATTTAAAAGATAAAAATACTATTGTTATTACACAAAATGATAAAGATGTGTATGCTGCTATAGACCTCGCCATAGAAAGAGTGAAAAAAGCACTTAGACGTCATGCAGATAAAATCAAGGGACATCGTATCATGAGTTTCAAAGATTTGGGAGTAGAAGCTGAAGCTATTAGTGAATACTCTACAGATGAGGAACTAGAAATCATTCCTATGGATCTAGAATTACATAAACCTTTAGACTTTGATGAAGCAATTGAAGCACTTAAGGCAGAGAAAAAACGACAATTTATTGTCTTTAATGACCATGAAGGTATTATGAGAGTTATGTATAAAAGAGCTGATGGTAAATTTGGACTTTATTAAAAATATATATGACGGTTTTTTTCAAAACCGTCCCTCTGTCTTCAAGAACTATTTTACTTCTATTTTCTTTTTTTCTAACAAGGTAAGTAATATCCATAGTAAATAAATCACACCAAATATTTCTAAACTTTCTTCTATTGTGTAAAATATGCTATAAAGTAACGACTCGGTTCCATTTAAACTTGATTCTTTTGCCCCTAATAGCTCAAAGCCAATAGCACCTGACAAAAATATAAAGGCAGACAACATAAAAGATAAAAATACCTTTTTTTCCATTTTCCAAAAGAACTTTATATAGAGAGCACCTAACACAAGTACCAAAATACTATACGATATTACCCATGGATAATGTAAATAGCCACTTGCATCCACAAATTGTTCCGTATAGTCGCCCAAGTTTTCATGGATTTTAGCACTTTCATCAAAGGATAAAAAAAGAAATACTCCACTGAGTCCTAACCAGTAAGGACGTTTTTTTTGTGCAATTTCAGATACATTATTTGCTAAAAGGTAAAAACAAAATGCACTCATCGCTAAAATAAGCGATGAAAAAAGTGTGGGTACATTTCTTTCCATATCTAAGTCAAACATACGAATAAAATCAAATTTATCAGGATCTCCAACATTGTAATATATAATTAAAATTATACTATGTATCATAATTAAAGCCAATGCAAAAAAAACAAGAAACTTTATCATTTTTCTTTTATCTAATGTAATATCCATCTATACATCCTTTCATTTAACGTCAAAACAAATTGAACTCCGTAACTATACCATAAATATAAATTGACTTTTTTGACTTTTTTGACTTTTTTTGACTTTTTTTATGTATTCTTCTTTACGACCAATTGTTTAGATTGGAGAAAAACATTTTAAAATGTTAATTTTATGATTAAAAGGAGAGATAAATGAAAGCAGTTCATAAACTTACTTCATTATTAAGCGGATTGTTGTTAGCCTTAGCAATTACTTTGTTCGTACCTTCAATGGCACAGGCAAAAGGTTCTTTAGATAAAGGTTCTAAAGGGTCATCTTACAAAGGCTCTAAGGGTTCTAAAGGGTCTACTGACAAAGGTTCTAAAGGTTCTAAAGGTTCTAAAGGGTCGTCAAACTCTTCTGTAACTTGTGTACCTATCAAAGGTTCATCTAACAAATGTTCTAAATGTTCTAAGGGCTCAAAAGGTTCTAAAGGTTCTAAAGGTTCTAAAGGCTCAAAAGGTTCTAAAGGTTCTAAAGGTTCTAAAGGCTCAAAAGGTTCTAAAGGCTCAAAAGGTTCTAAGGGTTCTAAAGGCTCAAAAGGCTCAAAAGGATCTAAGGGTTCATCTAACAAATGTTCTAAATGTTCTAAAGGTTCAAGTAACAATGGAGGTTGCCCAGTAGGGACTGTTCCAGTAGGGACACCACCGCCACCGCCACCGCCACCGCCACCGCCACCAACGAGTAAAAGCTTACGACTCTAACCTTTTCTCCACTCACTAAAGGGGCTTTATTTAATAAAAATAAAGCCCCTTTAATAACTTCCCAACCTATTTTTTGCCCTCACAATCACTTCTTCATCTTCAGCCATATCCAACCACTTAAACTTCTGTCCACTTTGGATTGTACCATCGAGTATATCACCAGAATCTCGAAACTTGAGATCGAGTTTTGCAATATCAAACCCATTGCTTGTTTTGGTAAATTGTGTAAGACGTTCATTCGCGGGATAGTTACTATACAGATAACACCAACTTTTTAAGCCGTTACGCCCTACTCTTCCTCTCAGCTGATGTAAAGTGGCAAGACCCAAACGTTCTGCACCCACGATGACA
>Ga0256839_1006125_pt1 | contig 10737 bp, 10 predicted proteins | sample 354166metaG_FD_185968 | JGI IMG/M metagenome (GOLD analysis project Ga0256839, IMG submission 185968) | Hydrothermal vent microbial communities from Mid Atlantic Ridge, Atlantic Ocean - 354-166 | ecosystem: Environmental > Aquatic > Marine > Hydrothermal vents | place: Atlantic Ocean: Mid... | reverse complement strand
AATATTTATCTATCCCTTGATAATCATCCTTTCTGCCTTATTATTATCAGAAATCCCCATGTTTAGCTTTAAATTTAAGCATTTCCATTGGGAAGGCAACGCCCAACGGTTTATCTTTGCGGCTTTAGCAATAACAATATTAACTATTTGGCTGGAACTAGCCTTAGCCCCAATCGTGTTGTTGTATATTATTATAAATGTTGTCAAGCATTTTATAAAGGGGTAGATAAAGAACGAAGATATGTCAACCAACGCATTCGATAAAGTAAAAGAAATGATTGGGAAGATTGCTGATGCAGCACCTTCTAATCTTGAGGAATTGGAACGTTTCCGTATTCAGTTTTTGGGTAGTAAAAACGAGTTGAAACCTCTAATGGGCGAGATTCGAAACGTAGCCAATGAACTCAAACGTGATTTTGGTCTACTCGTTAACGAAGCTAAACAGGCTGCTGAAACTAAATTTCAGCAAATTAAAATCCAACTGGAATCATCGTCTGAAGCTGCTGCGGCTGAAGAATTAGACCTTAGCGCGCCAGGTGAACCGCTCCAAACGGGCGCACGTCACCCAATCGCAGCAACCATGAACCGTATCGTTAGCATACTGGAGCGTATTGGTTTTGTGATAGCAGAAGGCCCGGAAATTGAAGATGATTGGCATTGTTTTACAGCGATGAATACGCCTGAAGACCACCCCGCAAGAGATATGCAGGATACTTTTTATTTGAAAGGCTATAGCCCTGGTGCTGGAGCAATGCTTTTACGTTCACATACTTCTTCTGTGCAGTCGCGTACCATGAATAACAATCAACCGCCTATTCGCATTATTGCGCCAGGGCGAGTGTATAGAAACGAAACCATTTCGGCTCGCGCTCATGCACAGTTTCATCAGGTAGAGGGCTTGTATATAGATGAAAAAGTTTCTTTTGCTGACTTACAACAGACCATTTTTTACTTTGCTAAAGAAATGTTTGGTGCAGATACACGGATTCGTTTGCGTCCTTCTTATTTTCCTTTTACAGAGCCTAGCGCAGAGGTGGATGTGTCGTGTTTTATTTGCAAGGCAGAAGGTTGTAATATTTGTAAATATACTGGTTGGGTAGAAATTGGCGGTTGCGGTATGGTTGACCCCAATGTGTTGGAAGAATGTGGTATTGATTCGGAAAAATATACAGGTTTTGCCTTTGGTGTTGGTGTTGAACGTCAGGCAATGATGCTCTATAATATTACAGATATTCGTTTGATGTTTGAGAATGATGTTCGTTTTCTTAAGCAATTTTCGTCATTATTGTAAACCTCACTTTAATCAATCCCCGCTCAATGAAACCCAGCATCCTCAAAGGCACTCGTGATTTTATGCCACAACAGGTCAATCGGCGCAATTATATTTTCGAAACCATACGCAAAGTCTTTGTCAAGTATGGCTACCAGCCTATTGAGACCCCTTCGATGGAAAAGCTGGAAACACTGACTGGAAAATACGGAGAAGAAGGAGATCGACTCGTTTTCAAAGTACTGAACAATGGTGATTATCTCAAAAAAGCCAATAAAGAAGCCCTCGAAGCTAAAGATGCTGGTAAATTAACGGCTTCTATCGCAAAACGTGGAATGCGTTACGACCTCACCGTTCCTTTTGCGCGTTTTGTGGTCATGCATCAGAATGAATTGTCTTTTCCATTCAAACGATATCAAATTCAGCCCGTTTGGCGAGCCGATCGGCCACAAAAAGGCCGTTATCAAGAGTTTTACCAATGCGATGTTGATGCCATTGGTTCAAGGTCATTGACTTATGAAGCAGAGTTGGTTCAGATTTATGATGAAGTATTTGGCCAACTTGGTTTGCAGGCCGTCATTCGTATTAATAATAGAAAAATACTGGCTGGTATAGCTGAAGTAGCAGGCATTTCGGAACAAATGACCGAAATGACAGTCGCTATCGACAAACTCGACAAAATAGGAATGGATGGTGTGAAGCGGGAGTTAGAGAAAAGAGACATCTCCGAACAAGCCATCAATACCATCGAAAAAATCCTGAAAATAAAAGAATTATTGCCTCTAAAAGAAGCACTTTCTACTAGTAAAACGGGAAGTTTAGGGGTACAGGAAGTTGAAACTGTTTTTGATTATCTGAGTAATTATAAACCGAAGAATACAATACAATTTGATATTACCTTAGCGCGTGGTCTCAACTACTATACAGGCTGCATTTTTGAGGTGAATGCCAATACAGAAGCTTACCCTGACTTGAAAATGGGCAGCATTGGCGGCGGCGGTCGTTATGATGACTTGACAGGTGTTTTTGGTATGAAAAATATGTCCGGAGTAGGTGTTTCCTTCGGTGCAGCACGTATTGATGTGGTCATGGAAGAACTCAGTCTTTTTCCTGAAGACGATCCCTCTGCGCTTAAAATTTTGATCGTTGCTTTTAATGAAGCCAACCACCGTTATGCGTTCAATTGTCTTCAGGAATTACGAGCAGCAGGTATTAATACGGATCTTTATCCTGATCCTACCAAATTAAAAAAACAGATGAATTATGCCAATGACCGCTCTGTTCCCTACGTACTTATCATTGGCGACACAGAAATGAACACAGGAGCGTTAACGCTAAAAAATATGATTACAGGTGAACAGCAAAAAATGACATTAGAAGCGATTACAGAAGCAGTATCATGAGTGCTGACAAATTGAACATTTTTTTTATAGAGTAGGTTGACGCTTCCGTTCTTGATGGTAATCACTGTTTATAAAAATACTAAATCTTATGCAAAAACAACTCCATACACTCGTATTATTCTTAAACATTTTTATTTTTTTAAATCATTCAATCGTTAGTCAAACCAGTAATCCCAACCAACTTAGCGATAGCTGGATGGTTGTCGATATACAAGGACTTGATGGAACAGAATTACTAGAAACAGAACTGGAAATAATAGGAAATACCTGGCATTTTCTATCCAGAGAAGAACTCCTTATTGAAAATTATCAAGGTATTTATTCCATTGCTTTTCAGCAAAAAGGAAGCGAGCTTAGCTATTTGGGCAGAACTGTTTTTATTCAGGAAAAAGATGCCTATAATATGTCAATTTTAGACCAGTTTAATGGTAGAAAAGTAATGGTGTTTTTTCGAAAAACGGAACCTTTAACAGTAGAAAAAAAGGCACAAATCATTGATATGAAAAGTAAAATCGCTGATTTAAACCTAAGTCCAATAGGTTTTGATTTTTCTTTTGAAGAAGATGTCATTGTCTCTAAGCCCTCAAATGATGCGATATATGAATCCTCTGACGAGATGCCTCGTTTCCCTGCTTGTGAAGATGAGCTAATCTTAAAGGAACGCGAACAATGTGCTATTAGAGAATTGTTGGGATTTATTTACAGAAACATTGAATATCCCGCCCTTGCCAGAGAAAATAACGTAGAAGGTACTGTCGTGATTACTTTTGTAGTTGAAAAAGATGGCAGCCTGAGTGATATCGCAATTCTAAAGGATCTCGAAGATGGATGCGGTGAAGAAGCGTTGTTTGTCGTCAGTCTTATGAATCAACAAAATATTCGTTGGATTCCAGGTATAATGAAGGGTGAAATTGTTCGGGTACAATTTAATTTACCTATAAAGTTTAAGCTGGAGTAGCTTTTTTTTACCTTGTCGCCCCATTTAACTTACATATATGCCACTATATTCCGATATCCCCTCGCTCCAGTCAGCACTTCATCAAGGACAATCGACAACTGTCGACATTGTGCAGTACTATCTTGACCAAATTGAGCAGTCAAAAGCATTAAATATTTATGTCGAAGTGTATGCAAAAGAAGCCCTTGCCCTCGCTAAAACACAGGACGAGTATAGGAAAGCTGGTAAAACACTCGGAAAATTAGCAGGTGTTATCGTTTCCATCAAAGATGTGATTTGTTACCAGGCCCACGGTGTCACCGCAGGCTCTAAAATACTAGAAGGTTTTGAATCTTTGTTCTCTGCCACAGCAGTAGAACGACTATTGGCAGAAGATGCCATCATCATAGGACGTACCAATTGTGATGAATTTGCGATGGGTTCTACCAATGAAAGCACCGTTTATGGCCCAACCCGAAATGCTGCTGACCCTAGCCGTATACCAGGTGGTAGTTCAGGCGCGGCGGCTGTGTCCATTCAGGCCAATACTTGTATGATTGCTCTTGGTAGTGATACAGGAGGGTCTGTTCGTCAGCCCGCTGCTTTTTGTGGCGTTATTGGCTTCAAACCCAGTTACGGCCGTATTTCCAGACATGGATTATTGGCTTATGGCTCTTCTTTTGACCAAATAGGGTTGCTAAGTCACAGTGTTCATGACATTGCTTTATTATTAGAAATTATCGCTGGCGGAGATGAATATGATGCTACCTCAAGTACAAAGGAAGTACCTGCTTACAGCCAGCTTTTAAGCTATTCTGAAAAAGCAAAAATCGCTTATATTGATACCGCTTTAAACCACCCTGGTTTAGATAAAGATGTTAAAAATAATGCAGAACAATTTTTAAATCAACTAAAAGAAAAAGGCCATAAAGTAGAGGCTGTTTCCTTTGATTTACTAGATTATATTATTCCTGCGTATTATGTACTGACAACGGCGGAGGCTTCCACTAACCTTTCTAGGTATGACGGTATTCGTTTTGGTTATCGCAGCGAAAAAGGAGCTAGTTTAGAGGAAACCTATATCGAATCTCGTAGTGAAGGCTTTGGAAAAGAAGTTAAAAGACGTATCATGCTCGGTACCTTTGTCCTTAGCGCAGGTTATTACGATGCGTATTATGCAAGAGCACAAAAGGTGAGAAGACAATTGGTCAATCAATTTAATGCTATTTTCGAAAATTTTGATTTTATTTTCTTACCCACAACGCCTTCTCCAGCCTGGCCTATCGGCGAGTCATTAGAAGACCCTGTGGCCATGTATTTGTCTGATATTTATACCGTTGCTGCTAATATGGCAGGTTTGCCAGCGATTAGTATTCCTAGTGGTCTTCATGCTCCTACTGGTTTGCCGCTGGGAGTGCAATTGATGGGGAAAGCATTTGAAGAAGATCGTTTACTTGGGTTTGTAGCGGATTTGTATTGAAATAAGTACCTGAGCAGAGATAAACGGTAAGTTTTAGGAAAAAGATTTTTATAAAAGTATCGTTTATTTGTGTTCAGGCACTTAAATGATTGATTACAAACTGGTTGTTGTAAAATTAGGCTACCCATCTCACGTAGGACAGTGGAGCAATAGCCACTAAAACACAAAAGCACTGAATCCCACAAAAATCGGTGGGGTTTTGTGTTTTCGTGTTCCTGCCTGATTAGCCAGCCAGGCAGGTCTGTGGCAGGTTTGCCTAGTGGCTTAAGAGCAAGTTTAATATGTGTGTTATTTAGTTCTTAAGCCACTAGTGCTTGTTTGTACTACACTAAACGGATAGCCTAAAATTAGGTTTGGTACAAGCTCTAAGTAATGTCCGTTGATTAATTTAATGTTGTAGAAGCAATTAATTGAAAACGAGGCACAAGTGCTTTGAAATTTTCATTTGTTACACTATCATGCATTAGATAATAACCTTCCATGTGTCCCATTGGTGTCACTAAAGGACACCAGGAATCATAAGTATGTACATCTCCAGGTTCTAATACAGGCTGTAAACCAATAATGCCTTTGCCTTTTACTTCTCGAATTTTGCCTAAACTGTCCGTGATTAACCAATGTCGCTCAAGTAGTTGTACGGTCTGTTGGCTTTGATTTTCTATTGTAATATGATAGGAAAAAACAAATTGATTTAATACTGGTTTAGAATATTCTGCTTGAAATTTTGCCTGTACGCTAATCTTTATTCCCTGTGTGACCCTTGTTTCCATTTCTATTTATTTGATTCTAAAAAATCACCTACTACTTTTTCGGCTTCTGCCAAGGCTTCATCCAATTGGTCATTCAATAAAACATAATCGAAAGTAGGCTCGTAAGTTAGTTCCTCTGTTGCACGTGCAATACGTGTTGCCAGACTATCAGCATCTTCTGTGTTTCTATCCCGAAGGCGTTTAAAAAGGATTTCAGGACTAGGTGGTTTTACAAAAATAGCCATTGATTCTTTGGGATATGCCTTTTTGATATTTGCAGCACCTTTTACATCTATATCAAAAATAATAGGGTTTCCTTCTGCCCAAATACGATCTATTTCACTATACAGTGTACCGTATCTAAGCCCAGGATAAACTTCCTCCCATTCAACAAATTGATTGTTTTTGATCTTTTGGTCAAATTCATCAGCTGTGATGAAATAATAATCCCTGCCATTTTCCTCATGCTCGCGTTTTTTACGCGTACTAGCAGAAACGGAAAAAGCCAGTGTAGGGAATTTTTTTAGCAGGTGTCTTACAATGGTTGTTTTTCCTGCACCAGATGGAGCGGTAAAAATGAGCATTTTAGACATAATCTGTACTACTTAATAATTATATAATTTCAGTTTTCGTCGGCTAGTTCCGAAGCCACTAGTGGCGTAAGAACTAAGTTATTCCTATATTAAACGCCGTCTATTTTTTGTCTAATCAAGCCAATAACTGGGGAATTTATCGGGATAAATGACCCATTTATTGGTGAAGAGTAGGCGAAAAAGAGCAAGTTTAATATGCGTGTTATTTAGTTCCGAAGCTACTAGGTCTACGTATGCTAACTGCATTTTTATACTTTAAACAATATTCGCAATCTGTTCCTTGATTTTCTCCAATTCGTCCTTCATTCCAACAACTAATTTTTGAATATCGGCAGAATAAGCTTTAGCACCTAATGTGTTGATTTCACGGCCAATTTCCTGACTGATAAAACTCAGCTTTCTCCCCTTAGCTAAGTCTTTATTATTAAGGATTTCCAAAAAGTATTTGCAATGCTGAGCAAGGCGAACCTTTTCTTCATTAATATCCATTTTTTCGAGATAAAAAAGAACTTCTTGTTCATAGCGATTATCATCAATGCGATCCTTGCCAAGGTGTTCTTCTAAGTTGCGATAAAGCCGTGTTTTAACATTCTCAACACGTTCTTTTTCATACGGAACAACCTCTTTGAGTAAAGCGGCAATACTTTCAACACCAGCAGTAAGGTCTTGTGCAAGAACAGCACCTTCTGTTTTACGAAAATCCTGGAATTTCTCCATGGCCTGCTCTACTGTTTGCTTGAGTATAACCCAGTCTTCTTTTGCCAATTCGCCATCAGAAGAAGCGACAACATTTGGTAAGCGCAAAATAGCACTCATCAGGTTATTGTCTGTATAGTTAACTTCTTGTGCCAATTCCGAAAGTGCCTTATAATAGGTTTGAAACAATGGGACATTCAACCCAAATTGTTCGCTTCCTCCAAGGGATTTAATTTCGACAGTCAGTTCAAGTTTGCCCCTTTGAGCAAAATTTTTAACCATTTTACGAAGCTCTTGTTCTTTTTCTCTCAGGTTTTGAGGTGATTTAAGCCGCAGGTCAGTGTATTTACTATTTAACGATCTCAACTCTACAGAAAAGGTTTTTTCCTGCTGGTTTTGAGTCGCTCTGCCGTAACCAGTCATTGATAATAACATATAATTGATGATTTTTAGGGAGAAATGCAAATATAGTCTTTAAGTAATCAAATACACTGTACTTGTCGTAAATTTGGGAAAACTCTCTAAAAAAGCCCTTCTTTAGACATTTGAGCCTTATTATCCAATGATAATTTGGAAAAGTAGTTGATTTGAAATGATAACCTAAGCGCAAAATAATATTTAATAAAAAATAATTCGATTTTTCTTTCTTTAAGAGAAAAAAATAGCGAAATTTGCACCTCATTTTCCAGATGGGTTAAATTGATATAACTGATTATAAACCAGTAGATAAGGATGAGAAAAGCTGATTTAGTTGCTGCTATTGCTGAAAAAACGGGCGTACAAAAAGTGGATGTACTCGTTACATTGGAAACTTTTTTCAAGGAAGTAAAAGGAGCATTAGCTGATGGTGAAAACGTTTATGTGAGAGGATTTGGTTCCTTTATCATTAAAAAGCGTGCAAAAAAAATAGGACGAAACATCAAGGAAGGAAAGTCTATTGTCATTCCAGAACATTATATCCCCGCCTTTAAACCAGCGAAGGTATTTGTTGAGAAGGTAAAAGACAATGTATCTGCTCTTCCAGAGAACGATAAATAATTTTTTTAAAAACTTTAAAACGTAAACTATGCCTTGCGGTAAGAAACGAAAAAAGCATAAGATTTCGACACATAAGCGTAAAAAACGCTTGCGTAAGAATCGTCACAAGAAGAAAAAATAATATCATTTAATACCGAATGCGACAAGCCGAGACGGTTATTTTTTGTGAAAGCAAAAAAACTTTTTAGCTTATTTTGGTTAAAATGTATTAAAAAACGCAATTCTCGCCGACTCTTTCGTAGTAAAGGGTCGGCTGTGTTGTTTTTTCTTTTATGAAAGTATTTTTTTAATACCAATAGAATGGATTGTAAAAAAATACGCTTGAATTGTGCAAAAAAGAAGCTTATTACACCCCCCTGTTAAAAATTTATACGTTTCACTAATGACCTAGTTATGTGTCATGATGAATCCTGAACCTTAAATCACAAATACATTTGTTTGTGTGAAAAAATAAACTATAAAAAAAGAAGGATTATTTAAATACCTTCACTAATAAGCCATTCTATTTTACAACACTTTTCAATTACTAGTGCTGTGTAAAGCTTAAAGTGTCAAGTTAGGTTTAATGAATTTTGAGGCTGAACAAGGCGGTGAAATGTGAGTATAGCCGTAGCTAAATAGCCTGTTCCGTAGAATTACGGAAAGTGTTTCGCCAACGAAGTACAGGCGCAAAATACATTGAAAATAGCCGCCAGCTTAAACTTTACAGAGCGTTAGTGTCGCTAAGCGGTAGCTAATGCACATTAACTAGTCTGAAAAATTAGGCAAAGAGTGTGTTAAAAACATATAAGTTTGGAAAAGGAACTGATCATCAATTCCTCCCCTACTGATGTAGACATTGCCTTGCTGGAAGATGGTAAGCTCGTAGAGTTACACCACCAGAAAACCAATGAGAATTTCACTGTAGGAGATATATTTCTAGGGCAAATCAGGCGCTTAATGCCAGGTTTGAACGCTGCTTTCGTGGATATAGGCCATAAAAAAGATGCCTTTCTTCATTATACAGACTTAGGCCCAAAACTCCGGTCTTTGCTTAAATATACAGAGGATTCTATTAGTGGCAAGAGTACCACTCATCGGCTAAAGGATTTTAATTTCGAGAAAGAGATTATTAAAACTGGTAAAATAGACCAGGTACTTAATAAGAAACAACCCATCTTAGTACAAATCCTAAAAGAACCGATATCTACCAAAGGCCCAAGATTGAGCTGTGAAGTAACCATTCCTGGCCGCTATTTAGTGATATCCCCGTTCTCTAATATTATTGCTGTTTCTAAAAAAATAGGCAGCCCTGAAGAACGTAAACGACTACATTTATTAGTAGAAAGTATTCGGCCCAAAAATTTCGGCGTGATTGTTCGTACCGCAGCAGAAGGTAAAAAGGTTGCTGATTTATACGAAGAAATCAATATGTTGATGGAGAAGTGGGAGAATATTCAGGCTGAATTGAAAGGTGCTACTCCTCCCCAAAAATTGCTCAGCGAATTAGATAAAACCTCTTCAATTTTAAGAGATTTATTAACGGATTCTTTCAATAGAGTGGTTGTTAACGATAGGCAATTATACAGCAATATTAAATCTTTTATGGCGACTATTTCACCAGAGCAGGTGAAAATAGTAAAATACCATCGTGCCAGTAAGCCTATATTTGATGCCTATCAGATAACGAAGCAGATAAAGTCTTCTTTTGGTAAAACAGCTACAATGGGCAGTGGTGCTTATCTGGTAATAGAGCATACCGAAGCGATGCACGTAATTGATGTAAACAGTGGTCATAAAATGCGTTCTGCTAATCAGGCAGAAGCGGTGCTTAAAGTTAATTTAGAATCAGCAGAAGAGGTTGCTCGCCAATTGCGCCTTCGGGATATTGGAGGTATTATTATTATCGATTTTATCGATATGCGTAAAGTGGAGCATAAAAAATTATTGCTTTCGGCTATGCGTAAGCACATGAAGAAAGATAGGGCGCAACATACTATTTTGTCATTGAGTAAATTTGGCTTAATGCAAATTACCCGCCAAAGGGTTCGCCCAGAAGTTGAAATTGACACTGCAGAAGTATGCCCTAGCTGTAATGGAACGGGGAAAATTAATGCAACAATCTTATTGGAAGATGATATTGAGCGCGATTTTAATTTTATTCTGCAATCCAGACCCAAAGCCAAGCTTTCTTTAAAAGTTCATCCTTATGTTTACGCTTATTTGAAAAGAGGATTTCATAAAAGTATTCAAGTCAAATGGTGGCGCAAATTTCATACCTGGTTACGTATAGAAGAAGATAGTGATTTTGCTTTGATTAAATATAAATTCTTTGATGAAAATGATGATGAAATTCGATTGCAATAAGTGTTTTATCATTAGAAAAAACGCTATTGATTAAGATTAGAAAAAACGACTCTATTTAGTTCTTCAGCCACTAGTGGCTGAAGAACTAAATAACACACATATTAAACTTGCTCTTTTTTGCCTACTCTTCACCAATAAATGGGTCATTTATCTCGATAAACTCCCCATTTATTGGTTCGATTATACAAAAAATAGACGGCGTTTAATATAGGAATAACTTAGTTC
>Ga0256839_1006124_pt1 | contig 10740 bp, 9 predicted proteins | sample 354166metaG_FD_185968 | JGI IMG/M metagenome (GOLD analysis project Ga0256839, IMG submission 185968) | Hydrothermal vent microbial communities from Mid Atlantic Ridge, Atlantic Ocean - 354-166 | ecosystem: Environmental > Aquatic > Marine > Hydrothermal vents | place: Atlantic Ocean: Mid... | reverse complement strand
AATAGCACTTCTAACACTGTTCATTTTTTTTACCGCCGTTGCGGGCGGTGTGTCCTGGATAGACTGGGTTCTCTGCATCCATTCGGGAGACTCCGCAAGCCACGCCCATGTTGAAAAGAGTGAGCTGTCAGACCTATCGACCGGTGAAGTTCACGTTAACCTTTCCCCCGTTGACATTGTCCAGACAATGGGATTCCCTAAAATTAAAGATTTCCCGGGTTTAAGTAAAATAGAGGAAGCTTCTTCAGAAAGACTCACGACCTTTAGCTCATCAAGCAACATAAGGAATTACCATACACAGCTACCTGGTCTCAAACTAATTACCGAGGTTCGCCTGATTATCTGATCCCAAATCCCCGGTTCTCAGAATAAGAAATCCCGGAGGTGGAATATGCTGGCTATTTTTTTACTGATTTTTACAGCTTTTGGATGGGGCATAAGCCTTCAAGAAGCTATAGATACTGCTCTCAAAAAGAATCCGGAGCTCAGGGCTATGAGAGAGGAGCTGGCAACCTTTGAGGGTATTGAGAAGTCCCTTTCTGCATTTCCCAATCCAAAGCTCACCCTTGAAACCTCAAGGCAGGGAATTTTTCGGCTTGAAATGTCTCAGGAGCTTCCCTTGTGGGGAGCCCTATCAAAGGGCAGAAAAGTTGCACGAAACCTCAGAGAGTCCTTTGAACTGAGGATAGAACAGCGGGAAAGGGAAATTACCGCCGAGGTTTACAGGGCTTACATGAACGTCCTCTTTCACAAGGAACTCCTGAGAATAGCAGAGGAGAATTTGAAGGCAGCCCGCGAAGTTTATGAGTTCACGGAGAGGGCTTACCGCCTCGGAGAAAAGACACTTCTTGAGGTGCTGAGAGCCAAAGGCGAAATGGACCTCGTCAAAACACAAGTTGACCGGGCAAGAGCATCTTTCTCCAATTCCCTGAAGGAACTTTCTATAGTTATCGGTTCGGAGGTGCTTGAAGTTGAAGGAGAACTCATGATGACAAGAGAGCCGTCATCCCTTGATCCGGAGGAAACTCCAATCGTCATGAGCATAGAGAAGGAGATAAGTTCGTGGAGGGAGAGAACCGGTCTTGAGAGAAGGAGGATACTTCCAAGCCCGAGGGCGGGTTTCATCCTTGAGGACAGCGAGCAAAACGGTTATGACCTCAGGGGTTTAATCAGCTTTGACCTTCCCCTTTTTTACCGCAGGCAGGGTGAAATTTTAGAGGCTTCCTCAATTAAAAGGTCTCTTGAAATGAGAAAGGAAGGCGAAATCTTTAACATTTCCAGAAGGCTTGAGTCTATAAGGCTCAGGTGGGAAATTTTAAGAAAAACCCTCTTAGAACTTGAGGAGAAGACCATTCCTAATGCCAGAAGGGAAATGGAACTTGCTCTCAAGAGCTACTCTAACCTCAGCATTACCCTCATTGAACTTTCCGATTCAAGGAGGCGTCTATATGAAATTCTTGAAAGGAGGGCGGAGATCCTGATGGATCTTCACTCCCTTTATGCAGAATACATCTCAATAGGAGGTTGGAAATGAGGTATCTCATCTTCGCCTTAATTTTCTTAAGCGCGCCCCTGTGGGGAGATAGATACGGAGGCCATCAAGAAAGAGAGCACCGGGAGAAGGACAAGATGGAAATACACCTGAAGGAGGAAAACATAAGGGACCTCGGAATCAAAGTTCAAAGGGTTGAAAGGAAACCCTCGGGAAAGCTTATCAAGATGCCGGCTGAAGTGAGAGAAAATCCCTCACTAACCTTTGCGATTTACAGCCCTGCTGAAGGAATAATAAGAAGGCTATTTGTCAAAGAGGGGGACTTGGTCAGGAAAGGTCAGAAGCTCGCTGAGATATTTTCCCCGGAAATTGCCCAGCTCGTCGGTGAAATTGAGATGGCACGGGTAAAGACGGAAACCGCAAGGAGAATCTTTGAAAGGGATAAGGAGCTTTATCAGCAGAAGGTCATTCAGTACACGAGGTTCTTCACCTCCAAAACCGAGTACGAGCGATCAAAGGGTGAACTTAAGGCACTGATGGAAAGGCTCAAGAGCTTCGGGGAGGTTGAAGGCTACCACCTTGTGATCAGGTCACCCGCAAAGGGCTATGTGGTTGACCAGAGAGTAAAACCGGGAGACAGCGTGGGTCCGGACCGAAAGCTCTTTGAAGTTCATTATCATCAAGTTCTCTGGGTTTACGGATGGTCCGGCGTAAGTTCCTCAAACTCAATAAAAAAAGGGACCCAAGGCAAGGTAATTACATCATTAGGAGAGGTTTCCTGCTCAATTGATTACATAGGGCACAAGGTTGACCCTAAAACGAGAAGAATTCCGGTCAGATGCATTGCGGAGAATAAAGGGCACATCCTCAAGCCGGGAATGTTCGTTAACCTTGAGGTTTTCACAGGGGGTGAAACTGCGGTTGTAATACCCAAAAGAGCTGTTCAGGACATTGAAGGAAAGAAGGTCGTCTTTGTTAGAACGGACGATGGTTTTGAAGCACGCGAGATCCACATAGAGAAGGAAATTGACGGCTACGTGGTGGTTGAGGAAGGTTTGAAGGAAGGAGAAAGGATTGCCGTAAGCGGGACCGTCTTTCTGAAAACAAAGCTGGTCGGTGTTGAGGAAGGGGGACACCACCATTAAAGGGAGGTAGAAATGTTCAGGACCATACTGAGGTTCAGACTTCTGGTTATTCTTGCCCTTGTAGGAGTTGTAATATACGGATTTTACAGCTTTAAAAAACTTCCCATTGATGCCTTTCCAGACCCAACTCCCGTGCAGGTGAACATTTACACCGAAGCTCCCGGATTATCAGCAGAGGAGGTTGAAACCCTAATTACCATTCCCGTTGAATCGGTGATGAACGGTCTTAAGGATGTGGTTCTCGTAAGGAGTGTTTCAATTCCGGCACTTTCATACGTTTCCGTTTACTTCAAGGAAGGAACCGACATTTACTTCGCAAGAAGGCTAGTCATGGAGAAGCTCCCCGATGCAAAGGAACGGGTCCCCGCGGGTTTCTCCCCCGTGATGGGACCGAACGCCACGGGTCTCGGAAATGCACTTTTGTATGTTCTTCACGACACGAGCGGAAAGTATTCTAACAAGGAATTAAAGTCCATTTTTCAGCAGTGGCTCGCGCGCCCCCTCATCATGAGCGTGGGAGGTGTTGAAGAAATAGTTCAATTCGGTCCGGAGCTTGCATACCTGATTGTTCCTGACTTTGACAAATTCGTCGCCTACGGAATAACACTTGAGGAATTCCTGGAAGCTCTTGAAAGAAACAATCTCCTTGTAGGCGGGGGCTTTTTCCAGTCCGCGGAAGGAGACCTCGTAGTCAGAGGTCTTGGGAGGGTGTACTCCACCGAAGACATTCTGAGAATTCCCGTCAAAGTAGATGAGGGGAGAGGTATAAGCGTTTATGTAAAGGATGTTGCGAGGGTAATAGAGGGTGAGGTGCCCAACCGAAGGGGTGCCTTCACCATGGACGGGAGGGAGGTCCAGGGGAACGTGGTAGTCAAGAGGATTTACGAAAATACAAAAGAGGTTGTTGACAAGGTAAAGGAAAAGCTTAAGGAGATACAGAACATACTCCCCGAGGGGGTGAAGATAGAGCACCTCTACGATCAGGCCTACATCACCGAGAAGGCGGTGGCCACCATCCAGAAGGCACTATTCAGCGGTATGCTCCTTGTCGCCATAGTGACAGCCTTCCTCCTCGGGAACTTCAGGGCATCTCTCATAGTGATCTCTTCTCTTCCCATAACGCTACTTACCGCCTTCATAGTCATGAAGAACACGGGTATGAGCGGGAACCTCATGACCCTCGGAGGTCTGGCCATAGGCATAGGCATGTTCGTGGACTCCTCAGTGGTCATAGTGGAGAACATATACAGGCACCTGAGCGAGAGAAGGGAGGGCTTCAAGTTCTCCATAGTCCTCGACTCGGTAAGGGAGGTCTGGAGGCCCGTCTTCTTTGCTGTCCTCATAATAGTAATCGTCTTCTCACCCATATTCGTATTCGAGTCCATAGAGGGAAAGTACTTCAAGCCCCTCGCCTTCACACTTATAATAGCCCTCCTTTCCTCCATGCTCATAGCCTTCACCTTCATACCCGTCCTCAGCTACTACTTCCTGAAGCCGGGGAAGACTACCTACAGTGCGGTCATGCGGTTCATCCACAGGGTCTACGGAAGGGTTCTCGACGCAAGCTTTAAGGTGAGGGTTCCCCTCCTTGCGGGCGTGGTCGTCGCCTTTCTGGGAAGCCTATTTTTGCTCACACGTATAGGGACAGAGTTCGCACCCGAACTGGAGGAGGGCTCTGTCATAGTTAATGCCTTCCTAGACCCCAACGTCTCCATAGAGGAGGCAAAGAGGCTGGCCATGGCCATTGAGAAGGAGGCCCTCAAGTTCCCCGATGTGGTGAGGACCTTCTCGACGGTGGGGAGGGCGGAAAAGGGTGAGGTGGTAGACGTGAACTTCATAGAGACCTGGATAATTCTTAAACCTCAGGAGGAGTGGAAGAGCTTCAGGACGAGGGAGGAGTTCAACCAGATCCTGAGGGAACGCCTCTCCTGGCTCCCCGCTTCCATAGGTTTTACCCAGCCCATAAAGATGGCGATAGACCATCTCCTCTCCGGGGTGAGGGCAGACATAGCCATAAAGATCTTCGGACAGGACCCTGAGGTCCTGAACCAGATCGCAACAAAGGTAAAGGAGATAACGGAGAAGGTTCCCGGAGCTGTTGACGTCCAGAAGGAGATACAGGCGGGGAGGCTCCAGCTCAGGGTCTATCCCAGGTGGGAGACCCTGGAGAGGTACGGGATAACCGCGGAGGAGGTCCTGAACGTGATAAAGTACGCCCTCGGGGGCAACGATATAGGGGTCCTCCAGAAGGACACATACCTCTTTCCCATAGTCATCTCCCTTCCCGAGGAGTTCAGGGGTAATGTGGAGAGGCTCAAAGAGATACCCATCTTCGAGAGGGACGGGAAGATCCTCACCTTCGGTGATGTGGCGGATATAAAGGTGGAGCCGGGACTCTTCGTCATAAGGAGGGAGAACAACATAAGGTACGCCCTTGTGATGACCGACGTGGAAGGTAGGGACATAGGGAGCTTTGTGAGCGAGCTCCAGGAGAGGATCCAGAAGGAGACAGAGCTTCCCAAGGGATACTTCATAACCTACGGGGGGCAGTTCGAGAACCAGCAGAGGGCTATGAAGAGGCTCTCGGTTGCGGTTCCCGTCTCCATATTCCTGATCTTCGTCCTACTCTACCTCAGCTTCAACTCGGTGAGGGACGCCCTCATAGTCATCCTCAACGTCCCCTTCGCTGTAATAGGCGGGATCGTTGCCCTTTACATCTCGGGCTTTAACCTCTCCGTTCCCTCAGCCATAGGGTTCATAGCCATATTCGGTATAGCTACCCTCAACGGAGTGGTTCTTGTCTCCTACATAAGAGACCTGCTCGCTGAGGGGCTTGACATAAGGTCTGCAGTAAAGAAGGCATCAATACTGAGGATAAGACCCATACTGATAACCGCTATAACCACCTTCATAGGACTTATTCCCCTTCTGGTGATAAGCGACATAGGTTCTGAGGTTCAAAAGCCCCTCGCAACCGTCGTGGTGGGAGGCATATTCACCTCAACCCTCTTGACCCTTGTTATTCTCCCTTCGGTGTATGAGCTGGTTTACAGGAGGTTTGCCCGTGCAGAAAGAAGGCGGGAGTAGTGATGAAGAGAAGGAGGAGTTTGGCGAGCTTATAAAGTTCACCTTCGCAGGTTTTGCGGGCGGTCTTGGACTCGGCTGGGTTCTGGACCGCCTCGGACTTGAGCAAAATCCAGTTGGAGAGTGGGCAGTAAGGACTCTTGCAGGTGAAGGAGAAAGTATCCTTGAAGGGGTATTCTCCATAAAGAAACGGCTCTCGGGAGAGACTCACTCCCTCGCTCAGGCCTACGGCTGGGGAAAGCTTATAGGCATGACCGTTCCCTGGTGGATAGACCTCACAAGCAGACTTTCCGGGGTGAACGTTTACGGCTGGCAGAGTTTTTACATTCCATACTTTTACGCCCTGAGCGACCAGATCGGTGCAAATGTGTCTGGTTTTATTTACATTTACAGGCACGAAGGCGGTTTCAAAAAAGCCTTCATCAGATACATTAAAAATCCCGTGATGCTAACGAGCCTTATGGTAATACTTATAGTTCCCGTGGGACTTCTCACCGCAAGGCTTCTGGGATTTACTCCAAGAACAAACCTCTTTGTGGCACTTGAAACCGTTGTGGCAAACCTCTGCTGGCTCCCGCCCCTGGTTGGAATGCTTGCGGAGAAAAGAAAAAAGGGAGATAATCCCTGATGTAATGGAAGGCGGTTCCGTCATAGTTTCAAGGACCGACAGCCTCGGCGATCTTGTTCTTACCCTTCCCCTTGCAACATTTTTAAAGTGGTTGGGTTGCAAAGAGGTCACCTTCCTGATAAGAAGAGAGTTTTTCCCCCTCGCCCGCCTCTTTGAAGGAATTGATCAGGTAATTTCACCGGAAGATTTTCTGAAAAATAAAGACCTCGGGAAGGCGGATGCAATAATTCATGTTTTTCCGAAATTTCGTTTAGCCTACGAATCTCTTAAAAAAGGGATAAAGGAAAGAATAGGAACATCAAGGAGATGGTATCATCTTTTCTTTTGCAACAGGCTTGTGCCTCTTTCCCGCAAAGGTTCAAAGCTTCACGAAGCCCAGTTAAACATTAAGCTGGTAGCTGACCTGTACAGCCTTCCTGTTCCCGACCTGAAAGAGATATTTAATATGTACAGGTGGAAGGAACCGAAAGTTGAGATACCCATATTACCCGGAAAGCCATTCTTTATAGTTCATCCACTCAGCAGAGGGAGTGCACCGCGGTGGAGCCTCAAAAACTTTATAGACCTGACCCTGCACCTGAGGAAACGATTCAAAGTCTTGGTGACAGGTAGTGCGGAGGAGGGTGAAATTCTAAAAAAATCGGGTTTTTTTGAAAAAACGGGAGCAATGGACCTTACAGGTAAACTTGATATTGTCCAGCTTTTTGCCCTTATTAAAGAGAGTGAAGGAATTGTCTCTAATAGCACTGGACCCCTGCACATAGCGGCAACTCTCGGTAAGAGAGCGGTGGGCATATACGCCAGCAGAAAGCCTTTTCACCCTTCAAGATGGGGACCCATCGGACCAAATGCTGTGGCTCTTACCGGCAGGGATAGTTGTTTTGTCAGGTGCTCCAAGGAAGAGTGCAGTTGCATACAAATGATAAAACCTGATGATGTTGAATCCGTTATTTTATAAAGTATGCAGGATCAAAGAGTTTACGAACTTCAGGCTGAGGTTTACAAGGTCCTCTCAAATCCTGTGAGGCTCATGATAATTGACTGTTTGGGACATGAGGAAAAGACCGTTTCGGAAATAGTGGAATGTCTTGGACTCAGCAAGTCCAATGTCTCTCAACACCTTAATTATATGAAGTCAGTCGGAATTCTGTGCTCAAGAAAGGAGGGGAGACGCGTAAAGTACTATATATCGGATAAGAGACTCTTAAGGTCAATAGAAGCAATAAGGAAGGTCCTCTTTGAGAGGTTCGTAAAGTGCGGACAGATACTCAGCCCTGCTCAGCTTGAGGACCTTCTTTCATCATTTTCGGAAAAAGCATAACATCCCTTGACAGAAGACAATTCCCTCACTAAATTGTTCATTAGTTCATGAACAATAGGAGTATTCATGTGGTTAGAATTGAGGTGGTCTCAAAGGCTCCTCCCGGAGGAAGGTGCGAGATTTACGACAGAATGTTCTTTGAGGTTGTCCGTGCATGCAAAAATGTCATGTATTCCCTGATCCCGGTCAACCTTTACAAAGGTGATGTAAGCCCTCCGGCGGTCATCGTTAACGGAGAAGAGCTTAGTCCGGGCGACGGAATTCTTCTCACCCCAGAGGAAATAATCTCTGCTCTAAAGAGACACGGTGCCCAATTTAGAGGGGAGTCCATGATCTCAGCAAAGCTCGGTGAAATTTACAAAAATCTCACGGGAGGTTGACCATGTTCTTCAGACAGTTTATTCACGGTGGCGGATGTGTTTCCTATCTCTTTGGATGCGGTTCAAAAGGTAAGGCTGTGGTTGTTGACCCCCAGAAGGACCCGGACCTCTACATTAAAGAGGCGGAAAGGCAGAAGGTGAAAATAGTTCACATAGTTGACACCCACACTCACGCGGACCATGAGTCGGGTGCCCGCCTTCTGGGAGAAAGGCTCGGAATTGAACCTGCGTATCAAAGGAATGCGTCCCTTAACTTTACCTTCAAGCCTGTTGATGACGGTGATGTTCTTGAAGCGGGAAACACCGTGGTTGAGGTTCTTCATACTCCCGGTCACACGCCGGACAGCATTTCCCTTGTGGTAAAAGACAGAAGAAGAGGAGACGACATCTGGTTCGTGCTGACGGGAGATACGCTCTTTATAGGTGATGTGGGAAGACCGGACCTTGGCTACGAAAATCCAGAGGATGGTGCAAGGCTTATTTTCAGATCCATCCACGATAAACTTCTAACCCTGCCGGATTATGTGGAGATCTTTCCCGCCCACATAGCCGGTTCTGTTTGCGGGAGATTCATGAGCGGTAAACCCTCATCAACGATAGGGTTTGAAAAGAAGTTCAACCCTATGCTCCAAATAAGAGATGAGGAAGAGTTTGTGAAGAAGCTGACCGAGAGCATTCCGCCCAAGCCCTTAAATATGGACACCATCGTCGCTACTAACCGCGGAATCCGATGACAGGACACCTCGGTATCAGAAACAACCTGCTCCCCTTCATAACAATTACCCTTATAACCGCCTTTGTAGGCGGTATGGTCGGGCTTGAAAGAACCATAGTTCCCCTTCTTGCCAAAGAAAGGTACGCAATTACCTCCGCAACCGTCACCATCTCTTTCATAGTCAGCTTTGGATTAACCAAAGGTGTTTTCAACTTCGTTGCGGGAATCTTGAACGACAGGTTCGGAAGGAAGAAAATTGAGGTCCTCGGATGGATCGTGGGAATTCCCGTTCCTTCCCTTCTGATATGGGCTCCCTCATGGGAATGGGTATCCTTTGCCAACATCCTTCTCGGAATTAATCAGGCTCTCGCATGGTCAACGGCAGTAACCTACACCCTTGACATTGTTTCTCCCAATCAGAGGGGATTTGCTTCTGGAATCAATGAGTTTGCAGGATACTTCGGGGTAGGGGCATTAACCTTTGCAACGAGCTACATAGGTTCCCTCTATGGACCACACCCCTATCCGATGATTCTCGGTATAGGAATAGTCTTAGCAGGTCTCTTGCTCTCCCTCACATTACCCGAGTCAATGCACCACGCCCTAAAGGAGGCTAAAGAATCACAGAACCATCAGAATGAGAGGTCTCCCTTCAGGGTTTTTGCCCTTGCAACCTTCAAAGACAGGAATCTCTTTGCCTGCTCTCAGGGAGGCTTTGTTGCAAACTTCACCGACGGAATGGCATGGGGGCTTTTGCCCCTGTTCCTGAGGTCAAAGGGACTTTCACTGGGAGAAATAGGAATGGTTGCCACCTTTTACCCCCTCGTCTGGTCCTTTTCCCAGCTCGCGACAGGTTTAATGAGCGACAGGATAGGAAGAAAGCCCGTTATAGTGGGCGGTTTTTTTGTTCAGGGAGCGGGGATAATCGGAATTTCCCTTTCGGGAAGTCTCACTGGCTGGCTGTTCTTTGCACTCCTCTTTGGACTGGGCAAGGGAATGGTTTACCCCACACTCATAGCCGCAGTATCCGACAGCTCTCCACCTCTAATGAGAGGCTCAATTCTCGGAGTTTACAGACTATGGAGGGATTGGGGGTATGCCTTCGGCGCCCTTTTCTCCGGTCTGGTGGCAGACATGTTAGGAATTGGCTGGGGAGTCGGGTCCGCCGGAATAGTGTCCATCTTTTCGGGAATCATTGTTCTGGCTTTGATGGTTGAGAGAGTGAAAAAAACACCTTAAAGACCGATTCAGTAAATATCCATTTACGAATGCCTAAAATACGGAGGCGGTGTGATGACTAAAGAAGAATTGATAAAAGGCATTGAGCTTTTCAACGACGGTGAGCACAGGTTCATCTGGCTCGGATGGGAGGAGGAAGAAGAGGAGGGTCTGGTTCAAACAAATCAGTACCTAATAGTGAGCGGAGGAAAAGGTATCCTGCTCGACCCGGGGGGTGTTTACACCCTCCCCCGCGTTCTTGCCACAGTATCCGCTTACATTGAACCCGACGACATTGAGTACATATTCTTCACCCATCAGGACCCGGATGTCAGCTCGGGGATCGCGGTATGGCTTGACAACACACCCGCAAAGGTCTATATCAGCAAGCTCTGGGTGAGGTTTGTTCCGCACTTCGGAAGCCTGAATACGGAAAGGGTGGTAGGGATAGAGGACGGGGGAGGAGAGATATACCTATCCTCCGGTGCAAGGTTGAGGTTTATACCCGCCCACTTTCTCCACTCAACGGGAAACTTTACCCTCTTTGATGAGAGGTCGGGAATCCTTTTTTCGGGAGACATCGGAGCCGCAGTTTTTCCGAAGGGAGAGAGGTATCTGTTTGTTGAAAACTTTGACAAACACCTCGGGCTCATGGAGGGTTTCCACAGAAGGTACATGGCTTCCAACAAAGCGTGCAAAATGTGGGTAAACACAGTAAGGAATCTCAAACCTTCAATGATTGCCCCCCAGCACGGTG
>Ga0256839_1006123_pt1 | contig 10740 bp, 7 predicted proteins | sample 354166metaG_FD_185968 | JGI IMG/M metagenome (GOLD analysis project Ga0256839, IMG submission 185968) | Hydrothermal vent microbial communities from Mid Atlantic Ridge, Atlantic Ocean - 354-166 | ecosystem: Environmental > Aquatic > Marine > Hydrothermal vents | place: Atlantic Ocean: Mid... | reverse complement strand
CTGGTGCCCGGCGCCGCGGCCCCGAAACTGGTGCCCGAGGAGCTGGTGCGCCGCATGAAGCGGGGTGCGGTGGTGGTGGACGTGTCCATCGACCAGGGCGGATGCGTGGCCACATCACGCCCCACCACCCATGCCGATCCCACCTTCATCGCCCACGGGGTGGTCCACTACTGTGTCACCAACATGCCGGGTGCGGTGCCGCACACCTCCACCTATGCGCTCAACAACGCGCTTCTGCCCCTGGTGCTGGCGCTGGCGGAGCGCGGCACCGCCGGGGCGCTTGCCGCCGATCCCCATCTGCGGGCGGGACTCAACATCTGGCGTGGTCGCATCACCTGCCGGCCGGTGGCCGAGAGCCTCGGGCTGCCGTATCTGTCGCCGGAGGAGGCGCTGGCCCGCGAGGGGGCTGGGATCGGCGCAGAACCGGCGGACGCAGATCAAAAGGGAGGAGGCCGATGACCCGCATGACCCCGAGCGAGGCGCTGGTCGAGACCATGGTGGCGCAGGGCGTCAAGCACGTCTTCGGCATCGTCGGCTCGGCCTACATGGACGCGCTCGACCTGTTCGAGCCGGCGGGCATCCGTTTCATCTCCACCGCCCACGAACAGGGGGCCGGCCACATGGCCGACGGCTACGCCCGGGCGAGCGGCCGGCACGGCGTCTGCATCGCGCAGAACGGCCCCGGCGTGACCAACTTCGTCACCGCCATCGCCGCCGCCTACTGGGCCCACTCGCCGGTGGTGTGCATCACCCCCGAGGCGGGAACCCAGACCACCGGCCTCGGCGGCTTCCAGGAGACCGACCAGCTGCCGATCTTCTCCAAGATCACCACCTACCAGGCCCATGTGAACCGGCCCGACCGCATCGCGGAGCTGGCGGGGCGGTGTTTCGATCTGGCCCTCACGGAAAGGGGCCCGACCCAGCTCAACATCCCGCGCGACTACTTCTACGGCGAGATCGACGTGGAGATCCCGCGACCGGTGCGCATCGAGCGCGGAGCGGGCGGTGCGGAGAGTCTCGCCCGGGCGGTGGCGCTGCTCGCCGACGCGGCCTTCCCGGTGATCGTGGCCGGGGGCGGCGTGGTGATGGCCGATGCGGTGGACCAGCTGCGGGCGCTCGCCGAACATCTGCAGGCGCCGGTGGTCACCAGCTATCTCCACAACGACGCCTTCCCCGCCGACCACGAGCTCTACCTGGGCCCGATCGGCTATCTGGGCTCGAAGGCGGCGATGCGCGTGCTCGCCCAGGCGGACGTGGTGCTGGCGCTGGGAAGCCGGCTCGGCCCCTTCGGCACGCTGCCGCAATACGGCATCGACTACTGGCCGCGGGCGGCCAAGCTCATCCAGGTGGACATCGATCACCGCCGGCTCGGCCTGGTCAAGCCGGTGGACGTGCCGGTGCTGGGGGACGCGCGGGCGGCGGCGGTCGCACTGCTCGACGGGTTGCGGGCCCTCAACCGCACACCTGCCGCCCAGGCCAACCGGGAACGCCGTCTCGCCGAGATCCGCAAGCAGAAGGCGGCCTGGAAGGCGGAGCTCGAGCAGGCGAGCGCCTCGGACGGCGTGCCGATGGCGCCGCGCCGGGCGCTTTCGGAGCTGGAACGGGCGCTTCCCGAGGACGCCATGGTGACCACGGACATCGGCAACATCTGCTCGGTGGCGAACAGCTACCTCCACTTCAAGCGGCCGCGCAGCTTCTTCGCCGCCATGAGCTTCGGCAACTGCGGCTACGCCTATCCCACCGCCATCGGCGCCAAGGTGGCGGCGCCGGAACGGCCGGCCATCGCCTATGTGGGCGACGGCGCATGGGGCATGAGCCTCAACGAAACGCTCACCTGTGTGCGCGAGCGCATCCCGGTGGTGGCGGTGGTGTTCAACAACGGCCAGTGGGGCGCGGAGAAACGCAACCAGATCGACTACTACGCCTGCCGGTTCGTGGGCACCCAGCTGGACAACCCCAGCTTCGCCAAGGTGGCCGAGGCGATGGGGGCTCTGGGCCTGGTGGTGGAACGGCCGGGCGAGGTGGGCGAGGCGCTCAGGAGCGCGGTCGCCAGCGAGCGGCCGGCGGTGGTGGAGATCCGGGTGAGCCAGGAGCTGGCCGAGCCCTTCCGCCGCGACGCCCTCAAGAAGCCCGTGCGCCTGCTGGAGAAGTACCGCGCCTATACCGTGAGCTGACGGCACGACGGTGTCCGCCGCCCTTCTGGTCGCAAACGCCGGCTCCACCAGTCTCAAACTGGCGGTCTACGAGCTCGCGGAGCGAGCGGGCCGGCTCGATCTCCGCATCCGGGCGCGGGCGGAGGGGTTCGGGGACCGGCCGCGCTGGACGCTGGAGACCCGGGACGGCGTCCGGCGGGCCGGCGATCTGCCGCCCGGCGCCGGCCATGAGGCGGCCTTCGCCCGCCTGCTGCCGTTGATCGAGGAAGCGCTCGACGGCGTCGCCCCGGTCGCGGCCGGACACCGGGTGGTGCACGGCGGCGGGCTGTTCACGGAACCGGTGCGCATCACCCCGGAGGTGCTGGCCGAGCTGGCCCGGCTCGCGCCGCTCGCCCCCAAACACCAGCCGCACAATCTCGCCGCCATCCGGGCGCTGGCCGCCGCCCGCCCGGGCCTGCTCCAGGTGGCCTGTTTCGATACCGCCTTCCACGCCCGCCAGAGCTGGAGCGCACGCCAGACCGGACTGCCGCGGTCGTTCGCGGAACGCGGCCTGCTCCGCTACGGTTTCCACGGCCTCTCCTACCAGTCGGTGGTGGAGCGCTTCGCCGCCGTCACCGGCACGCCCCTACCGGAGCGGCTGGTGATCGCCCATCTCGGCGGCGGCTGCAGCCTGTGCGCGGTGCGGGCAGGGACCAGCGTCGCCACCACCATGGGCTTCTCGCCGCTCGACGGGGTGCCGATGGCGACCCGCTCCGGCTCGGTGGATCCCGGACTGCTCATCCACCTGCTGCGCGAGGAGGGGATGAGCGTGGAGGAGCTCGACGCACTGCTCAACCACCGCTCGGGGCTGCTCGGCATGTCGGGGATCAGCGGCGACATGCGGCAGCTGCTCGCAAGCGACGATCCCCGCGCCGCCGAGGCCGTGGACTGGTTCTGCGAGCGGGTGCATCAGGCGCTGGCGGCCATGGCGGCGGCGCTGGGCGGCCTCGATGGGCTCGTGTTCACGGGCGGCATCGGCGAGGGGGCGGCGCCGGTGCGGGCCCGCATCCTCACCCTCGCCGCCTGGCTCGGCTTCGCCCTGGACGAGGCCGCGAACGCCCGCGGAGGCCCGACGCTCACGTTGCCGGAAAGCCGGCTTAGGGCCTGGGTGGTGCCGAGCGACGAGGAAGGCGTCATCGCTCGCGCGGTGGCGCCATGGCTCGGCTGAGATCCCGGTAAAGGCCGGGGCGGCGATCGGCGAGGTAGGGGTTGCGCGCCCGCGCGGCCGCGACCTGCGTCCTTTCCATGCGCACCACCCACAGCCCCTCCTCCCGGGCCCCCGCCTTGAGGCGGATTGTGCCCTCGGGATCGAGGACCATGCTGCGGCCGGTGAACCGGAACGGTCCCTCGCTGCCGATGCGATTGGCATAGGCGAGATAGAGCCCGTTCTCGAGCGCCCGGGCGGGAAGCAGCCGCGCCGGAATGCGCGCATAGGGGGCCATCACCGCGGTGGGGACCAGGAGCAGATCCGCGCCCTTCAGGGCCGCGATGCGCACGAGCTCCGGAAACTCCACCTCATAGCAGATCAACAGCGCGATCCGCCAATCCCCGAGCGCGACCGGGGCCGGGGCGTCCGCACCCGCGCGGAAGGCCTTGTGCTCGAAACCGCCGAAGAGGTGGCTTTTGCGCCAGAGCAGCCGCAGCCGACCGTCCGGGTCGAGGAGGATGGCGCTGTTGTAGGGGCGGTCCCGGGCCTGTTCCGGACATCCGAGGGCGAGCGCGATCCGGTGCTCGCGGGCGATCTCGCCATAGTCGGCGGCCCAGGCGGCGGCCGGGCGGGCGAGCGCGCGCAGGCGTTCGGGATCGAGCCCGTAACCGCTCGCCCAGAGCTCCGGCAGCAACAGCAGGTCCGCCCCCTGCTCCCGGGCGTGTTGGGCGATCGCCTGGGTGCGCGCCAGGGTGGCCTCGATATCGCCGGCCACCCCGCGTCCCTGGTGGAGGGCGAGCGCCAGCCCGTTCACCGGAGGCGGCCCATCATGCGCGGCAGGTCGCCGAAGCGGGCGAACAGACCGAACACCAGCCCGGCCACCAGCACGAACCCCACCGCCACCGCCGCCATCACCGGCGAATACCCGTAGCGCAGGGCGTTGAAGATCTTGATCGGCAGGGTCTCCACCGTGAACCCCGCCACCATGTAGGCGATGATGTACTCGTTGAGGCTGAGCACGAAGGCGAAGGCGTAGCCGGAGAGCGCGTAGGGACGCACAAGCGGCCAGAGCACGGTGGCAAACAGCCTGCGGTCGTCGGCGCCCAGGGTGCGCGCCGCCTCCACCACCTCCGGATCGATGCTGTCAAAGCCGAGCTTCAGGGTGATGAGGGGCAGGGCGACCAGGAAAATGCCGTGGGAGAGCACCAGGTTCTCGAAGCGGCCGTAAAGGCCGAGGGTGGCCCAGAAGATCATGAGGCCGAGTGCGGTGATCACCGGCGGCAGCATGAAGGGCGCGACCCCGGCCACGAACAGCATGCGCACAAGCCGCCACCGCCTTCGCCAGAGGAGATAGGCCACCGGAAGGGCGATGCTCACCGCCACCAGCGCCGAGAGGGCGGCGAGCAGCAGGCTGTTCTCGATCGCCTGTCGCCAGCCCGGATCCTCGAACGCGCGCAGGTACCAGCGCAGGGACAATCCCTCCGGAGGGAAGAACAGCCGCTTTTTGGCGTTGAGGGACACGCCCGCCACCACCACGAGCGGCGCCAGCAGGAACAGGCCCATGGCGGCGAACAGCAACCCGCGGCCCCAGCCGAGCCTGCTCATGCGCGCCTCCCGCTGCCGCCGGCCCGTCCCGCCAGCGCGATCAACAACAGGCTCGCCGCCAGCAACACCGCGGCCAACGCCGCCGCCAGCGGCAGGTTGGACTGGTAGACCGCCTGATCGGTGATCAGCACCGAAAGGGTCCAGTGCTGCGGCCGCCCCAGGATCTGGGGGATGAGGTAGACGCCGAGGGTGAACACGAAGGACAGGATCCAGCCCGCGGTCATGGCGGGACGCAGCACCGGCACCACCACGGTGAGAAAGGCGCGCAGCTCCGAGGCGCCGAGCGTGCGCGCCGCCTCCGCGAGCTCCGGGTCCACCCGGCTCGCGGCCGGGTACAGGGTCAACACCGCATAGGGCAGGACCAGATAGAGATAGCCGGCCAGCATGGCGCCGAAGCCCGGCGTCCACGCCCGCGGCTGGTCGAGCAACCCCAGCCAGACGAGAAGGTTCGACAGGCCGGCGGTGCGCGAGAGAAGCAGCGACCAGGCGAAGCCGACGATCACCTCGGAGAGCGACAACACCGCGAGCAACGCCACCAGCCACAGGCTCTGGGTGCGGTGCGCGGAGCGGGCGAGCAGCCAGGCGAAGGGGACGGCCACCAGGATCGAGACCGTGGCGACGAGCGCGGCGATCCACAGCGAGAACAACAGGCGCTCGAGGTAGAGCGGCTCGAGCAGCTTGGCGTAGTTGGCGAGGGTGAAGGCGGGTTCGTAGAAGGCCTCCACCTGGCGGCGGAACACGCTCACCGCCAGCATGATGAGGAAGGGCAGGCCGAACAGCGCCGCCAGCAGGACGCCGGGATAGAGGAGAAGCAGGCGCTGGATGTGCCCGGGAGGGGCGGAGCGGTCCGCCTTCATGCTGTCAGCGCCACGATGGCTTCCTCCGGCCAACGCAGGGCGACCGGCGCACCGGTCGCGAGCGCCGGCTGGTGGGAGGAGGGTACCACCACAAGCTGCTGTCCGAGCTCGCCGCAGTCCACGAACACCTCCACGCTCTCGCCCACGTCGCGCACGAACACCACCCGTCCCCGCAGGAGATTGGCACCCTCCTCTCCTCCGGACGACAGCACCACCTTCTCCGGCCGGATCACCAGCCACACCGGCGCGCCCGGGGGCGGCAAGGGCCCTTCCGGGACGGTGAAGCGATGCGCCCCCACCTTCACCGTGCGCGCGTCCTCCACCACCCCTTCGAGTTCGTTGCGGCGGCCCAGGAAGGCGGCCACGAAACGGTCCTGAGGCCGGCGATAGACGGCGTCGGGCGGCCCCACCTGATGGATGCGTCCCGCGTTCATCACCACCACCCGGTCCGCCATGGTCATGGCCTCCCGCTGGTCGTGGGTGACCAGGATGGTGGTGATGCCGAGGCGCTGCTGCAGAAGCCGCACCTCGACCTGCATGTCCTCGCGCAGCTTGGCGTCCAGCGCCGAGAGCGGCTCGTCCAGCAAAAGCAGTCTCGGCTCGGCGGCGAGCGCCCGGGCCAGGGCCACGCGCTGGCGCTGGCCGCCCGAGAGCTCATGCACCCGCCTCCGTTCGAGACCGGGAAGGCGCACGAGCTCGAGCAGCTCCCGCACCCGCGCCCTCTGGTCCCGCTCCGGCATCCCGCGCAATCGGAGCGGGTAGGCGATGTTCCCGGCCACATCCAGGTGGGGGAACAGCGCCAGCGACTGGAACACCATGCCGAAGCCGCGCCGATGGGGCGGCCTGTGGTCGATCACCTCGCCGGCGAAGCGGATGCGGCCCCGATCCGCCCGCTCGAGCCCGGCGATGATGCGCAACAGCGTGGTCTTGCCGCAGCCCGAGGGGCCGAGGAAACAGACCAGCTCCCCCTCGCCCACCTCGAGATCGACGCCCGCGAGCGCCCGTACCGCTCCGAACGCCTTCTCCACCCCCTCGATGCGGAGGACGGTCTCGCCCGCCACCGCCTCCCGGCCTCAGCCGATGATCATCTCGTTCCAGCGCTCGGTGATCCAGTCCCCGTCCTCCATGTAGATGGCATAGGCGGGGATGATGGGCGTCTTCTCGCTGGAGACCAGGGCGAACTCCTCGTCGGTGAGGTCGAGCAGCGGCCGGCGCACGGTCGGGGCGGTCCCCACCTTGCGGGCGATCAGCGCCTGCGCCTCCGGGCGGCAGGTCCAGTCGATGAACGCCTGGGCCTCCTCCAGCATGCGCGAGGCCTTGGAGACCACCCAGGCGCCGGAATCCAGCACCCCGCCCTCCTTGGGGAAGGTGGACCGGACCGGAAAGCCGTCGGCGGCGGCGATCATGGTGACGTCGTGGTAGTACTGGCCCATGGGGATTTCGCCGGCCTGCAGCGCCTGCTGGAACTGGCCCTCGTCGCGGTACCAGAGGCGGACGTTCGGCTTCACCTCGGCGAGCTTCCTCATCACCTCAAGCCGCCCCTCGCGGGTCTCGAGGATGTCCTTGCCGCCGAAGAAGGTGGTGGCGGTGATCTCGAGCAGGAAGGAGTTGCTCGGAAGCGCCAGCAGCCCGATCCGGTCCCGGTTGGCGGGATCCCAGAAGGCCGCCCAGCTCTCCGGTTCCTCGGGGTAGACCTCGGTGTTGGTCACGAGCGTGATGTACCAGCTCACCGCGCCGATGCCGGAAAGCCGCCCGTCCTCGTAGCGGTAGACGAAATGCGGGTAGAGGTTGGCGAGGTTGGGCAGGGCGGATTCGTCGAGCGGCGCCCAGAGACCGGCGCGCTCGCCCTTCATGCGCGGGATCTGGGCCATCATCGACACGTCCGCCGGCGCCTGCCCGGCCCGGGCGGCGTTCTGCAGCTGCACGAGCCACGCCTCGCCGGTGGGCTCCGCCACCGACTGCACCGCGATCCCGGTCTCCCGGGTGAACACCGGGAAGACGTGCTCGTCGAAGGCGTCCTTGAAGTAGCCGCCGTAGACGCCGACCTTGAGCGGTGCCGCCGCCCGCGCGCGGCGGATCATCGGAGCACCCAGAGGGGCCGCGACGGCGAGCGCGGAGCCCGCCTTGAGCAGGTCCCGGCGCCTCAGACCGCGTGTGCGTGCCGACATGAACCTCCCCCTTTGCCGTTCTTCGCCTCCGGCTCCGCCTATCACGAGCATCCGGTCCTGACAATCGGCGCCACAGGCGCAACCCGGAAGGGCCCCGCCCTATGCGCGGGCGTCGGCGCATCGATCCGGGCCTCTCGCGCCCGGGCAGGATTTCGCCCCGCCCGCCAGGGCGGCGGGATGCGGCCGCGGCCCGCCCTCAGGCCGGCCGCGCCACCCGGTCCGCGCGGCGCACCGGCACCTCGAGCTTGTCCAGCATTTCCTTCGGCACGATCTGCCAGAACCTGGGCAGCTCGCGGTCGAAGGCGAGCAGGATGCGCGCGGCGAGCGGGCTTTGGGTCTCGCGGTGGTGCTCCTCGATCAGCGCCTTGAGCTCGCGCACATAGTGCTCCACCTCGAGGCGCTGGTAGATCACCATGTCGGTGTTGATCTTGAGCGGCAGTTCCTCCGCGGGATCCCACACATAGGCCATGCCGCCGCTCATGCCGGCGGCGAAATTGTCGCCCACCGGCCCGAGGATCACCGCGATGCCGCCGGTCATGTACTCGCAACCGTTGTCGCCGCATCCCTCCACCACCGTGACCGCCCCGGAGTTGCGCACCGCGAAGCGCTCGCCGGCGCGGCCGTTCGCGAACAATTTGCCGGCGGTGGCCCCGTACAACACGGTGTTGCCGATGATCACATTGTCCTCCGGCACGAGCGGGCTCGAGACCAGGGGTCGGATGACGATGGTGCCGCCCGAGAGCCCCTTGCCGACATAGTCGTTGGCGTCGCCGAACACCTCGAGCTTGAGCCCCTTCACCGCGAAGGCGCCCAAGGACTGGCCCGCCGAACCCCTGAGCCGCACCGTGATGTGCCCCTCGCGCAAGCCGTCCTGGCCGTAGCGGCGGGTGATGTGGGCCGACAGCCGCGTGCCCACCGCCCGGTGGGTGTTGCGGACGTTGTACTGGAGCTGCATTTTCTCGCCGTCCTCGAGCGCCGGCCGTGCATCCTCCACCATCCGCGCATCCAGGGTGTCGGGCACCTCGTTGCGCCCTTCGAGGGTGCAGTGCACCGGATGGTCGCCGCCGTCGACCCGCACCAGGATGGGGTTGAGGTCGAGATCGTCGAGATCGGGATGGCCGCGGCTCACCTGGCGCAACAGGTCGGTGCGGCCCACCGCCTCCTTGAGCGAGCGCAGCCCCAGCGAGGCCAGGATCTCCCGCACCTCCTCGGCGAGGAAGCTCATGAGGTTCACCACCTTCTCGGCGGTGCCGCGGAACTTGGCGCGCAGCTCCTCCTTCTGGGTGCACACCCCGACCGGACAGGTGTTGGTGTGGCACTGGCGGACCATGATGCAGCCCATGGCGATGAGGGCGAGGGTGCCGATGCCGAACTCCTCGGCGCCGAGCAGGGCGGCGATGACGATGTCGCGGCCGGTCTTGATGCCGCCGTCGGTGCGCAGCACCACCCGATGCCGGAGCTGGTTGAGGGTGAGCATCTGGTGGGTCTCGGACAATCCCAGCTCCCAGGGGGTGCCGGCGTATTTGATGGAGCTCTGCGGGCTCGCGCCGGTGCCGCCGGAATGGCCGGAGATGAGGATGACGTCCGCCTTGGCCTTGGCCACCCCGGTGGCGATGGTGCCGACCCCGGCCTCGGAGACCAGCTTCACACACACCCGCGCCTTGGGGTTGATCTGCTTGAGATCGTAGATGAGCTGGGCCAGGTCCTCGATGGAATAGATGTCGTGGTGCGGGGGCGGCGAGATCAGGGTGACGCCGGGGGTGGAATGGCGCAGCCGGGCGATCTCCGGCGTCACCTTGAAGCCGGGAAGCTGCCCGCCCTCGCCCGGCTTCGCCCCCTGGGCGATCTTGATCTCGAGCTCGCTCGCCGCATTCAGATACTCCGCCGTCACCCCGAAGCGCCCGGATGCCACCTGCTTGATCGGCGAGTTGGGATTGTCGCCGTTGGGCCTAGGGCTGTAACGCTCGCGCCCCTCGCCGCCTTCGCCGGAGTCCGACTTGGCGCCGATGCGGTTCATGGCGATGGTGAGCGTCTCGTGCGCCTCGGGCGAGAGGGCGCCCAGCGACATGCCGGGGGTGACGAAGCGCTTGCGGATTTCGGTGATGCTCTCCACCTCCTCGATCGGCACCGGCGGCCGTTTGCGGTGGAAATCGAGCAGGTCCCGGATCGAGATCGGGTCCTGGGCGTAGATCATCTCCGCATAGCGTTTGTAGGCCTGGTAGGAATCGCTCGCCACCGCCTGCTGCAGCTGGCGGATCGCCCGCGCTTCGAACCCGTGGGCCTCGCCGCCCTGGCGGAAGCGATAGAAGCCGCCGACGTCGATGGGCGGTTCGGCGCCGCCGTAGGCCTTGGCGTGCTGGGCGCGCAGCCGGTTCTCGATGCCGGTGAGTCCGATGCCCGAGATGCGGGTGGTGAGGCCCGGGAAATACTCCCGGCACAAGGTGCGCGAGAGGCCCACCGCCTCGAAGTTGCAGCCGCCGCGATAGGAGCTGATGATGGCGATGCCCATCTTGGACATGATCTTGAGCAGCCCCTGGTCGACGGCCTCCCGGTAACGCTCCAGGCACTCCTCCAGGGTCCGCCCCCGAAACAGGCCGCGCTCGTGACGGTCGACGATCGCCGCCTCGGCCAGATAGGCGTGCACGGCGGTCGCCCCGACCCCGATCAACACCGCGTAATAGTGCACGTCCAGGCATTCCCCGGAGCGCACGGTGATGTAGCTGAAGGAGCGCAGCCCGACCCGCACCAGATGGCTGTGGACCGCTCCCACC
>Ga0256839_1006122_pt1 | contig 10741 bp, 8 predicted proteins | sample 354166metaG_FD_185968 | JGI IMG/M metagenome (GOLD analysis project Ga0256839, IMG submission 185968) | Hydrothermal vent microbial communities from Mid Atlantic Ridge, Atlantic Ocean - 354-166 | ecosystem: Environmental > Aquatic > Marine > Hydrothermal vents | place: Atlantic Ocean: Mid... | reverse complement strand
CTGTCCACCGGCGATTTTTGTGCGGAGGACGTTCCCCCGGACGAATTAGCCTCGGAGTTGGGCCGCCTGGAGCCGGCGGAGTGCCTGGTGCCGGAGCGTGAGGGGGAGGAGTGGTTGCGTCGGGCCGCCGGGGATCTAGAGCTCGGCGCGGTGACGACTCGGCCTGTCTGGTCGTTCCACCCGGACCAGGCGGAAGAGGTCCTGCGTCGACAGTTCGAGGTCTCCACCTTAGAGGGGTTCGGGATCCCGCCACGCGCTGCGGCTGTGGGAGCTGCGGGGGCGATTGTTGAGTACCTGAAGGAGACCCAGCGGGCTCAACTGGAACATCTCACGGGCATCACATGGGTCAACCGGATCCAAACCATGCAGATCGATCCGATGACCCGACGCAACCTGGAGCTGATGCGGTCTCTGACAGGCAAAAAGGAGGGATCGTTGCTTGCCGTGCTGGATGAGACGGTTACATCGATGGGGGCCCGTTTGCTGGCGGAGTGGTTGTCGGCCCCGTTGCTGGACATGGAACAGATCAACGCTCGCCTGGACGTGGTCGAGGAGCTTGTGGGGGAGCACTTGCTGCGGCGGGAGCTTGCGGGGGCACTGGCCGGTCTCCACGACCTGGAGCGGCTCACGGCTCGGCTGGCGGTACGTCGGAGCAACCCACGGGAGCTCCGTGCTTTGGCCGAGACCCTCGATCGCATCCCGGAAATCCTTGATCTGCTCGAGCGGTTCGAAGCGCCGCTGCTCGTCGAGCTCCGCTCCCGCATCGATCCGAGCGAATCTCTGCGGGACGAGTTGCTCCGTGCCCTGGTGGACGAGCCCCCCACCCACATCAACGAAGGTGGGATCATTCGTGACGGCTACTCCGAGGAGCTCGATGAGCTACGGAAGCTCAGTAGAGGGGGCAAGCAGTGGCTGGCTGAGTACGAGCGTAAGGAGATCGAGCGAACGGGAATTCCGTCGCTCAAGATCGGTTTCCACCGTGTCTTCGGCTACTACATCGAGGTGACCCACACGCACGCCTCCCGCGTTCCGCCCGATTATCAACGCAAGCAAACTCTCAAGGGGGCCGAACGGTACATCACGCCGGAACTCAAGGAGTACGAGCAGCGGGTGTTGCGTGCGGAGCAGGAGGCGGTGGATCTGGAGAAGCGGTTGTTCGACAGGTTGCGTGACCTGGCGATCCAGCACGTGCCTCAGCTCATGAAAACCGCCAAGGCTCTTGCCGCTGTCGACGTATTGCAGGGGCTGGCAAGTGTGGCGGTGCGTCGGAACTACTGCAGGCCGGTGCTGGTGGCCGAGCCGATCCTGGAGCTCTATGACAGTCGCCATCCGGTGGTGGAAGCCTCCCTGGTGGGTGGTCGGTTCGTTCCCAACGATGTGGTGCTTCGCCATGAGGATGCCCGGTTGATCATCGTGACGGGGCCGAACATGGCGGGCAAGAGCACCTACATTCGACAGGCTGCGCTCGGCGCGATCATGGCCCAAATCGGGAGCTTTGTGCCTGCTCGGAAGGCGATCGTTGGGCTGGTGGACCGAGTCTTTGCGCGCGTCGGCGCCAGTGACGATCTGGCCCGAGGGCGTAGCACGTTCATGGTCGAGATGGTGGAAACGGCTACCATCCTGCATGGGGCGACTCACCGGAGCCTGGTGATACTGGACGAGATCGGACGGGGCACGAGCACCTACGATGGGGTCGCCTTGGCGTGGGCGGTTGCGGAGCACTTGCACGATGTGAACCGGTGCCGGACGTTGTTCGCCACGCACTACCATGAGCTTGCTCATCTGGAAAAGTCGCTCGATGCGGTGAAGAACCTGAACGTGGCTGTGCGTGAGTGGAACGACCAGATTCTGTTCCTGCATCGCATCGTAGAGGGGGCATCGGATCGCAGCTACGGCATCCACGTGGCGCGTTTGGCCGGCGTGCCCCGTCGGGTGATTGAGCGAGCTAAAACGCTGCTGGCCGAGCTGGAAGAAGCGCACCTCAACGATGAAGGAACGCCCCGGTTGGTTCAGGCCTCCCAGAAGCGGCGGAGATCGAGCTTCGTGCAGAGAAGCCTGTTCACCACGCTATTCGATGGCCTTGCTCAAAAGCTACGTGAAATCGACCCGGACAGCCTCACGCCAGAACAGGCGATCGAAGTGCTCCGAGCCCTGAAGGACGAGGCCGAGTCGCTGTAGGGCATGGGGGTTCCGCGAAGGTTGCCGGTTCCGCGTCCGCGCCACGAAGCGGCGTGCGCGACCGTTCCGCGCTGGGGCAGTCCCGTCGGTAGCCGCACGATTGCGGCTGGCCGCCGTTGCTTGTGTTCAAAACCCCGGCTGGGATGGCCGCTCGCAGCCACCGCAAGCATGGAGCAACTGATCCGGTGGATGGGCTGCACAGCCTTGCTGAGAACAATGCCGCCGGAGGCAGGAGCAGGCCGCGATCGAGGCCCCCCGAACGAATCTTCCCAGCAGGAGTTGATTGGAAAGGGGGCCACGGGGGCGAGTCGGGCGAACGTTGTGGCGGTTGTTTCTGGCCGCGGCGGAGCTGACGCCGTGAGCGGTTGCCTGGGAGAGGGATAACCAGGGAGCGACGGTGTTTAGTGCCGTCGGTCGAGGTCAGACGATGATTTGCGGCGAAGCAGCTCGACGATATTCCCAGGGGGGTGCACGGTGACTTCCATGTAGTGGCGCATCAGGAGCAGCCCGCGGCCGGACGGCCGCGTCAGGTTCTCAGGTGCCGTCGGATCAGGAACCGTTGCCGGGTCGAATCCTTCCCCCTCGTCTTCGATCCGAAGCCGGATCCAGTCCGGGCCGAACTGACAACGAACGGTAACTTTCTTAGTCGGATCCCGTCGGTTTCCGTGGATCAGCGCGTTCGCCACCGCTTCTTCGTAGCAGAGCCGGATGGCGAAGATGTCGTTTTCGGAGAAGCCGCTTGTCTTACATCGCTCGAGCACCGCCTCGAGGAACTGGCGGAGAGTCTTGGGGTCTGAGCTCGTTAGTACCAGCGTCTCCTCTCCCCCTGACGAACTGCACATCACGTCGGCCACCGCAACTAGAACATTTCCAGAGCTTCTTCCTCCGTGCGGTAGATGTCGAACAGGGTATTCAGCCGGGTGATTTCGAAGATCTCGTAGATGCTCGGGTGGATGCAGCACAGCCTGAGTTCGCCGCCGTGTTCTTTTAGCCGCCGCTGGAAGTTGATCAGTTTGCCCAACACGCTACTGGACAGGTATTCCACCTTGGAGAAGTTGAGGATCACCTTACGACCGGTGGCTGCCAGGGCGGCGAGCTCTTCGGAGAGTCGCTGCACCACTTCTTCGTCCACGACCCGGTTCAGTTGAAAGGTGCCGATCAGGACGCCCGACGGGTCCTCTTCGACCAGGAGTACCGGCGTTTTTTGGGCCGAGCTCATTCTCGCCTCCCGTGTGGCTACGGACAGTCGCGTTCGCCCTCTCGCCGGCCGGCGGCTGCCTGGGGCCGACGCAGGGACTGGTCGTACGTGGGTACGTCTCCATATCTTACGCGAACGGGACGGCGAGTTCGCTTTATGCCAGGAGCTTGCGCCGATCGTGCTCGCCGCTTCACCCGCACAAACTGCACCGGCAGACTGCCGGAGCTGACGTACGCCGATGGTCAGGGTCCAACAGACCTGTGTCATACATGTCTTCTAAGGTATCATAACCCGTCGGGGCTTGTGTGAGCCGCTCCAGTGGTGGAGCGAGCCGGCTAGCGAGTCGTTCGCAGCGCGCCTTCATCCAAATCGTTGGGAGCTTGGACCGATGAGAACGTCGCCCGCAGTTTGGTTGTTCGCGGCATCTGTTCTTGCGGCCGGAGCTGCGCCGCTGCCGGAGGCTTCTGCGGACGAGGCGGTACGTGTCGCCCACATCGCGATCCGAAAGTTGCTTCCCGAGGCACCTCAGCCGACAAGCCTCTTCTCCACTCAGCCGCGCAACTTCGGTTGGTACCTGAAAAGGCTCCGCAGGGCTGGCGAGGACAGCAACGTTCAGGCTGTGGTTCTGGAGTTGGCGGTTAGCGGCCTACCGCTGACCCGTGCTCAGGAGATCCGCCGGGCGGTTGCGGAGGTCCAGCTTGCGGGTAAGCCTGTGTTCGGGTTGCTGCCATCGGTCGCAACCACGGCCGATTACGTTGCTCTGGCCGGGTGTGACAAGCTGTTCATGATCAAAGGGGGGTGGTTGGCGCTGACGGGGGTTCGATCGGAGGTCTGGTTCTATCGGGACCTGCTCGACTGGGTGGGTATCAAAGCCACCTTTGTGCAGGCCGGCGATTACAAGGGGGCTGCGGAGCCGTTTATGAGGCGGAGCATGAGCCCCGAGTTTCGAGAGCAGCTCGAGCGGGTGGTGGACGACCTCTACAGCCAGGTCTGCCTGGCTGTAGCCGGGCGGCTGGGCTGCGGGTTGGACGAGGCCGCCGCTGTGATCGACAGGGGGCCGTACACGGCAGCACGGGCCGCGGCGGTTCGGCTCATCGATGGCACTGTGAGGTCCGCGTTGGGGGAGAACGACGTTACGAAGCTCCTCGGTGCTACAACTGTGCAGCTCGTGAAGAACTATGGGGTCGAGCGGCGGCGTGTTGCGGGGGGCTTCGCGGGGATGATGCAACTGATGCAGCTCCTGATGAACCCCCCGGCCAGAAAAGCACCGCGCGGCGACGCCCCCCTGGTGGCGGTGGTTTATTGCACAGGGTTGATCGTGGAGGGAAAATCGGGCTACAGCTTGCTCGGCGACGCGACCATGGGGGACCAGACCATCGTGGACGCGATCAACCAGGCGTGCGCGAACGATCGCGTCAAGGCAATCGTGCTTCGGGTCGACAGTCCGGGCGGGTCCGCCGTGGCCAGCGAGCGGATCTGGCAGGCGGCGCATCGCGCCAACAAGCCGGTGGTTGTCAGCATGGGCCAGGTGGCGGCAAGTGGAGGCTACTACATCTCGGCCGGAGCGGACAAAATCTTTGCCGAGCCCGGCACCCTGACCGGTTCCATCGGTGTTGTCGCGGGGAAGATTGCTGTACGGGGGCTGCTGGAAAAGGTGGGCATCCGTCCAGAGGCAGTCCAACGGGGGAGAAACGCGGCGTTGCTGTCGCCCATCGAACCGGCCGAAGAGGGGACCGTCGAAGCGTTGAAGGCGATGGTACAGGAGACGTACGATCTCTTCCTGCAGCGTGTGGCGGAGTCTCGCGGACTGAGCCGTCAACAACTGGATCAGGTCGCAGGGGGGCGGATTTGGACCGGCCGCATGGCGCGGCAGCTTGGCCTGGTGGACGCGATCGGTACGTTGGAGGACGCGATCAACGCCGCCCGAGAGCTGGGAGGCATTGAGGAGTCGCAGCGGCACGACCTGCTGATCCTGCCCGAGCCCAAGGGCCTTTTCGAGAGCTTGCTTGAGCTGGAGGAGGCGCAGGTGCCCGGCCTCGACCACCTGCGCGCCCTGCCGCTCGGCCCGGTCCGCACGCAGCTCCTGCGGAGGGTGCAATCGCTGCAGCTTCTGCTGGGCGACTCCGCGGTAGGCGTATGGGCAGTCATGCCGTTCGAACTGGTGGTCTACTGAGGTACGACCGTACTCGAAGCATGGATGGGGCGGAGATGCATCTGACAACCTGGCAAGAGTTGACTCGCGAGTTACAGCAACCGGCCATCGGCAAGATCGTCCTGTTTGTAGCGGACGGCTTGGGGGGGCTTCCGTTGGAGCCGGGCGGGAAGACCGAACTCGAGACCGCGCGCACCCCTAATCTCGATGCTCTGGCGCGTCGTGGAGTTACAGGGCTCTCGGTTCCGGTCGGTCCCGGCATTACTCCCGGCAGCGGTCCGGGCCATATGGCTCTGTTCGGTTACGACCCGGTGCGGAACGTGATCGGTCGGGGAGTTCTTGAGGCGCTCGGGATCGATTTCCCCCTTGAACCCGCGGACGTTGCTGCACGGGGGAACTTCTGCACCGTCGATGAGCATGGGCGGATCGTCGATCGCCGGGCCGGGCGGATCCCGACGGAGAAGTGTGTGGAACTGTGCCGAAAGCTGGCCGAGAACATCCGCATCCCTGGCGTGCAGCTTTTCGTGGAGCCGGTACGCGAGCACCGCTTCGTGCTGGTCATTCGGGGCGCCGGGCTGGGGGATCGGGTAAATGACACAGATCCCCAACGGACGGGTGTTCCACCGGTTCGGGCACGCGGTGAGGACCCGATGTCGCAGCGTACCGCCGAGATCGTCGAGCAATTCGTGCGCCAGGCTGCGGAGCTGCTTCGCGACGAGCACCCGGCGAACATGTTGACGCTACGCGGATTCTCGAAACGCCCCAACCTGCCCACCATGCGGGACCTCTACGGCCTCGATGCTGTTGCTTTGGCCGTCTACCCGATGTATCGCGGACTAGCCCGCCTGGTCGGGATGCGGATTGCCGACGCCGGGAAGACCCTGCAGGACCAGATCGCGGCACTGAAGCGGGAGTGGGAGCAGGGGGACTTTTTCTTCGTCCACTACAAGTACACCGATTCCACCGGTGAAGACGGCAACTTCGCCGCGAAAGTGGAGAAGATTGAGGAGATCGACGCGGTGATCCCGTCCATCATGGCCCTCCATCCGGACGTGTTCATCTTCACGGGCGACCATTCGACGCCGTCGCTGTTGAAGAGTCATAGCTGGCATCCCGTGCCGCTGCTGTTGGTCGCCAACACGTGCCGTCCAGACGACGTGACCGAATTCGGTGAGCGCGCTTGTGCACGTGGCGGGCTGGGACAGATCCCTGCCTGCCACATTTTGCCTCTGGCGCTGGCGCACTGCGGCCGACTGAAGAAGTTCGGCGCGTAACTGCCGGAACTCGTACCGGTGCAACGCGACCGCATGAGTTTCGAAGCGGTCGGATTCGACGGGCTCTTGAACCGAGTGCCAGGCGGCCGTGCGACAACCGCGACCTGGCCGACGGCCTAGGACCAGGGACGCGCGAGCGAGATAGGAACCCTGTCAGCATGTGCGGTACCCGATGAAATGACTGGGCGGGGGCTCAGTTCAGCCTTGCGCCGTTGCAGACCGTGGCGTCAGGGCAGAGTTCAACAGGGGCTCGCCTCGTTACAGGCAGTCGAATACGCTCTGCATGCAGCGATCAGGAGGAGAAGGAGTGGTTGCCTGCCCACCGGTTCGGTCTGCGGAGAATCCGGGATCAGGGCACTGGAGGGGGCGAACAGAGTGTGGCTGCGGTGTGGGGGCGAAATCGAGGCGAAGGCAACCGGGGGTTTAGCTTCGTGCGGGAAGGCCGGCTGGTAAGCTGGGTAATCTGCGAAAGGCCGTGAACAGAATCCGGTTACATCTCCTGGTTCGGCGCCGGGGCAGTAGCGGACTGAATCGTGCCGCGTGTGCGAGTCGATACCTTCGAAGGAAACTTGCCACTCGATACTTGCCTCGCGACTAGGCACGCCGGACTCTGTGGGCTCGGACAAGCTGCCGAAACCCCTCCGAGCCGCGGAGAGTCGAGATTGTTCCAACCCGCGAGAGGAGGGAACGTTCCCATGCGGAAATGGATGCGATGCTTGCGTAACGCTCTGTTCGTGACCGCTGTAGCGGCCGCGTGCCCGCTCACGTCGCCGCTGTTCGCCGAGGAGGCCACGGTCAACCCGAATCAGCAGGTTGCGGAACGGATTGCGACGGCGATCGCGGAACGCCAGGACATAGCCGGATACGACGTGGACATTGAGTACAAGGACGGAGTCTGCACGCTGCGGGGAACGGTGAGTCGGCCGCAGGACATCGATGTTCTGGTTCAGACGGTCAAGGATCTTGGTGTAGCGAAGCAGGTGGTTACGGACATCGCCGTTCGCTCCCAGAAGGTGAAGCCGGCGAACTACCAGGAGGAGGCACCGGCACCTCCAGCACAAGCCCCGGCCGCTCAGTCCGAGGTCCTCGCGCCTCCGGCTCCGGAGTGGCGGTTCACGGGCCAGCCCAGCCAGTACCGGCGCCCGTTCCGCCCGCCTTTTGCCTGGCCGTTCAAGGCTCCCTACCCGAACTATTCCGCCGTGCAGTATCCGCGTATCCTGCACGGTTGCGAGTTCCCCTACATCGGGCCGTTCTATCCGTTCCCAGAGCCCCCGCTGGGCTGGCGTAAGGTGACGCTGACCTGGCACGACGGCTTCTGGCTCTTGAAGTTCGGCGTCGCCCCGTTTGGACGTTACCACTATTGATCCGGGTTGCCTCCCCAGAGCCTGACGGCAAGCGAGCACGAGGACCCGCCCTGCGGCGGGTCCTCGTTTCGTTATGATCTGTCATCTCGCTGGAGTTGGCCTGAAGCGCAGGGTCGCTAATTCCGCTAATACCGGTTGCGCCGGCAGCCGATAGAGATTGCAGAGAATGCCACTACCGGCCGGCGCCCTGTTGCCCGATGGCCGGGGACAGACGGACCGGCAAACAAGCACTCAAGAACCCTCTTATCTTCCTCGCCTCGCTACAGCGCGGGGGGACGTCTCGCACGGAGGAGAGACATGACACAGAAGAGGCGAACGACAGTGCTGGGGGGTATCATCCTTGCGCTTGCATTCCTGCCCGGGTGCCTTGCCCTGGAACGCTGGGAGTACACCTCGATTGCGGCCAGCGCTGCTGCGCCGACCGCGGCTGCGATCGCCACGGAATCCAGCTTCGGCTACTGGCCATGGCCGGTTAGCCCGGCACTTTCGGATGACATCGAGCGGTTGATGGATCGACTGGAGAAAGAGGGGGTACCCGTGCTGGGGCCGATCGACAACCAGAACGCTCCCATCTTCTGCATGGATCCGCCCAGCGACAAGGAGATCTACGACGCACTTCCGCCCGTGCCCCATGGCATCCCGTTCATCTATGAGGTGCAGCGGAACAACGTCCGGTTTGCGGTGGAGAAGATCGTCGATCAGGTGGATGACTGCAAGGTCTTCCCGTTGGTCGGGCCGGCTCAGGTTCACCACTGTCACTTCAAAGTCACCGTTTGGTACGACGAGACCATCTGGAGTGCCTGGCCGATTCCGTGGAGCTACACGGACCACAAGCAGGAGGTCCTTTACATCGACAAGGACCACCTGCATCGTTGCGGGCACCCGGGGCGAGTCGCCTCGACTCGATAACGATCCTGTTGCCGACCTCCACCCCCTTGCACCGGTACTTTCGCCGGACAGGTGTGCGGCGGACCACGCCGCACACCTGTCGTCGTTATGGCTGGAGACGCTCTGACGGTCGCTGGGTATGCCGCGCCTTCCGGCCAAGCTCCGTCCGCTCCACGCCGGGGATCCTGGATGGCCGCCCAGCTCCCGAAGCTTACAAAGCCGCCGCATAGGGGCGTCTAGCGGCGAGTCGTCCTGTCGAGCTCGACGGAACCGAAGCAGAGAAACTGCTGGAGTGGGCCATGGTTCTGGGCGAGCAGCCCCTGATGGGCGGTCCGGCAAACAGCTCTTGCGACACGCCGGTTCAAACGATCCGCACCGCCGGGGGGTAGATGTAGTCCGCGTAGCGATCGGCAATCTCCGCAAAGTCGGGGCGGCCTCCGTGCACCCAGAGCCGGGCGGTGAACCGCCAGCATTCCCCGGTCTCCAGTTGCAACCACGGCGATCCCGCCTCACCAAGACCACCCACCGTGAGCAGGCCGGATTCCGGGTTCAGACGCCACCGGGTTGTCCAGGTATTGCCGGTCAGGAAAACCGCCACCCCTGCCCAACGACCTCCGAGCAAGCCGGAAAGATCGACCCATGGCACAGGTATTTGTTGCAGCTCGCTCGCTGTCGCAGCTCCGAAGGTGCTGTGTATTCTCGAGGCGTCGCTCACAAGAGGCGGCGCGAGCACCAGCGACAGCAGTCCGGAGCTTTGGGAACAGTTGCCCTGGACCGGACCGTACGCGGCGCTTAGCTCGCAACTCACGTCCACCAAGTACTGCCGGTCGCGACGGTCGAAGAACCGGTACCTGACCGTAGCGTTCACGTAGTCGGTATGGTTCAACCGCCAGCGCTGGAGGAGTTCGAGCTCACCGAACACGGGGCCGCTTGTCCAGCGGGCGGGGCCGAGGAGTTCGATTCCATGCGATGGTGAGGGGAAACCCGGAGGGGCGAGCCAGAAGCCCCCCGAGGGCAGGGGGGTATCGATGCGGCCCGCGGGGGGAGGAATGAGGTCGGCGGTGATCGCATACCCGTCCGGCGTCCGGACCGGATTCCAAAACGGCAACGGCCAGCGGCGACCAAGATGCAGCACGGCTAGTTGGCGTCGTCCGTTCACGACGTGCACGCGGTCGGGGCCCAGGCGATCGATGCGCACACGCGCCCGTCTTTTCCTCTGACGTGCGCCCGTTACGAGGCGGTAGATCTGTCTCTGCCCGGGCTTCAGATGGTCCAGGATCCAGTACGCCCAAACCTTGCCCTGCTCCCTGTGCAGTTGGCAGGGCAGCGGACGCTTGAGGTCCTTCCGCATCAGTTGGACCAGCGTATCCTCCGGCCACGGGACCGGGACCCGAACCGGCCGTCCAAGTCGCTCGCGCGGACCGGCGTGGATCTCGATAGTGAGTTCCGACGGATCGCTCAACTTGCCATCCCCGCTGTCTGTGTGGCCGCTGCGCAGTTCCGTAGCTGGCGTCCTGGGGTGGGCCGTTCAGGGTTGCTACGGCGACCGGCGGGCCGGGAGAGGGTTCCCTTCGTCGTCCAGGGGAGTGGGTTCGAAGTCAGAGGGGTTGACCCACCCGGCCCGAATCTTTTCTCCGGCCATGTAACGTTCGTAAAAGTTGCGATGTGCCGGGTTCGCATAGGGGTA
>Ga0256839_1006121_pt1 | contig 10741 bp, 10 predicted proteins | sample 354166metaG_FD_185968 | JGI IMG/M metagenome (GOLD analysis project Ga0256839, IMG submission 185968) | Hydrothermal vent microbial communities from Mid Atlantic Ridge, Atlantic Ocean - 354-166 | ecosystem: Environmental > Aquatic > Marine > Hydrothermal vents | place: Atlantic Ocean: Mid... | reverse complement strand
CGCCCTGGGAGTGTCGAGCCTGGTCCTGGTCCGGTTCTTCGCCAGGCCGCTCGCCGCCGCCGCACTGGCCACCCTCCTGGTCCTGCTCGGGGGGGTGCTCGTCGCCCTCCGCCGTCGGGTCCCCCGGAGGACGGTGCTCGAGCTGGATCTGGAACGCGGTGTCGTCGAACGGATCCCGCCCGAGCCGCTGGGACGGGCCCTCGCCGCCGGCACGCCGGTGCTGCGAGACGTCGTCGACGCCCTCCTCCGAGCTGCCGGCGACGACCGGGTGATCGGCCTCGTGGCGCGCCTGGGCAACGGGAAGATCGGTCCGGCCCAGGCCCAGGAGCTCCGGGATGCGGTGCGGGCGTTCCGGGCCGGGGGCAAGAAGGCCTACGCCTTCGCGGAGACCTTCGGCGAGGGCCGCTCCGCCACCGTCGCCTACCACCTGGCGGCCGCCTTCGACGAGATCCACCTCCAGCCCCTCGGTGAGGTGCACCTCACCGGCCTCGTCGCCCGCACCCCCTTCCTCCGTCGGCTCCTCGACCGGCTGGCGGTGGTCCCCGACCTGGATCACCGCCGCGAGTACAAGTCGGCGATGTACCTCCTCACCGAGGATCGGTACACCGCGCCCCACCGGGAGGCGACCATGGCGATCCTCGACTCCCAGCTCGCCCAGATCGTCGCCGACGTCGCCGAAGATCGACGCCTGGACCCCGTAGCGGTCCGCACGCTCATGGACCGCGCCCCACTCCTCCCCCACGAGGCGGTGGACGCGGGGCTGGTCGACGCCCTCTCCTACCGAGACCAGGTGTACGAGCGGGCGAAGGGCGGGAAGGGAGGTCTCCTCACCGTCGACGCCTACCTTCGGCGAGCCGGTCGCCCTCATCGCCGGGGCGTCAGGGTGGCGCTCGTCTACGGGGTGGGCGGGATCCAACGGGGCGCCCCCCGCTTCGACCCGTTGAGCCGGATGAGCTCGATGGGGGCCGACGCCGTGGCGCAGGCACTCCGGGAGGCGGTCGCCGACGACGAGGTGCGGGCGATCCTCTTCCGGGTGGACTCTCCCGGAGGGTCGGCGGTGGCATCCGAGGTGATCCGCCGGGAGGTGGTCCGAGCCCGGGCGGCCGGCAAGCCGGTGGTGGTGTCGATGGGGGACGTCGCCGGCTCGGGCGGGTATTGGATCGCCGTGGACGCCGACCGGATCGTCGCCCAGCCGGGGACGGTCACCGGCTCGATCGGCGTGGTGAGCGGCAAGCTCGTCACCCGGGACGCCTGGGCGAAGCTCGGGGTCGACGTCGACGAGCTGCACGTCGGCCGCAACGCCACCATGTTCACCCCCGACCGACCCTTCTCCGACAGTGAACGGGCCCGGCTCCGGGCTTCGCTCGATTTCCTCTACGACGAGTTCAAGGCCCGGGTGGCCGAGGGTCGGAGCCTCGCCCCCGACCGGGTGGAGGAGCTCGCCAAGGGGAGGGTGTGGACCGGAGAGGACGCCCACCGCCTCGGCCTCGTCGACGAGCTGGGAGGGTTGGAGACCGCCCTCGCCGCCGCCCGGGAGCTGGCCGGGCTCGCACCCGACGCCCCCGTCCGCCTGGTGGAGTATCCGAGACGACGGCGCATCCCCATCCCTGCCCGACGGGAGAGCACCGAGCCGATCGAGGCGCTCCTCCGAAGCATCGCCGAGGTGGCCGAGGCGCCGTTCCTCGGATCCCTGCGCATGCCGATCCTCTGAGCGCCTCCCCCGACGCCCGGTTCGGTACCGTCCCCGCCATGGACGACCGCGCACCCTGCGACGACACCGTCGACCTCTCGGTCCTCGCCGCCGACCCCTACCCGACCTTCGACCGGCTCCGGGCCAACACCCCGGTGGTGTGGGCTGAACGTCTCGGGGTGTGGCTGGTCACCGGTTATGACCTGTGCCGCCGTATCCTCGCCGACCCCGACACCTTCACCGTCTCCCACCCCGACAACATCCTGCAGCGGACCATCGGGCCGATGATGCTGTCCCGCGACGGACCCGCCCACAAGAGGATGCGCCGACCCTTCGCCCAACCCCTGCACCTCCCGGCGCTGAGGAGGGCCGGCATGGAGGACAGGATCAGGAGCGTCGCCGAACACCTCATCGACGCCTTCGCCTCCGACGGTGCCGCCGACCTCCGTGCCCGCTTCGCCCGTCCCCTCGCCATGCGGATCGTCGCCGACCATCTGGGGATCCCCTTCACCGTCGAACTGTTCGACATCTTCGACGCCATCGCCGCCGCCTTCGCCAACCAGGAAGACGATCCCCGTGTCGCCGCCGCCGGGCAGGACGCCTTCTCGGCCTTCGCGTCGATCCTCGACCGTGCCCCCGCCGACGCTCCCTTCCGGTCGATGGCCACCCACACCGACCCGCCCCTCGACCCCGACGAGACGGCCTCCAACGTCGCCATCACCGTCTTCGGCGGATTCGAGACGGTCACCGCCACCGTGGTCAACACGCTGTGGGCGTGGGGTCGTCTCGGCCTCGGCGAGGAGATCGCGCAGGGTGCGACGACGTGGGGGACGGTGGTGGAGGAGACCCTCCGATGGGAGTCACCGGTGCAGACCGCCACCCGCCACGTCACGCGGGAGGTGACCCTGGCCGGAACCACCCTCCGGCGTGGGGACACCCTCCAGTGCCTCCTCGGTGCCGCCAACCGTGACCCGGCCGCCTTCGACCAGCCGGAGCGGTTCCGCCTCGACCGTCCCCGGACCCCGAAGGTCCTCTCCTTCGCGTCGGGACCCCACCTGTGCATCGGGGCGCCCCTCGCCCGCATGGAGGCGGCCACGGCACTTCGGGTGCTCCTCGACCGGCTCCCGCACCTGCGGATCTCCGAGGATCTTCCGCCTCCCCGCGGACACGAGTTCCGTTCGCTACCCGCCCTCCCCGCCCACTGGTGAACCGGCCCACCCCCTACTCCCGCAGCCCGTAGATCTCCACCAGCGGCGCCAGATACTCCCCCGCCCGCTCATCGGGCTCCACCATCCACACTACAAACGTGATCGTGTCGGATCCTCCCGAATAGACGACATGCAGCCGCCAGGTCTCCGTCTCGAAGGTCGTCGACCGAGGACCCCAATCATCCACATCGACCGGCACATACCCCGCCGCCGTCAGCTTCGCCACCGCCGCCCGATACACCCCCTCATCGGTGACATCATCCCAGCCGGCGCTGACGTGAAGCGGCTTGGGATCCTCCCCGAGAACGAACAGAACCCGTGCCGGTTCGGTGCCGTCGCCCGTCCAGTCGATGGACCCCACCAACTCCGCCAACCGAGGACACCCACAGTCGTCGGTCGAGTCGCCGAGGCCCCGGAAATACTCGGCGCAGCCCGCCGACACCACCGCCAACACCACCACCACCAGCACCCACCGACGCACCGACCCCGAACCAGACATGAACATCACAGATCGATCCCGACGAAACCGTCATCCACCAACACCACCGCACCGGCGCTGTCGGTGACGACGACCCGATACCGCACCGTACCGGAACCGAGGGGGTAGAACACGTCGAGACGTTCCCACACCCCGGCGGTGGTGAGGGTCCGGGTGGTGGACGCGACCACGACGCCGTCGTACCCGACGAGCTCCAGGGTGACCTGCGCGGAGGTCTGGGACCCTGCCTCCAACGCCACCCACACCGACGCGGTGTTCCACGGGTCGACGTCGACCGGCTGCTCCAACCCGAAGGGCTGGGCGCTGAAGGGTGTGACGCGGGCGGCGAAGCTTCCGTTGTGGGTCGGGGAGCCGACCACGGACACGTTCCCGCCCGAACCGCCGGGGTCGACGACGGTCCAGCCGGTGAGGTCCCCGGTCTCGAACCCGCCGTTCACCAGGTTGGTGGACACCGGCGGGGTCGGGTCCCATCGGGCCTCCCACGACACCCGCGTCGTGCCGAAGGGCAGGTCCGGGTAGGCGACCATCACCGTCACCCGGGGACAGTCGGGCGTGACGGGGACGTCGAGGGGTGTCCCCGGGGTGAGGGCGAGGACGTCACCGGCCCCGTCGGGACACAGGCTCGGATGGTCCACCAGACGCAGGGCCCGTGCCGCCGGTGTGCCCTCGGGCACCGTCACCGTCAACGTCCCGGTGGTCGCCCCGTCGGCCTTGAATTCGACGTAGACGGCGCCGCCGTCGTCGAGGAGGTGGGTGTCGCCGAAGGTCTCGACGATGTCGGTGCTCAACGGGTACGTCCCGGCCACCGCCGGCCGCCGGTTCATGCCGGCGTCCTCCAATCTCTGACTCCAGTCGGCACGGGCCGGGTCGGTGTAGGTCTCTTCGATCCGATAGTTCGCCAGGGCGAACCCGGTGAGGACCTCGGCGAGGGTGTCGCCGTTGGCGGAGATGGTCTCCTCGATCGCCTCGGTGGCGGCGGTGGGGATGATCCCGTCGCCGGTGACATCCCAGATCTGGCGCACCATGTCGGATCCGGCGGCGAAGCGCTCCTCGAGGTACTCGAAGAACAGGAACGCACCGTAGGCCCGCCACGGCACCCACCCGAAGGCGCCGGATTCGGTGAGACGCTCCGGTTCGGCCAGGAACAAGGGAAGTCGACGTGCATACTGGCTGCCGGATCCGTCGGCGGCGGGGTGGCGTTCGTCGACGTAGTGGGCGGCCCACTCGGCGGTGGCCTCCATCAGCCATCGGATCCGGGTCGCGGGGATCACGGCGTCGCCGATCGAGATGTACTCCCACTGGAAGACGTGGAACGCCTCATGACGGGGAAGATACTGCGACGGCACACCCGACCCCTGCCAGTCGATGCCGCGTTCGTACTGCACCAGCCACGGCAACGTGTACCCGTCGGTCCATCCCGGCCCCAACAGGTCGTTGATCACCACCCGCCTCCGACCCTGCGGCGCGACATACCCGGCGGCGGTGAACTCGTCCCAGGACGTCTCCATCTCGGTGACGATCACATCCACATAGTCCGGCACCCCGTTGGCCGGGTCGACGTCGGCCAGGTGCTCGACGGCCTCCATCGGGTACCGGGCCTCGCCGTCCCGGAACACCCCCTCGACCCGGTTGTAGTACACCTCGAAATGTTCGGAGACGACCCGGCATTGGAACGCCTCGGCCGCCCCCGGCAGCGGGAACCCGACGTGGATCCGCCACGGATCGTCGACGAAACATTCCTCCGCATATGCGCCGCCACCCTGCGGAGCCGCCCGGAGCGCACCGCGGGCCGACGCGGCGGGCGCCGTCGGGTCGTAGACGATCTCACCGATCGACCCGATCCCCTGCTGCACCTCGGGTGACAGCGCATCCCATTCCGAGAGGAACATGAGCGCCACCTGGGTGGCGTCGACCGGAGCGTCCGGACCCGCCGGAACTCCGAACAACGTCTGGATCTCGGAGGCGTAGCGGCCTGGCAACGACTCGGCGCAGCACAGCGCCTGCAACCCCAACGTCACATACTCGTCGGCGGTGATCAGCCCGCTGGCGTAGTCCTCCATGATCCGGTCGAGCGAGCCGACCGTGTCGTTCCCGACGTTCACCGACACCGCATCGGACGCCGCCACCCTGCCAACACCATCGACGACCTCCACCGTGACCGTGTGCGGCCCGTCACCGACGGTCCGGGTGTCCCACTCGATCGACACGGCCCCGCCGACGATGACCCCCGAACCGACCCGCACCCCGTCGACCAACAGCTCCACCCACCCGTCGGCGTCCGCAGGCTCCACCGTCGCGGTGACCGTCTCGACGTGGAACACCGTCGACTCGTCGGCCGGATACGACAACGACACCCCGACCGGATCCGTCGGATCGGCCTCGCAGCGAACCTCACGTTCCGCCGCGCACCGGTCCGTCCCCCAACCACCGAAGGCGAGGTCCGACCCGGCCCCACCCAACAGCACGTCGTCCCCCGTTCCGCCGAACAGGCGGTCCTCCCCGCCACCGCCGACGAGCACGTCTTCCCCCGACCCGCCACCGACCCAATCCTCCCCATCCCCGCCGAGGATCCGGTCCTCCCCGCCGCCGCCCCAGATGAGATCCTTCCCGGCACCACCCCGGATGACGTCGTTCCCGGCACCACCGAAGATCACATCGTCGCCGCCGTACGCGCAGATGACATCGTCCCCGGGCCCACCCACCAACACGTCGTCGCCGTCGGTGCCGACGACCGTGCACGCCGAATCCTCGCCCGACCCCGCTGCCGCCGACCCCCACAGACCCACCACCGCCACCGCCAGCACCACCAGACGCCACACCCTGCCGCGCCCCCGTCCGCCTGCCACGAGCACGGAACGGACCGACAACACCACCACCGACCCCCTCGTCCACGATCGGCCCCGTGCAGTCAAGACGGTGTGTGTGTGTCAACCACAACCGACGGCCGGGCCCGCCTCCACCGCCCCACCGGTGACCCCCCCGACCCCTCGACCTGGCCCGGGCCGCAAGCCGGACACCCACACCGTCGACCCGCCCAACAGCGTCCTCCGATCTACGACCGTCACCACGCCCGCCAGGTGTCGGGGCACCGGGTCTCCTTCAGCTTCTCCTGACGGGAAACCGGCACCAGATCGTACGGATACCAGACCGACCCCGCCGACTCGACGAACGCCTCCAGGCTCGGCGGCTCCGGCACCTGATAGCCCTCCCCCTCCAGACATTCCTTCACCGTCAGATAGAACGCATACAGCTCCCGATAGAACGCCTCCGGATCGGTCGGCTCCGGCTCCAGCACCCCCACCTCGATCGCCTCGTGCTCACACGCCTCCAGCAAGGCCTCGAGCCTCCCCTGATCCACGGCCCCGAAGACCTCGACCCCACCCTCGGCGACCTCCGCCTGCCGCGCCGCCACATACTTCGCCAGCTCAGGCGAGGACACCGTATCCGGAACGACCTGATCCCCAGATCCTCCACATGCAGACACCGGCACCGAGAGGGCGGTGACCAGCCACACCCACGAACGACCGCTCACATCTCACAGCTCCCGAAGCTCGCCGCGTGCGACATCAAGCCCTCGGAGGCGATGAAGAACCTCGCCGTCAGGTAGTTCGTCGCAAACTGGCTGATCGTCTCCTGAAGATGCGAATTCCGATCGACGGACCGTCTCGTCCCGACGTAGTGGTAGTGATCACCGTAGCCTTTGACCTGCGTGTACACCGTCCGCGGCGGGTAACAGGAGACGCGACCGTACTCATGATTGATACCAGCGATGGCGACGCCCCCTCCGGCGAGAATCGACATCAACCCCACCGCGACGAGCCAGACCTTCCACCTCATCTCATCTCACCCTCTGGGTTCTGAGGCACCCCCGAACCTACGACTCCGTCCGTGTAACCGTCAACGCCAAATCTGGCACCGGCCGTGCCAACCTCCAACTCGTCTCCGAAACGGCGTCGGACCGCTGGTAGCCTCCACCGTCGAGACGACCGGGGGACACACCGTGCGACAGGTCCACCTCACCACCGGACCCGACCCTGCTCAGGGAGACGGCCACTCCCCCGCGGCCTTCAACGAATCCAGCTCACCCGCAGACAGCGACGGGCCAGGCTGCGCGGCGACGACGACCGCCAATGCCTCCACGTCGATCGGTGAGCCGTCCAGTCTGCTGGCCCCAACCACGGCGTCCACCACCCCAAGGGGATGAACGGGACGCACCACCGACTTCCCCGACGAGCTCTCCTCCGTCCGCAGGAACAGCACCAACCGATCACCCTCCGCCACATCCTCGCTGGGTCCCAACCCGATCGCGAACTCCACCGGGCCGGTCGGCGGCCCTTCGGACTCTGCCTGACCCGGCCCCTCGGGCCCGACCGGAACCAACACACCCAACGCCGTCGCCTCCTCCGGCCCCAGCATCGTCACGAACCGGCCACCGAACAGCGTCACCACCGCCCGCTCCTCCTCGTTCCAACCCTCCACTGCCGCTGCCGGGCGGATCGCCAGCACCCGAACCACGTCCACGACGACATCGGTCTCGGGGAGGACCTTCTGGATCTGCTCGGGACCGCGACTCGGATCGATCACCGGGAACCGCCCATCCGGAGTCGTGAGATGGGAAGGACGCACGTCGAGGACCGTCACCTCGACCACCAGATCCGTGACGAAGGGCAGCTCGTCCGGATCTAGAGGCACCAGCGACCCGCCGCCTCCGGTCAACTCTTTCGTGCTCACCGGATCCGGCAGAAGGTTCTCACCCGTGAACACGAAGCCTCCCGACGTTGCCCGCTCCACGGCAACCGCGGACCTTTGCGGATCGGAGCCGACCACACCACCACCACACGCCGCCGAGACCAGCACCCACACGACCGCAGCAAGGACGACCTTCACTGTGCACCTCCATGCGAGGCACAGCCACCCCAGTAGCCGTGGGCGTGTCCGTACACGTTGCACCGCCCATCCTTGTCATATGTGTGGAGGCTCGTGCGGTTCGTGTTCGCGTACCACATCACCGCCGATGACGAAGACGAGTGCCCCAGACCGAGTAGATGCCCGAACTCGTGGATCGCGGCATTCGTTTTGTTGGCACTCGTCGACGCCTTGAACTCAATGAATGAACTCCCCTCGACGATGTGCCCACCCGAGTCGACCGCCCGGGCACACCCCACCCAGCCGTCGTTCCCGCAGGGTGCGGCGACGACACGGATGTCGGAGTTGTAGAGCGAGTTCGTGGACTGGATGATGTAGTCGAACTGGTGGCCGTTCGTTCGGTCCCATACGCCATGACCTGCATTGACCGCGGCACCCCATCCCCCCGGCCAACTCCACGGATCCTGCTTCCAGACCCGCGCGTTGGCGAAGCTGTGGTGGTTGAAGCATTCGCCAGACTGTGAGGACCGACCCTCGCCGTCGTCGCATGTCCATACATAGCCGACCTGATTTGGATAATGAGCCGAGAGCGGGACCTGCCCGACCGCAGGCCATACTCCGAGGATCGCAGCCGTCAACGCGATCCGGATGGCAGCCCTTCGCCTGACACCGGGACCGAGGGAATCGCCTGACATCGTCCCCCGAAACCTACGGCTCCGCCCGCGTGACCGTCAACGCCAAACTTGGCACCGACAGTGCCAAATCTGGCGACGGCTGTGCCAACCTTGCGGTGCTTCTGAGTTAACGCGACAGGTTTGGTGTGGTAATTCCCCACCGGGTCAGGTCCTGTCGTGTGTTGTTGGTTCGACGGTAGGCGATCCGGGCGGCTCGTGCCGTACGGAGGCCTTCCCGTCGGGCTTTCCGGATGGCGTCTCCTCTCTGTTCGTGTTCGTCGTCGGGGGTCACATAGCCGATGCCGGCGTGGAGCCGGACCGTGTTGTACTCGCGGCGGACCTGGTCGAGCTCGGCGACCAGCAGCTCGGGGTCTGAGATGGCGAGCAGGTGGGGCCATTCGCCTTTGACATGGGAGAACAGCGACTCGATGTGCGCCTGATCGGTGGGCACCCCGGGTCGGCCCAGATGCATCGCCAGGGCATGCAACGCCATGAACTCCCGGGTGGTGCCGGAGGTCATCTGCGGCCCGTTATCGGACACTGCCAGCAGGATCGGCAACTCGTCGTCGACATTCGGGGCGACCATGCGGGCCTCGACGTCGGCGAGGAGCCCCTCGCCGTCGAGCGCCTGGGTGTAGGCGACCTGCACATGGGTCGATTCGCCCCGACCGCGGGGAACGACCACGGTGGTGATCCACTTGCGGGACACCAGATCCATGATCGCCAGCGCATCCCGCCGGGCGGCCCTGAACGCGGTGAAGTCATGCGCCCACACCTGACAGGGCCGATACTGCACCCAGTCGGGCCACGGCCTTCTCAGCCCGACCGGTTCCCTGCGTCAGGAGGGCTGTGGCAACGTGAGGCCTTCGGCCGAAAGCACCCGATACACCGTCGATTCGGAGACGAACACCCGCTGAAGCCGGGACCCCCGGTGGGCCAGTTTCCGATGCGACCGGTCGATGTGCCCCCACTCGTCGAACAGCGCCAGGATCTCGGCCCGTTCCCACGGGAGGATCCCGCGGAGCGCCTCGGCAGGCCCGGGACGGGCATCGGCCAAACCCTGACCGTCGTCGAGGCGGCGTCGCCACCGCCACAGGCGTCGACGATCCACCCCCAAGGTGACACATGCCGCCTGCTGGGACCAGCCCGCTGCGACAGCGTCGTCGACCAGGGCCAACAGTCCGGACTTCACCTCGCTGGAAACTCTCGCAGGGACGGGGCCGCCGGTCAGCCCCAACGCTCTTCACCCTCGGAACAGATGCAACTCGACCGCCTGGGCGGTGATCGTCTCCCACAGCCCGGGCGATCTCCGCTCGGGTGTCCTCCAACGCTGCCTGCTCAGGGGTCTTCGACGACCGGCCCGGCCGGGACGCCGCCAAACCCCGCAGTCGCCGCCTCCCGGGCGGTCTTGACGATCCCCGCCACCGTGGAACGGTCCACCCCCCACCGATCGGCGATCTCCCCCTCGGTGCCCTGCCCGGTCACCACCTCCAACCACACCTGATACTTCTCCTCCGCAGTTAGATAGCGTCGCTTCCGACGCTCCCCGCCGGCCCTCTCTGCCGTCATCCTCCACCTCCCAAGGTGTCCTCACGGACCCTCAGCGGTGGGAAGTTTCTCACCCCAATCCGTCGCGCGAACTCAGATACAAAGCAACCTCCAACTCGTCTCCGACACGGCGTCGATCCGCTGGTGGCCTCCACCGTCGAGACGACCCGGGGAACACCGTGCGACAGGTCCACCTCACCATCGGACCCGACCCCTACCTCCACACCCAGGTCACCGACACCCTCACCACCTGCGG
>Ga0256839_1006120_pt1 | contig 10741 bp, 10 predicted proteins | sample 354166metaG_FD_185968 | JGI IMG/M metagenome (GOLD analysis project Ga0256839, IMG submission 185968) | Hydrothermal vent microbial communities from Mid Atlantic Ridge, Atlantic Ocean - 354-166 | ecosystem: Environmental > Aquatic > Marine > Hydrothermal vents | place: Atlantic Ocean: Mid... | reverse complement strand
TCTTTACTACTATAGCACCCAGCAAGGTGGGAGGTCGAAACCTCTTCATCTATCACAGGATAGACCCAATGTGCTGCATTAATGGCTTTAGCACCTTTTGACTCTGCTGCAGTGATGGTGGTTTTTGATGTATTACCTTTAGGTTTTTCCTTGACTAGCTTAGGCTTTTCCACCTTTTTGACTATGCTATTCATGGCATCATTAAGAGCCGTAGCATTTTTTGCAGAAAAGTACTCTCCTCCTGTAGCGTCGGCTATACACGCTAGCTGTGCATCTGTTTTTTTGTCCACATTGAAACCTATGACATGGGCTACGAAGTTTATGCCTTGCTTTTTCAACTCTTTAGCTGTTGCACATGGGTCTGCATCACAACTTTCTTTGCCATCAGAGATGAGTATGATAGTAGATTTCTCTTCACTAGACTTCATCTCTTCTGCTACTTTTTTGAGCGTTCTACTTATGGGGGTTTTACCTTTGGGTTGAATGCCTTTGACTACAGAGAGTATCTTTTTTTTGTTTACCTTGGCTACTGGAACAACTGTCTCTATGTCACTACAATCACCTTTGGTTCTATGACCATAAACGGTTAATCCTAGCTCTGTGTCTGGATTCCACTTTTTGACTACACTTTGTAGTGCTTCTTTGGCTATGCTTATCTTAGCCTTGCCGTCTACCTGCCCCCACATGCTACCACTAGCATCGAAGATGATGACCGCTTTGGGGGATCCTGCTAAGACTAAAACCCCTAGCGAAAGTGTCATCAAAAAGAGATTTCTAACTATTTGTATCATTTTCATCATTTTCCTTTTTTATTTACATTCTATATCAAAGCTTACATCGAGTATGTCTTTGGGGTTATGTATATTCTTAGCCTTTGCTTTACCTATAATTTTTCTACCATCATACTTGGCACTACACCCTTTTGAACCTTCTGCAGAATAATGCTTTTTATCTATAGAATAACTAAACATACAGCCACTATCAGCACGTGTACTTGCTTTAAGCATAAGTGTAGTCTCGCCATAATTGGGAGTAGCAACCATTTCTGGTATCATAGGGTTAATCTGACAGTTGTTAGCCGTCTCAAAAATATGCTTTTTACCTGCTATATTAAAGACTGCTTTGTATGTTTTTACCTCTACTTCTTTACCTTGGGTGTTGGCTGTCCATTTACCTTTGAAGTAGCTACACTCATGTTTTCCTATATTCAAAATACGCTTGGCATCACTATAGTAGTAGGTTGTGAGGGTTTTGCTTTCGCAGAGTGCAGTATAAGGTGTGGGACAAGTACTTACCTTTGTTACGCTTAGCAGTTCTTCTGATTCTTGCACTTCCCCTTTCATGCCTTCAAACATATCGTTTGACATGTTGGCTATACATTTCTTATGTTTTATGATGACACCTTCTGTTCCCATAGATTTACGCATAGACTCAGAAACAGTCACACCCTCCATGGGGTCATCGAGCATCTCCATCATCATGTTGATGTTCTCATTTCCTTTAGACTCACAAGCTGCTATAAATAGCAATGTCATAGTTATTGAAATCATTTTTATCTTAGTCATTTTTTATCCTTACTTTAATTAATTATAGTACCAATAGTATCTATTATAGTAATTTCTACTAGGATAATAATAGCCACCACGATAATATGAGCCATCGTTTCCTACCGTAGATCTTAAATCCTCAGGGGGGTGAGGGTATTTTTCAGGTTTTTCTTCTGCCACATGTGTGGTTTTGGCTGGAATGTAATTTTCAGGGTACGAGTTCGCACACCCTGATATAAGTGCCACTGTCAATAAAGAGTAATAAAAATTTTTCATTACCAACCCCTTAGAAGGTTTCGAACATTACGTGTTGCAGAGGCGGTATGACTGACTGCTGATGCATTTTCATGCATACTATCGGTCGTTTGACGGCGTTTCATGTTTTCTAAACGAACTTCATCTGCCGAGAGTGCCTGTTGACGTCTATACTGTCTTGCTTCTGCACGTGATATTTGTGCATCTGGAGCACCTCTGTTTTTGTTCAGGTATGCAGAGTCAAGTCCTGCTGTTTTAGGTGTAGTACACCCTTGAAATAAACTAAAGAGTGTAAGCCCAGAACTTAAGGCTAGTATTTGTATGGTTTTTGTTTTTGTTGTTGTTGTTGTTGTTGATTTCATTTCAAATCCTTTTATATTTGGTTGACCCGAAAGGGCAATATTTGAACCTTGTTGAGTATAAGAAAATTTTGTTTGCTCAATGTTTGTTGGGCTAAACCAAGTATGACAAAAAAGTGTAATGAATCGTGACGGTAGCCCAAACTTTAAGATGAAAGTGAAAATCATATACCACCACCATCTATGATAGTCCATGTAAAACTATTTTTAAGACCTTGCCTTGCATCTTCAGCTTCTAGCACAATATACAAACTGTTTCCTGCATGAAATGTAACATTTCTTTGCACGGTAAGCATGTCCCAAGCTATAAGTAAATCTGTGTAATGAGGTATAGAGAGTGTAACACCTAAAAACATTTGTCCCATGTCTCCAACAGAGCTTATGTCCCAGTCACTTATGTCTTGATCAAAAGCAGTAGCAAGTCTAAACATCTGGTACATGTCAGTTACAGAACTTACGTTCCAGTTACTAATGTCTTGATTGAAAGAGCTAGCACCTGAAAACATACCTTCCATTGTTTTCACAGAACCCACATTCCATCCAGAGCCACTTTGTATACATCTGAGTGGAACTGCTAGTGTGCCTCCTGTGCAGGTACCTATATAGGCATTAAAAGAAGTGGCTCCAGAAAACATTCTATTCATATTTATGACATGGCTTACATCCCAACCCTTTATAGATTGATTAAAATCAGAAGCATCTTCGAACATACTAGACATGTCTGTTACATTACTTACATCCCACCCTTGCTTATCATCAGCTAATAAGACACAGTGAATCCCTTGACAAGACCCTATATATTGATTAAAAGAAGAGGCTCCTCGAAACATACTAGACATGTTGGTAACGGAACTAACATCCCAGTCACCTAAGGGTTGATTATACATCGTAGCATCAGAAAACATAGATTTCATGTTGACCACAGAGCTTACATTCCAGTCTTCTATGTTGGCATTGAAGCTACTCGCACCATAAAACATACCACCCATATTTGTGACTAAAGAAAGATTTGGTGCGTCTGTAGCGGTCATCGTCATATTACTAGATACTCCAAAGGCACCAAACATGGAACGCCATTCATTTGTGCCCCATTGGACAATTTCTAGTAGTTTTTGACTATCTGTGGTTGCTAGTTGGTAAAATTGGATTTGCGGGAAAGTGCCTGTAATGCTTATGGTGTACACTCCTGCTGTTGGGTATTCACAAGTGTAGTTACCTGTTTCTGCACTTATTTCAGCTATGCCATCACTGTTACAGTCTACATTATAGATATATCCATTACCTGAAGTAGGTATCTCAAACTCTGTGTCGGCACTTATACCTATGTTGTCTGTTTTTACTTTTATTCTAAAAGCATCTAGCCCAACTTCTAGAACATCTACTACAGTGATAGTCACTGTTTGAGGTGAACTGACATTCCCCGCAGTGTCTGTAGCCGTGGCTATAAAGGTATAAGTGTTTTTTGTTTCAAAGTCTGGAGCTACTTTAAAAGTAATGATGCCTGTTTGTGCGTTGAGGTTAAAACTTCCTGCATCTGTCCCTGCTATAGAATAGATAATAGTATCGGTATCTGTAGCTACTAAAGTAAGAGTGGTAGTTTGGTTTTCATTTACACTTACTGTTGCTACGGAAGTAAATATGGGAGCAGTTGTATCTAGATTGGCTATTGGGGTAGAAGGTGTTGATTTGCCACCACCTCCACAAGCTACAAAGAAAGTAGAAGCAAATATAAGTGTCAAGAAGCGAAGTGAATTTTTTGTATACATTTTGTATCCTTTTAGTGTTAATTTTAGTTTTTTAAAAGCATCTTCTTTGCTGGTGATATGCAAATCATGAAAGTCTTGCTATGTTGGCACAGACCAACCTTTAGGGCCAATTAGGTTCTATATTGCCTGAACCTGTACCTTCAAGAAATGCATTATGCGTAGTTACATTTTGCACATGCCAATTTGACAAATTATTATCAGAATAGTCGATAGCTCCATTAAACATAAATTGCATATTGGTAACAGACGACACATCCCAACTTTCTAAATTTTGATTAAATTTTTCTGCTCTAGTGAACATGCGTTCCATTGTATTTACCGAACCCACATCCCATGAACCAATATCTTGGTTGAATTTAAAAGCTTGCTCAAACATGCGTGACATATTAGTTACCCTGCTTGTAGACCATTCACTGATATCGGCACTAAAGATTGATTGAAAAAACATCCCTGTCATATTAGTAACAGCACTTACATTCCAAGCGTTAAGACTTTGATTGAAGGCCTTAGTTCCCTTAAACATGAGGCCCATGTTTGCTACTTTACTCACATTCCATGAACTAATATTCTGATTGAATGATCTAGCATCTTGGAACATCCTATACATGGTTGTAACTTTATTTGTATCCCATTGTCCAATGTCTTGATTAAATGCTAATGCCCCTTGGAACATATCCATCATATCTGTTACTCGACTTGTATTCCAGCCACCTATATCTTGATTAAAAATTCTTGCTGTGGAGAACATACCGTTCATACTTGTTACATTACTTACATCCCATGAAGTTAGACTTTGATTAAATACATGTGCACCCGCGAAGAGAGTATTCATATCTCTAACATTACTAACATTCCAGTCACCTATACTCCCATCAAATTTTTCTGCACTCCAAAACATGCCAGACATCCGAGTAATATTTGTTAAATTTGGCTTATCTGTAGCATTATAAATCATGTTTTCACAATCAGCAAATGCAAAAGCTACAGTACCCCATACTTGAGTACCCCATTGTTCTATAGAGATAAGCTTTTGTGCTGATCGTGTTCTCCAAAGGACTATCCCTGGAAAATCACCTGTAATACTCACAGTGTAAATGCCAGGGGCAGCATATTGACAAGTATAGCTACTATTAACATCAGTTGCCTCATCTGTTCCGTCATCATCACAATCAACATTGTATTTATACTGAAGGGAAATACCCCCACTTATAGGAATTTCAAATTCTGTTTTACTTGGAGGGACAACGGTATTGGGGACATTATCTGTCTTTACTTTAATTTTAAAGGCTTTCCCAATATTAGGGGAAGTTTCATTTATATCAAGTATAGAGATTGTTACAGAGTGTGTACTAGCATTATTTGATGTATCGGTTGCCGATGCGGTAAACATATACGTATTTTTAGTCTCAAAGTCAGGGGCTGCGTTAAAAGCTACAACACCTGTTGCACCATCTACAGTAAAACTAGCTGCATCAGTACCAGATATGCTGTAGGTCACGGTACTTGCATCGGTGGCTACCAAGGTGATGGCAGAAGTTTGATTTTCATTCACAGAGATTGTGTTGCTTGAGGTAAAAACTGGGGCAGTGGTATCTATGTTTACACCTAGTGCATCTGCGAGAGCTTGTATCTCACTTGTAGTATCGACCTCTGTTGATGTAAGGTTTTCTACAACTTCATTGATATCTGCTAATTTACCTGCATCTAAGCCTGTGACCCCTGCATCAATGTAGTCTTGTAGTGTGAGTATAGAGGAAGAACCATTACTGCTAGCGTATGATTCTATCTTAGATATGGCTTTTTCTTGAGCAGTAAGTGTAGTTAATGTAGTTTTGTCATTGTTACTTCCGCAAGCTATAAGCATAAAGCTGAAAAATATTATGCAAATATGTTTAATAAATTGTGATTTCATGTGTGTTCCTTTATTGTGTTATTTGAAAATATGCCCAACTTATGTGTACTCGATGTTTGTTGGGCTTTTTTAAGTATGACCGAAAAGTGTAATCAATCGTGACGATAACCTAACCCTAAGATAAATATAGGGGCTAGGTGTGTAGGGTTGAGCTAATATATAAAAGTAAAAGTAAATTTATTTGTAGAGTCAATTTGACCATTTCCATTTTTATCAAAAGCAATACTTAAAGCATTATTATGTGCGTCATAAGTGTATTTGGTTATTGTGTCAGGAGAAAAGTTGGCATTTCTATCATATGTTTTAGAGAGCAGATTATTATGTTCATCATAAGTGTATCGAATAAAAGAATCTGCTTGAAACAATCGTCCTGTGTTGGTTTTTTCCGTGTCAGTACCAATAAGGTTTCCTCTGTTGTCGTAGGTATTTCTTACAATCTTCACGTTTCTTCTGTCACTCTTTCTCTCATTTGCATAGACAAGAATATTACCATTGGTATCGTATGTATAGGATTCTGTATCAAGAGTAGCGTAAACATCGTGCTTATTTTTGACATGTGTCGTACGGGTGTGCTTTTTACTTTGTAAATATCCTGCAGCAGTGTACGTTAAAGCATAATTGTCTGTTTCATTTATAAATCCATCTGCCTTAGTATCTATTGTACGTTGTCTTAGACGCCCACTGTTATCATATACAAATCTATAAACATAGTCACCCAGACCGCCTTTGAATCTTTCAAGATGAATAGAAAGAATCCTGTTGTTGTTGTCATAAGTACGCGTGTATTTTTTTGATACATGTCCATCTGCCATAAATTCATAAGATTCCACAAGCTTGTTTCCTTTGTCATCATTCACATAATTTCTTATCCTATCTGCAACACCATTGGCATCGTTATCATCGCTTTGTTTAGAAATAAATCCATTTTGATCATAAGTCAAATCTGTGACTACATCAACTACGCCATTTGCGTCTTTATCGTAACTACGTTTGACTATAAGACCTTTTTGATTATAGGTAAATTCTGATGTTGACTTAAGTACATCCCCTTGTGTATAGTATTGATGACTTGTTTGAACATACTTCCCTACCTTTATAAGAAGTGTATCTTTTGAAATCGAACCATTATTATCTATGACTGTAGCAGTGAGGATATGCTCTCCTAGGCTAAAGTCAGATTTTTCAAATGATGCATTATTGCTCAACACTGTGTTCCCCTCTTTCCATTCATATGATTGAATACTTCCATCCGTATCTGAAGCAGTTATGCTTAAAATAATACTTTCGTTTATAGTATAGTTTTGGTCAGGACCAGCATTAATGAGTGGTGCAAGGTTTTGAACAGGTGTAGAGTTTTGAGAAGCCATATTTGTGGAAGTACTACTTCCTCCTCCACAAGCATTGAGAATTAAAAGTCCCGAAGCTAAAGTGATTATTTGTAATGTTTTCATGGTGTATCCTTTTTGTTTAAATAATTAGCTCTTGCGAGCAAAGCTTTTATTTAAACAGTATAAAACAAAAGTGTTTGACGGGTGTTTGTTAAAAAGGAAAATCTTTGTGATTATTTAAGAAGCTTAAGCGTGTCCTTAGTATAAAAGTAAAGATGATTGTCTACGCCATTTTCGGTGGCTTGAAAAACGATACCATCGTTGAGTTTTGTCATATATCTAGGGAATGAACTTCCCACACCCTGGTTGATGTCTATGAGCATACGTGTACCGTTGTTGTCAATGACCCAAAGTTCTTCACCATGAGTATTTGTTGTATTTGCAAAATAAATTTTGTTTGCTATGATGGTTAGGTTTCTGGCTTTGATAACATTGCTTGCGGCATCTAAAACTTTTTTAGTGCCTAGCAAGCTACCGTCGCTTTGCCATAAGGGAAAATCGTTATTTTCATCTCGTGCACTATAGTAGATGAGGTCACCATGATTTCGTATTCTATGTGACAGACTATTCGGTTTTGGAAGTGTTGTCATTTTTTTGCTAGGCGTATTATAGGAGAATGCATGGAAATCATTGAATGATTGTTTAAAGTTTATAAATATATTTGTGTCATTTTTGTGCATGGTACTGTCAAATACACTTGTGTGCTGAAAAGTATAAAGGAAAGTATCAATCTTTGTCTGTGTATTGTATTGCCATAATTGGTGTTTATCTAAAGTCCTATTGTACGCCAAAAAGTACACATTTTGGTTAATGCCAATGAAGTGTTTAATATATAAATCTTCACTTAAAGTTATGTTTGAGAAAGTATGCTTATTTGGGTCAAATTTTACCAAAGTATTGCCTGTAGACATATAGATAAACTTGTCAAGTAAGACCATACTTGTGTCTGTGAGTACATCATTATCATCAGAACTAGGATACTCAATTCTTAGGGTGTTGGTATCTTGATGATACTGCTCAAGATAGTAATTTTGGGCAAAGCCTTCACGCCTTTTTATATAAAAGGTATTGTTAATTTTCACTCTATTGCTACGATTACCTTGAGAAAAAGAGACTCGACCTATATCAAGTGGTGCATCGGTTTTGTCTGTAGGTATATGGGTACGTACCTGTTTTACTAAAACTTCACCATCTCCTATATTTTTTTCTCTATAATCATAATAAATATACTCACCCAAGATGATAAAGTTACTAAATAGGTTGCCTGTGGTTTCAGATGTGATTTCATAGAGTTTTTTTGTTTTGTCTGCCACACCTTCTGTTTTGTATAAGCTCATCGTATTTGGATTGTCCTTGTTTTCTACAAATGGCACATAGGCTACCTGCGAAGATGTAGTGGGTGCTTGTGTGTCTTGTCCGTGTTTTTCACTGTCAAGACAGCCTTGTAGTAAAAGCAGTATGCTTATGCTTAGTATGTATTTCATCTTTAGTTCCTCATTACAAATTTTAGTATTTCTTTGGCCTTGTCATTGCCTGCTATGGCAAGCTGGGTCAAGAAATCTTTTGATTTTTCTGTGTTTTGTGTACAGCCTACACCTTTATAAAAATTCCACGCTACAAGCATTTGGGCTTCTTCGTCACCCATATTGGCAGCAAAAAGGTAGTTTTCGTGTGACTTTTGTGGGTGTAAGGCTTTGTATTTCTTGGTCTTGTAGTAGTAGCCTAGCAAAAAGGCTGATTTGCTGTCATTGTCATTGGTCTTGGCATCTTCTAGGAGTGTGACTGCTGCTGTGTCATTGCCCATGTCTGAGTCATGCAAGTATGCCATGGCACGTAAAAACTTATGGTTCACTGCTGCATACAGTAGCACTACAGCTAGGGCTAAAAGTAGTATATTTTTCATGATTAAAACCTATATTTTATTTGTGTTTGTAGCCAAGTTGTGCGTTTGTTGTCTCTGCTGACTTGATTACTTTTTTGTGTGAGGTAGCTGAGTGAGAACTCTACTTGTTCATACACTTTACTCAGGGTGATACCTAGCTCTTTGCCTCTTCTGTCTTTACCTTGTGTGTCTTTAAAACTTGTAGTACCTACATGGAGTTTGGCATAGAAGTTTTCTTGGGCGTACTGCAGGTCAATGTAAACATTTTGTGCTTTGTCTTGGTCTAAAAAACCGTGTAATCTAAAGGTCTTAAACTCTGTAGCACCTAAAGCATAGATATTACGCAGTGAGCCCTCATAGACATTATAGTAACCCACCTCTGCATAGAGGTTTTTATACTTGTAGCCTATATGGGCTTTGAGTGCTTTTTCATCTGCTAAAGCACTGGAGTAAAAACCTAAATGTTCTAGCCCTAAAGTGAAGTTTTGAGGGTGCAAACCCATATAGATATTTTCAACCTTATGGTCATAGTAGGCAAAGAGGCTTACTTCACTCTCGAATATGCCTTTGTCATAATTCACGTTCACGCCATAAAGCTTGTCTAGCTTGACGTTTTTATAGTAAGAAGGGTAGAGTATGCTGTAGCGTTTAAAATAAAAGGCTTTTACAGACAAATCATCCCAGTACCCTACTGCCAAAAGCCCATCAAAACTCCCTCTAAGCAAATTGATATCTAAAGACTGTCGTCCCAGACTTAACAAGGTGTCATGGCTTGGGTAGTAGTCTATACTTAGACTATGTATGAGTGCTCTGTTTTTTTGTATACTATGAAACAAGTCAAAGTCAGCACTCTTTTTGAGTACCCCTAGTGCATTGAGTCCTAGGCGAATGTCTATGTCTCCTTCTTTGAAAGTATAGGTATCTTCAAGATTAAGATACACAGATACGAAGTCGTTGACAGGCTTGTCTTTGTGTTTGAGTGAGGTGTATTGCGTAGAAACAAAGTTACTCTCCCCAAAGCTTAAAACGCCCATCAAGATAAATGTACTAAAATACTTCATGTTTGCCTCACTTATATATCTGGTACCGTAACAGGATCTACGGAAGGGTTAACTACAGGTGTAGCAGTATTGGGTAGCTCTCTTAGGGGGTCGTGTATTCTTTTCTCAAAGGGGTCTTTTAAGTGCTCTTTGTCTGCCCATGTGGATTGCCTCGATGAAGCACGGCTACGTGTTTTGATATGCATCTCATCTTTCCACTGTGCCAGTGCCCACTTGTACTCACTTTTTTTAATGCTTTCAAACAAAGCCATAGCCTCTTGTTCTAACATAGGTGAAGCCATGAGTCCCGTAACGAGCATCAGTGACAGTATGATTTTTTTCATGATATATGTTTCCTTTCTAGTGTTTTTCTAAAGTCTAGTGCGATAGCTGTGCCTTGCCCTAAAGTGCTAGAGACAAGGATGCCTATCTGGTTACGTTCTAGCATTGCCATCACAGAAGCCAGCCCTATGCCATTGCCTTGAATGCTATAGTCTTCTCGGTAGTTACGCTTAAAGGCTTTTTCTGGATGCCTCATGCCTTTGCCTTTGTCTTTGATAACTAGGGTAGTTTCTGTCATCATGAGCGTGAT
>Ga0256839_1006119_pt1 | contig 10745 bp, 7 predicted proteins | sample 354166metaG_FD_185968 | JGI IMG/M metagenome (GOLD analysis project Ga0256839, IMG submission 185968) | Hydrothermal vent microbial communities from Mid Atlantic Ridge, Atlantic Ocean - 354-166 | ecosystem: Environmental > Aquatic > Marine > Hydrothermal vents | place: Atlantic Ocean: Mid... | reverse complement strand
TAACCTAAGGTGGAACTCACCGCAGCCCCTTCAATACCCCAACGAGGAATGAGTATCAAATTCAATCCAAGGTTTACTAAAAAATTTACAGCCCCAATATACAGCGGAATTTCAGGTTTGCCCCTGGCAGAAAAATCAGCTGCTAATACCTTGGGTATGGTTAAAGCTGCCACCCCTGGCAACAACAGAAGCAGCGCATTAATAGCATCCTGGTAAGCATTGGAAAACAATAAAGGAATTAACCTGCGGGCGACCAGTGCTGTTAATAGCGCACCACCCAATACCACAAAAAAATTAATGCGATTAATGAGCGGCGTTTTTTGTTGTTGCTCTCTGGAATGGGAAGCAGCAGGAAAAAATACCGTGCTGGTAGATTGCGTTAAATAGAGCAACTTCTCAGAAACTATCAGTGCCACATAATATTGCCCCACCCACTGCTGCGTTAAAAATAGCCCTACCAGAAAAACATCAACCCGATAATTTAAAAATGTTAATAAATTCGAAAGCATAATTTTTATTCCATAGCGTAATGTAGATTGGGCAATATGCCAGCGCCATACCAACGCAAATGGCACCACCATTGCCCACATCAATACCCCTGGAAAAAACCAGGACACACTATAAATACCCAGAACGTGAGTAACATCCAGGTGTTGCCAGTAGTAAAATCCCAGCAATAATAAAAAGAATAAAATGGGCCGGATTACCATCATCGCATTGTAACGGCGAAAACGTTGTTCCCCCAATAAAAATTTTGTCCCATAGTCAAATGTTAAATAAGCCACCAGCAACGCCACACACCACCAGGCCCCCCGCTGGATAACTGCTGCTTTGTCCGGATCGAAAAATGCATCCAGCCAGCCAAATCGTACTGTTAGCAAAATAATGGTGCTCCCTAAAACTGCTGTTCCCAGCGCATTAAAGAAGGTAGTTCCCAGCAACTCCTTTCGTGGAAACTGACCATTGCTTAAATAATAAACTGAAGCAGTTTCCAGGCCCAGATTGGTTAGCTTATGCACAGCTTCAGTAAAAAGAAAAAAAATTGCTACCATGCCCAGTTGAGTGGGGCCCAGCCATCGGGACAATAAAACGTTGTTGGTAAGGCTCATTAAAAAGATGAGAACCTGCACCAGAAAGGTTAAGCCAATAATTTTGCTGAGTCGCCGTGCCATCATTAACCGTCTATTCTGCTTTCGCCTGCTGATTCACTATCATGACATTGCTGCTGGCAATGTAAACCGGAAACTCCCGCAAATAAAGGGAGGTTACCCGGCTGTGCAACTGCTTTTTGGGAATTTAACGTGAAGGCTCCCTCATCCAGGGAAGTTGTTCCAGATCCACGTTACCCCCACTTAAAATAATGCCCACCCGTTTCCGTTTAAAAAAATCTGGATTTTCCAGCACTGCTGCAAATGGTACCGCAGCGGAAGGTTCCACAATAATTTTCATCCGCTCCCAGATCAGCCGCATGGCACGCACAATGCCAGTTTCAGAAACGGTTATCATCCGGTCCAAGTTTTGGGAGAGAATGGCAAAAGTGAGGGGCCCCAGCGCCGTACGCAAACCATCAGCAATGGTTTGGGGATTGTGCGGAATAATAATGTGGCCGGCCTGTAAAGAACGATAGGCATCATCTGCGTTAATAGGTTCTACACCAATGGGCAAAGTCCCCGGACTCATAGCTCGAACAGATATGGCTGTGCCACTCATTAACCCGCCACCACCCACCGGAGCCATTACCACATCCAGTTGAGGTACTTTTTCCAGCAATTCCAGGGCTGCGGTGCCCTGCCCCGCAATCACCAAAGGATGGTTATACGGGTGTATAAACACAGCCCCAGTTTCCGACACAACCCGCTCCAGTGTTTCTTCCCGCGCCTGAAGGGTTGGTTCACAAAATGTAATATGTGCCCCATACGCTTTGACAGCTGCTACTTTTACAGCCGGGGAATTCTGGGGCATTACAATATAGGCCGGAACACCTTTTATACGGGCAGCCAGTGCCAATGCCTGGGCATGATTACCGGAAGAATGGGTGGCTACCCCTCTGGCCAGCTGACTTTCGGGAAGGGCAAAAACCGCATTACTTGCTCCTCGAAATTTAAATGCCCCCACTCGCTGAAAATTCTCACATTTAAAAAATAACTCCGTTCCACTCATGGCATTTAGCAACCGTGAGGTTAATACAGGCGTGTGGTGCACAACCTCACGAATCCGTGCCCGCGCCTGCAAAACATCATCAAAGGTGGGAATACGTTCTGTATCCATCTAATGTACCGCGCCTCCCCAATACAACGTTACCCCTAAAAATAATTGACTTTGTACAAATTCCACAAGCATTACAGAGATTTCTCTCTGGTCATATCGAAAATGTCGCTCCCGGGAATCCCAGATTTCTTGCTGCATGGTTTCCCGACCTATCAAAGCCTGCATCAACCACACAGCGTTTAAGCTGGCAAAATTGGTCACAAACCATTCAACATTTACAGTGGTAGCCACGCCCACCTGCACTCGGGTAGCCGATAGGGTAACATAACGTAAATCTTCATCGCGTTCGTACTGGAGGTTACCCGTCCACCATCCAGCCCCCAGGGCAGGCCCCGCCGCAATACTACCCCGCAAACGTTCTCCAAATGGCACAAACCACACATGTTGAATAGTTGTGGCGGCACCAAAACCCAAACGGATTCGTTTTTGCCAGCGATAACCATCGGCTTCCAGGGATTCCACAGACCAGGCAACAGCGGGATCAGGAACCCACCAGAGGCCTACCTGCCAGGCACGATGCAGTTGCCGTTGCCAGCGCAATACCCAAAAACTATTGTTCATAATATTTAAATCCGGTATTCCCTGAAACGGACTTATTCCCGCAGTTAACGCCCAGGCGGTAGTGGAAATGTTCTTTGTGGGCAGTTCGGCCAATCCACTGCCCAACAGCACAAAGAGCAGGATATAAGCAAATCGTAAATGCCTCATTACTATCTCCTTTCTACTTTTTGTGCCAGCATTATTTACTCCTAATATGATAATTGAATCGTTAATCCCAAAAATACACCATTATTCCGGAACACAACACCCCTCTCCTTAGTGGTGTCTTTTGAATAGAACTCCTGTTGTCCATTACTCCAGCGCTCGTTCTCCACCATCACCGTACCCCATCGATATCCTAACTGACTGCGATAAAACACTGTTAGCCAGATATTCTCTTTGAGAGCCCATTCAAAACCAATCAGTCCGGTTATGGTAGTTTCGAAAATAAGCTGAACGCGATTTTTGTAACTATAATTATTATAAATAGAGTACACCGTAAACTCTCTGCCATCCAGTTTATAATTAACACTGGGGCCCAGCCCCAGGATACTTTGCAATCGCTGAACAGGGTGGCTGATCCATAAATACTGAATTACCACTCCCGTACTTATATTTTTTACACGACCTTCTTGTGGGGTATAAGTAGAATCATCCCGCAGCACCTCACGCGTTGAATTTTTAGTATCCAGATTACCCGAAAGCCCCAACTGAATGGCATGTCTGGGGGAAAAATAAAACCGTCCAGAAAACAAGCTTCCCTGAAAACTTCCCAGCGTAAAATTGGATTTCAGGGCAAACTGTAGCGCCCACTTTCGTAAATTCTGGGGAGTTTGTTGCTGGGCAGATTTCTCTGGCTGGTTAGCCCAACTGTAACTCAACAATCCCCCAAACAGCATCACAAAAATTATCCCTCGCATTTTTACCCTTCCGTAACTTTTCAGTTTTGGAACTCTATGACATCCGCTCGAATTTCCGTTGTAATTTTTGAAAACAACAAAAAGGATTTGCCAGATGTAGTCCAAACTACATGCATCAATGCCAAAGAATGGCCTTCAGGTTCACCAAAATTTTTTCGAAATTGACGCCACAAATCATCCAGAGCTTCTTTTTTTAATATAGCCAAGCTATGGACATTCACTTGTCCCAATGGTAGAAACAGCACCTTTTGGGCTCGACCGGTAATCCCTATCGCAATAATGCGGTAAGCGCCCTGCTTCATCACAGGGAGAACAAACGTCTGGCCAATGATCGCACTGTGATTGATGGTACAATTTAATAATAGCAATAAACCGATAAATATCCAATATCGATTCCGACTATACATGGGAATATCCTCTTCCATTTAATATAAAAAACCCCGAAAAGTCCTGGAATGACTTTTCGGGGAAATAGCGGACCCTCCCTCGTTTTTCGCATCCAATAATTAGTGAAAATTATATACCAGGCCTACCATTACCTTATCAGCTGTTACGGTTTCTGCGGTACCTCCTGGGGTAAAACTATCTTCACTAAAGCGCTTTTGCATACTTCGCATAACAGTAACATCCAGCTGTACATATTCATCCAGACGGAATCCAATGCCTGCTGTATAAATTTTTCGATCCAGTTCTGATGTTGCATTTTTAAACGGAGATGGTTGCACCATAAAACCGCCGCGCAACGTGGTAGCTCCATGGGCAAACCGCAATTCGCCACCAAAGCGGTATTCCACTGTGGGCCGGAATTCTTCCTGAAAAATCAAATTCTCCTCAGCCAATGGCGTGTAATTCGGATCGTTGAAGCTACCTTCAGGCAATACGAAACGCGTCTGGCTCCAATCCCGATACCGAACACTGGCAGCCAGTGTCATAAACGGATTCTGTAGTGCAATGCCGCCATCCAGGTATAAAGGGGTACGGACTTTATATTCAAATTCTCCATTATCCAGATCTGCACTGCTGACAAATCCATCATCAAACACCAATTCATCATTTGCGTAATAAGACTCCGATACCGTAAAGGTTACTGGCAACCCTACTGTAGCTCCCAGGCGAATAGCTTTCCCCATTTTTAACAATATTCCCGCTTTTAAAGCTGTTGCACGATAATCACTTTGAATACCTTCGCGATATGTATACTGGTAAAAATTGGCGGGGTACTGGTTGTAGAGATTATTTTGATCTTCCTGAGTAAAGGTCAGTTGGTAATTGCTACGGCCGCGCCAGAAATCTACTGAAACACCTAAATCCAGCGCAGGCGACAATGCAATACCCGCTCCAATTGTCCATTGATTGAGTCCGCCCTCATCGTTTACGACTTCTTGTTGGGCCACAAATTGGTCAAATGGATACCAATCCACGTTGCCAGCGTCGTCTTCCAGTTCAAATTCCAGAGCATTGCTCAGTGGATTAAAGCCGCGGAACCGCAATACACTATCAAACTCTTTGACCCGATTGTATCCAACCCCCAACACAAAACTGCCACGCGTGGTGGGAAGCTTCATGGCCAACCCCACACTACCCAGACTGGTGAAACTTTCCAGCGAAGTTGTAATAGCTTGCTGAAACACTGCTTCATTCTGATAACGTAAATGGGTTACTTCCCCATAGAACTGCGAAACGGACATAGAAGCCAAACCTGCCGGATTAAAATAAATACCGGTGTAATCATCGGCCAGAGCAGTAAACGCACCACCCATTGCCAGTGCACGGGTTCCAAATCCCAACTCGCCTTCTACAATCCGGATGGCATCGTATGCTGACTGCGCGTTGACCATGGCAAACAGCGCAAAGATTACCCCTATGGTTTTATGAACCACTTTCATAACCTACCCCTTTTTGTTTTCCTTATTACCGTCTTCGGGAGCGATGGCTCCTGGATTGATGTGAGGAACGTGAATGATCATCGCTCCTTGAGCGACTACTCCGATAACTGCTGCTATGACCTGATGAAGGTGCTGAAGAGCGAGAACGGTAGCTGGTACGGGAATTTTGTGACGAAGCTGAACGCGAACGGTAACTCTTTCGCTGGTAAGTGGTGGTACGCCCATTGGAACGATAACCACTACGTGATGTGGAAGAATTTGAACGCGAGCGATAGTGTTGGCTGGAACGGTCATCCCCGCTGGTGCGCTGACGCCGTATGGTACGCTGGTTCTCTTGCCGCCCCTGGGCAGAACGATTGGCATCCTGATACTGAGAGTGTCCTCGTCGGCGAATTACCCGCTGTGAGTCGCCTCGTGACCGGCGGCTGTGGTTGTCTTCCTGCCGATACGTCCGTGTCCGCCGGATAATTTGTCGGGATGGACGATTGCTACTACTGGAATGATCATTGGTATATCGGGTTCGATTACCCCGCCGAATAATTTTTGTTCGCTTTTTACCCTGGTGGTTTTCATTGTTTTTTACCTGAATTTGACGACGATGCACTGTGCGCTGTCGCACCTGAGGCTCCGAATGTCCGGGAACTCGGGGTTGCCGAATACCTGTATTACCACGTGCTGGTACTAAATCCCTTCCGCCCCGTTCCACTACCGGATGACGCCGCTCCCAATCTCTCCGCTTAAAATTCCGGTGGGTTTCGCCACCCCAGTACCACCCCCAACCACTATAATAGGGATCCCAATACCAGGGGGAATACCAGGGATCATAATATACAATGGTGGGATAGCCCCACCACCCCCAGGCAGGCCAGCGATGACGCCAGGGCGACACTATGACCACGGGCGGATAGTAGTAAGGATCCCACCAGTAACTATCCCAATAAGAAATACCAACCCATACGGAAATCCGAGCATCACTCCAGAAAAACGGGTCATCCCAGAAAGGATCAAAATAAGGCCGCCAGGTGGGGTTATTTATGTAAATGTTATTGATAATCGTTCGATAACTATCATCACCATAGTCATCGTATTCACTCTCTTCAACATATAGCGTATCGCTATATTCGGGAGTTTCCTGCACGGTTTGCTCATTCGTGTCCGGAAACACTGCTTTTGTAGTTGCAGTGGCAGTTTGCAAACTGCCAAAAGTTGTATAACAGCCCTGAAGCCCAAAAAGGGACAGGGTAACAATGCCTAATGTCCGGATAATCATTTGCCACTTCATGGCTTTGCTCCTTTCATCCTCTCACACTTTATTATATTCAATTCCCATGCCAAAAGATTCCCCCTTTGGGACAACAACCACTAACAAGCTGATTTTACTGAGCTTACAATTTCCATCTTACCCCATCGGCTTATGGCAGGAAATATAAAATTGTTAACTCAGTTAACAACTCAGCTGTTAACTGAGTTAACAGTTAATCCACCTGAATGCCATACCGGGTTAATTTTTTATAAAGTCCCAGGCGACTTAATCCCAGCAATTGTGCGGCCTGGCTGATATTTCCTCCCACCCGGCGCAATGTTTCTTGAATGTAAAACCGTTCTACTTCTTCTATGCGCTGGCGCAGCGACATTCCTGCCCATTCCGGTGTTTGCACAGTTACTGCCTCAGGCACTGGCGATTTTCCCAGCAAATAGCGGAAATGGTCAGCTGTTAACATTTCATTATCATCTGCCAGCACCACTGCCCGCTGTATGATATTTTCGAGCTCCCGCACGTTCCCGGGGAAAGGATAGTCCTGCAAAACGTGGATAGCACTGGCGTCAAGACCTTGAATTCGTTTGCCGGTTTTTAACGCATATTTTTTTAAAAAATGCTGTGCCAGTAAAGGAATATCTTCCCGGCGTTCCCGTAATGGTGGTAGGGTAATCGGAAATACATTCAACCGATAATATAAATCTTCCCGGAAGCGCCTTTCCCGAATGGCCTGTAGTAAATCACGATTGGTTGCGGCAATTATCCGAACATCTACCTTAATGGCATAATCCGCCCCCAGGGGATGCACTTCTCTTTCTTGGAGCACCCTTAACAATCGTTTTTGAAATTCCAGAGAAGTTTCTCCAATTTCATCCAGAAAAATGGTGCCGCCATCGGCTAATTGAAAAAGCCCTTTTTTATCTTTGGTGGCTCCAGTAAATGCCCCTTTTATATAACCAAAAAGCTCACTTTCCAGCAATCCTTCTGGAACAGCAGCACAATTCTGGCTAACAAATAGGCGGTGGCGCCGGGGACTATTAAAGTGGATGGCACGAGCAATAAGTTCTTTTCCGGTACCAGTTTCTCCCTGGATGAGCACGGTGGTGTCCGTAGGAATTACTTTTTTTAACAGTTGAAAGACCTGCTGCATGGCTGGGCTACTGCCAATTATCTCATCAAACCGGAAGGTTTCTGCCATTTCTTTTTGTAACAACTGATTTTCTTCCTGTAACCGTCGGTTGGCTTCCTGCAGTTCCTGTAACAACCTTGCATTTTCTTCACGCAGGCGATACTGTTCTACAGCTCGTTGAATAATCAAGCGCAATTCCTGAGGTTCATAGGGTTTGGTCATGTAATAAAATATTTGTCCCTGATTAACAGCGGCTATGGTTGCATCAATATCTGCATAGCCGGTGAGCAATATTCGCATGGTATGGGGTTGAATGTTTCGAGCAGCCTCCAACAATTCGACCCCACTCATTTCTGGCATGCGTTGATCCGCCAAAAGCACCGCCACCGGTTGCTTCTTTAAAACCTCCAGAGCACTTTCTGGTTTAGAGGCCAGTACCACCTGATAATCGGATTTTAAGAGGCGCTGTATGGCTTTGAGGACACCAGGTTCATCATCCACGACCAGAATTGTTGGACGTTCGTTATCTGCTGGCGAAACCGCTTCAATTCTTTTGGTGGCCATGGTTCTCATCTCCTGTTTGTGTCACACGTTTCCCATGAATGGGTAATACAATGGTAAAACGCGTCCCTTTACCAACTTCACTCCACACATCAATCCTTCCACCATGATCTTGGATAATGCGATAGCTAATACTTAACCCCAGGCCTGTTCCTTCCCCAACTGGCTTGGTCGTAAAAAAGGGGTCAAAAATTCGGGATAATATTTCGGGGGGAATTCCCCGTCCGGTATCTTCAATTTCGATTACCACCTGCTGATTTTCCTGACGGGTACGGATAATAATTTTTCCTTTTTCGGGGATCGCTTGAATGGCATTAACCAGAATGTTCATAAACACCTGGTTTAAAGCTCCTGGTTGACACAGGACTGGTGGCAGGGTTCCATATTCTCGAAGAACGGTAATGCGTCCCCGGATCTCATGAGCCAACAAACGAAGGGTAGCTTCCAGTCCCGTATGAATATCCACTGTTTTCCAGGCGGCTTGGTCCAGGCGGGAGAAGTTCCGCAGGTTTTGGACGACTTCTTTAACTCGCTGGCTACCATCCAGGCTTTCGCTTACCAGTTGATGCATATCCGCCAGAATTTCCAGAACTTTTTGCCGGTCATTTTCGGTAAGGGTAACGGCTGGATTGTGCTGCAACTGCTGGCGCAATTGTTCCAGCGTATTCATATAATCGCGCAATACTGTCATGTTAGAGTATACAAAAGAAATGGGATTATTGAGCTCGTGGGCAATACCCGCAACCAATTGTCCCAGACTGGCCATTTTTTCTGAATGCACCAGTTGCATTTGAGTTTCTTTTAATTGCGCATTTAATTGTTCCAGGGAACGATTTTTTTCTTCCAGTTCCTGGACATATTGCTCACGGACACGTGCTTCCGTAAGTTGTTGCGTTAACGCCCGTGTTTCTTCAATATAATGTATATTCTCAATAGCAATAGCTGCCTGGGAAGTTAAAATTTGTAAAATTTCGCGGTCTGCTGTAGTTGGAGAAGGCTTAACCTTTCGCTGTCCAATCATCAATAATGCCAGCCACTGGCTTCCCCGAAAAACGGGCAACGCTACTTGTAACGTTTGATAAGGAAATTGGGGAAATAACTGCTGCACAACGTCGCTTTCCCATACACCTTTTAACTCTACAGATTTCGGACGGGGCAAGGTTGAGGGCACCCCGGTACTATTCCCTGCCTGTGTACGAAGGGTGATCTGTTGATCCGCCACCTCATATAATACCACATAATCCGGCTGTAAAGCCTGATAAATCGTAGTGGTAATGCGGCCATAGAGATCCGGCAATTGTTTGATTAAAATCAGTTCCTGAGCAAAATTCCGCAATAGCTGTCGTTGTTTGTAGCGAGCCATTTCCATGTATCGCACCTTTTCCAGATACGCTACCGCAATGCCCAATACAGCTGTTACAGCTCCCCATTGCAATAACAGCACCTGAGTTGTCAGTTCTTGACCTCGCCACAGAAAGATAGCGTACAAAAGCGCAATAACCACGAAGACGACACTATTGCTTTGTACTGCGGATAGTTGATATCGTCGTGAGGCTAAAAATAAGAATGCAGCAATGGTTAAAAGGATTCCCAATAAAACGAGGGCATCACGGGTAAAAGCGGGTTTGTGCAGCAGCAGGTTAACATGCTGGCGCGCCAGCAACAACCAGCGCGCAATCCCCTGATGCTCCCATACGTCGACAATTTGATTGGGCAAAACATGCGAAATCCAGATATCTCTGCCGGAAGGGAATAACACCCGTAAACTAAATTTTTCCCCTTCGGGTATGCCAAAGTGCACAACAGGTTCACTCTGCGAAAGGTAACCTTCCACTGATTGCAACACGCGATAGGCAATGGTTTTCAATGAATCGCCAGCTTCTAATAGCAACCAAACCTGTGTTCCAATGGCCTCACGGTTACTGGTAACACCATGCAAACGTACCCGTAAAAATCGGGTAGCCGTCAGGGGATTCAAATAAAGAAAAGCAGAAGTATCTTTGTTGGCCACGAATAAATCCAGATCGCCATCATGATCAGCATCAGCAACAGCACACCCAGTACTGTAAGCTTTGACAGTTGTATCTACTTTTCGGGACACCCATCCCTTACCCCGGCGATTCCAGAAAAAATAATTGGAGCCAATCGTTGTAAGAAAAATATCCTGCCAGCCATCGTTATCA
>Ga0256839_1006118_pt1 | contig 10746 bp, 7 predicted proteins | sample 354166metaG_FD_185968 | JGI IMG/M metagenome (GOLD analysis project Ga0256839, IMG submission 185968) | Hydrothermal vent microbial communities from Mid Atlantic Ridge, Atlantic Ocean - 354-166 | ecosystem: Environmental > Aquatic > Marine > Hydrothermal vents | place: Atlantic Ocean: Mid... | reverse complement strand
GCTTGCGTCTGCCGGGGCCGGTGTGGCGGCTGTTGCAGGATGTGCAGCAGGGGGCGCGGGAGGCGGCGATGTTGCCGGTGGCGCGTTGGTTGGAGGAGGGGGAGGAGGCGCAGGTCACGCCCCTCTCGCGTCGTCGTGATGTTTGAGGTCGGGGCGCGGCTTTTTGATGCCGTGCCACAGCCAGCGGCCGGCGTGCTTGATGTCGACGCCAACGGCGAAGAAGGCGGGGATGGTGATCAGGGTGATGACGGTGGCGAAGGCGAGGCCGGAGGCCAGGGCCAGGGCCATGGGGGCGACGAAGGGGTCGTAGCCGCCCCAGCCGTAGGCGGTGGGGAGCAGGCCGACCACGGTGGTGATGGCGGTGAGCAGCACCGCGCGCAGCCGCCGGCGCCCGGCGAGCATCAGGGCCTCCAGGGGGGGCATGCCGTCTTGGATGGCGCGTTGGACGAAGACCAGCAGTACCAGGGCGCTGTTGACCACCACGCCGGTGAGAGCGATGAGACCGAGCATGGCGAGGAAGGACAGGGGGGTGTGCTGCCAGAAGAGGTCGTGGAGGTAGAAGCTGACGACGATGCCGATGGTGCCGAAGGGGATGGCCAGCATGACGATGAAGGGGTAGCTGAGGTTGTTGAACTGCACCGCGAGGATGAAAAAGATGGCCATGAGGGCGAAGAGGAAGGAGAAGGCCAGGTCGCGCACCGATTCCTGGTTCTTTTCCTCTTCGCCGCCGTAGCTCACCCGCACCTTGCCGGCGAGATCGCCCAGCCATTCGGTCTCGTTGTCGCGCACCAGGGCGTTGAGGCGGGCGGAGGTGATGCGCTGGGCGTCGATGTTGGCGGTGACGTTGATCACCCGGAAGCCTTCCTGGTGACGGATGGTGGTGTAGCCGGGTTCTTCCACCACCCGGGCGATCTTGGCCAGGGGGACCAGGGCGCCGCGTTCGTTGGGGATCTCCAGCTCGTCCAGTACCCGGCTCTGGTCGCCCTCGGGTTTGGGTAGGGTGACCACCACGTCGATCTCTTCGCTGCCGCGGCGGATGTGGGTGACGGTGAGTCCGTCCACCGCGGCGCGCACGTGGCTGGCGACGGTGGTCAGGTCCACCCGGGCATAGGCGGCCAGGGCACGGTCGAGGATGACGTGGAGTTCGGGGTCGCCGGGGACCATGCCGCTTTCGATGGAGACCACGCCGTCGATGGTGCGCAGGTAGTCCATCAGCCGGTGGGCGCCGGCCTCGGCGTCTTTGGGGTCGTCGGCGGAGAGGTGGGCCTCCAGCGGACGGCCGGTTGGAGGGCCGGGTTTGACTTCGGTGAAGGCGAGAATCAACTCGGGGAACAGCGGCGGGAGTTCCCGGGCCAGGCGGTGCATGTCGTCCATGGCGTCGTGCTCGGGGCGGAGTACCGCGGGGGTGTAGAGCACCCGTACCTGCCCGAAGCGGCTGCCCAGTTGCATCAAGGGGTCGCCCTCGTCCAGGGCCATGCGCCCGGAGGTGAGCAGGGTGGCCTCCAGGTTGTCGGTGTCGATGCGTTCCCGCAGGGCCTGGTCGATGCCTTTGAGGTAGTCGCGCATTTGTTCCAGGCTGGTGCCGGCGGGGGCGGTGACGCGGATGACGTATTGGTCCACGCCGACGGCGGGGAAGAGTTCGAAGTCGCTCTTTTTGGCCAGGACCAGGCTGCCCGCCAGGGCCAGCAGGGAGAGGGCGACGGTGAGCCAGCGCAGTTTCAGTGCCCAACGGAGGACGACGGCGTAGAGGTTTTCCAGCAGCCGCATCAGCGCGCGTTCCTTGGGATGGGCGCGCGGGTTGGTGACGTGGGCTACGTGGCTGGGGAGGATGAGAAAGGATTCCAGCCAGGAGAAGAACAGCAGGGAGATGACGACGATGGGGATGGCGACGATGAATTTGCCGATGATGCCGCTCATGAACAGCATGGGGATGAAGGCGACGATGGTGGTGAGCACGGTGGCGGTCACCGGGCCGATGAGTTCCACCGCTCCGGTGACGGCGGCCTGGTTGGGGGGCATGCCGCGTTCCATGTGGTAGGTGATGTTCTCGCCGACGATGATGGCGTCGTCCACCAGCATGCCTAGCACGATGATGAAGCCGAGCATGGAGATGAGGTTGAGGGTGATGCCGGAGAGGTAGAGGGCGTAGAGGCCGGTGAGGAAGACGATGGGTAGCCCCCAGGTGGTGGTGAGGGCCACCGAGGGGCGCAGGAACAGGATCAGGGAGAGGAACACCAGCCCCAGGCCGACGAGGCCGTTGTTGGTGAGGACGCCCAGGCGCAGGCGGGCGAAACGGGAGAAGTCCTGGAAGGTCTGGACTTCGATGGCCTCGCCGTAGCGTTCGGGCAGGGTGTCGAGGTAGGCGCGGACCCGGTCGACGGTGTCGATGATGTCGGCCTCGGGTTTTTTCAGTACCAGGATGGAGAGGGCGGGTTTCTGGTCGATGTCGTAGTAGACTCGGGCCTCTTCCAGGTCTTCGCTGATGTGGGCGACGTCTTTGAGGCGGATGCTGCGGCCGCGATCGTTGGTGCGCAGTACCAGCTCGCCCACGTCGCCCGGGCCGGTGAATTCCCCTTTGATGCGCACCGATTTCTGGCCTTCGGGGGTGTCCAGGTCGCCGGCGGGGAGATCGACGTTCCATTTGGCCAGCAGCTCGGCCACCCGTCCCACCGGAATGCGGTGGCGTTTGAGGGCCTCGGGATCCAGGACCACCCGGATCTGGGCCTTGCGGTTGCCTTGGATGACGACCTTGGCCACCCCGGGAAGGGCCAGCAGGTCGTCTTCCAGGCGGTCTCCCAGGCGTTTGAGCTCCAGCGGGGTGAGGGGGGCGCCGACGGCCAGCCGGATGATGGGGATCATGGCGCCGTCGATCTCACCGACGATGGGGTCGTTGGGAAGGTCTTCGGGCAGATCGGCCCGGTCCACCGCCAGTTGGACATCGGAGACGATGCGGTCGCGTTTGTCCGACTCGGGGTCCAGCTCGAGGGTGATGCGTGCCGAACCGGGGAAGGCCACCGAGACCATGCTGTCGATGCCGTCGATGGATTTGAGTTCCTGTTCGATGGGGATGATCACCAGCCGTTCGATCTCGGGAGGGGTGGCACCGGGGTAGGCGACATAGATCTCGATTTTGTCGAGATTGACGTTGGGGAAGGCCTCGCGGTTGATGTCCACCATGGCATAGATGCCCAGCGCCAGCAGCAGCACGGAGATGAGGTTGACCACCAGCGGGCGGTTCACCAGGAAGGCGATGATGGGTTTCATGGGTGTTCCTCCCGGGGCCAGAGTTCACCGGTGACCAGGGTCAGTTGGGCCTGCTTGCGGGCGGCTTCGATCTGTTGCTGGAGCACGGCGAGTTGAGTCCGGTTGAGCTCGCTTTCGAACTGCACCAGCTCCACGGTGGTGGAGCGCCCGTCGCGGAAACGGCTCTCGGCCTCGGTGAGGCGTCGTTCCTCCCGTTGCAGTTGTTCGCGGAAGCCCTCGATGGCCTGGTGGTGGGTGAGGATCTGGGCGCGTAGATTGGCGATGCGGTAGCGCAGGGCGCGTTCCCGGGCGGCCATCTGCTGTTGGATCACCTGGCGGTCGATGCGGGCCTGGGCCAGCTCGGCGTCGGCACCGGATTTGTCCAGGGCGCGGCGGTATTCCAGCCCCACGGCCACGGCAGGGTCGTTGCTGGCCACCTGGCCGATCTGCGCTGGCCCGCCTTTGCCCCGCAGTCCGGCCATGAGGCTGAGGTCGAGGGTGTCGCGTCGTCGGTCGCGGGCCCTCTCGATGGCGGCATCCACTTGGATGAGGCGGGCATGCAGTCCCCGCAGGGTCGGGTCGTACTCCAGTGCGCGGGTCACCAAGGCCTCCAGCGGGGGCAGCGGGGCGTCACTGAGGCTGATCCGCGGCAGCAGGGGATGATCCCACGGGCGGTTCATGAGTTGGTTGAGGGCAGTGCGTTGTTCCACCCAGGCGGTTTCCAAGGCGCGGTGTTGTGCCCGCAGCCCGGCCAGCTGCGCCTCGATCTGCAGCCGGTCCTTGTCTTCGAACAGCCCCAGTTCCATGTTGTCGAGGATGTAGGCCCGGGTGCGTTCGCTGAATTCGATGCTGGTCTTGGCGTTGAGGATGCGTTCGCGGGTGAAGGCGGCGGCGAAGTAGAGGTCGATGGCCTGGGCAGCGAGGGCGTCGCGTTGGGCATCGCGTTCGGCGCGGGCTGCGGCCTCGGCCGCCTGGGCCTGGCGTCGTCCCAGATGGTAGTCGGGGTTGCCGCGTCCCTGACCCAAAGGGATGCGGGCGTTGAGGTCCCAGGTGAAGTAGTGATAGGGGTTGGGCAGGGCGGGGGAGAAGACGATGGTGTCGTTCTGATAGGTGTAGCTGCCGTTCATGCCCCAGGTGATGCCGTTGGCCTGGCGACGTTGCAGGCCAGTCTGGGCCTGAATGGTGTCGGAGGGGGTGCCGATGAACGAGACGTCGTGCAAGGCGCGCATCCCGCCCTGGAGCACCCACCCCAAGGAGGCCTCGAGGCGGCGAAACTCCAGCCGCGCCCGTTCCGCCTGCAGTCGGGCCGCCTCCAGACTGGGCTGGTCGTTCACCACCCGCTGGATCATCTCGCGCCACTCCAGGCTGATTTCTTGGGCCTGGGCCGGAGGGAGGAGGAACAGCACCGTGGCGATGATCGACAGACAGGGTTTCATTTCGCCTCCTTGCAGGTGATGCCGGCGATGAAGAGCTCCAGGTGGGCGGTGACGAAACGCTCGGGGTCGAAGTCCTCGTCGCCGCAGCAAGCCAGGGAGTGTTGCCAGATCGAGGCATACACCAGGGGGGCCATGGCCAGGCGGGCGCCGGCCTCGACGTCCAGTCGCGGGGAGAATTCGCCCCGTTCCACTCCGCGGCGAATCACTCCCTCGAACAGTGCCCGGGTACGGCGGACCACGTGTTCGGCGAAGTAACGCGCCAGCTCGGGGAAGTTGCGTGCCTCGGAGACCATGAGCTTGGGCAGGCCGGAGAGGCGGCTGCCGCTGACGGTGTGCCACCACATGCGGATCAGTTCGCGCAACAGTTCGGCACTGGAACCGCCATGGCTGGCGGCGCGGCTCTCGGCGCGGGCCAGAGCGGGTTCCACCAGATCCTCCACCACCGAGCGCAGCAGGGCTTCTTTGGTCTCGAAATAGAGATACACCGTTCCCTTGGAGACGCCGGCGCGGGCGGCCACGTCGTCCATGCGGGTGGCGGCGAAGCCCCGTTCCACGAACAGTTCCAGGGCCGCGTCCCGGATCTCGTCGGGACGGGCCGATTTTCTTCGCCGCCAGCGGGGTGAGGAAGGCGTGTTCATCGCGCCTCTCGGAAAATAACTGACCAGTCAGTTATTTTCCGAGAGGGCGATGGATTGTCAAGAGTTTTGCTTGGGGGCTTGCCGCCTCGGGGAGGGACGGTCGATACTGCCGGGAAGGCGTGAGTTTCTCGGTGGTGTGTCGATGAACGGAAAACGTTACCGCGGCCCCAATCATCAGGGGGCCGATCGCAGCGCCCCCTATCCGCTGAGCCGTCTGGCGCCGGCGGTGGAGCTGGTGGATCTGGCCCAGGAGATCGCCCGCGCCGATGAGGTGGTGGCGGCGCGGGCCAATGCCGAATTGCGCCTCATCGCCGAGCAGATCCGGGCCTTGCAGCAACGGGCGCGGCAGGTCTTGGAGGAGGCGGAACGGGATCAGGCATTACACCGGGTGCGTTGTCACTGCCGGCGTATCCCCGGCAAGGTCTATCACCTCTATGAACGCCCGGACGGGGAGCGCTATTTCTCCCTCCTCTCCCCGGAGGATTGGGGTGGGGCGCCGCCCCATCAGCATTGCGGGGCCTATCGCCTGGAGGCGGACATGCGCTGGGTCGCCCTCGACGACTGAGTCATTCCGCCGCCGCTTGCTGCCAGCGGCCACCGCCTTCGCGGGCGCAACGATAGAAGGTGTGGACCGCATAGGCGTGGGGGGATTGCTGCCAGAGGTAGGCCTCGGTGATCACCCGCAGCAGGTAGTCGCCATAGAGTCCCTCGCTGATTTGACGCACACCGTCGGCATCGAGGGTGGTCTGGACCAGTTCCACTGCCCGTTCCGGGGGGACCCCCATGCGTGCGTTGATCACCGAGTCGTAGCCCACCATGGCCACCGAATAACAGCGTTGCGCCTCGCCAGAGAGGGGGTAGGTGTCGAAGGCCTGGGTGCCGGCGGCGGCGCAGCTGAGTACCAGGGTGGCGAGCAATCGTTTCATGGGGATGTCCCTCCGCGATGACGGCCCTGAGGGGCGATGCCTTGCTTCCCCGGTTCTATCGGCATCTGCGGCGATAGACTTAATTTCACCTCGCCGGTGCCGGCTGGTCCTCAAGGTTGCCGTGGGGGCTGTCGATAGCAGCTCATCAGAAACTCCTTATGCGGCCCTCAATAAGCTTAATTGGCCTCAAACCTGAGCTACTGATTAGGATTATTCGCCTTCCGGTAGAGAACCCAGCCAACAGGATCCTCGCATGAGCGCCAACGCCGACGAGAAACAGCTCGTCAAGCACACCACCTGTTACATGTGCGCCTGCCGTTGTGGCATCCGTGTCACCCTCAACGAGGAGGGCAAGGTCCGCTACATCCAGGGCAATCCGGATCATCCGCTGAACAAGGGGGTGATCTGTGCCAAGGGCTCCTCGGGGATCATGAAACAGTACTCCCCGGCCCGCCTCACCCGGCCGTTGAAGCGCAAGGAGGGGGCGCCTCGGGGCGATGGACAGTTCGAGCCCATTTCCTGGGAGGAGGCCTTCGATATCCTGGAGAAACGGCTGGCCCACCTGCGGGCCACCGATCCCAAGAAATTCGCCCTGTTCACCGGGCGGGACCAGATGCAGGCCCTGACCGGCCTGTTCGCCCGTCAGTTCGGTACCCCCAACTACGCCGCCCACGGGGGCTTCTGCTCGGTGAACATGGCCGCGGGGATGATCTACACCATCGGCGGGTCGTTCTGGGAGTTCGGCGGCCCCGACCTGGAGCGGGCCCGGGTGTTCATGATGTTCGGCACCGCCGAGGATCACCACTCCAATCCCTTGAAGACCGCGATCAGCGAATTCAAGCGCCGCGGCGGCCGCTTCATTTCGGTGAATCCGGTGCGCACCGGTTATTCCGCCATCGCCGACGAATGGGTGCCCATCCGGCCGGGCACCGATGGGGCCTTCATCATGGCGATGATGAAGGTGCTCATCGACGAGGGGCTGTTCGATCGCGACTTCCTCGTCGAGTACACCAATGCCGCGCAATTGGTGCGCGAGGACGACGGCAAGATCGCCCGCGACGACAACGGCGGGCCCCTGTGGTGGGATGAGGCCAGCGAGGGTGTGGTGCCCTTCAAGACCGAAGGGGCACAGCCGGCCCTGGAGGGGGCGTATCGTCTGAGTGACGGCAGTGTGGCGCGCCCGGCCTTCGAGCTGCTGCGCGAGCGCCTGGCCGAGTGCACCCCCCAGTGGGCCGAGGAGATCACCGGCATCCCCGCCGCCGATATCGTGCGTCTGGCCCGCGAGTTGGGCGAGACGGCCCTCCACCAGGCCTTCGAGTTGCCCATCGCCTGGACGGACAGTTGGGGCCGCCGGCATGAAACGGTCACCGGCCGTCCGGTGGCCTTCCATGCCATGCGCGGCCTGGCGGCTCATTCCAACGGCTTCCAGACCATCCGCGCCTTCTCGCTGTTGCTCACCCTGCTGGGCACCATCGACCGTCCCGGCGGTTTCCGCCACAAGGCGCCCTATCCGCGCCCCATCCCCCCGGGCCCGCAGATCATGACCAAGCCCGAGGACGTGCAGCCCAACACGCCGTTGAACGGTGCCCCGCTGGGATCACCGGCCTCCCCGGACGATCTGTTCGTGGACGAGAACGGCGAGCCGCTGCGTATCGACAAGGCCTTTTCCTGGGAGCACCCCCTGTCGCTGCATGGCTTGATGCACAACGTCATTACCAACGCCTGGCGCGGTGACCCCTACAAGATCGACACCCTGTTGATCTTCATGGCCAACATGGCCTGGAACTCCACCATGAACACCGCGGAAGTGCGCAAGATGCTCAACGACCGCGACGAGAACGGCGAGTACAAGATCCCCTTCCTGGTGGTGTGCGACGCCTTCCAGTCGGAGATGGTGGCCTTCGCCGACCTGGTGCTGCCCGACACCACCTACCTCGAGCGCCACGACTGCATCTCGCTGCTGGATCGGCCCATCTCCGAATACGAAGGGCCGGTGGACTCGGTGCGCATCCCGGTGGTGGAACCCATGGGGGAATGCAAGCCCTTCCAGGAGGTGCTGGTGGAACTGGCCTCGCGCCTCAAACTGCCCGCCTTCACCCGCGAGGACGGCTCGCGCAAATTCAAGGACTACCCCGACTTCGTGGTCAACTTCGAGACCGCGCCGGGTTCCGGTATCGGCTTCCTCGCCGGTTGGCGGGGCAAGGATGGCAGCAAGGCCATCCGTGGCGAGCCCAATCCCAAACAATGGGAGATGTACGAGAAGAACGGCTGTTTCTTCGCCTACCACATGCCGAAGGAACACCACTACATGCGCAACTGGAATCGTGGCTACCTGGAATGGGCCCACGAGATGGGGTTCATCGCCAAATCCGATCCCATCGTCATCCACCTCTATTCCGAGATCCTCCAGGACTTCCGTCTCGCCGCCCAGGGCAAACGCCCGGGCAAACAGCCCCCCGAACGGTTGCGCAAGCGCATCGAGACCTACTTCGATCCCCTGCCGTTCTTCTATCGGCCCATCGAGGTGCAGCTCAGCGACACCGAGAAATACCCCCTGGCCGCGGTCACCCAGCGCCCCATGGCCATGTACCACTCCTGGGACTCCCAGAACGCCTGGCTGCGCCAGATCCACACCTACAACTACCTCTACATGAGTCCCGAGCTGGGCCGCAAACACGGCTTCGAGGACGGTGACTGGGTGTGGGTGGAATCCATGCATGGCAAGGTGCGGGTACAGTGCCGCTTCTCCCAGGCGGTGGAGCCCGGCACGGTGTGGACCTGGAACGCCATCGGCAAGAACGCCGGGGCCTGGAACCTCACCCCCGAGGCCAACGAATCCACCCAGGGCTTCCTTCTCAACCACCTCATCTCCGAGGAGCTGCCGGCCCACGAATTCGGCGAGCACATCTCCAACTCCGACCCGGTCACCGGTCAGGCGGGGTGGTATGACGTGCGGGTGCGGGTCTATCCGGCCAAGCCCGACGAGGAAAAACGCACCTGGCCGCGCTTCAAGGCCGACAAACCGGTGCCTGGCGAGCCCCGCCGTCCCGACGTGGTGGCCTATTTCGCCGGCAAGCGTCGCTGAACGAGGAACACACCATGACCCAACTCGCTCTGGTCATCGACCTCAACGTCTGCGTGGGCTGCCATGCCTGCGTCACCAGTTGCAAGGAGTGGAACACCTCCGGTTCCGCCGGCCCCATGCCCGACGACCGGCCCTACGATCACGATCCCTCCGGGGTATTCTTCAACCGGGTGCAGACCTTCGAGGTGGGGGAATTTCCCCATGCCGAGACCATCCACTTCCCCAAGAGCTGTCTGCACTGCGAGGATCCACCCTGCGTGCCCGTCTGCCCCACCGGCGCCAGTTACAAGCGTGAAGAAGACGGCATCGTATTGGTGGACTACGACAAATGCATCGGCTGCAAGTACTGCTCCTGGGCCTGCCCCTATGGCGCGCGGGAGTTCGACGAGCACGGCAAGGTGATGAAGAAATGCACCCTGTGCGTGGACCGCATCTATGACGACAGCCTGCCCGAGTCCGAGCGCCTGCCCGCCTGTGTCATGGCCTGCCCGGCCAAGGCCCGCATCTTCGGTGACGTCCACGACCCCGACTCCGAGGCCTCGCGGATGATCCGGGAAAACCACGGCTACCAACTGATGCCCGAATGGGGCACCCAGCCCGCCAATCACTACCTGCCGCGTCACATCCGTGGCGGGCAAACGGAAACCAGTTGAGGGACCACCATGCATCCGGCGTTCTCCGTCATCTTCCTCACCACCCTCATCGGCGCGGGCCAGGGGCTGTTCATCGCCCTGGTCCTGGGGCAGGCCTACGGCGCCCTCACCGGCACCCCGGTGGACTCCGGCTTCCTCGCCGCCGGCGGCCTGCTGAGCCTGGTGCTGCTGGGGCTGGGGCTGTTCGCCTCCTTCTTCCACTTGGGCCATCCCGAACGCGCCTGGCGCGCCGTGGCCCGCTGGCGCACTTCCTGGCTCTCCCGTGAGGTCATCGCCCTGCCGGCCTTCATGTTCGCCGTGTTCCTCTACACCCTCGGCGCCTGGCTCGGCTGGCAGGCCGAGACCCTGGCCTGGCTCGCCCTGGTGGGCCTGGTACTGGACTTCACCCTGTTCATCTGCACCGGGATGATCTACGCCTGCCTCAAATTCATCCAGGAATGGGCCACCCCCCTCACCGTGGTCAACTTCATCGTGCTGGGATCGGCCTCCGGCTTCACCCTGGCCGCTGCCGTGGCGGTGTGGGGGGCACCCGCACTGGTGGAGCCCTACGCCACCCTGGCCCTGCTGCTCACCTTCCTCGGTTTCCTCACCCGCTCGGCCAGCCTGGCCCGCAACGCCCGCTTGAAGCCCAAATCCACTCTGCAGAGCGCCATCGGTGTACGCCATCCCCAGATCACCCAGCGCTCCATGGGCTTCATGGGCGGCAGCTTCAACACCCGGGAGTTCTTCCACGGGGTGAGCCGCCTGGTGATGTTGCAGATCCGG
>Ga0256839_1006117_pt1 | contig 10751 bp, 9 predicted proteins | sample 354166metaG_FD_185968 | JGI IMG/M metagenome (GOLD analysis project Ga0256839, IMG submission 185968) | Hydrothermal vent microbial communities from Mid Atlantic Ridge, Atlantic Ocean - 354-166 | ecosystem: Environmental > Aquatic > Marine > Hydrothermal vents | place: Atlantic Ocean: Mid... | reverse complement strand
TCATTTGCCGAATACTGACCAAGGGCGTTTTTCAGGTTTTGGGCAATACCGATATAATCGACCACCAGCCCGGCGGGTTTGTCGCGAAACACACGGTTGACACGGGCAATCGCCTGCATCAACCCGTGGCCCTTCATCGGCTTGTCCACATACATCGTGTGCATCGAGGGCGCATCAAAGCCTGTCAGCCACATATCGCGCACGATCACCAGCTTCAGCGGATCATCCGGATCACGCGCGCGCTTGGCCAGCAGATCGCGCCGCGCCTTGTTGCCCACATGGGCCTGCCATGCCTTGGGGTCCGAGGCCGAGCCGGTCATGACAATCTTGACCACGCCTTCACGGTCATCATCCGAATGCCAATCCGGGCGCAGCGCAATGATCTGGTCGTAAAGGGCCACACAAATGCGGCGGCTCATGCACACCACCATGGCCTTGCCGTCCAGCGCCGCAACGCGATGCTCGAAATGGTCGACAATATCCGCCGCCACCATTTTCACCCGCTTCTCGGCCCCCACCAGCGCCTCGACGGTGGACCATTTCTGTTTCAGCTTTTCCTGCTCGGTCAACGTCTCGTCTTCGGTCAGCGCCTCGATCTCGGCATCTATGCGGGGGCGGTCCTCCTCGGGTAGCTCGATGCGCGCCAGCCGGCTTTCGTAATAGATCGGCACGGTTGCGCCATCCTCGACCGCGCGGGTGATGTCGTAAACGTCGATATAGTCGCCAAACACGGCGGGGGTGTTCACATCGTCGGCCTCTATCGGGGTGCCGGTAAAGCCGATGAACGAGGCATTGGGCAAAGCATCGCGCAGGTATTTGGCAAAGCCATAGGTGATCTCACCGGTTTTTTTATCGACCTTGGCCTTGAAGCCATACTGGCTGCGGTGTGCCTCGTCGGCGATCACCACCACATTGCGCCGGTCGGTCATTTTGGCGTCGGAGAACTTCTGGATTGTGGTGAAAATCACCCCGCCCGAGGTCCGGTTCAGCACCTTTTGCAAATCTTCGCGATCCTGCGCCTGCACCGGCGTTTGCCGGATCAGATCACGGCACATGGAGAAGGTCGCAAACAGCTGGTCGTCCAGATCGTTGCGGTCGGTCAGGATAACCAGCGTCGGGTTTTCCAGCTCGGCGCGGCGCACCAGTTGCCCCGCGAAAAACGCCATCAACAGGCTTTTGCCCGACCCTTGGGTGTGCCAGATCACCCCCGCCTTGCGATCGCCGGTAACCGAGGTCGCCCGCACCGTGCTTTCCACCGCTTTTTGCACCGCGTGGAACTGGTGGTATCCGGCGATGATCTTGAATATCCCGTCGCCCGCATCGCCAAACACCGTGAAATCGCGCAGCAATCGCAAAAACCGGCGCTTTTCAAACACGCCCTCGATCAGCACCTCCATTTCCGGGCTGCCCTTGGGGGCCACATCCGCTCCGTCGGTGGTGCGCCACGGCATGAAGCGTTCTTCATTGGCAGTCAGGCTGCCGACACGGGCCAGCATACCGTCAGACGTGACCAACAGCGCGTTGGGGCGAAACAGCGAAGGGATTTCATCCTTGTAGGTCTGCAACTGGTTATAGGCGGCGCGTAAGCTTGCGGCCTCGGTGCCGGGGTTTTTCAGCTCGATCACCGCCAGCGGCAACCCGTTCACAAAGACCACCACATCGGGGCGGCGGTTGTGGCCGGCCTCGATCACCACCAGCTGGTCGACCACCAGCCAGTCGTTGTTGTCGGGGTTGTCAAAATCCACCAGCCACAGCTTGTCGCCACGAATGGTGCCGTCGGGCGCGTGAAACTCCACATCCAGCCCCTCGACCATGGCGCGGTGCAACCGGCGGTTTTCCTCGACCAGATGCGGACTTTCATCGCCGATAATGCGCTTGATCGCATCCTCGCGCGCCGCCGGCGGAATATCGGGGTTGAGCCGCGCCACGGCCTCCGATAGCCGCCCGCGCAGGATTACATCCCCATAAGAGGCCCGCTCGGGCGCGCTGCCATCGGGGCCGATCACGCTGTCGGGCAGGTTGGCATAGCCAAGCTCGGCGAATTGCGCCAGCAGGATTTTTTCGATCTCGTCTTCGGATAGAAAGCTCACAATGCCCCCTCCACAATTTTTCCCGCCGCGCCCACCCGCAGCGCGCCGGACATGAGTTTTGGCAACAGCAGGTCGCGGGTTTGGGCGAGGGTGCGGGATTCGAGTTCGTTTTTCTCGATGCGCTCATACAACGGCATTACCATTTCATTAAATGCGTCCATTACATCCGCCGATGGAACAACAACCGGCAATGGGCGGAAGTTTTTCTTGCTGATTTCCTGAAAGGTCGAGCCGTTAGCATTGCCCTTGATCGCTTCCATATTTTCATGCAGCCAAAGCCAGACATAGACATTGGACAACCGCCCTTCGCAGCGCAGGGCAATATAGCCTTGGTTCACCGCAACAGGAACTGCCGCAATCGCGACATAACCAATCGGCGCGCGCGACGACAAAAGCACCGTTCCGACAGGCAACAAGCCCGAGCTGATCTTCTCCAATCCCGCCTCGGTAATCGTGCGGTTGGTTTCAAACAGAACCGGAGATTTCAGGGCCGACAAATCCTTGGGCGTGGTCCAGTGGATACCGCCGCCCCAGAAACGCGGTTCCTTGGTGCTTGGGGTTGATCCACCAACAACCTTTGTTTCCTTGCCAATTTCGGAAACCTCCCACCCCTCGGGCAGGCCGTTATCGTCCAGCCGGTCGGGGAAGAGGGAGAGGGTTTCGGGGGGGAGGTCGGGTTTGGCGCCGCTGGCTTTGGCGCGGGTGGGGCCGAAACCCACGAACCAGTCCTTGAACAAGGCCCGCGCCAGCCCCTCCAGCGTTTCATTCATCCGCCGGTTCAGCGCGATCTTGTCATCAAGGGCGGAGAGAACAGCCGCAATGGCGCGTTGTTCGGGGAGTGGTAATGCTGGCAACTGAAAATTTGATATGTCGCCAAGGTTCAGGTTCGGCTGGGCGGACTGGGCAACACCTGCGAGATTTGCCAAAACCATTCGTGGATTTCTAAGAAAATAATGCACAAACTCGGGGGACGCTTTAGAACTATTGACGCGAATAATAGCTACAGCTTGGTTCGTGTTCGCAGGGAGCATGTCCTCTGTGACTAAGCCGCACTTTCCAAGATTTGCACCAGCAATAGAAAGCAAAACGTCCTTGCTTTTAAGTTGCGAGCGTTTCAACTTCGCATTTATTTCTTCAGTGACAAAAACAAATTTTGACTGGTCTATATACCCATCATAATTGAGGCTTTCGGATTTAATGTAGTTCACGCCTTGTTCAGAAAACCCGCCCATCTTGGCGTTCGGCGTAGTGCCTTTCGTAATGACATCGCACATATCGCCGAGTCGAATTGTCTCACCCATCAACCACCACCCCCGCCAACCGCTCGCGAATAACCGCCATCAGCCGCTCGCCCTCGGCGAATTGCTCTTCCAGCGCGGCTCGCAACGTGGCGAACCGTTCCACAAAGGGCGTGGCGTCTTCCTCGGCCGCCTCTACCCCCACATAGCGGCCCGGGGTCAGCACATGGCCGTTGGCGCGGATCTGCTCCAGCGTTGCGGATTTGCAAAAGCCCGCCACATCGGCGTAGCCTTCGCCCTCGCGCCACGCATGGTAGGTATCGGCGATCTGCGCGATGTCGGCGTCCGTAAACTCGCGCCGCGTGCGGTCGACCATATGGCCCAGTTTGCGCGCATCAATAAACAATATCTCGCCCCTGCGGTCGCGCAGTTTTTTATCCCGCGCCACGCCGTTTGATTTGTCCTTCGCCAGAAACCACAGGCAGACCGGAATTTGGGTGGAGTAAAACAGCTGCCCCGGCAGGGCGACCATGCAATCAATGACTTCGCCCTCGATCATCGCCTTGCGGATCTCGCCCTCGCCCGACTGGGTGGAGGACATCGACCCATTGGCCAGCACCACTCCCGCCGTGCCAGAGGGGGCAAGGTGATGCAGGATATGTTGCAGCCAGCCAAAGTTGGCGTTGCCCTTGGGCGGCACCCCGTATTTCCAGCGCACATCCTCGCGCAGGCGCTCGCCGCCCCAGTCGGAAATGTTGAAGGGCGGGTTGGCAAGTGTGTAATCAGCGCGCAAATCCGGCAGTTCGTCCTTGTGAAAGCTGCCCTCGGCATTCCATTTGATCTCGGCATCAATGCCGCGCACCGCAAGGTTCATCCGGCACAGCCGCCATGTGGTGTGGTTGCTCTCCTGCCCGTAAATGGCGATGTCCCCGACGCGGCCCTCGTGGGTTTCGACAAAGCGTTCGGACTGCACAAACATGCCGCCGGAGCCGCAGCAGGGGTCATAAACGCGGCCCTTGTAGGGTTGCAGCATCTCGACCATGGTTTTGACGACGGAACGGGGCGTGTAAAACTCGCCGCCGCGCTTGCCCTCGGAGCCGGCGAACTGGCCGAGGAAATATTCATAGACGCGGCCCAGCACATCGCGGGATTTGTCGTTATCGAGCTTGATATTGGCGATCAGGTCGATCAGCTCACCCAGCATGATGGCGCTGAGCGCGGGGCGGGCGTATTCCTTGGGCAAAACGCCCTTGAGCGAGGGATTGACCTTTTCGATTTCCAGCATGGCGTCGTCGATGATCTTGCCGATGTCGGGCTGGCGGGCGCTGGCTTGCAGATGCGACCAGCGCGCCTGTTTGGGCACCCAGAAGATGTTTTCGGCGAGGTATTCGTCGGGATCTTCCGCCCCTTCGGGATATTCGGCGGTCAGCTCGGCGTGCTTGGCCTCGAAACTGTCGGAGATGTGTTTGAGGAAGATCAGGCCAAGGGCGATGTGTTTATAATCCGACGGCTCCATATTGCCGCGCAGCTTGTCGGCGGCTTTGAACAGATCGGCCTCGAACCCCAGCGGGGCGTTGTTTGGCGTGGCCATCACTCTTTACCCTCAAATTGCGACGGGGTGATATGCGCCCCCGTCAGTTTTTCAAACTCTTCAACCGCCATGACAACCACCACCGGGCGGCCGTGTTTTTCAACCACCAAGGGCTGCGAGCGGGCGAGGTCGATCATCCGGCCAAAGTTATACTTGGCCTCTCGTGCCGAAAGCGCTTTCATGAACAATCCTTCCAATGAATATTAGTGGCTGAAATGGCCAGAATAATCAATCATAAATTGCAATATTTGCGCTGGGGGATGAAGATATGGCGATCGATAATTTTACCATGTGATTCGAAAAGGCAATTGAAATGGAAGCGCGCTCAAAAACTGTTGAAGACTGGTTTGCCATGATCCGCGAGGGGCAGATTACGTTACCACGTTTTCAGCGCCATGAGGCGTGGCGTCCGCATCAGGTGGAGGGCGTATTGGAAAATATCCTGCGTCAGCCTTCGCTACCCATCGGGGCGTTGCTGGTTCTTGAAGTCGGAGACAAAGAACTATTCCACTCTCGACCTATCGTTGGCGCGCCGGCCCCCAAAAGCAAACCACAATTGAATTTGCTTGATGGGCAACAGCGTATGACGGCCCTTTGGCGAGCGTTGATGGATGACTATGATGATTTTACCATCTTTGTGTCTCTGTCCGAGGAGCCAAGCCCGGAAATCGAGATTGTTAGGCGCTACATCACTAAACAGGGGAATAAGATGCCCCTTTGGGCAGATGACCCTAAGGGGGCACTTGAACGCGGGTTTTTCCCGGCTGCATTATTGTGCCCAGGTTCAGCGGGAGAAAAAAGGCTGGATGAGTGGACAGAGGATGCAGAAGTAGAAAAAGCAATTGACCGAAGGATAACCAAACTGCGGCAAAGGCTGGCATCCTATACGATACCTTTTTTGTCACTTCCTGTTGGAACCGAGCAGGAAACGGCTCTGGACGTTTTCATTAAAATGAACACCTCGGCATCGCCGTTGAAAGATTTTGATATAGTTGTGGCACAGCTCGAAGGTGCGGTTGGTGATTCACTTCATGATATGATTGAAAAATTGCACGAGGAAGTTCCAGCCGCCCGAGATTTTGGGAAGGCTGAGGATATTGCGCTGGCCGTCGGCGCACTTCTCAATGGGAAGCCTCCTTTGAAACGCACCTATCTGGATCCTGAATTTGGCCGTGAACTGGCTAATGTTTGGGACAAGGTTGTTCTCGGGATGAAGCGAGGAACCGATTTTTTGCGCGATGAAGCCATTTTCAACCAAAAGCTGCTGCCGAGCGAGGTTATCGTTTATATGACCGCTGCTCTCTGGGCTAATGTTCCAATAGATGGCGTGGATGAAGAGGGGCGCGCACGAAAAATCATCCGCAAAGCTATATGGCGCGCGAGTTTTACAGACAGGTATTTGAAAACAGCTTCCACCCGTGCATTTGCAGACTTTAAAGCGATTAATGACCTTTTATCGAAGACTGACACCCCCGTTACACCAGAACTTTTTGATGAAACAGTGAATCCTCTTCCACCAGCAGAGGAGTTGGTACGCGGCGGCTGGCCGGCTCGCAAAGATCGTTTGGGAAGGGCCATTATTGCTGTCTCGCTTTATGGCGGCGGATACGATTTTGCTGATGGTGCAAAAGCTACGTCTGAAAGTGTTCGCTTCCGCGAATATCATCATGTTTACCCCAAAAGCTTACTTGAGGGGCAATTCCCAAATCACGAGATTAATTCTGCACTGAATTGCGCCCTTATATCATGGAAAACAAACCGAAAAATTGCGGCCAAAAATCCGGAAGACTATCTGGCTGAGCGCGCGAAAGATGCAAATGCCACAGAAGCAGAAGTTCGGCAGCGCCTCCAAAGTCACCTTGTTCCGTATGATGCATTGGTTGCTGGAGATTTTCAAAAATTCCTATTCTCCAGGGCGCAGTTGGTAGAGGCGCGAATGAAAAAAATGTGCGATGGTTTAATGCCATGAACTGTTAACCAAGCTGGATGAAGCAACTGTAGTTAAAGACTGCACGCCCGCGCTTGCTCCCGCAATACGGCGTAATCGTTCAACATTTCCACGATCGAAGCCCTTTCCGGCAACGCTTTTACTTCCTCGGCCGCCCTTGCCTGGAACCCCGCGTCATACTCCACCACCGGCGGGCAGACGCTGGTGAAACGCTCAGAACTCACCGTCGCGCAGGCGCTGAGCAAGCTCGTCACGATCATGAGGACGGCGAGACGCGACCTCAAGCATTCGGTGCTGGGTTTCATTGGTTTTCTCCTGATTTTCAATGCGATCAGCCAGCCGCCCGGCACGCTCGCCGGAGCGGCGCAGGGACAGGAGGAACAGCGATATTGCGAGGGCTATGGCGATCCACTTTCCGGCAGCCAGCATGAAGCGACTGCCGGAAAACCATGCGATCAGCGCGCCCATCAGCGCCGCCCTTTCCGCCAGTCATCCCAACGGGCGTAGATGGTGGTTCCGATGCCGATCAGGGCCACGGCAATGAACAGCCAGCGGATTGTGTCGAGCCAGGGTATCAGCGGCTGGAGGACGGATTGGGTGTCGGTGACGGCTTGTTGCACCACCTCGACACCGGCCGCGCCGATGGTGGCGACACCGGCTGCGCCGCCGCCTTTCATGGTGCGGGATTCTGTCAGGGTTTCGCGCAGACGTGGCGGTTCCGGTGTAAACCGTGTGGTGCGCCCACTGCGGGTGGCGCGGGGCGGGAACGGGTCGCCCCACTGGCGGGCGCGGCCGATGTCGATGTGCATGAAGTTCTGGCGGGGATAGAAGCCGAAGCCGGTGAAGCCGATGGCGCGCGCCGCCGCCTCGAACCGCTCCGGATCATGGTTGGCCATAGAAATGTCGAACGCCGCGCCCTGCAGATGCATGGAATGTTTGGCCCCGCCGACCAGCTGGTTGTAGGCGGGGCTGCGATAGGCAGAATGGACGATCAGCGGCACGCCGAGGCGGTCGCGCAGGGGCCTGCAGCTTGTCGAGAGCCGCCTCGTTGACGCGGATCGTGTCGTCGCCCCGGCAGGCGATTTCCTCCGGGCTGAAGTTAGGCCAGCGCCAGAGTTTTTCCGGCACGTCGCGCCAGTCGGCGTAGTAGTGATTGGTCATGTTTGTCTCCTTGCAACGAAAAACCCGCCGGTTGGCGGGCATGTGGTCGGATGATTTTGGGTGGTGTCAGCCGAACAGTTTCAACTTCACGGCAATGCCCGCGATCAGGGCGAGCAGCAGCCCTGTGGTGATCAGGCGCACGATGGTCTGCCAGGCGGTGCGCCGCGCCATGCGTAGACTTTCAAGCAGCGTGCGCAGGTCATGGATGTCGATGGCGGCTTCGGGTCCATCAAGGCCCACATCGGCCAGGGCACGGCGTGCGCCCTTTTCGGCGGCACGGGCCAGTATAGCCTCGAATTCATCCTCGGGCATGCGCACGAAGCCCGCTTCAATTTTGGGCGGGGTCATGGGAGTTCCTTTCTGTATTGATATGCGTTGGAAACGCCGGGATCAGGATTGCGGCGCGCTGGGCAGAAAATAATGAATGGCCAAGCGCACAGCACCGCCAGTGAAATTCCCGCCATTGGCGGTGAGTATAATCGGGGTGGCGCTATAAAAAGCCTGCGGGCCAATGACGCCGACATTGGTGCTGCCGGCGGCAACGCCAAGGCTGCCGCCGAACTTTGATATCTCGCCCGCAATCCCGCAATCATAGGAGGTGGCACCTGTAATGGCGGTGATGGTGCGGGTTGATACGCCGAGCACAATGGCGCGGTTTGGAATGGCAATGGTTGAGGTAACCGACGCTCCAGACAAATTGGAAAGCAATTCTTCGGCCACGACCATGTCGGTTGCCGAACCTGCAAGCCCTTGAGCCACCCGAACCGAGGACGCGCGTTTTAAAAGACCCATGGCTGTGTTCAGTGCGGTCCACGCGGACCCACTCCAGACCTGCAATTCGCCAGCCGCAACATCCCACGCCATCCAGCCGGCCTGCGGGATCAGGCGCAGCCATGCCCCGCCGGAAAACAGCGCGATACTGTTGTCCCAGCCGGACCATGCGCCCGTGGCACCGCTGCCGATGATATGGCGATCCCCCTCGGCCGGTGTGCCGGGCGGAGTTGTTGTGCCAGCCGCAACAACCACCATCTGGGCCAGCGCATCGATCAGGCTCAGCGCCTCGTTGACGGTGACGTGTTTTTGCGCCTGCGCCGCAGCGAGATAGGGCAAGGACAGGTTTGGCGTATTGGTCATAGGCTTTCCTTGATGGTGAGAGTTTGGGCGAGTGGCACGCCCCGACCGAGCGCGCCGATCTGGTAAAGGCGAACGGACAGGCTGCTGGCCGGCCCGCCGAAATCGGCAGCCTGCATGGCGGAGGTGTAGGTGAAGGCAGGGGTGGAAAGGTCGGAGACGGTGCGCACCACGTTGGCCGCGTTCAGAAATTCCAGTTCATAGGTCTCGGTGGCTTCCGACATCGGCACATCGGTCAGCACCCAGCTGTCGGCTGAAAGTGACCGGTCGCAGCGCAACCAGCGCAACGACAGATCGCCGTTTGCTTCCCGCCGTACCCGTAATTGTGCCGGTGCGAAAGGCATCAAGCCCCGCCCGTTCGGGGTGAAGCTCTGCGCTTGCATGATCGCATCCGATGGCGCGGCGCTGGCCGGACCGATGCGCCAGTTCCATGGCAGGCCAAGATCAGTCTCGGCAATCGAGAGCGGCTGGATACCGGAACCAAGTATCACCACCCGCGCTCCGGTTGGTGCGGGGCTGCCCATGGTATCGCCCGTGCCGCGCTGGCCGCGCAACAGACGGGTCAGACTGTAGCGGCCCTTGGCGACCAGTTCCGCATTGCCGAACTGGATGACTTCCCAAGTGCCGGGCGTGCTTTCAACCGCCAGCGCATTGGCTCCGGCAAACAGTTCGGTGTCGGTGATGCTGGTCAACGTGCCGGAGGAAACGTCCGCCAGCAGTTCGCTACCATGGTCGAACCGGTCGAGCGGACCGGACGACAGATCGGCAACCAGCGCGCCGATCTGCGACGCCTGACCGATGGTATCGAGCAGGATAAAACCTGCAGTGTCCGCACTGCGCCAGACGGCGGCCGTGCCGTACCACGGTTTGGCGAATACGGCGGCATAGGGCCGGTGCGCCGGAACAGTGTCGGAGATTTGCGGCAGGTCCATCAGGGCAATCTCGGCGGGACCATAAACGGTGGCCCCCGGCAGGCTCGCGGGTCGGTATTGTCCCGGTGGCAGGTCGTAAATCGCGGCGTCGGTGCGGATCGCCTCGATCGCGCGTGCACCCGCGTCACCGATGCGGGTGATGCGATAATTTATCAGGCGGCCATCATTATCCAGACTGACCACATCGCCGGGATCGAGCGCCAGACGCGATGGTGGCAGTTTTGCGATCAAAGCCTCGCGCCCAACCCATGCCTCCATAAGGGCGCGTCGGCAACGCCGGTCGGCTTCTTCCAGCGACACGGCCAACGGGAAGCCTTCCGAAGCCACGCGGGCGGCCTCCACCGTAGTGCGGCGGGCCTCGACGGTGGCGGCATCATATTCCTCGTCGGGGCGCACCATCTGCCATTTGAGCGCTTGCGGCAATTCGGTTTCCTGCCCGCGGGTCAGTTCCATGACGTCGCCAGCACCGGCCACCATATTATCGGGTGCTATGACAGACACGGCCCGCTGCCCACGCGTCACAAACCGGATGATGCCACCGCTTTCCACCGCATCAAACCCGAAATGCCGCGCCAATGTCGAAATCGAGGCGCGTGGGCTTTCCAGGGCGGAAATCACAAAGCCCGGGACGGTGTCGGAAAGCTCGCTCACGTCGATAAG